>Ga0272442_10010653_pt1 | contig 11305 bp, 13 predicted proteins | sample SSMForm2O_FD_200262 | JGI IMG/M metagenome (GOLD analysis project Ga0272442, IMG submission 200262) | Marine sediment archaeal communities from Little Sippewissett salt marsh, Falmouth, MA, United States - SSM-Form-2O | ecosystem: Environmental > Aquatic > Marine > Wetlands > Sediment ...
GCACCGCCTATGAGCACGGCATCAATTTCTTTGATACGGCCAACGTCTACGGCGGTGGGATCACCGAACCGGCCGTCGGCAAGGCCCTGAGCCCCTTCCGCCGCGACACCTATGTCCTGGCCACCAAGCTCTACTGGCCCCTCAAAGACTGGCCCTTCCCGGGCGCCAACGACCGCGGATTGAGCCGCAAGCACATCTTCGAACAGTGCCACGCCTCCCTGAAGCGTCTCGGCACCGAGTACCTCGACCTGTATCAGTGCCACCGCTTCGACGAGGAGACCTCCCTCATCGAAACCTGCCGCGCCCTGAACGACCTCGCCAACCAGGGCAAGATCCTCTACTGGGGCGTCAGCGAGTGGACCGCGGACCAGATCACGGAGGCCGTCTCGATCTGTGATGACCACGACTGGCACCGGCCCGTCAGCAACCAGCCGCTTTACAACATGCTCGAACGGCATTGGGAGAGGGACGTCTTTCCCACCTGCGAACGCCTCGGCATGGGCATTGTGAATTTCTCTCCGCTTGCCGAGGGACTCCTCACCGGCAAATACCTCGACGGCATCCCCGCAGACAGTCGCGCCGCCGACGAGAAGCAGGGCCAGTTCGTCAAGCCGCGCATGACCGAGGAGAACGCCGAGAAGGTCCGCCGACTGAAGAGCCTCGCCGACGGCATGGGCGTGCCCCTCTCGAACCTTGCGCTCGCCTGGTGCCTCAGACGCCCGGAACTCACCAGCGCCATCGTCGGCGCCACCAGGCCCGAGCAACTCGTGGAGAACGTCAAGGCCAGCGAACTCGTTCTGGACGATGCGATCCTCGACCGCACCAGCGCCATCCTTGGCGCCTGAACCGCCGCGCGATTCGGTTGTTCCGACCGATCAAAAGACCCCACGTCGCCGACCCGGGGCCTTCCCGTTTCCGGTGGGTCCTTCCGTCAGCCGCGCGCTTCGGCCGTCGTTTCCCGCACCTCCGGCTCGCCTTCCCGGGCCTTGTCCTTGCCCTCCGCGTCGGCGCGTTCGCCCCGTCGCCGGCGCTCTTTCTTCTCCTCCTTGGGCTTCTCGATCAGGTTCCCCTCATCGTCAAACTCCATCTCCTCCCGCTCCTCCAGCGGCTGGTCCGGTTCGACGACCACCGCGATCTCCATTCGCAGATCCCGGTCGAACTGGATCGGAACCGCGTATTCGCCGATGCGCCGGATCGCGCTGGCCAGCCTGATCGACCGCACGTCCAGCTCGTAGCCCATTTCTTCGAGCCGGTCGGCGATGTCTCGCTGCGTCACCGAACCGTACAGTCCCCCCTTGGCATTGCAGCTTCGCACCAGCGTCACCATGACGTCCTTCATCGCCTCCAGCAGCCGCTCGCGCTCCCCGCGCAGCATCGCCAACTGCGCCAGCGCCCGCGCCCGCTCCTCCTTCAGCGACTCAACCTTCGACGGCGTGGGGAACTCCGCCAGACCGTGCGGCAGCAGGTAATTCCGGGCATATCCCGGTTTCACCCGCACGATGTCGCCGACGATCCCCAGGTTCTCAACGTTCCTCAGCAGCAGCAGTTCAACGTGCTTGGCCATCTTTCGCTGTCCTTTCACAGCAGGTCGTTCGGAAAGTTAGGAGCGCCGTGAGACGCCCCAGCGAGCCGGTCTTTTGCGTCATCGTCCACCCCGGCAGGACCGGCCGTCTGCCGTGGCGCTCAGAACGGAATGTCACCCTCATCGATCGGTTGATGTGGCTCATCCCCGGGCGCGCGCGTCGCCCGCGAGCCCACGCCGCTCGCCGGGGCCGAGCCCTCCCCCGCGCCGCGCGAGTCGATGAACTCGAACGACTCGATGACCACGCGCAGGCGACTCTGATTCTTGCCTTCCTTGTCCTGCCACTGGTCGAGCTTCAACCGGCCCTCAACGAACACCGGCCTCCCCTTGGACAAGTACTGGCTCATCACCTCGGCCGTGCGGCCCCATGCCTCGCAGTCAATGAACGCCGTTTCTTCCCGGTCTTCGCCATCGCGCGACCGCCATCGCCGATTCACCGCGATCCCGATGTTGGCCACCGGCTGATTCTGAGCCGTATACCGCAGCTCAATGTCCCGCGTCAGCCGTCCCATCAGCAATACTTTGTTGTAGTTGGCCATGATGAGGCTCTCCCGAAAAGAGGGTGTCTTCAGGGTGTAGGGTACCCGGCTTCGGCCATCCCGTCGCCGCACGCCTCCACCATCACTCTTCGACCGGTTCCTTCGTCGGCGGCTGAGCCTCCGTGTCCGCTCCGGCCGCCGCTGCCGCCACCGGGGCCGACGCCTCGGCCGTCTTCGCCTTGGGCTTGCCCTCGGGCTCGATCGCGGCCGTTTTCTGGACCTCCGGTTCGGGCGTCGGCTTGCTCTGCTCCTCCCGCAACTTGATCTCGTCGGCGAGCTGCGCCCGCCGGTCCGCAGACTGGATCAACTCCTCGGGAACATGGTCCGCCCGCGTCACCAGCGCCCGCAGCATCATCTCCGACAGGTTGCAGTCTCGCTCCAGACCCGTCATCTTCGACGGCGCCGCACGGAAGTACGCCAGGAAGTACACGCCCCGCTTGTTCCCCTTGACCTCGTAGGCAAGCCGGCGCTCGTCCCACTTGCCAAAACTCACCACCTCCGCCTCGGCCCGATCGAGCAGTTCGTGCACGTGGTCGACCGCCCCTTGCAGGTTCGCCGTAACCGATTGCGGAAACAGAAACAGACCCTCGTAGATGTTCTTTTGCTCGTCTGACATGGGAACTTCACACCTTGTTCAGGCAGTTCGCCTGCGATTGAACCGATTCATGGCCTCGTGACAGTCACAGGCCGCCCAACACCCCGCCGCATCCACCGCCTCTTCCAATGCCGGCGCCAGCGCGTCCAACTGGTCCGGGCGAAACCGACCCAGAACGTAATCCTCCTGCGGGATGCCGTCCGGCAGATCGATCCCGATCCGAAGCCGCGCGTACTTCTGCGTCCCGAGCCTCCGCTCGATATCCAGCAGACCGTTGTGCCCGCCCGCGCCTCCGTCCGCCCGGATCCGGATCATCCCGCACGGCAGCGCCACGTCGTCCACCAGCACCAGCAGCGACTCCGATGGATCCAGCTTGAAGAAACGCACCGCTTCCGACACGCTCAATCCCGACCGGTTCATGAACGTCGTCGGCTTCAGCAGCAGCACCCGCACGTCGGCGCACGAGCCCTCCAGCACCACGCCATGGAACTTGCTCCGCGCCACCGCCCCGGGGGCCCACCGGCGCGCCAACCGGTCGAGCACCTCGTACCCGACATTGTGCCGGGTGTGCAGGTGCTGGGGCCCCGGGTTGCCAAGTCCCGCGATCAGCTTCATGGCTCTTCCGATTCGGCCTCCGGCTTGGCGTCCGCCCTGGGGGCCTCGGCCTTCCCCTCCGAGATGACCTCCGGCTCCTCCAGAACCGCCTCGACTTCCGCCTCCTCACCGATGGCGAGCTGCTTCTTCAGGAATGAAATCGACGCCACGATCGTCTCGGGATCCTCCGCCAGCGTGACCCGGCCCGGGAGCTCGATCTCGCCCGCCGTGAACTGCAGGCCGTCCATCTTCGCGAGATCCGCCCTGATCGCCTCCGGGATCAGGTTCACCCTGCATCTGACGGCCAGTTCGGTGTGGTCATGGCGGAGAATCGCACCGGCGTGGTGCGCCTCCTCGGGAATGCCCACGAAATCGAGCCGCACGTGCACCGTCACCTCATCTTCCAGATTAACCCGCGCGAAATCCACGTGGATCACGTTGTCCCCCAGGTAGCCGAACTGAACGTCCTTCACCAGGCACGTTTCCGTCCCGCCGCCTTCGATGTCCAGATGCATCACGTGAACGCCGTGCACCATCAGGTGCAGCATCTCTTTCTCATCCACACTCACGTGCAACGGTTCCACCCTGTGGCCGTACACCACCGCGGGCAATCGCCCGGTCTGCCGTAGACGCCGCGCGTAGCGCGTGCCCGTCCGCTCTCGCCGCTGCGCCGTGATCGTCGGGGTATCGTGAGTCATCCGTCAGTTCCTCGCTGTCTTGTATGCCACCATCGTCTTACCTGGTTCACGGTCATTCCCTCGTCGGGGCGTCAGATCGCCGACCTCATCGCTTCGGCCCCGCCGCCTGTCGGAACAGCGCGGAGATCGACAAGTCGTGATGAATGCGGTGAACCGCCTCGCCCAGCAGTCTGGCGACCGTCAGGACATGCAGTTTCTCCCGAACCGGATCCAGCCGCTCGCCATCGGGAATCGTATCCGTCACCACCACGTGCTCAAACGGCGCGTCGCGCAGACGCTCCAACGCCGACCCGACCATCACCGCGTGGGTCGCCGCCGCAATGATGTGCCTCGCGCCGCGCTTTTTCACGAGCCGCGCGGCCTCGCAGATCGTCCCCGCCGTCGAGATCATGTCATCCACCATCAGCACCGTGCGCCCCTCCACGCTTCCGATCAGGCTCCGCGACGCCACGGTTGTTCCCGATTCCCGTCGCTTGTCGACTATCGCCAGCTCCGCGTCCAGCAGCGTCGCGTACATGTTGGCGACCTTCACGTTCCCCACGTCCGGCGACACCAGCACCAGCCCTTTCCACTGCTCACGCCGACTCCGGAAATAGTCCACGAACACCGGCGCCGCTCCAAGGTGGTCCACCGGAATGTCAAAAAACCCCTGGATTTGTGCCGCGTGAAGGTCCATGCACAGCACCCGATGCGCCCCCGCCGCCGCAATCAGGTTCGCCACCAGCTTCGCCGTGATCGGCACCCGCCCCTCATCCTTGCGGTCCTGCCGCGCGTACCCGAAATACGGGATCACCGCCGTGATCCGCTTCGCCGACGCCCGACGCAGACAGTCGATGTAAATCAACAGCTCCATCAGGTTCGCGTTCACCGGATCGCATGTCGACTGCACCACGAAGCAGTCCCGTCCACGCACGTCCTCATCCACCTTGACGATCACCTCGCCGTCCGGGAACTCCTCGATCCGACCCTCCGCAATGGGCAGATCCAGATGGTCGCACATCGCCTTGGCCAAGTCGCGTCCCGCACGCCCCGCGAAGATCTTCAGATGGTCACCGTCCGCCGTGCTCATCGTCTCGCCGTCTCCATCCGCGCCCGTAAGATCGCATCCACCTGGTCCAACTGCTCCGGCGTGTTGATCGACAGCACGTCCTCCGGCGGGACCGCCTCGATCAGCTCCACCTTCAACCCCGCCTCCTGCATCAGCATCGGCACCTCGGTCACGTAATACTCGCCGCTCACGTGGTCCGGCTTCACGCGCCGCAGCGCCGCAAACAGCGCCCCGGCGACGAAACACGCGTAGCTCGGATAAACCTCTTTGATCGCCCGCTGCGCCGGCGTGGCGTTTGCATGCTCCACGATCCCCGCAAACCGACCCGACGCGTCACGGATCACCCGCCCGTAGCCCGCCGGATCCTCGATCACCGACGTCGCCAGCGTGCCCGACGCCCCTTCCGAGGCATGCCGCTCCCGCATCGCCCGAATCGTGCTCGCCCGGATCAGCGGCCCGTCCCCCGCCAACACCAGCACGTCCCCCTTGAAATCCCCCAGCACCGGCTCCACGCACGACGTGGCGTGTCCCGTCCCCAGTTGCTCCTCCTGAACCACGTACTCGATGTCGGCATCCGCGCCCGACAACGCCGCCCGCACGTCATCCTCCCCGTGCCCCACCACCACGAAAATGCGGTCAGCCCCCGCCTCTCGCGCGGCGTCCACCACCCACCACACCATCGGCCGACCGCCTACCTCGTGCACCACCTTCGGCCGATCGCTCTTCATCCGCTTGCCCTTGCCCGCCGCCAGAATAATCGCCGCCAGCGGTCGCCGGGTTGCGTGCTTCTCGGATTTACTCGCCGCGCTGCTCAACGCCTGTCATCCGCCTTCGGCGGCTGACCAGCAGGTCTGATCGTTCCCCCTCTTGCCGATCAAATCGGGAAGCTGGCCCGCCAAGACTTGAACTTGGAATGCCTGGACCAAAACCAGGTGTGTTACCGATTACACCACGGGCCAGTGACGCAACTTCCTACTCGTGCATCGGCACTCGGCCCGAACAACCGAACTCCTTGTGCGCGGGTTCGGTGTTCGGCATGGCCGAAACCTCATCCGCGGCATGCTCCCCTGAGGCGAGAGCGCCTGTCAGCCGCGATCAGACGCCCCATGCAGCGCCAGGCCCGAGCCTGTCACCGACGGCCCACATCCGGGAAACCATTCATTTTACGACCCACCCCCGCACCGTCAAGCCGGACGCAAATACCGTTGCCCCGCAAGCCTCGCCTAACCTGATGCCGTCCGCTTCGTCCCCGACGCCTTCGGCTCCTCCTCCCCCTCCTCCCGCCGCAGACGGATCTCCCCGTTCTCCAACCGCTCGGCCAGCCCCAGCGCCAGGATCGCCTCCAGGGCCGCCTGCTGTTCCGCCTGCTTCTTCGACGCCCCCCAACACGAGCGAAACCGTCTCGCTCCGATTTCCACGCAGATCTCGAAGCACTTGGAGTGGTCAGGACCCTTCTCATCCAGGATCAGGTATTGCGGCGCCTGCCCGAACGTCCTCTGTACCGACTGCTGCAGAACCGACTTGAAGTTGTACTGATGTCCCGAACGGTTTGCCCGCTCGATCCGCTCTTCCATCCGACTCAGGATGAAATCCCGCGCCAACTCGTACCCGCCGTCGAGATACAGCGCTCCGACCACCGCTTCGTACACCGCCGCAATCACCGATCGGGGCAGCGACCGCCGATTGCTCATCCCCTTGCCCAATCGCAGCAGATCGCCCAGCCCCATTTCCTCGGCGACCCGCGCGCACGTCACCCGGCTGACCACGTTCGACTTGATCTTGGTCATCTCCCCCTCCAGCAGGTGCGCGTAGTGCTGAAAGAGGTGGTCGCAGACCACCATCGCCAGCACCGCGTCCCCGAGGAACTCCAGTCGCTCGTTGCTCTGAAGCCTCGAATCCACCAGCGAGGCGTGGGTCAGCGCACGTTTCAGCAGTTCTCGATCGGAGAACTCGTATCCCAGAAGCCGCTCAGCGGTCTGTATTTCCTCGTCCGTCATAGAAGCCCATCCATGCTGAACCGGCAACATCGGCAGGCTCCCCGATCGGCGAGGCGCCGCCAACCGTGGCTGTCCTCCGATATGCCCTTCTCTGCACCGGTGGGCGGGCTTTCCAGTGACCGGTCACCCCTGTTGGACTCTGCGGACAGGCGACTGGGAAGCTCGACCGACAGGCCGCGCGGGCCCGGTGCATATCGATTCTCTACGCCGTGATTCTATCGGCCCGGCCGATCCGCGAGATGCGAACCGACCGGAGATTCCGGGCTTCTTTCTTGATTCGGCCCTCGAGGGCCCGTTGTGCCGGATTCCCCGGCTCGGCACTGGAAGCGCTACCACACCCCCGCTAAGCTGCCCCACTTGATTCCCCCGGCCGGCCGCCTCGGCTCATCACCGGCGAGCAGGGACTCTGGAGACCGATCCATGCACTACCCGCGACGCGTCAGCAAGATCAAGCGAATCCGCAACCGCGGCTTTCGCTCCCGCATGAAGACCAGACTCGGCCGCAAGATGATCAACCGCAAGCGACGGCTCGGCCGCCGCCTCAGCGCCGTCTGACCACCCCCTCCGCTCGCCGCACCCATCCGCGGCTTCTCCCGGAACCCCACCGCGCCGTCGGCCACCGGTGACGCAGCATGGCCGGGGAAGATCACCCGTCACCCAATTCGGTCATCAATTCCCGCATGACGTCACGGGGCCCGGCCGACGCATTCTGAACAATGTCCGCCATCTCCAGGTACGTCGGCTCCCGCGCCCCGAGCACCGCCCCGATCTCCTCCGCCACCCCGCCGCCCGTCAGGCTCGGCCGGTCCCCGGCATCATTTCGCAGGCGTCGTTCCAGCACGCTCGCCGGGCATTGCAGGTAAACCACCTTCGCCCGTCCGGCCCGCCGCTCCCGTGCAATCAGCCGCCTGGCCTGCTCGATCATCGGCGTGCCCCCGCCCAGCGCCACCACCTGCTCTGATCCCGCCAGCACTGCGCGCAGCGCCGCCGTCTCCGCCCCCCGCCACGCTTTCTCCCCCCGCGCGGCCCAAATCTCCGCGATGCTCGATTCCGGGAATCTCGCCCGCGCCAGCTCATCCAAATCCGCAAACGACAGCCCCAGCGCCTCGGCCAGCCGCCGACCGACCTCCGTCTTTCCGCACCCGCGCGCACCGATCAGCAGGATGTTCATCGCAACAGAATAGCGCAGACCGACATCCTTGTGTCGATCAGGGCCGCAGCAGGTCAGGTCTCGCTGCCCGGCAACGTCTCACGTCCAGTTCGCCAGCACCTCCAGCAGGTCAAGCACATCCACCACCCCGTCACCCGTGATGTCCGCCGGGCATTCCGCCGGTGGATTCGGGCACGGCCCCCATCCCGCCAGCACCTCCAGCAGATCAAGCACATCCACCACCCCGTCACCCGTGATGTCCGCCGCCGGCGGCAGCATCTCGTCCAGATACTCCGCCAGCGTCCGGACCGTCACTTCAACGGCCTGCTCGGCCACATCCCACGTCACCTGACCGCCCACGTGGATATGTCCCCCGGCCACACAATACCCGGCCCCGGGAATCCCGTGGATTTCCTGGTACCACGACGCGTGATACCCGACAAACTCGCACAGGAATCCTCCTGCATCGCCGTACACATCCACGAACGTGTACAGCCCCAGTCCGGCCGCATCCACCGCGTCCCGAATCTCGTACACCGGCAGCGTGGACTCACGCAAGTACTGCGCCGGGACCGTGTCATCCGGCGGGCACGGCGTCGGATAGTACGGTGCCAGGTAGTCGGCGACCCAAGTCACCCGGTTGTACGTGTTGACCTCGATCTCCCAACTCTTGTTGTTGTACCCCCGCCCGAACGTCACGATCCCCACCGGTTGGAGCGACTCGATGATCGGCCAGAAATCGCCCGACGTGTCCTGGTAATCCACCTCGAAATCGCCCTCTCCCTTCCCGCAGAAATCGCAGTCCGGCGGGTCGAACTCGGGAAAGAACGACATCACGTCATACCCTCGCCCCTCCCAATCCTCGCCCGCCCATCCCTCCGGGTTCTGCTCCGGGCTCGTGCTGAATTGCCTGACCATCTCGTTTGACGGCGGCCAATACCCGATCAGGGCGATGACCGGCCGATCCGCACCCCACGCCCCGGCCGCGGTCGCGCCCAGCACCGCAAGACCCACGCCATAAAACAGGCTCTTCCCCAGGTTCACACGCATTTCCGATAACATCGGTCCGTCTCCTGTCTGCAGAACGCCGCGGCCGAACCGGGGGGCCCGCCGCACCTCTCCGCAACCAGCATAATCGCAATCCCCCCGTGGCCCAAAAGAAATCGCCGCGTTCTCCACGCGCCGACCTCCCCCGCCCGCACGCGGGCGGGCGCGCCGCCTTTGCCTCCATGCCGGTCAGGCGCCTTTACGCCGCCAGTCGCTTCCCGCTCGACCCCAGGTAACGGACGAGCCGCGCACGGTCATCGACGTTGAGGAACCGAGTGAACTGCACCGCCATCCGCCGCGCCCCCGGGTCGTCTTCATCGTCATGCTTCCAGATCACGCGACCGGAAGCGAAGATGCTCGTCGTGCTCCCCGGCAGGCGCAGGCACATCGCAACCCGCTCGCCCGGCTCAATGGCCTCGTCCAGCTCGATCCGCGCCCCCGACTCGCTGATGTCATATGCATGACCCTCGATCGACCTCAAGTAAAGGCCGTCCACCCGCTGCACCGTCACATTCGTGTACATCGGTGACAGCCGGATGCGCTCGTGTCGACGCTGCTCTTTTCGTCCCGCTGCGTTCATCGCGTTGGGCCTCCCGAGGAAACAGTTCCAGGCCGGTCGGGCGGACCGACCCCTCCGACATATCGGGCATTCTCATATCGGCCTTGAACGCGTGCGGACTTCGAGAAACCCGGATGGTCTGCTCCCCCATTGGCCCGCCGGCTGCACCTGACCACGCGGCAAGCCGCCGCGCCGACGGCTTGCCTCCCGCTTGCCCTGTTCTCTCACTAGTCGCCCCCTACTCCTTGACGGTGTTCCGTGTGGCGAGAAGCTGAATGCTCATCCCGTCCACCTGAACCCCCAGCGTCGCCCCGATCTCCTCCAGCACCTCCATCGGGAGATGGTCAAACAGCCTCCGGCTCAAGTGCTCCGGCACATCCTCGATCTCCGCGGTCTCCGGAAACCGCACGTGCAGATGCGGCGAGGTGTCCGCGTCGTAGCGGCAGCAGCCGTTGCTCATCGGCATCTTCCGCACCAGACCCGCCTTGCACAGGACCTCCAGCGAGTTGTACACCGTCGCCAGGCTCAGCTTCTCCGTAGTCGGCTTTACCAGTCGAAACAACTCCTCCGCCGTCGGATGGCTCTCGCACTTCCCCAGCGCTTCATACACCGCCATGCGCTGCTGAGTACAACGTAGACTATGGCTCGCAAACAGTTCACGAGTCGTGAGCATCAGCAGTCAACCTCCAGGAAGCCCGACCCGGTATCGGACCACAGTCGGTTGATTATTCCCCCCCTCTGGCGCTTAGACGAGTTCAAAACTAGCTTCAATGACAAACCTCTCCGGTAATGCCATGCCAATGCCCCTCAAGACGCTCACCGATCCCCGCCTTGCTCTGCTCGAACCCCTGCTGGACAAGAACGCCGCCGTGCTCGGCTTCGGCAACCAGGGCGCCGCCCACGCCGTCAACCTCCGCGACTCCGGTGTTGACGTCGTCGTTGCCAACCGCTCCGAATCACCCGGGTTCCAGCGCGCCATCGCCTCCGGCTTCACCCCCACCACCATCCCACACGCCACAGAGAGCGCCGATCTTCTCATCGTCGCCCTCCCCGACGAGGCCCAGCCCGACCTCTGGAGAACCGAGATCGCGCCCAATCTCCGACCCGGCTCAACCGTCGGGTTCCTCCACGGATTCAACGTCCATTATGGATTCATCGATCCCCCCCGGGATATCGGCGTGGTCATGGTCGCTCCCAAGGGCCCCGGGACCACGTTGCGGCAGCGGTTCGAACAGGGCCACGGCATCCCGTGCCTCTTCGCCGTCCACCGCGAATCGCCCGACCGCGACGCCGAAGCCCTCGGCCTCGCCTGGGCCGCCGGCATCGGCTGCGCACGTGCCGCCATCGTGTACACCAGCTTCGCACACGAGACCGAGACCGACCTCTTCGGCGAGCAGACGGTCCTCTGCGGCGGCATGACCCAACTCATCCTCGCCGCCTTCGAAACCCTCGTCGACTCCGGCTATCCCCCCGAGCTGGCCTACATGGAGTGCTGC
>Ga0272442_10010654_pt1 | contig 11305 bp, 5 predicted proteins | sample SSMForm2O_FD_200262 | JGI IMG/M metagenome (GOLD analysis project Ga0272442, IMG submission 200262) | Marine sediment archaeal communities from Little Sippewissett salt marsh, Falmouth, MA, United States - SSM-Form-2O | ecosystem: Environmental > Aquatic > Marine > Wetlands > Sediment ...
GACGCACTGGTCGACGCCGTAGCGGAGCGGGATGTCGATGTCGGTCTGGAACGCCTCGAGCCCGCCGACGCGGACGACGCAGAAGACGTAGTTCGCGCCCCGGAACGCGGCGCGGCGGTCGACGGTTGCGGTGAGCCTCGACCGGACGCCGTTCGACTCCATGTCCCGCTTGCAGAGCTTGGCGACCATGTCCAGGTTGCGCCTGCTGATGTCAGTGAAGGCGAAGTGCGTGTCGTCGCGGAACTCCGGCACGCTGAGGAGGTCGCGGACGATCCCGCGGGTGAATCCGATGCTGCCCGCACCGACGACGGCGACTTTCATCATCCAATCACTCCCTGGTCAGGGCCTCGGATGTCGGACCGGGATGGGAATCAACGCTTCGTGGCGGCAATCTTATTCTGTTCCGCGTGGGAATGCAACCGCGCCGCGGAGCCGGCGCTCCCGCTTGAAATCGGCACGGGGCACCCTATACTGCACTGCGGCGGCGGGGGGCGCCACGCGAGATACAGGAGCCTCTGCGATGGAAAAGGTCGGGTACCTCAATCAGCCCAACTGCCTTCGACTGTCGAACGGGACCGTCGAGGCGATCGTGACCACCGACATCGGGCCGCGCGTCGTCCACTACGGCCTGGTGAGTGGCGAGAACCTGCTCGGCGAGGCGCTCGACGCCAAGGTCGAGACCCAGCTCGGCGAATGGAAGCCGTGGGGCGGGCACCGCCTCTGGCACGCGCCGGAGGTTATCCCCCGTACCTACGTCCCCGACAACGCTCCGATCGAGGCCGAGGAGCTCGGGCCGCGCACCGTCCGCCTCGTCCAGCCCGTCGAAGAAGAGACCGGCATCCGAAAGGAGATGACGATCACGTTGGGCGAGAGCGGCACCGGCCTGACCCTCGAGCACAAGCTGACCAACACGAACCGGTGGGCCGTCGATCTCGCCCCCTGGGCGCTGACGATCATGAACGGCACCGGCGGCGGCACGGTCATCCTCCCGCAGGAGCCCTACCGCTCGCACGACGATTGCCTGCTCCCCGCGCGGCCCGTCGTCCTGTGGCACTACACCGACCTCGCCGATCCGCGCTGGGCGCTCGGCCCGACGTACGTGCGGCTGACCGTGAACGACGAACTCCCCGAGCCGCAGAAGCTCGGCATCGCCAACAAGCAGGGCTGGGCCGCGTACGCTCACGGCCACACGCTGTTCGTCAAACGTTTCCCGTACCGTGATGGGGCGGCGTACCCCGACTGCGGCTGCAACTGCGAGGTCTATACCGCCGGGGCATTCGTCGAGGTCGAGACCCTCGGCCCCCTGTGCCGCCTGGAGCCCGGCGAGTCCGCCGAGCATCCCGAAACGTGGGGCCTCTTCGACGACGTCGAGATTGGCGACACGGAGGAGAGCGTCGGGGCCGCCCTCGGCCCCCGGGTCGGCGGCGCGGCGTGAGGGCCGTCGCGCCCTATGCGCCGATGATCTTGACCAGGACGCGCTTTCGCCGGCGGCCGTCGAACTCCCCGTAGAAGATCTGCTCCCACGGGCCGAGGTCCAGCTTGCCTTTCGTGATCGCAACCACCACCTCGCGCCCCATCACCGTGCGCTTCAGGTGCGCGTCCGCGTTGTCCTCCCCGACGTTGTGATCGTACTGCGTGACCGGATCGTGCGGGGCCAGCCTCTCCAGCCAGCGGTCGAAGTCGCGGTGGAGGCCCGACTCGTCGTCATTGATGAACACGCTCGCCGTGATGTGCATCGCGTTCACCAGGCACAGCCCCTCCTGCACCCCGCTCTTCGCCACCAGGTCCTCGACCTGGGGCGTCATGTTGACCAGCGCCCGCCGCTCGGGCACGTGGAACCACAGGTGTTCGGTCAATGATTTCATCGTCGATCTCCCGTGTGTTGGGATCCGATGCTCCCGCGTTCAGCGATTGTACCACGCGCGGAGTTGGCGGAACAGGTCGACGCGCTGCTCGACGAATGCGTCCAGATCGGACCGCCCGTACAGGCCCCGGCAGGACTTCGGGTACAGCGAGTAGCCGTCGACCGTGTCCGGCCGGGGGACCCATTCCCATCCGAGGACGATGGGCACGCGCGGCGGGCCGTTCCGTTTCATGCCGCCCGGGTGCGGCGAGACGTTCGCCGCGGCGGCGAACAGATCGCGCAGGTTGCCCAGCCGAGTCGCCCGCATCGCGGGGCGGCGGTCGTAGTGGACGTTGCACTCGCCGAGGACGACCGGCCTCCCGCCGTGCACGGTGGCCGCCACCTCGCGGATCACCTCGACGTGGGCGTCCCACGGCGTCATCCGCGCCTTGGTCAGGAACGGCGAGTAGCCCCAGGGCTTCATCGGCTGCCGGCCGACGCTGTTCGCGTACTGGTGGTATCCCATCAGGTCGATCTCGGGCGGGATCATCTTGCCCATCACAGTCCGGTACGTGTTGTTGTCGGGCGCGAAATGGACGGACACCGACTCAGGCGCGGAGAGCACCAGATGATTCGGATCGGCCGACTTCAGGATGCGGCCGCACGACGCCTGTACCTTCCGCAACTGCTGCCAGGCGTCCAGGGCGTCCAGGTGCTCGAAGCGCTGCCGCCACCGCGGGACGTACGGGTTCGGCTTCTCCTTCCGCGGATTGAACCGGTAGTAGTAGTCCGTCTTGGGCACGGAGTTTTGCCACTCATTGCCGATCTCCCAGCACAGGATCGTGTCGTGGTCGCGGTAGCGGGTGGCGAGCGCGGTCAGGTAGCGCTTGAGGAAGTTGTGCTCGCGGGAGGACGGGTCGAGGTACGTGCGGCGGATGGCGGGGAAGTTGGCCTTGCCGTACGCGCTGGTGCCCAGGTGGTCGGCGATGTTCGAGGAGCCCCAGATCAGCACCGGGATCAGGCGGACGCCCGCCCGCTGCGCCGCGCCGAGCATCCGGTCGAACCCCGCGAAGTACGCGTCGGGATTTCGCTCGAACAGCCGGAACATCGTGTAGACTTTGCCCCGCTTGTTGAAGTGCGGGACGTGCTCGGTCGCGGCGACGCGAAGAACCGTGAATCCTTCCCGAGCCAGGCTTCTCAGGATGTGCTCGCCGAACGCGGGGTTCGTGTCCAGCCCTGCGAAATGGTAGAGCAGCCGGACGTGGTTCATCCCGACGGCGCGGAAGGGCCGCTTGTCCAGCAGCAGCTTTGTTCCTTCACGACGGAGGAGCGACCCGCCGGGCTTCGGTCTTGGGTTGTCCTTGACGGGGAAGTCGGGGACGTTCGGCGCGGAGAGCGACATCGCGCTGATCACGGCGGCGCGATCCACCGGCCCGGCGGGGCCGACGGTGCCCGCGACGCGGAACGCCACGGCGCGGACGTTCCGCGCGTTCTTCAGCGGGGTGTCGAGCGACGCCGCGCCGAACCATACCGTGAGCTTGTCCGCCGTGCACACGACCCGTATCTTGGCCGCGCCCGCGAGCTTGGGCGGCGCGCTCTCGGCGAGGACCTTGTAGCCGGGCAGCTCGTAGATGCCGCAGCGGAGCTTCTTCGTGCCCCGGAGGCCGGCGCACACCAGGCGGACGCCCCGCTCGGCTTCGATCTCGGCCACGACGCCGAGGAACTTGGGCCGGCCGTCGGCCGGTGTGCCCGCGGCGAGGAACCCCTTGATGTCCGCGGCCTGGACGTCGAACGTGAGGGGCAGTTGGTAGGGGCCGAAGCCCGGCCGCGGCGCGTTGACGAACAGGCCGCCGTCGACCAGCGGCCGCGGCCACGGCCCGCCGAGCCCCGCGCCGAGGTCCTCGGCGCCCAGGCCCTTTCCTCTGCCGACCCGTGTCACGATGACCTGGCCGTTGCGGCAGGTGAACATCCAGCCCCAGATGCCGATGCCGGTGCGGCCGTCGCTCTGCTTCTGGCGGCGGTCCAGATCCTCGTCCCAGCCCGCCCGCGAGAACCCGCCCGATCCGCCGAGCGAGAAGTCCGCCCGATGCACGCCGGCCATACATGCCGCGGCGATCCAGAGCCACGCCATCCCGGCGCACAGGGCGCCCCGTCCGTAGGCATCCCTCATCAACCGTCTCCTTGGCGGTGACTGCGTGAGGTCACTCCGCGGCGAAGCAGACGATCTCGCCGCTCTTCGTGACGGCGAACACCTGTCCACCCGCGGCGGCCAAGCCGTTGCGGCGGACGTCGGCCCCCGTCCTTGTCTGCCCCCGCCAGAGCGGCCTCCCGTTGGCGCGGGCGAGGGCGCAGATGTTCTTCCCGCCGGCGACGATGACCTTGTCGCCCGCCACGATCAGCGTGCCGCTCGGGAGCCGGCCGGGCCACTTGGTCACCGGGCCCTTCGGCTTGCCGAACTGCGTCTGGAGATACTTCGTGAGATCGTAGAAGGCGCCCCGGTATCCGAACGTGAAGACGCCGCCGTCGAGGACGACCGGTGCGACGCCGTCGCCGAACGTGATCGGCTTGGTGCCCCAGCGGGCGCTAGTGATCATCGTCGCCTTGCCGGTCTTGGGATCGCGGCCGGCGCGTGTGGCGAGCCGCGGATCGTCGGCCCCCCACATCCGCCCGGTCTTGGCGTCCGCGGCCACGAACCGCTGCGACGTCCCGGTCACCCGGTTCGGCCCGCCGAAGAAGAGCAGCCCGCCGCCCAGCGAGAGCTGCGGCCCGCCGATGTTCTGGACCTCGATGCTCGAGCGCCGCACGCTGTTGCCGCGTCGGCCCCACCACAGGATCGTCCCGTCGGACTTGCGCAGCGCGGCGGGCGCGAACATGCCGTGCGGGAGGTACAGCATCTCCTTTGATGCGGCGAGGATCCCGCTCGGCGAGACGCCGTGCGGTGACAGCCCGGTCGCCGCGCCCGTGACGTCAACGGCCCGGCCGAGCTGGTCGTTCGTCCAGACCACTTTCCCGGTCGTCGCGTCGAGGGCGTGGACGAAGACGCGGTCGTGGCTGCACAGGCCGGCGTAGAAGTAGGCGACGCCCTGCTCGACGATCACCCCGCCGGCGACGGGCCACAGCGAGCGCGGCCGGCCGAAGTAAATCATCTTGCGTTCGTGCGGAGCCCCGCGGAACCGCCAGATCAGCGCCCCGTCCTTCGCCCGCAGGCAGTAGAGCCAGCCGTCCATGCTGCCGGCGTAGACGCGGCCGCGCCAGTACGTGGGCGTGACCCAGACCTCGCCGCCCGTCACGTAGCGCCAGCGGACCGCGCCACCCTTCGCGTCGAGGGCGTAGACGGAGTGATTGCCCGAGCCCACGAAGACCATTCCCATCGCGGCCGATGGAGGTGTGAGCGGGCCGGGGATCTGGAGTTTCCATTTGAGTCGCAGCGGCACCTTGATCGACGCGGCAGAGATCGTGTTGCGGCGCGAATTGGCGCGGTAACAGGGCCACTCGTCCGGTCGCCCGGGCGCGGCGATTTCGCCATGATAGGCTCGGCCCTTTTCGAATTGCGGCGGCGGCTTGCTCGTCGGTCTCGCCCAATAGAGATCCTCGCGGACGGGGACGAGGGCGGCGCCGCCGCGCACGGCGAACGCGCAGGCGCAGCCGCTCGGTGAATTGTAGATCAACCCGTTCCCCGCGATCAGTCCGGTGCGGCAATTGGTGCGGAACGCCTCGGCGGGGAAGACCTGGTTCCGGGTGAGGTCGCCGATCGCGTTGCCGCTGTAGCTGAAGAAAAAGCAGTGCGTCGACGCCGTGCGGCGGATACACCGGCCGTACATCCAGCGGCAGCCGTCGGGGATCCCCGTCTTCGGGCAGAACGGATCGCGTCGCGCCTGGAGCCCGGCGACCCGCTTGCCGGTGCGGAGGTCCGTCACCGAGAGGCCCTTCAGGCTCCCGGCGTAGACGCGGTCGCCGACGAGGATGCCGCGAACGTTGACGCGGCGCAGGAACCTGCCGGTCCCCGCGTCGAACTGCGAGCCGCCCACGTACAGCTTCCCGCGATAGTGACGGATCGCCCCGGTCTTCACCGGCGCCTGCCACTTCTCCCGACCGCTGTCGATCCGCAGCGCGGCCATGTGGCTGCCGGGGCTGATGTAGAAGACGAGCCCCTGCCCAAGCGCGACGGAGCCGACGCCCGACGTCGGGGCGAGCGTCCACAGCACCTTGCCGTCCTTCGGCGACAGGCCGGCGAGCACCTTCTGGCGGCGGTTGTCCCGCTTCGCCTTCGGATCGCGGAGCGCGTCGTACAAGCCGACGACGAGCACGCCGTCGGCCTCGGCGTAGTACCCCCAGTCCTTCATCCCCTTGTCGACCGTGTCCGGCGCGAGCTGCCAGTATGTCGCCCCGGCCGCGGCGTCGAGCGTGTACAACGTCCTGCCCGCGACGGCGTAGACGTTTTCGCCGGCCGCGACGAAGCCGTTGCCGAGCCGCTCGGGCAGGCGCCGCTGCCAGAGGAGCGTCCCGTTGAAGGCGTCGAACGCCTGGACGAGGTCGGGTCTCTTGGGCGGCTTCCAGCGGCCGGTATGGGTGATCCCGCCGTGGCGGAGAAAGACGCGGCCGTTGGAGATGAGCGGGTAGCCGAACTTCGTGAAGTGCCGCGGGCCGGCGATCCACAGGGTGTGGAACGGCGCCCGGACGAGGTCGTCCTCGACGCATGCGTTGTTGCCGGGCGAGCCGTTTCCGGCGTGGCTCCAATGGCCGATGCCCTTCGGCCACGGGCGGCGGATGGCGGCCCAGACGCCGTCCCGTTCGATGATCTCGAACTGCCGGACCCCGGCGTCGGCCAGCATCTTGCGAAGCTGGGCGCCCGTCAACGGCTCGGCCACCCCCGGCTTCGGCGTCTGCCCGATGTAGGCCAGCCCGCCGGGGCGCAGGATGCGCAGCACCTCTTGCCACGACCATTTGTGGAAGCCGGCGCGAAGCAGGTCGCCGCGGACGACCAGGTTGGCGCAGTAGTCCGGATACGGCAGCCGCGCCAGGTCGCCCCGCTCGGCTGCCACGCGTCGGCCGTACAGCCCGTCCGTATCCAGCGTCTTGCGCGACGCCGCCAATTCGCTCGCGTGCGGCGTGAGGGCGTGGGCGAACATCTCCGATTGGCGGGCGATCTCCAGCGCCAGCTTGCCCTCGCCGCAGCCGAGGTCGACGCACAACCCCTTCTTCGTCCTCGCCGCCTTCAGGATCCTCGCTGCCAGCTTCGCTTCGAACGTCTCCGCCGCCGAGGCAGCGGAGCAGAGCGCCAGAAGCCCCGTCAGAACGACACGCCTGAGTTGAGTACGCATGGCCATCGGTCTCCGAGCGGGTCCTGCCCGTGGCCCGCAGCATTTGATTATACACGCCTGACTCGTGCAGGTCACGCGTCACGGCGACTTCTCATGGGTCGGCCGGGCGCGGGCGCCCGCCTCTGTCCACGTCGTCCCCACAGGCCGTTGCCGCACGGCGACATGGTAACGTGCCCGCGCTGCGTTGGTTCCGAAGGCGGCCCCGGTGTCCCCGCCGTGAGTGTTTCCCTGCGGCAACATCCATGTCCCGCCGTACTTGTTCGAGCCGCAAAGGGTGAGCTCGTAAGCGCAGCAAGAACCAGGACATCGAACGCGCGGCATAATTGCTCGGTTTTGGTGCGGGATTTGGCACGTGGTTTGCTACCTTGCCCACCAGATTCACGACTTGAGCGGCGTGATTTGCACCTGGGGCGGAAACACCGCCGACCACACCACGGACTGAACGGGCAGTGGGCACAAGATCGCCGTGCGGACGTCCTCCGCTACGGCCGGGCCGAACTGGCTGTTGAGCGCATTCAGAGAACGCCCTCGGCGTATCGGGTTCCCTAGGCGGAAAAAGAGCGGCAGAACGATGGGATCCAGGGTCGCCGAGGGCGACATATAAGCTGTTGGGGTCACGTCGGTCGAACGAACGTCGAACACCGAACGTAGAAGTGATCCTTGAGTCTCTCGAGTAAGCTCCGCGGCGGTCACCTGAGCTTGCTCGCCACCTCCGCGGCGAGGGCGTAGAGGTCGGCCTTCCGTTGATCCCAGTCGATCCAGACGAGCAGGTCCCAGCAGGAGCGGGCGCGGAGGATGGTGCGGATGCGGTCGTCGAGCAGTTTGTGACACCGCGTCGCCAGCTCGGCGCCGAGCTTCGCCTTCTTTGCCGGATCATGTAACGCCCGCTCCACGAAGACCCGGGCCTCGGTCTCCTGGATGCCCTCACGGACCATCTCGAAGCGGATGGACGCGACCGGGCCGCTCTTCCCCGGCTTGAGAATATGGACGAACGCGTGGGCGATGCCCAGGTTGCCGCGCCGGTCGTAGTCGGGATAGCGGTCGAACGGGACGCCCAGGCGGTTGTACCTGCCTTTGATGACGGGCCAGAAGTCGGCGCCGATCCAGCCGTAGCCTTGCATGCCGGCGCACATCGCCGATTCGAGGGCCACGCGGTACTGGGTGGGCGGCGACAGTTCGGACAGCTTACCGACGGTGCCGCTGCCATAGCGCGGGAACGTCGCGTAGATGTGTTTCTCCTTCCAGCCGTAGCGGCGGCGCTTGGGGTCGAGTGTCGGCACGGGCGAGCCCCATACGTGGGCCAGGTAGCCGATGGGCTGGTTGCGGCACGTCCAGCGCCGCGGGTGACAGTGCATTACCCACTTCGCACCGCCGGACGCCGCCTTGAGCACGTCGACGCACGCCTGGCTGGGCACGACGTCGTGGCCGATGCCGACCATCATCGCGGCGTCGAGGCCGCGCTTCCGGAGCTGCTCGCGGATGCCGTCGAAGACCGGCTTGAAGAACGCGCCGGCGTCCTTGTCCGTCCACATCGGGCCCTCGGCGGCCGTGAGCGCCCCGGTCTTCGGGTCGACGACGCTGAACCGGAACGGCTTGCCCTTCTTCTGTTTGTACTTCGCCATGCCGAAGTAAGCGCCGCCGCTGCTCCGGCCCCAGCTATGGATGCAGATCACATCGAGCTTGCCGAGGCGCTTGAGAGCCGTGTCGACGTACTTCTCGAAGATGCTGAAGTCGTGCGTCCAACCCGGGCCCTTCCTCACCCAGCGGATCATCGAGTGCTCGTTGCCGAAGCAGCTCTGGCGGAAAAGCGGGACGTAGATGATCCGCGTGCCGAGCCGGCCCATCAGCTCGAACGACCGGTCGATCAGCACCCAGTGTTCCTCGGACCACATCGGGACTTTGTAGCGCAGCGCCAGCGACTCGGGTGACTGGACCAGCCCGAACCACGACGCCCAGTCCTTCGGATCGTCCAGGGTCCAATCGGCGACGGAAAGCTCGAGCGGCACATCGACCGGCTCGACGTCGTCGGCGGTGACGCGGACCGCGCCCTTGTACGTGCCGGGCGCCGCGTCCTTGGGAACGCGGACGGTGATCCACACTGGCTGGGCGGCGCGGGCGGCGCCCTTGGCAACGGCGACGGTCTCAGGCGGCGATGGCGCCAGGCCCTCGAACGTGCCGACCCCGCGGCGCCGCAGCGCCGGGCCGTCGGGCTGCAGATAACGGGCCTCGACCTGGTCGCCGGGGATGACGGCGCCGCCCGGGCCCTTCAGCGCACCGGGCCGCGCCTGCAGGTTCTTGATCGCAGCGGCCGAGCTGACCAGGACCTGCGCCGAGAAGACCCCGTTCCGCGCCCCGTGGATGCGGACCGGGCCGAGCGCGCGGCACGGGTCGCCCTCCTCGTTGCTGTACAGCCGCAGCATCGGTGAGACGTTGGCGATGTGCAGCGCCTTGCCCGGCGCCCACAGGTCCTTCGCGCCGGGCTGGGCGGAAAGGGTGACGGCCTTCAGGCCGAGCGTCGCCCACGGGCACCACTGCCGCGGGTTGTACTTCCGCGTCTTGCCCGTGTGCAGGATCACGTCGGTGGCCGGGCGGTGCAGCTCGAGGGCCAGGGTGTTGACGCCCTTGCGGAGGGTGGCCGCGGGGACGGTGAACGCCCTGAGATGCCGGTCGCGGGCTGCGAAGCGGGCGCGGTACTTGCCGGGGTCGCCCCAGCCGATCCGCAGCAGGTAGCCGTCGGGATCGAGATAGGCGTCCTTGGGATAGTCGTCGGAGCGCGTGTCGCCATCGCTCTTTCCTTTCGGCATGTCCGCGCGGGTCAGTTCCTGTCCGTTGAGGTGGGCGACGACCCCGCCGCGATAGGACACGGAGAGGGTCAGGTCGCCGATTCCGGCCGGGTCGCCGACGCGGAACTGGGCGCGGGCGCACATCAGCGAGTGGGTGCGGCTGCGCGTGCTCATCACCGGCAGGCGGCGCCGTGGCCAGGTGGCGTCGTCGAACTCGGGCGTCCGCCAGTTGTCGGGCGGCAGGGCGGAGCGGCTTGGCTCGGTCTTCTTCATGGTGCGCTTGCGGCCGACGAACCGGACGGCCTGGACCTCGCCGGATGCGAGGCGGACCTCTTCGGTTTTGGACACCATGTAGTACCGCCAGTGGGCGCGGGGGTTGATGAGTGCGGCGCCCTGCTCGGCGGCGCGCGCCCCGGCGGCCAGGGTCAGCAATATCACAAGCGGGATCGTCTTGCGCATTCGCGATGAGTCCTCTGGAGTTGGGGGTTACTTGGCCGGAACGTATTCGTAGGCGCCGATGTCGAGCTTGCCGACGGTCGGGCGCTTTTCCTTGGCGTGCGGATGCACGTACTGGAACCGGGGCCGGAGCGGGCGGCGCTCGACGTGCATCTTCCCCTCCTCCTCCAGGTGTTTGATGAACAGGTTCCCCGGGTCGACCCCCTTGTCGATGCACGGCGAGCCGTTCCGGAGCCGCAGGTCCCACTTGGCGCGGTCGACGAACTTCGGATCGCCCGCGAAGTTGGCCGCCATCTCGGCCTTCGCCCAGTTACAGACCGTGCCGCGTCCCGCGAAGAGGTTGTTCTTGACCACCAGCTTGAAGTCTTCCGGCACTTTGCGCACGCGGATGAACCACGGCTTGCCGCGCGGGTACTCGTTGATCATTGTGTTGTTGATGATGGTGAGCTCGGACCGGGGCCAGACCTTGCCCTCTTCGCCATAGGCGATGATGGTCGTGTTGCTGCCCCGCCGGCCCTTGTGGAGCACGTTGCCGATGATGACGCCCTTGCCGCCGTTGGGCAGGTTGATGACATAGCTCCCGGTCCCGTCCTCGTCAGTCAGGCGGTTGTAGAGGATGTGGTTCTCCTTGGCCCGCGACTTGAGCAGGTGGCCGACGTCGGTGAAGTGCGAATAGTTGAACCGGTAGATCAGCTTGTCGACGCGCCGCGACATGTACAGGTTGTGCGTGACGGGATGGCGGCTCTTGCCGTTGTGCGAGAACTCGCAGTGCTCGATGAGGACGACGCCGGCCCCGCCGAGGATGGCGTCCTGGCAGTCGTGGAACCGGCAGTTGCGGACGGTGAGGTCCTTGCCGTCGGCGCGGATGCCGGCGCCGTTGCGATCCCGCACTCGGGCCCCGA
>Ga0272442_10010656_pt1 | contig 11304 bp, 9 predicted proteins | sample SSMForm2O_FD_200262 | JGI IMG/M metagenome (GOLD analysis project Ga0272442, IMG submission 200262) | Marine sediment archaeal communities from Little Sippewissett salt marsh, Falmouth, MA, United States - SSM-Form-2O | ecosystem: Environmental > Aquatic > Marine > Wetlands > Sediment ...
ATCCGGAAAGCCCGGGATACCATCAACCTGTTGATGCGGGAAAACTTCATCGAGAAGCCCCCGGTTTCCCTGCTGGAACAGGCCCTGAAAAAAGCGGTGCAGGAAGCGGGGTAAACGCCAGATTCACTGACGGTCTCCACGCGAAGTGCTATTCTGCAGGTATAGTCCACCGCGGCGAATTGTGGTAAAAAAACAGCGGAGGTCCGCCCATGACGTTGAGACTGTACCGTGAAAATCCCCTGCTTCTGGAATTCGCAGCCCGTGTCATGGCCGTGAAGGAACTCGACGCCTCCTGGGGAGTAATCCTGGACCGAACCGCCTTCTATCCCGAGGGCGGCGGCCAGCCGGCGGATCACGGCACCCTGGAAGGCGTGAACGTAATCGATGTCCGGGAAGATGGTGACCGGATTCTCCATATCACCGACGGCCCCCTGCCGGAAGGCAGAGACGTTCATGGAGTGGTGAACAAGGGACGCCGCGAAGACTACATGCAGCAACACACCGGGCAACACGTGATTTCCGCCGCCTTCTGGCAAGAAGCGGGCCTGGTGACCCTGTCGGTGCATATGGGCGCCGATGACACCACCATCGACCTGGACGCCGGGGACCTGACCCCGAATCAACTGGATGCGGTGCAACGGCGGGTGGACGCGGCAATCGCCGCGGACCTGCCCCTGGATGCCGTGGAAGCCGCTCCCGAAGATCTGTCCCGCTTCTCCCTGCGCAAACCACCCCCGGTTGACGGCACGGTCCGTCTGGTACGCATCGGCGATTTCGACTGCGTGGGCTGTTGCGGCCTGCACCTGCCGGCGACCGGGGCCGTGCGCCTGGCGGTATGCACCGGATGGGAACACATTCGCGGTAAAGTCCGTACCCATTGGCTGATCGGCGACCGGGCCGTCGCCGACCTGCGGCGGCGTGTGGAACTCATGAATCGACTCCGGGAACACCTGGCCACCCGGGACACGGACCTGCCGGACGCGGTGCAGCGGCTGCAGGCGGAAAACGCCAACCTGCGCGGCCGCCTGGGCGGATTGGAACGCCGCCTGGCGGAATTCCTGGTGCGGGACCTGCTGGCCGGCGCGGAAACCACCACCGGCATGGCAACGGTATCCCGCATCCTGGCCGGGGAATCACCGGAAATGGAAAAGACCCTGGTCAAGGCCTTGCTGGCCGCGGAAAATACCGCTTTCGCCCTGGTCAACCCCCTGCCCGACCGGGTCTCCTGGACCCTGGGGATTCCCGGGGACAAGTCACTGGATTTCCGGGAATTGAAACAAATCCGCCTGGATCCCCTGGGCGCCCGCGGCGGCGGCCGTCCGCCCCTGTGGCAGGGCAGCGCCCCGGCGGACACCTCTCCCGCGGACCTCCTCTCCGCTCTGCAACAAATCCTGCAATCCATTGCCTAGGCGCGTATCTCATGCAACCAGGCGTCGATTCAGCAGGAGATTGTCAGCGTGAACAATCTTTTTTTCTCTTGTCTGCGTATAAGATTTTTAAGTGAATCTTCAGGAGGTTGCATGAGATCCATCATCACCATTGTTATCCTGGCGGCATTCGCCGCTTCCGGTTTCGCCGCGGATACCTGTAAAAAGGGTATCGACGAAGCGCTCCTCAAACAAGTTGCCGCGTCGTTTACCTGGGACGCCCACACCCGGGCGGTCCACAACGCCCTGTCCACCCATGACGCCCGGGACATCACCCAGAACCAACAGGTCCTGCGCTCCCGGGACACGTATTACAGCCTGGAGCTGGAACGCCAGCCCATCACCGACCAGAAGTCCACCGGACGTTGCTGGATGTACGCCGGGCTGAACGTACTGCGTCCCCTGGCGCGGGAAAAGCTGAAGGTCAAGGATATCCAATTCTCCCATACCTACCTGTTCTTCTACGACAAGCTGGAAAAGGCCAACCTCTTTCTCCAGGGAATCCTGGCCACCCGGGACCTGCCCCTGTCCCACCGCAAGGTGGAGTTCCTCATGAAGAGCCCGGTCCCCGACGGCGGTCAATGGGTGGGCATGGCGGAACTGATCCGCAAGTACGGAGTGGTCCCCTATGAAATCATGCCCGACAACTACAGCTCTTCCCACTCCCGGAGCGTCAACCGCGCCCTGGCCATGAAACTGCGGGAATACGCACTGATCCTGCGCCGGGCCAAGGTAAAGGGAAACCTGGAAGACGTACGCCTCCGGGCCCTCAAGGACGTGTACCGCATCCTGGCGGTCAATTTCGGAGTCCCCCCCAGGCAATTCACCTGGCGCTACAAGGACAAGGACGGCAAGTTGACGCCCTACCGCACCTGGACCCCGCAGGCATTCTACAAAGAAGCCGTGAGTGCCGGCCTGGACGACTACTACGCCCTTTACTCCATCCCCAACCGTCCCTTTGGTAAGCTCTACAGCGTGATGTGGGACCAGGCGGTGGCGGATCGCCCGGGACTGGTTTTCGCCAATATTTCCATGGACGAACTCAAGGACCTCGCGCTCAAGAGCCTGCAAGGCAAGGAAGCGGTCTGGTTCGGTTGTGACGTGGGCAAGGACAGCTTGAGCAAAAAGGGAGTCATGGCGCCGGAACTGTTCGACCTGGAGTCCCTGTACGGCATGCCTTTCCGCCTCAGCCGCGAGGACGCGTTCAATACATGGTCATCGGTGCCGACCCACGCCATGGTGCTCACCGGCGTCGACATGGTTGAGGATAAACCCGCCAAGTGGCTTGTGGAAAACTCCTGGGGCGCCAAAGCCTGCGATAAGGGGTATTATCACATGCGGGACGACTGGTTCGACCGCCACGTTCAGGTGTTGGTGATTCACAAGCGCTTCATCCCGGAAAAGATCCGCAAAGTATTCAAAGGGGAACCCGAGGTCCTGCCTCCCTGGGATCCCATGTACCGCATGTTGACTCTTTAACTCTTTTTTCCGGAGCGGCGGTATATACCGCCGCTCCGGAACAATCCCGCTTTAGACCCGGGGCAATGCATGCACCGCCCCCGCATCAGAGAGAGCATTTCATTTCAACACGCAATACAAATTGTTTTATTCCGTCATGATACTATCAGGAGGCATCATGCAGAAAAAACCACTTGAACCACCGATCGTTCTGTTCACCTGCCTGGCCGCCATGCCGTTATGCCACTTTCTTTTGCCCCTGGGCCGCTGGACTGATTTTCCCTGGAGCTGGCTCGGCGTTATTCCCCTGGCGGCGGGTATGGTTTTGAACCTGGCCGCGGACAAACGCTTCCAGAACGCGGAGACCACGGTAAAACCCCAGGGCGCCCCCTCGGCGCTCATCACTTCCGGACCATTCCGCATTTCCCGCCACCCCATGTACCTGGGCATGACCCTGCTTTTGCTGGGTGCCGCCGTGCTCTTCGGCACGGTTTCGCCATTGATCATCACCGCCGCTTTCCCCATGGTCATGGAGATCCGCTTCATGGGAATGGAGGAGAAAAAGATGGCCGCCGTTTTCGGCACGGAATGGGACGCATACCGCCGCAAGGTGCGCAGGTGGATATAGAAGGCGAGGGGAAACAAGGTAAAAGGTATCAGGTGACAGGATAGCTCTCGAGGCGATCGAATCTTTGCCTGGGCCTGGTTTTCCTGCTACCTGACACCTGTCTCCTGCCACCTTCTTTCAACTTTTGTAAAAGATGTGGATGTAGTATACGGCCAGGTTGCGGGATCCCGGGAACGTGCGCTCGATTACCTGGAAGCCCGATTGCACCACTTCCGCCCCTTCATCCCGCAGCCAGGCATTGACCCGCTCTTCCAGTTTCTCCAGACTCTGTCCCGAAAACACTTTGAACTTCATGACGCCTCCTTCGGCGGTAGTGAGCTTATCAATATTATTCTCTCCGCCGGGACAAAAATGTCAACACCCTTTGCCTTGACAGCCGATTGCGCCCGTCTTATTCTGATACCGAAAACAAACAACCCCGGATCGGAGGCGGAACCATGAACACAGCCGTAACCCCGAATTCCCCGAAGCGCACCGTACTTGACATGCTGCGCCGTAGCGCGAAGGAATACCCGGATACTCTTTATGTCAATGACCGGGATGATGAGGGCTGGTGCGGACTTACCTACCGTCAGGTTATGGAAGAAAGCCGGCGGGTAGCCGCGGGGCTGCTGGATCTGGGCATTCAGCCGGGCGACCGGGTGGCCCTGTTGTCGGAAGGCCGCTCCCGGTGGGTAGTAGCGGAATTCGGCATTCTCTTCGCCGGTGCGACCTGCGTGCCCCTCTCCATCAAGCTGCTGCCGGAAGAAGTACTTTTTCGTGTCTCCCACTCCGGAGCCTCCGCCGTGGTGGCTTCGCGCAACACCTTCGAGAAAGTCGCGGCGGTCTGGAAACGGATGAAAGGAAAGCCCCGGATCATCCTGCTGGATGACGACCTGAGCGCCATCGCCGAACCCGCCGAACGCTTCGGCATCCGCCGGGACGAAGGCCTGACCACCCTGGCGACCCTGGTCCAGCGCGGCGCCTCCCGCTGGGGAGAAATGGAATCCCGGCTGAATGAGATCGAAGCCGGGGTGGAACCCGACGACGTGGTCACCATATCCTATACCAGCGGCACCACCGGCGATCCCAAGGGCATCATGCTCACCCACCTCAACTACCACGCCAACAGCCACGACGCCATGGAGTACTTCAACGTGCGCCGCAACGACCGCTTGTACATTATCCTGCCCCTGGATCACTCTTTCGCCCATACAGTGGGCATCTACGCCGCCCTGCTACGGGGCCTGAGCCTGTACTTCGTCGACGCCCGGGGCGGGCCGCTGCAGACCCTGAAAAACATTCCAATCAACATGGTGCAGGCCAATCCCCATTTCATCCTCACCGTCCCGGCCCTGACTGGAAAATTCATGCAGAAGATCCGCGACGGCGTGGCGGAAAAGGGCGGTTTCGCCCTGTGGCTGTTCGAGAAGGGACTGGCCTGCGGCATGCGGATCAATCGTGACGGTTTCCGCAGGGCCCCCTGGCCGGTGCGCCTGGTCAACGCCCCCCTTCACCGCCTGGCGGACCTGCTGGTATTCTCCAAAGTCCGCCGCATCTTCGGGTCCAGCCTGAACTATTGCGTCGGCGGCGGCGCCCTGCTGGACATCAGCCAGCAGACCTTTTTCTACGCCCTGGGCGTTCCGGTTTATCAGGGGTACGGCCTGACCGAGGCTACGCCCATTATCTCCGCCAACACCCCGGGGGCGCACAAACTGGGGTCCTCCGGGAAGGTATTGCCCGGCATCCACTGCCGCATCCTCCGGGACGACGGCAGTGAGTGTAAAACCGGTGAAACCGGCGAGATCGTGATCCGCGGCGCCAACGTGATGAAAGGCTATTACCGCAATCCCGAAGCCACGGAAAAGACCGTGCGCAACGGCTGGCTCTATACCGGCGACCGGGGCTACATGGACAAGGACGACTTCCTGGTGGTGGTGGGCCGCGAAAAGGCCCTGCTGATTTCCGCGGACGGAGAAAAGTATTCTCCCGAGGGCATCGAGGAGGCCATTCAGAACTCCGCGCGCCTGGTCGCCCAGGTCATGGTCTACAACGACATGCGCCGCACCACCACGGCCCTGGTCACCCTGGACAACGAGAAGGTGAAGGCCTTCGTAAAAAAGCGCGGCATCACCGATCCGGAAGTTCTGCTTAAGGAGATCGAAACCGACCTCAACTCTTTCCGGGATACCCGGGAGTACCGCAACCGCTTCCCGGAGAAGTGGCTGCCCGCCACTTTCCAGGTGCTGCCGGAGCTTTTCACCGAGGCCAACCGCATGATCAACTCCACCATGAAGATGGTGCGCCACCGCATCCTGGAGACTTACGAGGAGCGGGTGGAGTACATGTACACCCCCGAGGGCGCTTCCTTCGTGAACCCAAAAAACCTCGAAGCCGTGGAACCCCACCTCCCCTTTTAGAATGTGGGATCTATCCATGTTTTTTGGGGAAAATTTGTAATAAAGAGATAGCCGCGGGGAAATCCATCGCTCAACGCTCCGGTCCAGACCCATTACGGTCTTCGGCGGACTAAAATGACCCCGGTGGCTGTTTGGAATGTAATCCGGGGCATCATTTTTACCCTACGGGCATTAAAAGCCATAGGCCGTCCTGCCTCAGCCCATGGGTCCCCGGAACCTGCGCTTTAATTCGCTTATGTCTTATCCCCGCGGCTTCCCGTCAAAAAGAAGATTGGTTGATCTCTGATCAATCCTATAATCCATACGAAAAGAAAACAATCCAGATTATTCAACGTTTGAGATTCGGGGGCCGTTCGGAGTATATAGAGAGTAAAGAGTATCGAGGGGAGAGGAGCATGAAAAAAGCAGCCATCACGGGATTGGTGATCATGCTGGGCGCGGTCCTCTGTGCCCAGAGTATTGTGGTGAAAAGCCCCAACGGCGGAGAAGCCTGGCGGAAAGGCACTACGCATGACATTACCTGGGACGCCGCGGGCATATCCGCGGGGACCTTCAAGATCACTCTCTGGAGAGGCGGCGCCAACCTGGGCGTCATCGCCGCCAACCTGACCTGGGACAAGCGTTCCTTCCCCTGGACCGTGGGCACCCTGGCCGGTGGAGCCGCGCTCCAGGGATCGGGCTACTCGGTAAAGGTCCGGCTCCAGGAACAACCCGTCTCCGATACGTCAAACGGAACGTTTTCCATCACTCCGGAAATCCAGCTGGCGAATCCTCCCGGGGTAGCGCAGCTGGACCGGCCCCAATTCGATATCTACCGGTCTCCCAAACTGGAAATTCGTGAACTCAGTTACAACTACAGCCGGAAAAAGTTCGAGGCCTGGGTAAAAAATACCGGCAACGAACCCTTCGTGGGTCATTTCCGCTGGACCTGGGTCACCTATTGCGGTTCCCGCTCGGCCAACAAGGACATTCCCCCATCACAATCCGCGGCTTTATCTTCTCCCCAGGGCATGCACTTCGAGTTCGAATGCAATCCGCCGGTCAATGAATGCTCCATGGACGCCATGTTCGAAATCATTCCCGTGGAGATGGACGGCAACCGGCTCGAATCCAAGCAGGTCACGAAAACCTTTCCCCGCTTTGAACGCAACCAGTTCCTGTTGAGTGAACGCAGACTCATGCTGCGGTTCCTGCGGGGCAGCGCCCACGTGAATTGTTCCGGAGCCCATGTGATCCGGGACCGCAGTATACTGGACTATGATCCGGACACGGAAACCGCCCGGATCACCATCTGTGTCCCCATACGGAACTGCGGCGGAACTCCGGGCAAAGGCGATACCTACGGCAATCTGAAGCTGTACTGGTCGGTATACGATTGGGGAACCGGCACCTATGCCGTTTACCCGCAACACCTGTCCAATCGCGGAACCAACGGAGCCTTCTACTCGGATTCTCCCATCCAGCCGGGGGATGGAATGCTGGTGGAGCGTTCCGCTTCCCTCAACGTGGAATCAGGCCGCTACGAGGTCCGGGTGCACCAGGGGCCCCAATGGCATGAACACCCCCTCTGCTCCATATCGATCCGCTTCGACGATTAACGCGGCCGCGGATTCATTGGAGTAACGGATACCTATCTGGACCAGCAGATCCCGCTCGTGGCCAGGACCGCGGCGGATGAGGGCGCGAAGGCCTTGAAGTACTTGAGGAAGCGCTTGGTTTCCGCTGCGTCGGTATCCTCCAGGTTGCGGGCCCAGCGATAACCGATGGGTTGGTAGCGCAACGCCACCTGGATACGGAGTTTGCCCATCCCGGGTGTCAGGGGAATCTTATAAGTGATCCGGTCGGTGAAGTCCTTGAAGTCATTATCTTTGGCCGCGGCCCCGTACACCCCGCAATCTTCCGGAGAGGTCGCTTTGTCGAAGCCCATGGGCAGGATGCGGTTGTCCTTGAGATACTTGACCCCGGAAAGCAACATGGTGGTAACATTGCCGTTTTCATCGCCCATGATGGGCTCGTAGATCTGCACCTGGTCCTGCCGGGATATCACGTTGTAATGGGGCTCGTAACGATCCGCCCGTTCGTCGTTGTCGTTGCCCGCGATGGCGCCGTCGGGTCGCAATTTGCCCGATTCGAACACCACCTTCCCCTCCGCGTCCAGCACCGTGAAATGGATCCAGGCGCGGCGGGAAGGATAGGCCGTGGGCAGCTTGTGGCCCGCCAGGTTACGCACCTCGACTTGCACGGACAGGCTATCTTCCCCGGCTTCTGCGGACAAAACGCGGATCCGGGCACTCTTGGTTTCCAGATGCGCGGCGGACCGGTCCGCCGTGGCCTGCAGGCTCTGGGGCAGGGCCGTGACGCCGAGTTCCCCCCGGTGCCGGTTCAGCATGCGGGGCAAGAGGATATTGCCGCCCCGGAACACGTGGCGGGACACCTTTTCCCGCGGCTCACCCAGGACGCCGCTGATAGCCACCTTCCCTTCCACTTCCGGCATGTGGCAGGACTGGCAGGACCGGGTATCGGCATAGCCGCTGTGTTTCCACTCCAGGTAGGGCACCTGTTCCGGAAGTTCGCCGAGCTCTTCGCCCTTGTCGTTCAGGGCATGGGTGTAAAGGGTATGGCAGGTGGCGCAGAACTCCGAACTCTGGATATGGGCCGCCTCCCGGGGAATGAAGCGGGAGGCCGACTGCATGAGGTGTTGACGCCCTTCGTCAACGTCATAGGGTCCGTAAATCTCCCGCTCGCCGTAGGGAGTGGTGTTATCCAGCACGAAACCGCCCACGAAGCTCTCCCGGGTACCCAGTTTGTCCGCCAAAACCTGATGGCAGATGGTACAGGAAACCCCGTCGGCGGCCAGGTTGTGATTGACGGCTTCATTGGGCACCATGGGCAAGTGAACGAACACCTCTCCCGATCGACCCGCCGTCTTGGCCAGGTAACGGGTCATGGGCATGTGACAGGCGGCGCATTCATTCTGAATGGCCCGGCTGGCCGCGGGCAAACGTATGGCTTCCCGGCGGATCGCCGCCTGCCAATAGGGGTCCCGGGAGGAATTGGCCATCATGGATCCGCTCCAGTCGGACCCCATGGAAATATCCTCTCCCTGGAGAGAGGACAGCTGGTTGTGACAGGCGACGCAGTCCCGGTGATCCACGAAAGCCGGGGCCGACCCGGTCATGGCCACGATGGAAACAATCGACACGGAAAAAAATGCCAGGATCAATGCTTTTTTCATGATTACCACCCCTCGAAAAATCCGCCGTCAAACCAGTCCCAGAGAATATACGCCATGATCTGGACATCCCGACCGTCGGTATGGTTGAGCGGCACCCGCACACCCACGTTGAGCATGATATGCTGCCTCTGGTTCAGGGTAACCTGCAATTGGGGCACCAGGTCATACAAGAACTCTTCACCTTTTTCCAATTCCCGGGCTGCCAGGAATCCCAGCATGGGCGACCAGGTGCGTCCGTAAGGTCCGGAAGTGAACTTCTTACCCAGGGCGAAACGGAAAAGGCCTTCCGTACCTGCCTTGTCCTGATTCAGGGGGTACTCAAGCGCCAGCTGGGTATGGAAAAAGAAATCCCCCGGCAACGCCTGGCTGTAGACCAGGAACGGTTCCAGCACCACCGTACCCTTGCCGAAGCCGTTGTCCTCGTTTCCCGTGGGCAGGATCATTTCACCCATGACGCTGAGGATGCCGCCCTTTTCGTGATTGTGCCACAGCACCTGCTTGTAGCCCAGGGCGATATCGCCCAGGCTGCCGCCGGACCAGCTCTCACCGCCCCCGGCCATGGGCATCTTGGCCCAGCCGAAGGGCACGGCTATTTCGAACTGTCCCCGGGCGCCGATGCGGTTTTCGTACACCAGTTTCGGAGTAATCCGGGAGAAGTCATCGTCAGTGGTTACGGTCACGAGAAGTTCGTCTTCCGGCATGGCTTTGCCCGTCACCAACGGCTTGGGCATGTTCAACTCTCCCCGGGGCCAGCGGTCATCCGTGCAGAACACCCGGATGTATCGAACCGCCTTGAGCAGTTGCTCTTCCGAGAGGATTTTTCCGAAAGACGGCATGAAACGGGAAAATCCGCGGATGGGCCCGCCCTGGTGCGCCACGATGACCCATTCGGCGTCGGGTTCCCGGCGGGCGAACTGGCAGTCGGTAAAATCCGGAGGCGCCGCGTCGAATCCCAGCAATTCCGGGGAAACCCCCCTGCCGTCGGCGCCGTGACAATTGGCGCAGGCGTTCATGTAGATTTCCCGGCCTTCCTGCATTGCCGATCCGGCCTGTTCGGCCGTGAGGCTGTTCCCAGCCAGGAAACACAGGCCGGCAAAGAGCACAGCGAATCCCGTCCATTTGACCCAGAGTTTCATGATTAACCTCTCCTCGTTGGTATTAGAATAGTGTACCCGTAAAAATTATTCAACCCACGAATCATCCTGCGGCATGGATCCGGACTGTTATGGCAACAGTATCCCGGAGACATTTGCCGCGGCTATTGATAGGCATGGAGCGCACCGGTTATGGTGGGCAGGTAGTTGACTCCCAGGTAGGTAAACAAAACAGCCAGGAAACCGGCAACCGCCAGCCAGGCGGCGGCTTTGCCCCGCCAGCGGGGCCGGTTGCGCAAATGCAGATAGGCCAGGTAAACCAGCCAGGTCACCAGGGCCCAGTTCTCCTTGGGGTCCCAGGACCAGTACGCGGCCCAGGCCGCTTCGGCCCAGACGATGCCGATGGCCAGGCCGATGGAGATCAACAGGAAACCACCGCGGATGGCCCCGTCCATGAAACGCAGCAGGTCGGCTCCCAACGTTTTTTCACGCATACCCGGCATGACCAGGAACATCAATGCACAGGCAAACGAGAAAAACAGGGCGCCATAACCGATAAAATAGGCCATCACATGGGGAACGAACCAGGGGCTGCGCAGAGCCGGCGGCAGCATGCCGGCACCGGGATCCGCCTTGAAAAAGGCGAACACCATGGCCGCCAGGGCGCAGGCCGCCGCCACTCCGCCCATACGGCTCAACGGGGCGACCAGACGGAGAAACAGGTAGACCAGGGCCACCGCCCAGGAAAAAAACACCAGGGATTGATAGAGGGTCTGAAAAGGCGGTTGCCCCAGGCGCACCCAGGCTCCGACAATCAGTATGGTATTGGCCAGCCAGGCCAGAACCAGCAGGGCTTCTCCCCACCGGCGCGTACGGCGGACCGCCAGGAACGCCAGTCCGGACAGGGCGTACAATCCCAGGGAAATGAAAAAGAAAAGGGAATGCGCATGCCAATGGATCATTTTCGCCTCCCCAGGGACATGGAGAACAGCCCGGCAAGGAAAAACAGCAGGCCCGCGACAACCACGGGGAAGCCGGGATCCTTTTTCACGGTAATTCCCGA
>Ga0272442_10010657_pt1 | contig 11304 bp, 14 predicted proteins | sample SSMForm2O_FD_200262 | JGI IMG/M metagenome (GOLD analysis project Ga0272442, IMG submission 200262) | Marine sediment archaeal communities from Little Sippewissett salt marsh, Falmouth, MA, United States - SSM-Form-2O | ecosystem: Environmental > Aquatic > Marine > Wetlands > Sediment ...
CGTGCTTGCCCTGGTACATCCAGTGCTGGCCGATGGCCGAGCCGGTGTAGGGAGCGATGTACTTGAAGCCGGCCGGGTCCGACGCCGGCGACGCGACGATGGTCGTGTACTCCAGCGCGCCGGACTCCTCCAGCGCGGTGCGTACCGAGGCGATCGTCGAGCCCTTCTGGCCGACTCCGACGTAGACGCAGCGCACCTGCTTGTCGGGGTCGCCGGTGGCCCAGTTGTCGCGCTGGTTGATGATCGTGTCGATCGCGACGGCGGTCTTGCCGGTCTGGCGGTCGCCGATGATCAGCTGGCGCTGGCCACGGCCGATCGGCGTCATGGCGTCGACGGCCTTGATGCCGGTCTGCAGGGGCTCGGACACCGGCTGGCGCTCCACGACCGATGGAGCCTGAAGCTCCAGGGCCCGGCGGCCTTCGGCCTCGATCGGGCCGAGCCCGTCGATCGGCTCGCCCAGCGGGTCGATCACGCGACCGAGGAAGCCGTCACCGATCGGCACCGAGAGCACCTCACCGGTGCGCTTGACCTGCTGGCCCTCCTCGATGGGCTGGTAGTCGCCCAGGATGACGCAGCCGATCTCGCGGACGTCGAGGTTCAGGGCGAGGCCGAGGACGCCGCCGTGGAACTCCAGCAGCTCGTTGGCCATGGCCGAGGGAAGCCCCTCGACCCGAGCGATGCCGTCGCCGGCCTCGGCGACCTGCCCGATCTCCTCGCGGGAGGTCTCGGGCTGGTACTCCGCGACATGGCGCGAGATCGCGTCCCGAATCTCGTCGGGCCGAATGCTCAGCTCGGTCATCGTGCTTCGTACTCCCTGAGTAAGTGTTCGCGGGTGGTGCTACTGGGTCAGTGAGCGGCGGGCTGCCGCCATCCGGCTCGCGATCGAGCCGTCGATGATCTCGTCCCCGATACGGACAACGGCGCCGCCGAGCACATCGGGGTCGACCGACACGGCCACGGTGACCTCCTGGCCGTAGATGCGCTCCAGCGCAGCGGCCAGTCGTCGGGTCTGCTCATCGGTCAGCGGCATCGGGGCCCGGACGTCGGCGAGCAGCTGCTCGCGCCGCGCCGCAGCGAGCGCGACCAGCTCGTCGAGCCGGTCCGCCACCGGGCGGCTCATCGAGTGCGAAGCCGCGTGCGTCAGCAGTGTCAGCGCCTCGGGCTGCACCTTCTCGGCCAGCAGGTCGGCGACGACGGTGGACTTGGTGTCAGCGCTGATCGCCGGGTCGGACAGCAGCAGCTGCAGGTCGGGCGACGACTCCAGGACGCGCGAGAAGCGGAACAGCTCCTCCTCGACGGTGTCGATGCGTCCGTCGGTCTCCGCGTGGGCCAGCAGCGCCTCGGCACCCAGGATCTCCAGTGCCTCGACGAGGTCGCGGGGCGGCGACCAGCGCTGCGCCACCACCGTGGACAGCACAGAGACCGTCGGCTCCGCGACCTTGCCGGTGAACACGCTCGTCGCCAGCTCGACCCGTCGCTCGGGCGTGGAGCCGTTGTCGGTCAAGGCGTTGCGCAGCGTGGTCTCACGACCCAGCAGCGACGCCACCGACAACAGCTGTGACCCGACCAGGTCGGTTCTGGTCGCTGCGTCGGCGCGGACGTCCTCGCGCACGACGGCCAGCGACGCTCGGCTGGCTCCTTGCATCAGGACGTGCCTCCCTGCGGCGCCGACTCGAGGTCGGCGATGAACGCGTCGATGGTCGCGCTCGTGCGCTCGGAGTCGAGGTTGGCGCCGATGATGCGCTCGGCCAGGTCAGAGGCGAGCACACCGACCTCGCGCGAGAGCGAGGCCTTGGCGCTGGCCATGTCGGTGGCAAGGCGGGCCTGGGCCTGCTCGGTCACCGTGCGAGCGGCCTGGTCGGCCTCGGTCCGTGCCTCAGCCACGATCGATGCCCGCTGGGCCTGCCCGTCGGAACGAAGCCGGTTGGCCTCGGCTCGGGCATCGGCGAGCTGCGCCCGGTACTGCTCGAGAAGGGCAGCAGCCTCAGCCCGGTCGGCCTCGGCCTGGTCGAGCTTCTGCTCGATGCCCTCGCTGCGCGCGTCGAGCGCCTTCTTCATCTGCGGCCACACGAACCGCCAGAAGAGGAAGAAGATGATCGCGAACGACACCGCCGACCAGAGGATGTCGTAGACCGCGGGCAGCAGGATCTGGCTGCCCTCGACTTCTTCACCACCCTCAGCGGCAAGCAGGGTGACGAGCGAGTCGTTCACGAATCAGCCCTGCCACACGAAGCCGAGGCCGACACCGATCAGAGCAAGGGCCTCGGTGAAGGCGATGCCGAGGAACATGTTGGTGCGCAGCACGCCGGTCATCTCAGGCTGGCGAGCGATGCCTTCGATGGCCTTGCCGACGACGATGCCGATGCCGACACCGGGGCCGATGGCTGCCAGGCCGTATCCGATGGCCGCGACCGAGCCGGTGACCTCTGCGAGGTTGACGGGGTCCACTGTGGTTCCTTCCTGTGGCGATGCGGAGGGTCCGCTTGTCCGAGGTTGTGCGGGCTAGTGGTGTTCGCTGATGCTGCCGGCGATGTAGACGGCGGTGAGAAGCGTGAAGATGTAGGCCTGGATGACGACGATCAACATCTCGAACAGGGTGAAGGCGAACCCTGCGCCGAAGATGCCGATGCCGAGGATCGGCTGGAGCGGGCTGTTGGGGAAGAAGATGAAGTACCAGGCCGCCGAGAAGAACAGCACCAGCATCAGGTGGCCGGCGAGCATGTTGACCATGAGACGTAGAGCCAGCGTCACCGGCCGCAGGACGAACGTCGACAGCGCCTCGATCGGGGTCAGCAGGATGTACATGACCTTGGGGACGCCTGGGATGAAGAGGTTGGACTTGAGGTAGCCCCCGACGCCCTGCTTCGCGATGCCGGCCCAGTTGAAGACGATGTAGGACGTGAGAGCCAGGAACACCGGGTAGCCGATGCGCGCGTTCACCGGCATGTTGAGAAGGGGGGTGATCCCGGTGATGTTGAACGCCAGCACCATGAAGAACAACGTGGCCAGGTAGGGCGCGTACTTCTTGCCATCCTTGCCGAGGATCTCGTCGGCGATGAAGGTGCGCACGAAGTCCACCGCGACCTCGCCCATGTTCTGCAGCCGGCCGGGCACGACCTGGGGATTGCGGAACGCCATGACGAAGAACAGGGCGACCAGCCCGGTCATGAAGAAGCCGATGAGGTTGATGCGGTCGATCTGGAAAGGGGTCCCCTCGAAGAAGATCGCTGGGGGGAAGAACTCCGACAGCGACGGCGGACTCCAGGTATCGCCTTCAGCGGCGAGGACTGCGATCCCCGTCATGGTTGGCTGTCGCTCCGATCTGTCGACTCGGTCTTACGAACGACCGTGGCGCGCGTACACGATGAAGAAGCTGAAGACGAACCCGACCACCACACCGAGAGGCAAGAAGACCCGCGTCGTGCCGACCAGCTCGTCCACCCCCCAACCGACGAGCCCGTAGAGCAGGGGCCCGGCAACCAGGGTCGACATGACTGACCAGGCGATGCCCTCGCCCTCAACCAGGCCCATGGGCCTGCGGGACTCAGGATCGGTCTTGGCTGTCATGACTGGCCCGGACACTACCAACATCGGTCTGCTTCTCGGCGCCGGGTTCGACGACTCCTACCGGCGCGTCGCCGCCGCCCGGACCGGAACCGGAGCGCACCGGCTGCACGTAGGGCTGCTTGGTGCTGACAACCATCCACGCCTCAAGGGCCAGCCATCCCACGACAGCGATCATGAACGTGACACCGAACACGGGACGCGACCAGCCGTCCCACATGTTGAGCAGACTCAGCGCCAAGATGAACAGCAGCAGCTTGACCACCCACGACCCCAGTACGACCGCGCCGAGAGCACCGGGTGACAGGTGCAGCGTGACCAGGGCTGTCACCACGGTCAGGGCGAAGAACGCCGCGGGCACCAGGACGCCGATCAGGGCGCCGAGGAGTCCGGCGGAACCGTCGACGAGCCAGCCGGCAACCGCCGCCACGGGGGCGAGGACGGCCACACCGACGAGCCCCGCTCGCAGGACGCGGCGCAGCGGTTCCAGCGGGTGCTGGGTCGACGCGGAGGTACTCATCGCCATAAGGGTAGGCGCTAGCCGGACGGCGCCCCGGCGCGGCTGGACCAGCCGGCGGGCCGTCCAAGGGTGAGCAAGACCACACCGACGATGGCGACGCCGACGACGACCAGCGTGGCCGTACCCCCGACCAGGGCAATGACCACCAGCCCGAACGCCACCAGCGCGGCCCAGAACCACATGATCATCACTGCGCGCCGATGGGAGTGCCCGAGGTCGAGGAGTCGGTGATGCAGGTGCTGCTTGTCCGGGGCGAAGGGGCTGCGTCCGGCGCGGGTACGCCGCCAGACCGCGGCCAGCAGGTCAAGGAACGGGATGGCAATCACGGCAATCGGCAGCAGCAGCGGCAGCAGGGCCGGCAGCACCGAGCCCTGGGGAAGCAGCTGTGGGTCGAGCTGGCCGGTCAGGCTGATCGCAGCCCCGGCCAGCAGGAGCCCGATCGGCATGGAGCCGGAGTCGCCCATGAAGATGCGGGCCGGGTGCACGTTGGCGGGCAGGAACCCGAGGCAGATGCCGGCCAGCGCCGCGCTCACCAGTGCCGGCAGCGTCATCCGGGACAGACCCTCGACCACAGCCAGCAGGTAGGAGTAGGAGAAGAACGCGAGCGCACCCACGCCCACGACACCAGCGGCAAGCCCGTCGAGTCCGTCGACGAAGTTGACGGCGTTGACCGTCACCAGCACGGTGAAGACGGTCAACGCGACGGCGAACCCGGGTGTGAGCACCAACGGCCCGCCCGGCAACGGGATCCAGTACAGCTGCACGCCGGAGAGCACCATGACGCCGGCGGCTACGACCTGGCCGGCGAACTTGGTGAGTGCGTCGAGGTTGAGCACGTCGTCGGCAACGCCCAGCGCGCACATCACGATCGCGCCCAGCAGGATGCCGCGGGCATCGGTGGAGAGCTCGAAGACTCGGCCGAGCCGTGGCAGGGCGCTGGCGGCGGCGAACGCGGCGAGGAAGCCGCCGAGCATGGCGATCCCGCCGAGGCGAGGGATCGGGAAGTGGTGCACGTCACGCTCGCGGACCGGGGGCACCGCGCGCCAACGACCCGCCAGCGCGCCGACAGGCCCGATCAGCAACAGCGTGGTCGCTGCCGCGACGACCAGGACGAACAGGTACTCGCGCACGCGGGGTGCCGGCCTGCTCCGACTCAGCCCTGCGGGTACGCGGGGAAGGTCGAGACGAGGTCGCGTACCTCGTCGGCCACGGCCTGGTCTGCCGACTCGGCACGAACAGCGCGAGCGATGAGCGCCGCCACCTGGCCCATCTGCGCCACGCCCATCCCCTGGGTGGTCACCGAGGGGGTGCCGACCCGAATCCCCGAGGCAACGCTGGGCGGCTGCGGGTCGAACGGGATCGCGTTCTTGTTGAGCACGATGCCGGCGGCGTCGCAGCGTTGCTCGGCCTCGGTGCCTGTGACCCCGAGCTCGCGCAGGTCGATCAAAGCGAGGTGGGTGTCGGTGCCCCCACCGACAGCCCGCATGCCGTGCTCGACCAGCCCTCGCGTGAGGGCCTGAGCGTTGTCGATGACCTGGCGCGCGTACTGCTGATAGGCCGGCGTCGCCGCCTCGGCAAGCGCCACAGCCTTGGCCGCCACCGAGTGCATGAGCGGGCCGCCCTGCATCATCGGGAACACCGCCTTGTCGATGGCTTTTGCGTGCTCGGCCCTGCTGACGATCATCCCGCCGCGTGGCCCGCGCAGCACCTTGTGCGTGGTGAACGTGACGACGTCGGCATACGGCACGGGTGAGGGGATGGCGCCTCCGGCGACCAGGCCGATGAAGTGCGCCGCGTCCACCATGAAGATCGCCCCGACCTCGTCGGCGATCTCGCGGAAGGCAGCGAAGTCGATGAGGCCCGGGATGGCCGAGCCCCCGGCGATGACCATCTTGGGCCGGTGCTGACGGGCCAGGTCGCGAACCTGGTCGTAGTCGATCTGCTCGGTGTCCGGCGACACGCCGTAGTGGACGGGCGTGAACCACGACCCCGAGAACGACACCTTGGCCCCGTGGGTGAGGTGACCGCCGTGCGGCAGGCTCATGGCCAGGTAGGTGTCACCCGGGGACAGGAATGCCCCGAAGGCAGCGATGTTCGCGCTGGCACCGGAGTGCGGCTGCAGGTTGGCGTGCTCGGCGCCGAACAGCTGCTTGGCGCGGGCGACGCCGATCTCTTCGGCCTTGTCGACCTCGACGCACCCGCCGTAGTACCGACGACCCGGGTAGCCCTCGGCGTACTTGTTCGACAGGGTCGACCCAAGGGTTGCCAGCACGGCCGGCGATGTGAAGTTCTCGCTCGCGATGAGCTGCAGCCCGGCCCGTTGGCGACCGAGCTCGGCGAGGACGATCTCGGCGATCGCCGGATCGGTCTGTTCCAGCTGGGCGAAGCTGGGGCCCCAGAACGTCATGTCGCAGTCCCCTTCGGGTCGGGTTCGCTCACTCTAGGCGGCGGCAGCAGGCCGGCGGCGATCCCCGTGACGGCCGTCGCGATCTCGTCGCGGCACCTGCGGTAGACCGGCATCGGCGACCCGTAGGGATCGCGGACGTCGTCGTCCTCGGGCGGCACGCGCACCGACCCGCGGGCCGAGGCAGCCGCGCGCACCAGTGCTTGCGCGCGGGCAGGCCCCGAGCCGTCCGGGGACAGGCCGTTGCGGGCGATCGCAGCCAGCCGGGCGAACTCACGCACGGTGAACGTGCGTCGCAGCGCGGCCGGCTCGTGCCCGAGCACCGCGACGCGGTGCTCGCGGGTAGCCGTCAGCACGAGCGAGGCGTCGCGGATCATCGCCGGGGTCAGCTCGCGAGCGCGGAACCCCCCTTCGTCGATGCCGACCTCGGCCAGCGCCGCTGCCGCGTTGCGCTCCATCGGCGAGCCCTCGTGCCCCCAGGTGCCGGCGCTGGTGACGCGCAGGTCGGGTTGCGCGGCGAGTGCGGTGCTCAGCAGCCGCTCCCCCATCGCCGAGCGCGCGATGTTACCCGTGCACACCACCAGGATGCCGAAGTCGGTCATCTGCTCGCCTCGCTCTGGCTCCGATGGACAAGGTCCCCGACCACGGACATCAGACGATCATGCCCGAGCGCACCGTCACGCAGCAGCACCGGCGGGTCGGAGCGGACGTCGACGACCGACGAGCGCTGGCTCGGCCAGGGTGGCGGGCCGGCGTCGAGGACCACGTCAACGCCTGGCGTCTCGTGCCCGGCCGGGTCAGCGTCCCAGGGGGGGTCGGCCCCCACCAGCACGCACGGACCGGTGCCGCTGATGACCTCGAGCGCGATCGGGTGCAGCGGCATACGCACCGTAAGGGTGCGGCCACCTCCGCCGGCGGCCCAGGCCAAGGAGGGTTGGGCACGGCAGACGATCGTCAACGGGCCCGGCCAGAAGGCCTGCACCAGGCTCTGCCCGGCAGTACCCAGCCGCTCGGCGATCCCGTGCAGCATGCTCAACGAGCTCACCGCGACCGGCAGGGCGGCATCGTCGGGGCGCTTCTTCAGCCTGCGCACCGCTGTGACGCCGGTCTGGGAGAAAGCGTCAGCCAGCACGGCGTAGACCGACTCGGTCGGCAGCAGCACGACACGGCCACGTCGGGCACTGGTGCTGGCCGCCTTGATCCCTTGGCCCCGCGTCAGCGGTATGCCCATGTCGAAGCGGCGCGTCATCGCTGCCCGCCGACCCGGCGTCCGGTCACGAAGCGCGGCCGGTCGGTGAGGTCACGGTGGCAGCGGACGTCGCACCACGCTCGCTGCAGCAGTCCCGCCACGCTCGCGGCCTGCCGATCGGCGTGCTCGACGACGAGCAGCCCACCGGGGCGCAGCAGGCGAGCGGCGGTCGCCACCACCGCGCGCACCTCCCCCAAGCCGTCTGGCCCGGAGCCGTACAGAGCGCGAGCCGGGTCGTGGTCGCGCACCTCCGGATCGACCGGCACGCCGTCCGGCGGGATGTAGGGGGGGTTGCTGACGACGACGTCGACCTGCCCGTCGTGCTCCGGCAGGCAGTCGGCGAGATCAGCCAGGTGCAGGGTCACACGGCTGCCCTCGACGTTGCGTCGTGCCCAGGCGTAGGCCCCCGCGTCGGCCTCGACGGCGTGCACGCGAGCCGCTGGTACCTCGAGCGCCACCGACAGCGCGATCACGCCGGACCCGGTGCCCAGGTCGACGACGACCGGTGTGTGGCCGGCGTGCGACGCGCGGGCCGCCTCGTCGACGGCGGCGCCCGCCACCACCTCGGTCTCGGGGCGAGGGACGAACACTCCCGGCCCCACAGCGACCTCGATGTGGCGAAACCACGCACGTCCCAGCAGGTGCTGCAGCGGCTCTCGTCGCGCTCGGCGAGCCACCAGGTCCCAGTAGGCGCTCCCGGGGTCAGCAGCCCGACGCAACGCCACGCGGGTCAGCCCGATGCCGTCGACGGCCAGGATCTCGGCATCCACTCGCGGGCTCGGCACTCCGGCCTCGGCGAGGACGGCGACAGCGCGGTCCAGCCATGCGTCCTCGGTCATGCGCCGGTGGCGCTGCGCTCCAGCGCGGCCACGCGTCGCTCGAGGTCGTCCGCGACCAGCGCGTCCACGACACCGTCAAGGTCGCCGGCGAGCACCTGGTCGAGGTTGTAGGCCTTGTAGCCGACCCGGTGGTCGGAGATGCGGTTCTCCGGAAAGTTGTACGTGCGCACCCGCTCGGAGCGGTCGACCGTGCGCACCTGGCTCCGCCGCTCGGCGGCGGCCTCTGCTGCGGCCTGCTCGCGGGCTTGTGCGAGCAGCCGGGCGCGCAGGATGCGCATCGCCTGCTCCCGGTTCTGCAGCTGCGACTTCTCGTTCTGGCACGACACCACCGTTCCGGTCGGCAGGTGGGTGATACGCACCGCGGAGTCCGTGGTGTTCACGCTCTGCCCACCAGGCCCGGATGAGCGGTAGACGTCCACCCGCACGTCGTTGGGGTCGATCGGGATCTCGTCCACCTCGGTTGCTTCCGGCATCACCAGGACTCCGGCGGCGCTGGTGTGGATGCGCCCCTGGCTCTCGGTGACCGGAACCCGCTGCACGCGGTGCACGCCGCCCTCGTACTTCAGCCGGGCTCCGGGCATCTGGTCGGGATCGAGGCCGGCCTTGCCGCGCACGGCCACGGTCGCGCTGGAGATACCGCCCAGCGGGGTCTCCTCGTGGTCGATCACCTCGGTCTTCCAGCCCTGCCGATCGGCATAGCGTTGGTACATGCGCATGAGGTCGGAGGCGAACAAGGCCGACTCGTCACCGCCTTCACCGGCCTTGATCTCCATGAGCACGGGCCTGGCGTCATCTGGGTCGCGGGGCACCAGGGCGCTGCGCAACCGGTCGGCGAGCCGGGCGACCTCGGCTTCGAGCGCGGCCGCCTCGGCGGCGAAGCCGGCGTCGTCCGCGGCGAAGTCGCGAGCAACCTCGGCGTCGTCCACGGCCTGGCGGTACGCCTGGTAGGTCGCGGCCGCGGACGCCAGCACCGAGTGTCGCTGCCCGAGCTCGCGCATGCGGCCCGGGTGGGTGTGCAGGTCGGGGTCGGCGAGGGCCTTCTCCAGCTCGGCGAGCTCGCCGGCCAGCTCGTCGGCGCGTTGCAGCAGCGGCCGCGGAAGCACCGGGTCGCTACTTGGCGTCCTTCGAGGCGCCCTTTCGTGCGTAGCGCGCCTCGAAGCGTGCGACCCGGCCACCGGTGTCGAGGATCTTCTGCTTGCCCGTGTAGAACGGGTGGCAAGCCGAGCACACCTCCGCGTGCAAGGTGCCGGTACGCGAGGTGCTGCGCGTCACGAAGGTCGAGCCGCAGCTGCAGGTGACCTCGGTGGCCTGGTACTCGGGGTGGATGTCGGGCTTCATGGGGCTTCTCCCTCGTGGTGCTGCCGGGTCGCCGGGCAGGAGCGCGATCGACGTGAACCGGCAGCGGGTGCGGTGAGCAGGCTTAGTATTCCAGCCGACGGCGTCGGCGCAAAACGCGGACGGCCGAGGTCAGAGGCGGGCGTCGAGCCAGGCGGTGAACGAGTCCCACTGCTCGCCCACCCACTCCCACACCGGCTCGGCGACGTAGAACGCTGCGACGACCAGACCGACGAGGATCAGCAACCCGACGATGAGGTTGATCGGGTTGGTTCTGCGAGCCTTGCGAACCGGGGTGCGATCAGCGGGGGAAAGGCCAGCACGATCGGACTCGCAGGCCGGGCACTGCGTCCACGTCGCCTTGTTCTCCCGCGAGCAGCGCGGGCACGTCCACGGGCTGTTCAGCGCGCGCTCGCCCACCGCGTCCTGCACTGGCATGCGGTCACTCATCAGACGTCCTCTCCTGCACCGGACACGCTAGGCGTCGTCTTCTGCACCTGCATCAAGAACTCGTAGTTCGACGACGTCTGGCGCAGCTTCGTGAGCAGCAGCTCGATGGCCTGCTGGCTGTCGAGTGCTGCCAGCACCCGGCGCAGCTTCCACACCACCTTGAGCTCGTCGGGCGCGAGCAAGATCTCTTCTTTGCGCGTGCCGGAGGCGTCGACGTCGACGGAGGGGAAGATGCGCTTGTCAGCCAGCTGACGCGACAGCTTGAGCTCCATGTTGCCCGTGCCCTTGAACTCCTCGAAGATCACCTCGTCCATCTTCGACCCCGTCTCGACCAGAGCAGTGGCCAGGATGGTGAGCGACCCGCCGTTCTCGATGTTGCGTGCGGCCCCGAAGAACCGCTTCGGCGGGTAGAGGGCGCTGGAGTCGACGCCCCCGCTCAGGATGCGTCCGCTGGCCGGCGCGGCGATGTTGTACGCCCGGCCCAGTCGCGTGATCGAGTCGAGCAGCACGACGACGTCGTGGCCGAGCTCGACGAGGCGTCGGGCTCGTTCGATGGCCAGCTCAGCCACCGTGGTGTGGTCGTCGGCCGGCCGGTCGAAGGTCGAGGCGATCACCTCGCCCTTGACGGTGCGCTGCATGTCGGTGACCTCTTCGGGTCGTTCGTCGACCAGCACGACCATCAGGTGGCACTCGGGGTTGTTGGTGGTGATCGCGTTGGCGATCGCCTGCAGCACCATCGTCTTGCCGGCCTTCGGCGGAGAGACGATGAGGCCGCGCTGGCCCTTGCCGATGGGGGCGACCAGGTCGATGACGCGCGGCGTCATCAGCTCTGCCTCTGTCTCCAGCCGCAGCCTGTCCTGGGGGTACAGCGGGGTGAGCTTGGAGAACTCCGCCCGGCTGCCTGCTGACTCAGGATCGGCTCCATTGACGGTGTCGACCCGGA
>Ga0272442_10010658_pt1 | contig 11303 bp, 7 predicted proteins | sample SSMForm2O_FD_200262 | JGI IMG/M metagenome (GOLD analysis project Ga0272442, IMG submission 200262) | Marine sediment archaeal communities from Little Sippewissett salt marsh, Falmouth, MA, United States - SSM-Form-2O | ecosystem: Environmental > Aquatic > Marine > Wetlands > Sediment ...
CAACGGGGCGATGTCGGACGAGGACCTGATGGCCGTCACGCGCAGCCCCGGCGCGACGTGGGCGATCCCCACGGAAGATGAGTGGTACAAGGCGGCGTATCACAAGAACGACGGCGTGACGGGCAACTACTTTGACTACCCCACCACCAGCAACAGCGTGCCGAGCAACGATCTCGTGGATCCGGACCCGGGCAACAACGCGACGTATTTCGTGACTAGTCCCGGAATCTACACGATCGGCAGTCCGTACTACCGCACTGAAGTTGGTACGCACGAGAACTCCGACAGTCCCTACGGAACATTCGACCAGGGCGGGAACATGTTTGAGTGGAACGAGGCGGTCCCGTTTGAGTCATGTCGCAGCCTGCGGGGAAGTTCGTTTAGTTACGGCGACACCTCCATGCGTGCCTCGACCCGCAACAACGGTATCGGCCCATCGATTGAGCAGGACGACGTCGGGTTTCGTGTTTCCGAGGTTCCCGAGCCGTGTTCGATCGCGATTCTCGCGTTGGGTGCCGTGTGGACGCTCCGCAGGCGTCCGAACGTTCGAGGGTAATCGAGATGCGAAAGGTGCGGCCAAGCCGCTGTTTTCTGCGGTGATGCCAAAAGCAATCCCGCTTTGTCACCGGTGACACGCCCCGCACCGCCGGTCGCTGCCGCTCGCGCTCACGTCGCCGAAGCAGTGCCAACGGGCGCTCATATCGCGCTCACATGACGGTTTCTTGGCACTGCAAGCGTCACAGTGACGGGGTTGCAGTCCCTTCGCATGCAGGCAACGGCAGGTGCAACTCGCACCTACCTCGATTCGGCGTAAGTGCTGGTGGTGAAGCCGGTTGTCTCTCACGTGACGGATCGCGACCCCGTCACGTGGATTTGAGATTCTGAGATGCCCCCGGAGGGTTTCGGGCCGCTTTTGGGCGCTACCCCGTCACGTGATTGGGCCCTTCGACTCGCTTCCTTCGACTCGCGGCGCTTGCTCAGGACAGGGCGCTCGCTCAGGACTCCGGCGGCGGGAGCGCGAAGGTTATGCCTCAGGCGCACCGTGCAGGCCCCTGCAGCGACTGAGCGTCTTGAGGATTGTCGGTCTGCCGGAGATCAGGGCTTCCTTCTTCTGCCGTGACCATCTCTTGATCTGACGTTCACGGGCCACCGCGACCGGTTCGGAGGGGTGCTCTTCCTCGAACACGAGCGAAACAGGACGACGTGCGGCCGTCCAAACGGCCCCTCTGCCATCCTGGTGGCGTTGCACGCGGGCCGGGACGTCTTCGGTGTGGCCAACGTAGTAGCTGCCATCGCTACAGCGGAGGATGTAGACGAACCAAGGCATCGAATATCCCACACGGAAGCCCTTCGACTTGGCCCTGCGCTTCGCTTCGGGCGGCGCTCAGGACATTCGACTCGCGGCCTGGGCCTCCACGGCCAGCCTCGCAAAGGAGAATGGCCTGCCATGAGCGAGCGGCCGCGAGTCGAATGGAGCCGGCGGGAATCGAACCCGCGTCCCGTGACGTTTCAGTGTCGGCCTCTACGTGCGTAGCCGCGGTTTTGCATCTCGCCCGTCGGGCCCGCCTGCGGCACGGTCCCTCAGGGCCAGCTCGACGAAAGTCCCGGCCGGGGAACCGAGCAACTCCCGGTCGGCAAGCCCGTTAATTGACGCCCTTCCGCAAGCCACGGGCCCAGCCCGCGGAGGACGGGTCGCTAGTTAAGCGGCCATTGCCAAGTTGTGATTGGCAAGTAAAGTATTCCCAGGGGTTTAACGAGGCCACCTGGAACCTCGGCACGCCACCGACACCTCAACTCGTCCGGTCGAATCCAAGTCGGCCCCGACGCCCCCCGCGATGTCATCGACATTATACCACACGCGGTGGAGCGGTTTCACGGCCGGACGAGAAACAACGGCGGCGGAGACGGGATGACGGGATGGACGAGACTGAGAGAAGCGGGCGGAACGGCGCAAGCGGCGCAGTTCGCCTGTGGCGCGGGGTTTACAGGCACCCCAGGCGAGCCGTAGAATTCCGCGGGCAATTTCGCGATTCACTCCGCGTGTCTGTGAAAGGAATCACACATGGCTGAGTCGCCCCTGCTGGAACAGCAGCGTGAGAACTGGGGATCGCGGGCGGGGTTCGTGCTGGCGGCGATCGGCTCGGCCGTCGGGCTCGGCAACCTGTGGGGATTCCCGTACAAGCTGTACGCCTACGGCGGCGGCGCGTTCCTGATCCCCTACCTGCTGGCCATGCTGGTGATCGGCATCCCGCTGCTGATCCTCGAGTTCTCGCTGGGGCACATGACACAGCGGGCGGCGCCCGACGCCTATCGCGCGATCAACCGGAGGACCGAGCCCGTCGGATGGTGGGGCATCCTGCTCGGCTTCGTGATCATCACGTACTACCCGGTCATCCTCGCGTACTGCGCCGGATTCCTGGTCGAATGCGTCAGGAGCATCGTCACGGGCGAGGCGCTGCCGTGGGCCGGCAAGGGCCTCGAGGGCGTCGCCAACGCCAAGAGCTACTACTTCAGGCAGTACCTCCAGATGTGGCCGGACGACTACAAGGGCTACGCCTGGGACTTCGGCAGGCCGATCTGGTGGATCCTCACGAGCCTCGTCGTCGTCTGGGGAGCGATGTACCTGTGCATCTTCCGCGGCGTGAAGCTGGTCAGCAAAGTGGTGCTCTGGACGGTGCCGCTGCCGTGGATCATGCTGCTGGTGCTGGCGGTCCGCGGGCTCACGCTCGACGGCTCGCAGCAGGGGCTGAACTTCTACCTCGATCCCGACTGGAGCAAGCTGTCCGAGCCCGAGACCTGGCGCTGGGCGTTCGGGCAGATGTTCTTCAGCATGTCCCTCGCGTTCGGGGTGATGATCACCTACGCCAGCTTCCTGCACCGCAAGAGCGACCTCAACAATAACGCGACGATCATCGGCCTGGCGGATGTGGGCACGAGCTTCATGGCCGGCATCGCCGTGTTCGCCACGCTGGGCGGCATGGCGCTCGCGACGCAACAGGCTGCTGCGGCCGCAGGCGATCCGTCACTGGCCGTCGCCGTCGAGAACGTCGTGGACAAGGGCCCGGGGTTGGCGTTCGTCGCCTTCCCGTATGCGCTGGCGCAGTTGCCGGCCGCGGCGTACTTCGGGATCGTATTCTTCCTCGCCCTGCTCCTGCTGGGCATCGACTCGGCGTTCAGCATCACCGAAAGCGTGCTGGCGTCGCTGGTGGACAAGACCGGGTGGAAGCGAGGCCGGGTGCTGATCGGCATGAGCCTGGTGGGCCTGGGCTTCGGGCTGGTCTATTGCACGCGGGGCGGGCTGATCTGGCTGGATTTCATGGACAGCTTCATCAACAGCACGTGGGGCGGCATCGCGCTGCTGGGATTGCTGGAGTTCGTCGTGGTCGGATGGGGCCATCGACTGCGCCGCCTCCGGAACCACGCCAACGAGCGGAGCGACTGGCGCTTAGGCGTCTGGTGGGAATGGCTCGTGCGGTACGTGGCGCCCCTCCTGCTCGGGCTGCTGTTCAGTTGGTCCGTGATCGACCGCACGGCGGCCGCGGGCGGCTTCCTGTACGCCCCCGACGGCAAGCTCGTCGTGCCCGTGCTGGTCGGCCTGGTCATCGCCGGCTTGGCGCCCCTGCTCTCGCTGATCCTCAGCCTGGTGCATTCACCCGGGGCCAACAGCCACGCCGCCCCCGCCGACCGGCCTCGGCACGGGAGGGCGCTGGGCGCGACCGCCACGCTGGTTGTCCTCGGCGCGCTGGTGGGCGTTGGCTACGCGGGGCGCGAGGTCTATCGCGCGAACCACGCCGGCAGCCGACACGCGGCGGCGCTGGAGAAGATTGCGGGGGACGCACAGAAGGAGCCGCCCGAACTGCCCGAGGCCCTGCCTGAAGAGCCCGAGGTGGTCCGCAGCGCTTCGGCCCGTGCCGCCTGGCCTGTGGGCATCGCCGGCGCCCTTGCCGTGCTGGCGCTCGTGTTGGGCGCTTCGCGGGTTCACCGTGCAGAACGGGACTCGATGCGGCCGAGCAGCCTGGCCCGCTGGTCGGCGGGATGGGGGGTGATGGCCGTGGGCGGGGCGGCCGGGCTGGGGCTTTCGCTACTGGTACTCCGCCATCGCATCGACGGCGCGCTGGGGAAGGCACGCCTGGCGATAGCCGGAGAGGCGGTCGAAGAGGCGGCGGAGAAGAGCGCCCACCTTTCGGGCACCAGCTACGTCGTCCTCGGGGTGATGGTGACGCTGATCGTCGTGGGTCTTGCCTGGTGCTTCTACCGCGCGCTAAAGGCCGCCGGCGGGGCCGACACGCGGCAAACCCCGGAGGCCGAATAGCCGGCTGGGGCGCGACGGACGATGCGCGAGCCGCGACGAACGCTCGTCTCCTGCTGCCCGCTCCCTGGCGGCCGCGGCTCCTCGGTCAACTGCCTGCGCCATCGACTACCGGCGGCGGCGGAGTTCGCGCTGCATGTCGCGCTGCTGCTCGCGCTTGCGGATGGCTTGCCGTTTGTCGTACTGCCGCTTGCCGACGGCCACGCCGAGCTCGACCTTCGCCCAGCCGCGATTGAAGTACATCGCCAGCGGAACGAGCGTCTTGCCCTTCTGCTTGACGTGCGACTCGAGCTGGGCGATCTGCCGGCGGTGGACGAGCAGCTTGCGGTCGCGCGTGGGGTCGTGCTGCATGCCGGGCGCGGCCTGCTGGTACTGCGCGATCGTCGCTCCGACGAGGTAGAGCTCACCGTCCTGCACGCGGGCGTGGGCCTCGTCGATCTTCGCCTGCCCGGCCCGCAGGCTCTTGACCTCGGTGCCGGTCAGCTCGATGCCGCACTCGACGACCTCGTTGATGTGATAGTCGTGCCGGGCCCGGCGGTTGGCAATCCGCGGCGTCTTCGGTTTGTCGGCTTTCGCGGCCATCGGTTCCGTCCCGGCGTCGCCGGCGGGGCGACGGTCCGGAAAGGGATTCTAGGGACTATCGGGGTGAGCGCGAAGGGAAGTCCGGCCTCGCGGCCTCCCGGCAATCCGACAATCTCCAAAGCCCGGTTCCTTGCCGAGCGATCATCGGCCGAGGAGGGCGTAGTAGCCGCCGTCGTGCCAGGTGGCCGGATCGGTCGCGCCGCCGGGCATGCTGAGCTTGTCGCGAACCAGTTCGAAGCCGCTGTTCTGCGCCAGAAACGCCTCCACCGTCTGCGAGCACTCCTCGGGCTCGACGCTGCACGTGGAATAGACGAGCCGCCCGCCGGGGGCGACGAACGTCGCCGCGAGGCCCAGGATGGTGCGCTGGTCCTTGACGATGCGGGCGAGGGCCTCCTCGCTGAACCGCCAGCGGGCCTCGGCGCGCCGGGCGAGCACGCCCGTGTTGCTGCACGGCACATCGGCAAGCACCAGATCGAAACTCTCGGGCTTGAGCCCGCCCGCCTGCTCCGCCAGGCATGTCGTGACGGTCGATACGCCCATCCGCTCGCAGTTCTCGCGGACGCGAACGAGCTTCTCACCCGAAACATCCACCGCCATAATCCCGCCGCGATTGTCCATCTTCTCGGCCAGGTGGGTCGTCTTGGTGCCGGGGGCGGCGCAGAAATCGAGCACGCGCATGCCGGGCTTCGCGTCCGCCGCCTCGACGACGGCCGTCGCGGAGGCGTCCTGCACCTGGAGCAGCCCGTCGCGGAACGCCTTGAGTCCGCTCGGCGCACCGCGGTCGAGCACGACCACGCTCTGCCCGTTCTTGTGGGCGACGGCCTCGACGGATTCGTCCGCCAGCGCCCGCAGCGCGTCGTCCACCGTGCCGCGCAGCCGGTTGACCCGCAAGATCAGCGGCGCCCGGACGTTCGCGTGCATCGCCACCTCCCCGGCGGCCGACAGCGAACCGAAGTTGCTCAGCCAACGCCGCGCGAGCGCCGGCGGCAGCGAGTAGGCGGCCGCCAGATAGCCGACGGCGTCGGAGCCCGGGTCGGGGAACACCTTCCGCTCGCTGCGTCGGAAGGCGCCGGGGCGGACGGGGATCACATCCGCGGCGGCCGGGGGCGGGCCGTCCAGGACCTCCGACAGTTCCCTTGTGATCGTCCGCAGAACGCCGTTGACCAGCCCGCTCTTCCGGCGATGGCGATGCCGAATGGTCTGCTTGACGGCCTCGTTGACGACGGCGTGGTCGGGCACGCGGTCGAGGAACAGGAGTTGGTAGCCCGCGATGTCGAGGATTTCCTTCAGCGCTCCCGGCAGCGGGCGCGACGGGTCCTGCATGTACGCGTGGAGCACCGCCCGGACGGTCGCCCGGCGGCGGCACGTGCCCAGGGCCAACTCGCGCGCCAGCGACTTGTCCTGTGGCGAAAGGTCATTCGCCGCCAGCAGGCCGTGCAGGCGCTTCGTGACGTAGCCCTGCCGGTCCGCGAGGGCCCAGACGGCAATGTCGCGGGGGTCCTTGCTCACGGCGCCCCCCCTTCCGGCCGTGCGAACCGGTCGCCCTCGCCGACGCGATAGCCGTTGACGAAGTCCCGCCACGCCATCAGCCGCCGCCCCGCCGGCTTGACCTCGAGCAGGCGGACGCGGCCCTCGCCGGTCGCCACGCATCCGTCACGATCCACCTGTCCCGGCTCGCCTTGCGCGTCGCCCTCGGCCACCGCGGCGCGCGCGATCGTCACTCGGAGAGGCTCGTCTTGGCGGCGAACCAGCGCGGCCTGCCCGCCCGGCCACGGCCACGTGCCGTGGATGCGGTTCCGCACATCCGTCGCCGACCCCGTCCAGTCAATCACGCCGCCCGACTTGCTCAGGCGCGGCGCCTTCGTCGCGCGCGCGTCATCCTGCAGCCGAGGCTCGGTCGCGCCCTCGTCGAGCAAGTCCAGCGTGCGGACCACCAGCGGGGCCCCGAGCAGGGCGAGCCGCCCGGAGAGTTCCTCGGCCGTCTCGTCGGGGCGGAGTTCAACGGCCTCCTTGAGATAGATGGGGCCCGCGTCGAGCCGGTCCACCAACTCGAACGTCGTCACGCCGGTCTCGGCGTATCCGCGGAGGATGGCCCAGTTCACCGGCGCCGCGCCGCGAAGCTCCGGCAGCAGCGACCCGTGCAGGTTAAACGCCCCGCCGGGCGCCGCCTTCCGGAGGGCCGAGCGGACCATCTGCCCGAAATCGACCACGCAGAGCGCGTCCGGCCGCAGCGACGCCACCTGCTCGACGGCTTCCGGGGCATTGATATCGGGGCATTCCATCACGTCGAGGCGGGCCTCCGCGGCGGCCGCGGCGAGCGGCGTCGGGGTGAGCCTGGCCCCGCGCCCGGCCGGACGCGCGGGCTGCGTGAACACGCCCACGAGTTCGTGCGTCGAGGCGAGCACCGCACTGAGCGACGGGATGGCGAACCTTCCGCTTCCTGCGAACAGGACCCGCATGTCCTCTCTCCATTGTCGGAGGTATTCTTGCGGCGCGGTCGGCGCACGACAAGCCAAAAAGGCGCCGGCGCCGCGCCGACCGCCCCGATTGACACGCGGGGGCGCGGCGGGTAGGCTGACCGTATCGCCCGGAAGCGATGCAAGGAAAGGCGCCACGGATGGCCAAGCGCCCCGCGAGGAAGAGCAGATCGTCAGTGAAGAGAGCCGCGCGCAGGCCCAAGCGGTCGAAGTCCGCGCCCAAGCGTGAGAAGCGCCCGACCCCCGCCGCCAAGCGCAAGAAGAAATCCGCCAAGCGGCCGTCGAAGAAGACCAAGTCGGCAACGACGGACGCCAAGCCCGCGGCGCCGGTCCTCGCCAGGCCCCGGGCCTCGTACGCGACGGCGGAATCGATGGCGAAGGCCCAGCGTGAGATCTCCGTCAGCGAGTTCTTCGCCAAGAACCGCCACCTGCTCGGCTTCGACAATCCGCGCAAGGCGCTGCTGACCACGGTGAAGGAGGCGGTGGACAACGCCCTCGACGCGTGCGAGGAGGCGGGGATCCTGCCCCAGGTCGAGCTTCGCATCGAGCAGCAATCGGAGACGCACTTCCGGGTGGTCGTGAGGGATAACGGCCCGGGCATCGTGCGGGCGCAGATCCCGAGCATCTTCGGCCGACTGCTGTACGGCAGCAAGTTCCACCGGCTTCGGATGAGCCGCGGGCAACAGGGCATCGGCATCTCCGCGGCGGGCATGTACGGCCTGCTGACGACCGGCCGGCCCGTGCAGATCACCTCGCGGACCGGCCCGCGGGCGAAGGCTCACGATTACGAACTCCAGATCGACACCACGAAGAACCGCCCCGACACCATCCGCGACGACACGGTGGACTGGGACGTTAAGCACGGCACGCGGGTAGCGATCGAACTGGAGGCGCGCTACCAGCGCGGCCGGCAAAGCGTGGATGACTACCTCGCGCAGACGGCCATCGCCAACCCGCACGTGACGCTTGTCTATACCGCCCCCGACGGGCGGCGCGACGAATACAAGGCGACGGTGAAGGAGCTGCCGGCGACGCCGAAGTCGATCCGCCCGCACCCGTACGGCGTGGAGCTGGGCGTGCTGCTGAAGATGCTGGCCGACACGAAGGCCAGAACGCTTCAGCAGTTCCTCACCGGCGAGTTCAGCCGCGTCTCGCCTCGCGTCGCGCAGGAGGTCGCCCAGAAGGCGAAGCTCAAGCCGCGCACGCGCCCCCGGCGCCTCAACGGGGAGGGCGCGAAGGCCATCTACCACGCCATCCAGGATACGAAGATCCTCGCCCCCGCCACCGACTGCGTCGTCCCCATCGGCGAGGACAAGCTCATCGCCGGGCTCAAGCAGGTCGTGCAGGCCGCGTTCTACACCGCGACGACGCGGCGGCCGTCCGTGTACCGCGGCAACCCGTTCATCATCGAAGCCGCCCTGGCGTACGGAAGACCTGAAGCAGACGACGACGCCGAACGGGCGGCCGGTCCGGAAACCCGGCGGGAAGCCCCCGCGCGGCGTGAGTCGGACGAGGACGAAGCGCGCGACACGGAGATGGCCAAACTCGTCCGCTTCGCCAACCGGGTGCCGCTCCAGTATCAGCAGTCGGCGTGCGCGATCTACAAGGCGGTGTCGGGGCTCAACTGGAAGGCCTACGGGCTCACCCAGTCGCGCGGGGCCCTACCGTCGGGCCCGCTGACCATCGCCGTGCACATGGCCTCGGTGTGGGTGCCGTTCACCAGCGAGAGCAAGGAGGCGATTGCCTCGTACCCGGAGATCCTCAAGGAGATCCGGCTCGCCCTGCAGGAGTGCGGGCGGAAGCTCGGCCTGCACGTCCGCAAGCAGATCCGCATCAAGCGGGAACTCAAGAAGCGCAGCTACATCGAGAAGTACATCCCCGCCATCGGCGAGGCGCTGCGGGACATCCTCGACCTGAAGGACCGCCAGGTAACGGCGGTCTGCAACAGCCTCAAAGACGTTCTGGAGCGCAGCCGCAAGCTCTGACGGCGCGGTCGGCGCAGGGACTTGCTCCCCGCTCGACCGGACGGTATCATGCCTGGCGCCCGGGGATCTCCCGGCACATTTGCACGCCCGCAGGGGCCCGGTAGGGAGCACGATCATGATCGACTGGTGGCAAAGCCTGACGGCGGCGAACCAGGTCTTCTACGGCGCCGCGGTGTTCTTCAGCGTCTTCTTCGTCTGGCAGTTCATCGCCGCGCTGATCGGCCTGAGCGGCGGCGAGGGCGACGTGGACGTGGACGCCGGCGCGGATATGGACGTGGACGCCGACGTCGACGTGGATGTCGATGGGATCGAGGCGGGTTCCGCCGCGGACGCGGTCGACACCGTGACCGCCTTCCATCTCATCAGCATCCGGTCGGTGCTGGCGTTCTTCATGATGTTCTGCTGGGCGGCCGCGCTCTACCTGAACGTCGGCGCGGCGCTGGGGCCGGCTATGCTGTACGCCCTTTTGTGGGGCGGCGCGAGCATGGTGCTGGTGGCGCTGGTGGTGAACCTGATCCGCCGACTCGCGGAGACGGGCACGATGCGTCTGTCGACCGCGGTCGGGAAGATCGGCACGGTGTATATGGAGATCCCCGCCCGCGGGGCGGGCCAGGTCCGCGTGACCGTCAGCCGGGTGACCTCCTACGTCTCCGCGCGCGCCCGGGGGGGCGAGCAGCTCGATGCCGGCACGCCCATCCGTGTCGTCCGCCTGCTGGGAAGCAACACGATTGAAGTCGAGCCCGCCGAGAGCGGCCAACAAGGAAAGGAACCCGGGGAATGAACACACTGGCCTGGACGTACGGCATTCTGGCGCAGGCCTCGCAAGGCAAGGACAACTCGCTGCCGACCGGGCTGATCCTGGGCGTGATCCTCGCCGTCGTCGTCCTCACAATCGTGCTGGTCTTCGCCCAGCGTTACAAGCGATGTCCGGCAAACAAGGTGCTGGTGATCTACGGCAAGACAGGCAGCGGCGCCGCACGCTGCATCCACGGCGGGGCGGCGTTCGTCTGGCCCCTCATCCAGGCCCACGACTACCTCGACCTCGAGCCGTTCGTCGTGCCCATCGATCTGGCCAACGCCCTCTCGACGGAGAACATCCGCGTGGCGGTGCCGACGACGGTGACGGCCGCCATCTCAAACGCGCCGGGCATCATGGACAACGCCGCCGTCCGCCTGCTGGGGCTCGACCGGCGACAGATCCAGGCCCAGGCGCAGGACATCATCCTCGGGCAGATGCGTGCGGTGATTGCCACGATGAAGATCGAGGAGATCAACCGCGACCGGCAGGCGTTCATGACGAAGGTCAATGACGCGGTCTCCTTCGAGTTGGAGAAGATCGGCCTGGCCGTCATCAACGTCAACATCCGCGACATCGAAGATGAATCCGGCTACATCAAAGCGCTGGGGCGGAAGGCGGCGGCCACGGCGATCAACCAAGCCAACATCGACGTCGCCGAACAGGAGAAGCTCGGCCAGACGGGCGTGGCCGAACGCCAGCGTGACACGCGCGTGGCGGTGGCGGCCGCCAACGCGAAGGCGGAAATCGGCGAGGCGACGGCCAACCGCGACAAGCGGCAGGAGGTGGCGGGGCTGGATGCCGAGGCGGTCTCGTCGGAGACGGAGGCCGACGCCAAGAAAGCCGCGTACCGTGCGAACCAGGGGGTGGCGGAGCAGCAGGCCCGCAACCGTTCGGAGTCGGCCGCCCGGGAGGCGGACGGCGCGATTCGCGTGGCCCAGGAAGTCGCGGAAAAGAAGGCCGAGGACGCCCGCGCCGAGCGCGAGAAGTCGCGGCTGAACGCCGAGATCGTCGTGCCCGCCAACGCCCAGCGCGAACGCGTGGTCATCGCCGCGGACGCCCAGAAGCAGGAGGCGATCCGCATCGCCGAGGGCCAGGCCGAGGCGCTACTGGCGAAGATGACGGCCGAGGGCAAGGGCGTGCAGGCCGTGCTC
>Ga0272442_10010661_pt1 | contig 11299 bp, 9 predicted proteins | sample SSMForm2O_FD_200262 | JGI IMG/M metagenome (GOLD analysis project Ga0272442, IMG submission 200262) | Marine sediment archaeal communities from Little Sippewissett salt marsh, Falmouth, MA, United States - SSM-Form-2O | ecosystem: Environmental > Aquatic > Marine > Wetlands > Sediment ...
GCAGAGCAAAACGCAACTAAAACAGAGGATTATCGAGGATATGATTGTTGAGACACTGTTGGATGAAAAAGTAAAAGAAAACAATATAGTCATCACTGAAGAAGACGTAACTAATCAAATCAACGATATGCTCGCTCAACAAAAAATGTCGCTGGATGACCTGAAAGCATTGTTGGAAGCGAGAGGAACAAATTATGACCTGTGGAAAGAGCAGATGCAGTTTCCAAGGAGACTGGCCTATCAAAGGCTTATGGAAGCTCAATTTGACAACAGGGTAAACATTACAGAAGAAGATGCTCAAAAGTATTATTCTGAAAACACAAAGCAGTTCGAAAAACCCGAACAGGTCAGAGTCAGTCACATACTCATAAGACCTGATACTGCAGATCCGAACACCGACCCAAACGATGCTAAAGCCGAAGCTAAGGTGAAAGCCCAGAGCCTGCTTCAACGGATCAGGGCCGGTGCCGATTTCGCCGAATTAGCAAAAGCCACCGGGGGATATCCATCAGCCCCGAAGGGCGGCGATATAGGCTTTGGCCAAAAAAGCGATATGGCTTCAGGCAGAAGAGGTAGTTGGGTTCAGCCTTTTGAAAAGGCCGCTTTCGAATTAGAAGTCGGGCAGGTAAGCGACGTTGTTGAAACCCAATATGGATATCACATAATAAAAGTTACCGACCATAAAGATGCCGGTGTCACCACGCTTGAGGAGGTAAAAGACGATTTAATAAATATGCTGGAGGAAAGAAAAAAGAATGAACTTGCAAGGCAATATGTCGAAGACTTAAAGGCCGGGGCGACTATCGTTTATCCTCCGGGTAAAGAACCAAAGCCAGCCCAAAGCCCTGTTTTCCCCGGAGCGCCTGCTCGAAGAAAACCCAGATAACAATTAGTACAGCCAACTGTTAAAAGGAAAACAGGAAACCTGTAAAAACAGGTTTCCTGTTTTTTAGTATCACTTTTATTTCTTCTAAGCTGTCTTTTTCAGTTATTTCAACCTCAACGCAACTTTTCCATCCGACTAATAAGCTCATCGCCGAGAGCGGTCTTGTTGATTATATGTTCTTTTATTTCAGTGACAAAGTTGTTTTTTTCGTATGTCCCTCTAACTGCCTCGAAATCAGAACGCTTGATTTCTTCATCGCCGTTAAGACCGAATCCGATTTGAGCGGTAGCGGCAAATTCTTTTTGCGCGTCGGACAAAAGCATATTATCAAGTTTTATGACAGCCGTTTTCCATTTTATTACCAGCTCAATAATGTCGTCCGGTGTTATTTGGGCGGATATTTTGCCCAGACGCCGCTGCAGAATATCCTCCACCCAGGTCCACTCGTATGACTGGTATTCGTTATACATTGTTCCAAACGCTTCTGTCAAATGCTCTAATGTCTTTATAGTACCGGCCTCGATGTCGCAAAGCATTTTTTCTACCGCTTCTTCAGGAGCAAATAAACCTGCCAGGTCCATCCATTTGCCTGACCCTGCTTCGTTTTCAGGAGATAACGCCGCTCGAAGTTCGTCGATATTTTTGAAATCACCTTTCGGCGGATTGCTCAGTCGTCTAATCAGACAGTTGCCCAGGAATTTATCAATTCCCATTTGGTAAAATTTAATACCGTTATCCAAAGAGGAGTTCTTAATCTTGACACTGTGATAAGTGAAGTAATCAGATGTCTCTCCCGAAGTTGTTTTGAGATTTCTCAGTAGCTCACAGCCGTTAAGCATCTTTTGAATCGTATATGGGCTTAGCAGCTTGAAGTTTATATAATCGAGCTTTTCGGGGCTCTTGCGCCTGTCCCGCTTAGGCCATTTGCGCGCATCTCGGACAGTACCGACACTGCGCAAATTTACCCCCGGAACAAGAATACTTTCATCCTCGTGCTCAATCAGGTATGAAAATGGCAAATCAGAAGTGTCTGAATTCCTGTAATGTCTTCCCATCACTACGGTAAAAGCCCCCACTTTTGCCGGCCAGAGCATATAAGAATCACTGGCCGTTTTTGAACCCCTTTCGACAACACCTTGATGAACCGGCCCTAATTTATACATATGATTGCTTTGGTTGGTACCGCTGCCGGCGTTCAAAAACGAAAAAAGCCCCGCTATCAGGAGGGTGGATTTGTGATGTGTTACGGTATATGGTCCGGCGAATATTGAGCACGCCTCCCCATGAAAACCCCCGCAGTTAGCAAAGAATACGGAATTTTCCGCCGAGTACTGCTTTGCCAGGACGCAACCCTGACCAACGAAACAATTGCATATTATTACCCCGTCGGTAATTTTCGAGCCGCTGCAGCAAATGAAATTTTCTGCGATAACACCCGGCCCGACATAAACTGGGTCCTCCCTGCAACTGTTTATCGTCCCGTTTTCCAGCATGCCGATACCTTCGATAGTACTGTAAGGTCCTGCCTTGACATTTTTGATGGTTCGGCAGTTAATCAATCTTGCACCTTTTGCAAGCAGACCCATAGATGCTCTCACGGACTTCGTGTAGTCGCCTATCATTTTTTCCAGTTTCTCAATTACTTTAGGACGGTGGCGATAAAACGCTATTATATAAGCAGTATGGGCAGAAAGTTGGTCGTAAATCGGTACTTCCCTGCCCCCCGTTTCGTCAAGAACAGCCACTTTGGTACCGTTGCCGAATGAACTCTCTCCCTCAACGGCGAGTAAACCGACATTTTCGATAACCACGTTATCTTCAATTACATAGTTGGCTATATAGCTTCTGATGTGGTCGATATATACGTTGTTGCCGATTATGCAGTTGTGGATTGTTGCATTGCTGATGCCTGCCGGTTTCTTGACACCTCCGAAGAAAGATACTTCACCATCAAAAACACCTAACCTTACACTGCCGGAGAAATGAGTTAATTTTACTCTCCCGGCGTCAAAGCCCTCGGCGGCCAGAACATTTGACCAGTCCGAACAACTGCAGCCTTGGTTCGTCAACTGAGTAATTTGTTCGGCGGATAGGGGACGGAAACTCGCACTGCCAAAATCAAATTCTGGCGACATTTTATTTTCCTCGCTGTTGTATGTCTTTTGATTAATCAGCACTGTTAATCTCAAGCCTTAAGTTTTTGCAATGAACCCTTTTACCTTGTTATCGGCTGATTGACTTTATTACTTTTGAAGCTCTCTGCCGCAGCAGCATCTCTGCAAATATATTTAACCCGGAAGATTATCGGATGTTACCAGTATCACCAATAAAATCGCAATTACAAGTGATATACAGATTTTTTTTGATTTTCTGTAAAATTCTTTTCCTCCACTCCCATTTCCGGCGACACGAAAGACCCTGTATAACCCTCACTTCTTTAATCGATAGAAGAATCAACTGACAATTCCCCAAGGTCGCTGGCCGTATTTTCGACTTTAAGTTGATTCATAAAGTACTCGGCGGTGGATAGCCGCTGCTCGGCGATTTTACGAACCGATTCGAATCGAAAACTCTCTTTTAGACGGGCCTGCCAGTACTTATAATCTATTTTCCTCTTCCAGGCTTGCAAAACATTTGATACACCTTTGCCTCCGATAATGTGTCGTTTGAATTCACTAAAAATCCCAATCGCACCCATATCATCCAGGTTACGGGCGTCCGAGAGTATCATCGCCTCCAGAGTCGTCGGTAGATGACTCCTGCTTTCGGTGATAATCTTGTTTATCTTCGAGATGCTCATTTGGCTTGTAGCCGGACTAAGGGTCTCTTCAACAACCAGCGTGGCCAAATCCAGCAAGTCATCGTTACTATTATTGGAATTCGCCGCTTCGACTCCGGTTCCTCCTGACCCAAGATGGCGGGCCAAACCGGCTTCACTAAAATATGTCGCCGCTATCAGGGCAAAATGGTCTATTTGCAATTTATCTTTGGCTACCTCCGGCAGAAGACATATATACTCAACGTTTCTCACAAGTCGCTGGGCGCGGTCCCAGAGGAAACCGTCGGCTTTGCAGTTCGGCTTTGATATGGTCAGTACCTCTCTGGCAAGGTCTCTTACTATATCGAGGTCAGACATATATCCCCTTCGGGTAAAAAACTAAAGGAAATTATTATCGCAAAACGGACCAAAGCAGTCAAGCTTTTTTGACTTTCGACAGCTCAAAAAAACGGCGGACTTGATATCGGAAATATAAATACAAATTTTTTTGGCAAAATTTGAAGTATCATATTGGAAATCACCGATGTTTGTTGTATAAGATAGCCGTGCCTTCTGTGGGCAGGCAACTATGATTTTCAAGCACTTTCGTGGACGGAACTATGTCGAATCAGCCAAGGGTGGCAAAAGTTTTAGCGGCACTGCTTGTGTCGATGACGGTAGGGGCGGTGGTATTGATGGCTCTCCGCAATACACCTCCTTCTGCAGGGGCTTTTTGTCTTTCGAGCTATTATCATCTTGACCCTGTTGAAGAAGCTATTCTCTCGCGGGCTCCGCTGTCTCCAAACCGCTGGAAAAGCATCGAAATTTACTATAGCGGCACTAAAGCCGGCAACATAGAACAGTTGGCTGCTCTCAATGGTTTAGCTAAATCCGAGGATGTAAACTGCCATTTTGTTATTTGCAACGGCCTTGGCGGCGGCGACGGCCAGATACTCCCGACCGAAAAATGGCAGAGACAATGGTCCATAATACCAAGCCGAACCTGGTATGGAACCGACCGTACCATCCGAATCTGTGTTATAGCTGATGCTAAAACAAATCGACCAAGCGACACCCAGGTAAAAAGAATAGAAGCCCTCGTCGAAGGACTATACAGAAAGTTTGACATCCGCCCCGAATCCATCTACTACCCCAACGACTGGTAATTAATTCACAGACTTTTAGATAGTTTTCATCTCCCGGTTTTCCGAATAATAACGCCGATATAATTTTATGCCCCGAACCGGACTGCTTGGATAAAAAACAGGCTGTGTTACTCCTCGAATACACAGCCTGTTCATTGTAAGCTTAATATTTGCCCGATTGTATTGTAAGCCGGATGCTGTTTACCAGTCCCAGTCAAACTCCCCTCCCTGTATATCATCGCGTTGGCCCTGCCAGCCCATACCTCGGCCTCGTCCGCCAATACCTCGACCTTGCCAACCCATACCTCGACCTCGCCAGGCCCTGCCACGGCCTCGTCTGCCCATGCCTCGGCCTTGCCAACCCATACCACGGCCTCGCCTGCCCATACCTCGTCCTTGCCAACCCATACCTCGGCCTCGCCTGCCCATACCTTGATCTTGCCAGGCCATACCTCGACCTCGTCTGCCATTGCCTCGGCCTTGCCAGCCCATACCACGGCCTCGCCTGCCCATACCTCGACCTTGCCAGGCCCTACCTTGGCCTCGTTCACTCATACCTTCGCCTTGTCTGCCCATGCCTCGGCCACGTCTTTGCGGCAAACCCCGCCCGCGCGTGCCGGGAACGGCTTCTACTTTTTGTTGATTTCGCCGGAACTGATTTATCTTCCTCAGCACCTGACCCATCGTTTCCCTGTCGTTTTCACGATAAGCCTTGGTAAGGGCGTTGAAGTATCTGTTAAACTCCTGTTGTCTGCCCCGTTTGACTCCGGATTGCACAGCCTGCTTCTTCTGCTCGGCTCCGGCCGTAGCCTTTCCTTCAGTGGCCGACACCCTTTCGCTTCCCATCAGCAAAACCGCCGCCACTACAATGAGAATAATCTTCTTTAACATTTTGTTGCTCCTTTCTTGAAGCTGTCCTCTGCTTTTCTCCATCTTTCTTGTTAGCATCTTTTGCCTCATTACGAATTGTCCTTAGTTTTACTTTACAATATTACACTCTTACATATAGAGTCGGTTTCTTGAAAAGAAATCACTTACTCCCCTCAAAAAATTCTGTAAGGCGCTTACGTTCTCATTTATTATCACTATTACTGCAGAAGAAATGCCTTGAATAATTTTCTTCAACATTTCTAATTCCTTTCCGAATTACCAATTACTTCTGTAACGGCTTTTCATAGATAAAGACGCTTTCAAAGGGGAAAATTATTGCAATTTTTAAAAATAATCCTCGAAAATACAAAGAAAACTCGGGTTTTGAGCTTTTTTTAATTCAAAATTTTCATTAAGCAGTTTATTTCGCTCTCTTTTTGCTCCGCCCGCACACAGCAATACACGCCCCCTTTGAGGGTTGACACTTTCTATAACTTCAAACCAATTCTCTTATGCTGAGACTTGGAAACTTTACATATCTCTCCGTTGCGAAGAACCGCGCTTGTCGGTAAGCAGGTAAACAAGAAAGCCCATCAGTAGAAAACCAGATGATACAATAAGGCCTATAGGCTTGTTTGACCAGGCATACGAAACACAACTGTAGAACATAAATACGCAACAAGCGCAAAAAATAATTGTTGTCATGGGATAACCCGTTACCTTATAGGGCCGTAGAGTTTGGGGCTCTTTACGTCTTAGCACAAAGACCGACAAGCTCGTAGCCAGAAAGAACACCCATACCACCGGCGCCGTGTAAAGAATGGTATCGATGAAAGACCCAGCCAGAAGAACAATCGCAAGGCTAAGACAGCCCTGAAACAAAAGTGCCCATACCGGCGTACCGCAGCGCTGGTTCCATCTGCCCAAAATCCGAAACACCGCATGCTCACTGCCCATTGCGTAAGAGATGCGGGAGCCGGTAAAAACCAGCCCATTCACCGCCCCAAGCGTCGATATACAAATCAAGATGCTGATTGCTCTGCCGGCGATTTCCGGGAACACCGCCGCCACCGTATCAACAGCAACCGCCTCAGAGCCCGACATCTTTACATAACCAAGCACATATACAAATGTACCGTTGACCAGCAGATATAACGCCGTAACTGCTGTGGTTCCAATCACCAGGGCACGCACTATATTTTTTTCTGGACGCTTGACCTCCGCGGCAACATAGGCCATTTCATTCCACCCGCCAAATGTAAAAAGCACTAAAATAAGCGCCAGCTCAAAACCGCCCATCGTAAGACCCCCTGGCGCAGAAGCTCTTTGTCCACCACCCTTAGCCAGCAAACCCACCGCCACAATAGATAACAAACCGGCAGCCTTGACCACAGTCAGAAAGTTTTGTGTCCATTTACCCTGTTTCACGCCTAAGATGTTGACGCCTGTCAGCACAACAATCACACCCGCTGCATAGATAGTTCCGCTGTGTGCAAAAGGCGCATAAAGCTGCTGAGCATAACGGGAAAAGATAAACGCCATCATCGCTATATCTCCCGGCCGTATCACAACCAGTTGCGACCAACCGAAAAGATAACCGGCAAAACCACCGTATGCACGGCTTAGATAAACATAATCCCCCCCCTCCAGAGGATATGTCGTAGCCAATTCTGCATAGCATAATGCCCCAGCCAGGGCAAGCAGACCTCCGACCACCCAGATACCAAGCGTCCCTGCCCAGCCGCCCATACACCCCGCTACCGTCGGTGCCGTCTCGTAAATACCCGCACCAATGATGATACCCACAATGATACACGTTGAATCGAAAACTGATAGTTCTTTCTTGGGAGCTGTTTGCGTAATCCCTTTCACAAAATCTCCTTCCCGGGTTCCCTGATTTAATTGACTGTTATACTATTTACTCTCGCGCTTCTTAAGTGTCACGCCCACACCGCGGTCTTCTTTGTGCAAAAATATTGTTTCCAGCTTAGGGCTTGTGGTGATGGCCTTGAGGTAGTCCTGCATGCCCGGTCCGGAATTGGTGGTATTATGAGCAAGAATCAACCCGCCCGGACGCACCAGTGGCAGCACCTTGTTAAGGTAGTCCATATACCCGGGCTTGTCTGCGTCGATAAAAACTATATCTATCGGCCCTTTCAGCTTTGTAACTTCCTGGTGTGCATCGCCTTCGACCAGCGTAACAATATCCTCGACTCCGGCTCGTTTGAAATTCTCCCGCGCCAGCGCCGCTCGCTCGGCGTTGATTTCATGGGTGGTCAGTTTGCCGCCTGTCGAACGCAGCCCAAGGCAAAACCAGATACCCGAATACCCGTTGGAGGTGCCTATCTCGACGACGTGCTTGGCGCCGGCTGTCTCCGTCAATAACCGAAGCAGCCTGCCGTCTTCCATAGGAACGTTCATCATACCTCGCCGCTGGTTCTGGTTCATATCCTCAAGTACGCTCATGATTTTCGCCTCAGCCTCGCTGCTCACTGTCGGCCGTTGTTCTTGCCTGTCTCGCATACCCTCACTTTCTGGCGGTCTGCGACGCCCCTCCCTGCCAATATTTCTGCCGCCGAAGCCTTCCCTGCGCTCACCGCGAGATTCCATTCGTTCACGCATTCTTTGCCTGTTTTGCTTCATTTCCTTCAGTAAGTGGCCCACCTTTTCACTGTTCTTTTCCTCATTGGCCTTTGTTAGCTCGTTGAGCCATGTATCAAAGCCCTCTCGCATAAACCGCTCCCCCCTCGGACGACCCTGCTCAGGCCTTCTGCTTTCCTCCTGGGCAAAAAGGTTTACAACTCCAACAAGTAATATCACTACTGCAGTAAACAGCAATACTCTCTTTAACATTTCCTGTTCCTTTCAAAATTAGCCGGTAAAGCTATTTGATTATACTGAATTGTAGGATATACAGACGAATACGAAGAACAAAATTATTGCACTTTTCTTAAAAAGTCTCAAAAAGCATAAAAGAAGCTGACTTGTTACCTCGTTTTACCCCCATCCATCTTTAATAGACTTAAATGTTCTTTCTCCGTCAGAACTACCCATCCTCGCCGGTCCTTTTTACCTGTTTCAATGGGCCCTATCCCTCGCACATCACTCAGCCATACCAAAAGTCCGAACTTACAATCCATTGTCTTTTGCCAGTACACCTCGTTGCCGACAATATCGTGGTTGTATTGGTCTTTAATTCTGAATATTTCCATGGCCGATAAATTCCCGAAAGTTTTGACAGCCGCCGCTGTTGCCGTCGCACAGACAGGCCCGCCGCTTAATTTGAAAAACAATTTATCTCCCGACGAAACCTGCTCGAATGGTGTGTGTTTTGTCCGCATAAAACGCGACTCAATGGTCTTTCGACCGCTCAATATCGCATCCAGATGAGGCTTCTCCAAAATTACAAGATGATTTACCATTCTTTCATACTATCAGTGACTAAATTTCTAATCTCTTGTCCAAAACATTACCAACAGCACGAATATGTTCTGGGGTTGTTCCACAACAGCCGCCTACAAGCTTTCCTCCGGCATTTAAGCACTTCTTAATATCTGTTGCAAAATCTCCTGGCGCCATATCAAATACCGTCTTGTCATTAATCAATTTGGGCTTGCCCGCATTAGGTTGTGCTAAAATAGGCAGCGTCGTTGCCGACTCAAGTAAAGACACCACAACAACCATCTGAACAGGGTCAATATCACCGCAGTTGGCGCCTAAACAATCAGCGCCGGCTTCCGTGATTTTCTTTGCACAATCTTTCGCTGAATTGCCCATAATTGTTCTTGCCCCTTTGACTTCAGTTGCAAATGCTATAGAGACAATAACAGGAAGCGAAAAATTATCCTTGCAGGCTGTAAGAGCACACAGCGCCTCTCGCAGGTCAAACATAGTTTCGATTATGAATCCGTCAACTCCGGCTTCGCATAAGATTTCAGCCTGTTCCTTAAAAGCATCATAAAATTGCGATTTGGTGTAAGTGCCGTAAGGTTCGAGCAGTTGACCTGTAGAACTGATGTCTCCCAGCACGTATTGGTTCTTGTCGGCAGCTTGCCTTGCTAACTCCGCGCCTGCTCGATTCACCTCCCGCACATCTACACCGACATTGTGTGTCTCGATGTAGATACGGTTCATTGTCAGCGTATTGGTGGTTAAGCAATCACATCCGCACCGGGCATACTCTTGGTGTATTTCCAGAACTGCCTCCGGGGCGTCAAGATTATTCCGGCCGCGAGACATTAAACCGCGCTTGTCCAATTCGGTCCCCATCGCACCGTCAAGCAAAATCACACGCTTACTATTTAATAAGCCTGATAAATTCATCGTCTGGAGCGCTCCCCATTTATACAAATCAATGATGACCGCACTTTTGCCTTTCTTCTCATCAATAAGTTACTGGACACCACCCATATATATCGCCTCTTAGCAGGTTATATCAGAAATTGCCTGGTAATATCAAGATTTATTTGCCCTGTTTGTGATAATTCCTATTGGTCTTTGACGAACAGCTAAATAGATTCTATAATCAATCCGCTTTTTTAAGGGCAGAAAAATGGAACTGATTTTAGCAGTTGCAGGTTTAATTCTGGCGTTAGTCGTAATCGGGCTGTTGGTCTGGCTGATTGTAGCCAATTCGGCAGGCAGAGAGAAAATAGCGGGCCAGTCCGCCAATATTGGCCTCTTGCAGCAGCAGCTTGAAGCCCTCAAAGCCGCGCAGGACAAGACCTCGGAAAATCTGCAAATATCCCTCCAGCACGGCCGGACTGATATCAGCCAGAACTTACAATCCAGCCAGAAAGTGCTCACCAACCTCAATTCCCAAATAGGTGAATTGCAGGGCACAAACAGACAAATGCTCCTGCTCGGAACTGAAGTAAAACGCCTCCAGAATATTTTAAGTTCGCCAAAGCTTCGCGGCCAGATGGGGGAATGGTCACTGGAAAATCTCCTCTCGCAAATCCTCCCAAAAGACAGCTACCAGCTCCAGTACACCTTCAAAGACGGCAAAATTGTTGACGCACTCGTCAAAATGACCGACTTTTCTGTCCCCATCGATGCAAAATTTCCACTGCCCGCATTTGAGGCAATTGTAAAAGCCGAAACCGACGAGCAAAAAGCAAGACTCCGCAAACAGTTTCTGAAAGACGTAACCATTCACATCGATAAAATCGCCTCGAATTACATCAGACCCGCAGAAGGCACACTCGATTTTGCTTTAATGTACGTCCCAGCCGAAAATGTCTACTATGAAACAATCGTAAAGCTTCAAGGCGATACAAAGGACATCCTCCAGTATTCGCTTGACAAAAAAGTAATACCCGTAAGCCCCAATTTATTGTATGCGTATTTAATGACTGTCGTAATGGGCTTGCACGGCTTACAGATAGAAAAACAGGCCGCTGAAATCCGCCAGAATTTGAAAGGCTTGAACGCCTCTTTTGCTGATTTCGTTGAAAGGTGGGACGTCCTCGGCAGACACCTTCGAAACGCTCAGAACCAGTACGAGGAAGGCGGCCGTAAATTAAACAGGTTTGGCTTGCACCTCGACCAGATACAGGGCGAACAGGAAAAAACAGTAAACAGTGAATAAAAGACAACCAAAATGATTTATGAAGACCTCAAAAACAAAAAAGTTTTAGT
>Ga0272442_10010662_pt1 | contig 11299 bp, 2 predicted proteins | sample SSMForm2O_FD_200262 | JGI IMG/M metagenome (GOLD analysis project Ga0272442, IMG submission 200262) | Marine sediment archaeal communities from Little Sippewissett salt marsh, Falmouth, MA, United States - SSM-Form-2O | ecosystem: Environmental > Aquatic > Marine > Wetlands > Sediment ...
GCGTTTTCGGCTGCGATCACCGCCTCAAGCCGTTTGGTGTGCTCGAGCACCTCCGGGTCCTCGTGTATTTCCAGGCCCTCGCGATATTTGTCCAGAGCTTCCTCGTATTTCTTCTGTTTCTGGAGTTCGGCCGCCTGGTTCCATATCTTTTCGGCTTCGGATGTTTCCTGCTTTTTGGCCTCGTTTTCCATGCGGGCCAGTTCTCGCTGTATGGCGTCGTTGCCAGGGTCAAGCGACAGGGCCTTTTTCATGGAAGATACGGCCGATTCATACTGTTTGCTGTTCCAGGCGTTTTGAGCCGTAAGAAATTCGTTTGCCGCCTGCGCCTGATTTTTCGACGTGTTCACGGGAAGTTCTATTGCGGCCCGGCCGATCTCCTCCCCAGAATGCATGGCTATCGCCGTAACGGAAGCGGTTCCCGTCTTGTCTCTATAAACGGTAACGGATTCTCCCCCGGCCGAGCCCTTGAAGGATGTTCCCTGATTCGCCTCCCATTTCCACGTTACGCCGTCGGCGCTCGACTGCGGAACGGCCTTAAGGCCGATGGTCTGGCCCTCGGTGTATGTCCCGGTTTCCACGTAATCGACCTTGCCGTTTGAGTGCACTATCTTCGACGGAGGCGAGCAGATTCCTACCTCTATTTTGAGTTCCAGCGGCTTTATCTCTATGCTTTTCTTCATTTCCGCCAGTTTTGAACCAGTAGACCTGTCGGCGATCTTCAGCGTTACTTCCACTGGCTTGAGGCTCCTCGCCGGTCCTACCGACGCGGTCCTGGAGCTGTTTCCGTCGCTGGTCGAAATCGGAGCCGAAGCCGACCATTCGAACCGCAGAAGCGATGGATCGAGTCCGCCCGGGAGCACTGCTTCCACACGCCCCGTTTTACCGGCCGGTATGCTGTCGGGGGTCTTCAGGCTGAATTCGGGCGACGAAACGGATATCGCATGTTTATTCGATTTCCCCAGCAGATCGCCCCTGCCGTTTTCAACCTCGACCCACAGATCGAATTTGCCCGGCCGGTTCGCTGTTACGGTATTCGTTTTACCCGCACCCGATTTTGAGGCCATCTTCACATCCGGTTCCGCCTTCCAGTAGATGTTCGGCGCGGGCTTTGTGTTGACGTCCGACCCCGAAGGGCTTACGGGGAACTCCACCCTGGGTGTAAACGACTTGCCGAACGGTATCTTCGAAGGAACATCCAAAAGGGTCACCTCGAATTCCGCCGCGGCGATCTTGTGGGAGGCGGAGGCGGTCTTTCCCGCCTTGTCGGTCACCGTAACGCTCACTGTGGTTTCGCCGGGGGTCGCCGCTACGAACGACGCGCCGCCTCCCTTTGCTTCTACGTTGCCGCTCCATTTCCACGTGTAGGGCTTGGTTCCTCCCGAGGTTTCGGCCGTCAGCTTCACCGAGCCGTTCACCGTGGTTTTACTGTCGCCGGTAAGTTCTATCTTCAGGGGCTTCGCCTTGAGCTCCGGAGGCAGGGCCACTACCGGGAAGCTCACCGAGCCCTTGCCCAGCAGCATGTCGTCCCTGTTTCTGGCTTCAACGGTCGCGGTCGCGGTTCCGGGTTCATGGCGCGACAGCGTCGCCTCCTGCCCCGAACCGGTAGACGCCATGGATGTTCCGTCCGCCGGCGTCCATTTCCACCCTATGTCCTTTGGAGCGTTTTTGTCGGTTATTTCCGCTTTTACCGTTACGTTTTCGTCGGCCAGGAAAGTGCCTTTGGGCACGTCTTTGAGGCCTTCGCCTTCCTTCCATTCCTTGGGCCTCGGGCCTGCTGTTCCAACGACGGTAGTCTTTACCTCGAATCCCGAGACTTCGACGAGCATTTCGGCTTCGCCCATGTCTTCGCCGTCTTCGCTTCTGGCCGTGGCCGATACGGTGTACTTGCCGGGTTCGGTGGCGGTAAAGGTGTATATGGTCGAATCAGCGGCCTTCGCCCCCGCGTTTTTGGCTTTGCCCTCGATCCGCCACACAACAAAAGCTCCATCGGGCAGTTCTGGTTTCGCGGCCGCCTTAACGGTTACTTCGTCGCCCACCTTTGCGGGTTTTGGCGAGGCCGAAAGCGACAGCGCCGAACCGGTGACTTCCACTTGTATCTGCTCCGATGTGGCCGCCGTGCTGAGGGTTTCGCCCTCCTTTTTGAGAAGTTCCACCCAGAGCGACACCTTGCCCGGTTCGGTGAATACGGCTTTTGTCGAAGGATCCGAACCCTCGAACGGTTCAAACGTCACATCAGGATGCGGCTGGAATCTGAACACCCATCCGCCTTCCGGGGTTTCACCCTCTACTTCCGCCTTCAGGGTCAGCGTACCGCCAACGGAAACCGGCCCTTCAGCCGGTTTTACCCGCACCAGTTTTACCTTGATGTCCTCTTCGGCTTTTATTTCGGGCGCCGACCAGGGGGTAGTGGTTCGTTTCGGGTCGGGGGTTACGGTTATGCTGGAAACTATGCTTTTCAATTCGGCGAACCCCTGTTCCATATGAGCCATCAAAAAGAACCTGTCGTTGGTGGCGGGGTTGTTCCTGTGGTTCTTGTCGCCCATTATGTCGCCGCCGCCACCGACTACGCCCGAGAACTCAAGCGCCAGGCCGCCCTTTGTAACGATGCCTATCACCTCGGTGGAAGCCGTGATCTGCACCCAGTCGGCGTAGGACATCTGTCCCCGCACGGGCCCCACGTAAGGTTCCTTCAGCGTCATGTATCCGTGGAAATCTCCTATGGATATCTTTTCAACCTTCCAGCTGCTGTAACCCATGGCTGTTACGGCTTCTTTCACTTCTTCGGGTGTGCGGCGGTTGCGGTCGATCTTTAGCGTGAAGGAACCGCTTACTGTTGCGCCGCTGGCCTTGGGGTTCGCCTTTTTCTGTACCTGCCGCTTAAGTGATACGCCTTTTTCGGTGGGACCGCCCTCCCATACAGAAGGCGCCGAGACCGAAAGCCCCATAGGCAGGATCTTTATTTTCACCAGACCGCTGGCCAGCGCTTTTCGGTCCGCGTCCTGCGCCGTCACGGAAACCTGGCCTTCGTGTGTGGGCTCGGACCATCCGTAGGAGAACTGGAGCTCAGCCGATGGCGAGTCGGTAGTTGCGCGGTCTCTAAGATATTCCTTGAACTTGGACGCCACGTCGGGGCTCCAGCTGTAGTATCTGGTTTTGGCCGCTATGTCCGAAGGGACGTCGGCCGTTACGCTGAAGATGTCACCCGTCATAGCCTTGTCGGGGGCCTTCAGGGCTATTTTGTGTTCGTTCCATGCCGCTTCGGTGTCCTCGGGTTCGGTTACGTTGCTTTCAGCGCCTCTATCCGAGGCGGAGCCCTGGGCGTCGTCCTTGCCGCCGTCGTCTTTTTCGGCCGCGGTCGGTATTTCCTCTTCTTCGGGTTCGGGGGTGTCCCATTCGGGTTCGGTAACCTTTATGTCGCCTGTTTCGGCTGACGCGGTGCGTCCGTTAGAGTCTACGGCCACGACCTTGTAGCGCACAATCTGCCCCGCCAGGCCGCGCATGGACGCCGCCATTGCGGGCCCCGTGGCTATGGGGTTGGTGCTCCAGTATCGGCCGCGCCACTCGAACCACCGATAGGCAAGTTTATTGTCGGGGTTTTTGACCCTTACACGCAGGTTCTGCGTGTCCGGAACGCTTGCGGGCCACGGCGCCAGTGATACGGAGACTTTGCTTTCACGCACCACCGATATCTTGCGCGTCGTCTGGCCTTCGTAGACTATGCGGCCGTCCTTTACCTGCTGTGCGTAGAGGCCCAGAGTAAAAGTCTTGCCCTCACCGGGGTCGGTGTCCATGATGAACATGTCGCCGTTGGCGACGGCCCTGTCGTCGACGCTCCACTGGAACCGCAGGTCGCCTTCCGCCGCGCGGCCCAGGACCACAGCCCTGAACGTTACGCGCTCGCCCGCCTTTATTTCGCTGGTTTCGGGCGTTATCATCACGCGGAGCGACTCGCCGGGAGCCCGGTCGCCTACCGTGACGGCTAGCGACGACTCGGCCACATATCCGTCCGATGTTCGGGCTTTTACGGTAACGGTGACTTTCTGGCTCTCGTAACCGCGTCCGTCGAAGTTGAACAGGTTTTCGGCCGAGGCGCGTATCTGCCTGCCGTTTACGAACCAGAAGTAACGCTCGAAACCCTGGCCGTTGAGCCCGAAAGCAGCGGTCACTGCTTCGAGAGGCAATATCTCCCCGGCACCTATTTCCGTTACCGGCGCCGTCAGTTTTACCACGGGTCTGGGGCAGTCTTCCGGGCTCAGGACCGTTACTTCCTTTTCGGCCCACGTCCATTCGGCGTCTGCCTTGTCGAGCTTCGCGTAGACGGTCAGGGTGAACCTGCCTGCGGACGCCGGTTTCCACGTGGCCGTGGCCGACTTGCGGTTTTCAAGTGTTTCGCCATCGGCCGCGGGTTCAAACTTCCAGTCGTACTTCACCGACTTCGCGTCTCTGTCCAGAGCGGCCGAAAAGCCAGCAGCAGCGCCCTGGCACACCACGTCCGGGCCTATTATGCGCACCGCAAGGTCTGTGGCGTTCTTCCTCAACGTATCCAGATAATCGCGGTATTCCTTTATGTACTCTTTACGCTGGTCGCTTCCCTCGGGGTAGACCACGGCTCCTATGCGGGCCTTCACCGCAGGCTGCAGCGTAAAGTGGTCGGTTTCCGAGCGGCCCACTATTTCCTCTACTCCTACGGTAGCGTCCTTTACGGCCTGTCTGGCCGCAGCCAGTTCCGCCGTTGCTTCTTCCAGGGTTTTCTTTATGGAGTGCGCGGAGCAGACGGGACGGTGTTCCCTGAGGGAGAAGGCGCTCCACTCCTCACGGATCTTGAGTAGTTCCGCGTTGACCTGCTTCAGTTTCCCGTACATGGAAATGAGTTCCTCGAAATTCTTGCGGTCCTCGGCTACGTCGCCGGTAGGCTCGAGAACGGGTTTGTCGCAGCCCAGTTCGTTTTCTATCTCCTTCAGTTTCTTGGCGGTTTCGCCCTGTTCGTAGTCGCGGCGTTTTTCAAGCTCTTCTATCACGCCGACGAAATAGCGCTGCGTTGTCCTCGTGACCGCGTCGGCGTACTCGCGCCACAGTTTTTCGCCGTATCTGCTGAGGTTTTTGTATTTCCGCGGCCACACGGGTATGTCGCTCCGGCCGTCCGAAATAGCCTTGTTGACCAGCAGTTCGTGGTACATAACTATGCCGGGGTCGTCTTTGACCTGCGGCTGAAGGATGTTGGAAATGGCAGGGCATTTTTCGGGCAGCGTCCATGCGGTTTCGGCCGAAACGCGCACCGTCCCCTTACCGGGCTGGTTGTAGGCTATGGTGTCGACCTTCCACGAATCGCCCGCCTTTTTGAACGTCGTTCCCTCGTACAGCGCTTCCACCATTTCGTCGTATTGCCATTGTTCCCACCGGCCCACGCCCCATGTCGCGGCGGCCATGCTGAGGCCGTATATGCCTTCGGGAACCGCCGTTACGGGAAACAGCAGGTACACCACGCCGATGGCCGCACGGGTGTAGTTTTCCATGACCACGGCTTCCACGATGTCTCCTCCCGGAACGTGCGTCCGGAAGATCTCGGTGGAAAGGTTGGTGAACGACTCGTTCCAGTCCTTGCCGCGCATTATGGCGTCGACGTAGGCCTGCCCTTCCTGGAACAGGTTGACGGCCTTGAAGGGCATGGAGTTGCCTATGGTTCCGAGAATGGAGGAGTTGAGCCGGTCGTTTATGGCTCCTATGGGTATGGGTACGGTGATGTTTATGCGGTTCCCCTCGCCTCCGAACCTGAACTCCGTGTTCAGGGCGCGCAGCTTGTCCACGGTCACCGTGTCCAGCGTGTCGAGGAGGTTGTTGAATGCGTCTATCTTGTCGTTGACGGCGTCGTAGTACTGGCCGGTCTTCTCCCATGCCAGCGCCATCATCAGGCGGGTGGAGTCGGGGTTGTCGGCCGCTTTTTCGAGCAGTTCCGCCAGACGGCGCTGCTCGCTTATGGGTATGTGGAACGCCTTTTTCTTGAAATGCTCCGCCAGCGATATCATGGCTTCGTATGCCTTGGGCGGGTAATCCACGCCCTTTTCGCGGTAGGCGTCGTAGGTCTGTTCCAGCTCGTCCAGCAGTTTTTTGCGAAGTTCGTCCTTTTCAGTCTCTTTGCCCGCTTCGTCTATCGCCTTCATGCGGGCGTCGACGCCTTCGCCTATGTTGTGGCGGATGAGCCGGGTGGAGCGTTCGGCCAGCGAGTTCAGGGATCTTTCAAGGGCGCCAGAGTCGCCCGGGGAGCCCAGCATTCCCCTGCTTGCCTCAAGGATCTTTTTCAGCCGCTCCGGGGCCGAAAGGCCCTTGTCCTGCTTTATATCCGTGACCTTTTTGGCCCACGAAACCAGATCGGCGTCGGCCGCCGTGGTGGCGTAGCCCTTGAGCATTTTTTCGTGGTCTGCGGCGCTGCGGTTCACGAATTTCGCCAGTTTTATGAGGCGTTCGTGCGGCGCAAGGTTGCTTCGGATGGCGTCGGTGGTGAGATGTCGCAGAAACTCCAGGCTCACGGCGGGTTCCATGTCGAGCGTGGGCTGCGGAACGCCCTCGTCCATAATGGCGGCGAGCTTGTCGGGAGCGCCCTGCTTCATGTCGACGTTGTTTTTAAGGTTGGCGAAAACGTACAGGCGTTCCACCGAGTCTGTGACGGGACGGTATGTTACCTCGTCGCCCTTGACGACTACTTCCTGCAGTTTTCCACGGTCCAACGCGTCGATCTCGGCCCAGTCGGCCCCCGGCTGGGTTATGTATACGTCAAGCGTGGCGCCGCGGTGCGCCGTGGCGTGGGCGTCGAGCGCGGCCATATCCATGCCCAGGTCCGCTTTGATCTCGCGGTTGTAGAGGTCGCGCAGTTCGGCGGCGTTTTCCACTTGCGATGTGATGGCCGAAAAATCTATGTCGCCCTCGAACCGCAGGTCGCTCCAGCTCTCGGAAGCCCATCCGCCTACGTCCATTTTGATGATATACGGCATGTTGGGGTGTTTTTGGGCGTATGCCTTTACGGCTCTGTCCCAGGCTCTTTGCACGGCCTTGCGGCGGGCGTCCATCAGGGTCTTTTCGGCCTTTCCGTATTGGCTTTCCCAGGCGCTGAAAGCCTGCGGCAATACGTCGACCGCCGATGCTCCGTTGGCCTTCGCCAGCTCGTCCGCCTTTGCTCTTATGTAGTCGGCCTTGAAGCCGTAAAGGTCCGAAACCCGGATGCCGTCGGCTCCCATGTTGCGAAAAACATCGGCGGCCGACGTCTTTCCGGCGGCCAGGTTTTCAAGCCGGGATGCGATTATATTGCTGGTGTCTGAAGGTGGAGCGGGAGGCGGTGATATCTTGTTGATCTTCGCCCAGTATTCCTCTTCGGTGTCGGCCGTAACCGTTGGTCCTACCGGGACAGCGGCTGAAAAAGCCGCAGCGCCGGTAATGAATATGATCAGACAGGAGAGCAGGAGCGTGAAAAATGTTTTTGAAGTTGATCCACGCATGGCGGGAACACCGTCCTTGTTTGTCGTTTATATGTAAGCGTTACAGATTTGATTTCTGCATTTTCCCATTTTGCGTTCATGGAGGCAAGAAAGCTCAGGTTCCAGGAGGCAGCGAACAGCGTACAGGAAGGCAATAAGCCGATGGTCGATGGCGGACGTCGGATGGTGTGAAAAGCAGGTGGCAAAAAACTTGTCATTCTGAGTTCGCGTTTTACGCGGGCGACGGCGTGCCCCGAGCGAAGCGGAGGGTAGGAATCTCGGGGGGTTAAAGGCGTCAGGCTTCAGGCGACTGGAGACAGGAAAACCCGGGGGAACACTCATCCTGAATTTGCCGGATTGCTTGTCATTCCGAGCTGTTTTTGCGAGGAATCGCGATTGTGAATCTGAAAATCGATTCAGGTATCATGACCTCCGAAGCTCTTCCTGTCTCCAGATTCCTGATTCCTATCAACCCGAGACCCTTCCTCCCTTCGGTCGTCAGGGTGACAAGCTCTTTCCGCCATCGGACGTCCGCCATCGCCTTGTTGACTTTCCTGTTTACTGTTCACCGTTGACCGTTTACCGGTCCTAAGGCCCTTTCTGCACGCTGTCGGCTGCGCGCTGCCACCTGCCTTTACTCACGTCTCACGTTTAACGCCTTACGTCTCGCGGTCTATTGTTTTTCTGCTGCATTCATGTCCTGATAGCGGTATAGTTAATCGGGTGCGGCAAAGGCGCCGCGCTCAGGCGCAAGGGAACCAGCGAAGGGAGGAAACACCGAATGCCTTATATTGCAAAACGGGTTCAGGGTAGCGAGGAAGGTGTCTTCAGCCTGCTTCAGGGATGGATACGCGAGGCTTCCGGCAAGGGCCGGGAGATCATCAACCTGGGTGTGGGTAGCCCCAACAGGCGACCTTTTGATCCGGTGCTCGAAGAGGCACTGGCTGCGGCCAGGGAGGACAGATCGTACGAGTATCCTTTCACCGACCCCGAGCTGCCGCCGGCCATAGCCGGGTGGTATGCGGACCGTTTCGGAGTGAAACTCGACCCCGAAAAGGAAATAGTACCGCTGTGGGGTTCGCAGGAAGGGTTCGCCCATTTCCCTCTGGTTGCCATGGAAAAAGACGACCTCTGCATATTGCCCGACCCCGGATACCCCATTTACCATTACATGCCCGTAATGGTGGATGGAGAGTCCTGGCCGCTGCCCCTTGAGGAGGCAAACGGTTTTCTTCCTGATTTCGGCCTGGTCCCCGCCGACGTGGCGGCCCGCGCAAGGCTGATGGTGTTGAACTACCCCAACAACCCCCTGGGAGCGGGGGCCGACAGGGAAGTTCTGAAGCAGGCCGTGGAGTTCTGCAAAAAGAACGACATATGGCTGATATACGACAACGCCTACTGCGAACTGGCTTTCGACGGGTTCCGCCCCCCCAGCGTGCTGGAGATCCCGGGAGCCATGGATGTGGCCATAGAGGTAAACTCGTTCTCCAAGACATTCAACATGGCGGGCATGCGCATAGGTTTTGCCCTTGGAAGCCCGAATTTCATCACGGGCCTAAGGCAGCTCAAGAGCAACATCGATTACGGCCTTTACAGGCCTGTCCAGCGGGCGGCCATCAAGGCGCTGACGCACCCCGACAGGGACTCGATGATAGAACGTGTCCGGGACATGTACCAGCAGAGACGCGACGCTTTCCTTGACGCCGCGTCCGAAAACGGCTGGCTTGTAACGCCGCCCATGGGCAGCATGTTCATCTGGGCGCGCGTGCCCGAGTGCTACGATGACCTTGCCTTTGCCGAGTTCTGCATCAAGGAGGCGGGCGTGGTGGTGGCGCCCGGAAGGGCCTTTGGTGAAAAGGGCGCGGGTTTCGTGCGCATAGCACTGGTTCGTGAGCCGGAAGTTCTGGCCGAGGGCGCATCGCGCATAGCGGCCGTTCTGGAGAAATGGGCCTGCAGGGTTTAACGCAAACAAAAAGCCATACCAGGTAAACCACAGCAGATAAAGTAAAATGGCACAATGCGGCAGGGTCTGCTATAGTATACCTGTTTACTACAAAAACACATGGTTAATATATTAAAAAATGACTAGCCAACCTCTGTGTGCTAAGGATTAAACGGGGGGGGGGGGTAACCGTTGTCTTCATTGGACGAACTTAAATACCTGTTCGATAACATGGATATACCTTTAATAATGTGCGGACCAGACCACAAGATCAGGTACGCGAACAGAGCTTTTGCGCAATACTCAGGATTTTCATCGCCACGTGAACTGTGCGGAACAAAGTGGGATGAATTCGTCCCTCCCGACGAAATACCCCATTACACAAAGCTGAGCTCTGATATCAGGGAAGGTGTACGCGAGCGAATCCACTTTAAGACAAAACTCCATTTTGGAGACATCACCAGGAGCGTCAGTGGAACCTCGGTGCTCATCCCCGGTGCGGACATTACTGTAGTGACCTTTCTCGACAAGACAAATGAGACGAAAGCGCAGGAAATGGTCACCCAGAGACTTGCGCGAGAATCTGCGGTTTGTCAGTCGCTTGCCTCGCTGTTGTGTGGCGAAGATATAAAGGCCTCTCTGGAGAGTGCTCTGGAACGTATAGCATCCACCATAGGCGCGGAAGAGGGCTTTGTTTTTACCTTTGACGACCAGATGCAGTATGCCGACATTGTCGGCCTGTGGTCCAGGCCAGAAAAAACAATTGACCGTAATAGTCTGTTGCGCATGCCGTTGGAGAAATTCCCCTGGTGGATCAGCCGGATAAAAAGTGGCGGGGTAGTGTCGATAATGGATTCCGAAGACCTTCCCCCGGAGGCTTCCGAACTTAAGGAGCTTCTGGACAAATTCTAGGTGCGCTCGCTGTTGGTGTTTCCCTTCCGCATAACAGACAGATTATCCGGTTTTGCCGGGTTCGGCGACCTGGATAAGGGAGAAATGCTTTTCGAAGAGGATTTCCAGCTGCTTGATACCTTTGCGCAGGCCGTTAAGGGGTCTATGGATCTGAGGCTTACCAGGGAGGAATCGGAGAAACACCGGCTGCATCTGGATAACCTGTTCAATTACTCAAGCGAAGGCGTTATTTTTTCCGACCAAAGCCACAGGGTTATACGCGCCAACCCCGCGTTTCTTGAAATGTTCGGGTACACGGAAGAAGAGGTTACAGGAAGAAATGTCGATGATCTGGTATCCGCGACGCCGGAACTTGTTGAGGAGGCCAGAAAAATCACAAACGGAATCAGCGTGGGAGCCTCTTTCGAGGGAGAGACGTTGCGCACAAAAAAAGACGGCGCCCTACTGGATGTCCATATTTCCGTGGCCACCTATCCCATAGGTGCTTTCGGAGAGGGACGGTACGCTATATATCGCGACATTTCATCCAGAAAAGAAGCGGAGCGACGCCGCGACAGGGCCATTGCCGAACTGAGCAGATCGCTTGAAAAAACCGTAAAAATAATGGTAAAGATAGTGGAAACACGGGATCCCTACACAGCCGGGCACCAGGAGAGGGTGGGGAAACTGGCGCGGGATATTGCCGTAAAAATGGGCGTTGAACCTGAGGCTGTAGACAAAATATACATGGCGGGGCTCGTGCACGATGTGGGCAAGGTCTTTGTTCCGGGAGAAATACTGAGCAAACCGGGTAGACTGACGACAATGGAATTCGATCTCATCAAAAGCCATTCTAAAGCCGGGTACAATATTCTTCACGAAACGGCGTTCGACCCGCTGATAGAAGAAATAGTGTTTCAACACCACGAGCGGCTCGATGGCTCCGGGTATCCGCGCGGATTAAAGGGAGACGAAATACTTCCCGAGGCCAGGATAGTGG
>Ga0272442_10010663_pt1 | contig 11299 bp, 9 predicted proteins | sample SSMForm2O_FD_200262 | JGI IMG/M metagenome (GOLD analysis project Ga0272442, IMG submission 200262) | Marine sediment archaeal communities from Little Sippewissett salt marsh, Falmouth, MA, United States - SSM-Form-2O | ecosystem: Environmental > Aquatic > Marine > Wetlands > Sediment ...
AATTTCTCCCGGACCAGTTCTTTCATAAATATTTTTTCCTTCAGCCACAACGGCATGGCCTTCAGAAAAGAGCGCAACCCCCAGGGCGCGTACTGCAAATAGGTAAACAAAATCCGTTCGAATTTCAAAAAGGGTTTATCGTAAAAAACGACATAATCCAATTCATCTACAGTGACCCGTCCGAACTCCAGACAAAAGCGCACCGCGTTCTGGGGAAACGAAAAATCATGTTTTTTGCGCGTGAACCGCTCTTCCTGGGCCGCGGCAATAATCTTACCGTCTTGAACCAAGCAGGCCGCGCTGTCATGATAAAAAGCCGAGACACCCAATATGGTCACTGGTTTGGTCATTACTTATTTATCCCGATATCCCTTTTGTATTCAAAACTTGTCCGGCCTATCTGTTAGAATCTCCGATCAATTCTTTCAATTTACCCCCGACGATTGCGGCTAATTGTTCCGAACCCGGGCCATCCAAATGGACATGATCAAAAAACAACATTTGATCTTTTTCTACCATTAATTTCTTCGCGTCGATCATCTCGGCCTTTTTATCTTTGGCAACCGTCCGGATAATGTCATCGGCCGCTTGGGTGGCCTTATAGCTGAAATCGTAAGGAACTATTTGCTCAACGTACCTTAATCTAAATGAATCCTGCTCCTGGTTATCTTGGCGGATCAGACTGCCCTGGGTCATCAATATCGGCACAGCCCCGGCATCCCGGGCGCAATCCACGAACATCTCCACGTTCATTTTAAACTGAGCCAAAGCATTGGGATTTATCGCATAATCCTTTTTCTTTATGCGGGCCGCTCCTTCCAGTCCAGGCTTATATTTCACGTTAAAATAAACATACCTTAAAAAATTGTACAGTAAAGAATGTTCACCGCAAAAACGGTCAGGACGATTTTTATAATACAAAAACGGATTGTCATCCGGGACATAGGGTTTAACTTCCCTTAAAAGTGGTTTGTCGGATGCAAATAATTTGATGTCGTTCCATGTATTATACAAGATCACATAATCCGGTTGAAAAAGATGCCCTTCGGCGAATAAGCTGCCCAGCGAATCAGCGGCGGTATTGGCGGGAATCCCAGCATTGATCACCTCAACATTCGTAAATCCGTCTTTATGAAGAAATTTCTCAATGCGGCAGGGCCAGTCTTTCCCTTGCGGTAAGGCCAGGTCGAAAACCGCAGATCCCCCATACACGATGACGCGAATGGTGCCCGGAGTTTTGATGACGTCAAAATCACGGCCCCGATACCCCCACCGGTTGATGTGGTAACGGGGATGGCCATATTCCGGAGTCATCCAATACTTCCCAACGATATCCTGTTCCTCTTGCGGGAAAATCTGCCGGGCATAAACGGCAGGAACGTATTGAAGAGACTCCTTCAGTAGCTGTTTGGGCCGTAAGGCGCTGAGCTCCGGGTTGAAAACCCGCAGCATGAACTCCCCGCCAATCGATAATACTACCAAAATACCTATCGTTTGAAATGCAACAACCTTAGCAATTTTTCGTACTGTCTCTTTTTGCATATCACCGTCACCCGTCAGACTGCCGAGGTTGTTATCATTATAACCTGTGGATTCAGGATCTTAGCAGATTCCCTGCTTGACGCAGGACATTTGAACACTGCCGCACGCCCTTAATCATTAAACATTGGATACAGAGATATCCTGGCTATGAACCTTGTGGCTTTTATATTTTCACTCCCTTTTGCTTCAGAAATCCTCTCACCTTATCGGCCACGTAATCCATATGATCCTCATTCAGATCCTGATGCAAGCCCACATGAAAACCGTGATCACCGCAGTATTCCGCCTCCGGGAAATCACCGAGCCGGTGCCCCAAAAATTGGTAACTCGGGCATTGCGTAGGTATCGAGTAAAAAAGATTGCGGGAGTCGATCCCGGCCCCATCCAGTTCATCCACCATCTCATCTTTGGTAAAAGGCAGTCCCGGCTTCAGGATGATCGAAAAGGCATGCGGACCGATCTTCTCATTTTGGTCCTCCTTCAGCGTGATGAAAAACGGATCAAATTCCCGGAAGCGCTCAATCAGCCTAAGAAGGTTTTTCCGGCGCTGTCCGAAGATCTTATCGAAGATGTTGATATTCCCGATCCCAACTGCGGCCTCCAGCTCGTTCATCTTGGCCGAGAAACCGACGCGGTGAAACTCGAATTTGCCGATAATACCGTGATTGCGCAGTGAACGCAGGGCCTCAGCAATCTTCGGATCGTCGGTTGTGACCATGCCGCCTTCGATGCTGGTCACGATATGCGCGGCGTACAAACTGAAGGCCGCCATATTAGCAAGCGTGCCGATCCTGCGGCCTTTGTATTCGGCGCCGTGGGCCTCGGCCGCATCCTCGATCACGAAAAGATTGTGCTTTTTCGCAATCGCCAGGATCGGATCCATGTCCGCGGGCTTACCCATTAAATGCACCGGCATGATCGCCCGGGTACGGGGCGTGATGGCGGCTTCGATTTTATTGACGTCGATGTTCAGCGTTTCTTTGCACACATCCACAAACACCGGTTTCAATCCGGCCTGCAGCACGGAATTGCCGGTGGCGATGAACGAAAGCGCCGGGATGATGACCTCATCCCCGCGCTGCGCGCCGTAATCATACAACACCGCGCAGGATAGCGCATCGGCATCCGTGCCGCTGGAAACCGCGACTGCTTCTTTGGTGCCGAACAGTTCGGCAAACCGGCGTTCGAATTCGGCCACGTATTTCCCCTTGGTCACAAACCGGGTCTTCAGGGCCTGCTGAATCAGGTCCTCGGCCTCGGGAGTGATTGTGACCGTGCCGAACGGGACATTATAACGGACCTTCATCTCGATATTCATATCTTGATTAGCTCTGCCCACTTTCCCCACCCTTTCTCAATGTTTGTTTGGCCTGGCTGTATCTTTCCGGGGTACCGATATCATAAAATATTTCTCCCGTAACAAATCCGGCCAAATCCGTTTCTTTGAGCGAAGGAAATAAATCCTCCTCGAGGGAAAAACTGGTCCCCCAGGCCATTAATGACAGCACGTCCCGGTTAAAACAATAAATCCCGGCGCTGGCCATCTTTTTGCCCGCGCCGGCCTTTTTTTCGTCGAAACTCAAAACGCGAGAGGCATTATCCAAACGTACCGAACCATATTCCCTGGCATCCTTGACTTCAGAAACCACGATTGTGATGCGGGCCTGCCGCGAACGATGAAACTCCAATAATTGAGCAAAATCCAAGGGACAAAACGAGTCGCCGTTCATCACAAAAAAAGGATCGCTCAGGATAAAATGCTCGGCGTTCTTGATGGCTCCGCCGGTACCGAGCGGTTCGGCCTCCCGGGAAAATTCGAACTTCAGCCCCGGATTCTGCGTCTGGTAATAAGTTTCAACCGACTGGGAACGATACCCCGTACAAAAAATAACCCGCTGCAAGCCCTGTTGCTTAATATGACTTAAGATCAAATCCAGGAAAGGTCGCCCGTTGATTTCTGCCATCACCTTTTGATTTTCACCGATGGCAATTCTGAGTCGGTTCCCTAGGCCCCCGCACAGGATCAACGTATCGATCTGGGATAAATCGGACATGGTCTAAAAATACCGGCTGGGTTGATAGAATATAATCTGTGAGCCCTGATTCTCGAAACGAAACGGGATCTCCAAAAGTTTTTTAAGTGCCTGCCTGATCTTTTTGTGTTGCCCCGGCCGGGCAAACAACAGTAAGAACCCCCCGCCGCCGGCGCCGGCTATCTTGCCGCCCAGGGCCCCGGCATCCCGGGCGGTTTGATAAACGTCGTCGATCTCACGGGTCGTAATCCGGTCGGACAGTTCGCGCTTAATCATCCAGGCCTCGTGCAAAAGTTTACCGAATTCGTCCAACCGCCCGTCGTTTAAAGTATCCAGCCCTTCCAAGGTCATGGCCACCATCCGCCGGTATTGTTTTTCCTTCTTGTCCATAGCCTTGAGCTGATGCGCGATAATCTCGGACGACGGCGTACGCCGCAATTCTTTATGGTCCCCGCTAAAACGGTCAGCCGGCCGCGCAGCCTTTTTGGAAGGCCGGTGAAAGCCCGTAAAAAACATCATCAGGCTGTTCTGCAGTTTCGCCATACGTTCCTGCGGCAAGGTAACCATCCGGGCTTTGAGGTGATTCTCCCCGCCGAATTCAATAAAATTCAACCCGCCGTACGATGACAAAATCTGATCCTGGCAGCCGACATTCTCGCAGCATTGATCCTGCTCGATGTGAATGGCTTCCCTAGCCAGCCGCTCCTTACTAATCATTTGCCCTTTCAGCGCATACAGGCTATTTAAAAGGCCCACCGTAAAGGCCGAGCTCGACCCCAGGCCGGCCCGGGCCGGCAGATCGCCGTCGTGATGGATTTCGACTCCCTCCCGGATTTTCAAAAATTTTAAAACCTCCCGCACCGCCGGATGGTCGATCTCATTCACCGATTTGATATGCTCCATCTGGGAATAAATAATCCGGAATTTATGCTCAAAGAAAGGCGGCAGATAGCGGCAAGTGATGTAGCAATATTTGTCAATAGTCGTGCCCAAGACAGCGCCCTTATTCCGGTCAAACCAGAGCGGATAATCCGTCCCCCCGCCGAAGAAAGAAACCCGAAAAGGTGTGCGGCTGATGATCATGGTGTCCCCTTTCAGAAAGGTCACACGTCACACGATATACGTCACACGAAACCTGTGACGCCCTTGCGCGTGTCGTGCATCATTCATCTACTCGGCTTTGCAGCCGTTTGTGATCGTCGAAATCATAATTCTGGCGCCGGAGTTTGACCGAACACATTTGGCGGATATGCTCAACGGTCTCGGCCCCGAAACGTTCCTGCATCATCTGGAGGTACCGGGGATCCCGGTAATACTCGTCAAAGGCTTGATCCCGGAACCGCAGGATCTGGCCCGGCGATAAATATTTCGTCGGCAGAGGCAGGCTGTCTTCGCTGAACTGGGCATAACCGCTCCAGGCCTTAGGCAAGGTCACGCCCTGGGCAATCGCATCCGCGTAAAGCTGCGAACCCGGATACGCCATGGCGCAATAAAAATTGGCGTAGGCGCAGTTCAATCGTTGGGCCATCTCCAATGTCGCGCGCATGGTTTCAAGATCGTCTTCAGGCAGACCGAAGATAAAATTCGCGACGATATGAATGCCCGCGGCATGCGTTTTTTCAACGATTTCGTAAATCTGCTCCTGCGAAAAGCGCCCCTTGGAAACACCGTCGCGCACCTTCTTGCTACCGGCCTCAAACCCGTACGCGATCCAGTTGATGCCAGCCTTTTTCATCACAGGCAGCATCCGGGGCTTGACGGTATCAACGCGTCCATAAACCCAAAAATTCAAATCATGGCCCAAGCCGATTACGCGCTGACAAAATTCCTCGAGGCGCTCAGGCTTGAGAACAAAAATCTCATCCAGGATTTTGATATTTCTGATTTTATAGGTTCGCACAAGATGATCAATTTCCTCCGCTACCTTAGCCATAGAACGATAACGGATACCCCGGCCGCCAAAGATCGCATTGATGCAGCAAAAGCTGCATTGAAACGGGCAGCCGAGGCTGGTGTAAATGACCGCATACGGCGTGCGCCGAGTCACATCGTCGAAACAATGCCAGTTGTGCGCCCGGTACTTATCCATCGGCAGTAAATCCCAGGCCGCCATAGGCAGGTTATCCAGGTCCTGAATATTCGCAGCCCGCGGATTGGAAACAATCTTGTCGCCGCGCTTATACCATAATCCTTCGATAAGAAAATCATCCTTGCGCGCATCTTTTCCTGCCTTGAGCTGTTCGGTCAATCCGGCAAAGGCGGTAAACCCTTCCCCTTCGATCACAAAGTCGGCCGATTCTTCGCGCGCGGTTCTCTCGGGCAAGGCCGAAGGATGCAGTCCGCAGATAGCGATTGGCAATCCTGAAGCCTCGCGCCGCAGATTCGCTAAAAGCCGCCCGGCCCCGATCATATTCGTGGTCGATGCGGAGGGATTGGTGCCGGAGACAATCACGCCTGTTAATATGGGCTTTTGAGCTTGTATTCTTGCGACGGTTTCCTCAACGTCCAAATTCTCCGCTTCAGCATCAATTACCCCTACGCGGAAACCTTGCTCCCTCAAAAACGAGGCGATCAGGGCCAGCCATAACGGCGGCTCGATCCCGGAAAGATTCCGGCTGAGGTCCTGGTACAGGCGCTTCTGATTATTGGCTTTGACTAGAAGGATATCATTCATAAAGATTGAAGGTCATCGGATATGGGTTCTAGTGGCGCCGGCAAGCCGGAAACATAGAAAGACTAACCGACATTCAAAATTTTTTCCTCCCCCAGCGAGCCGAAGGTCTTTGAAGTGCGAATTAAGCGCAGCGACCTGAGCACGAAAAGACCTTCGGCGAGCTCTCCTGAGCATGGGATGTTTTCAACGAGCAACCTGTCCCCTAAAAAAGTGACTGTCCCTTTTTCTTCTTTTAGATGTTAGCGTACTGGTTCCGTTTAATAACCTGATACCCCTTGATCAGCTCCGCGATCCCAGCCTGCAGGGAAACGTCGGGTCGAAATCCGGTCTTTTCGATCTTTTCGTTGGAAACCAGATAATCGCGTTTATCCGGGTCCTCGCCGATGGGGGATTCATAAAAATAAAATTCCTTAACCTGCTTCTTGATCTCTTCGCACAGCTCTAACTTGCTCAGATTGGCGTCGCTCAACCCCACATTATACGGCTCATTCTTCATCTGATCGAAATTCTTTAGGCAATGAATAAAGACCTTGGCCACGTCCCGCACATGAATGTAATTGCGTTTAAAATGGGCCTCGAACAGAATCACATACCGGTCATAAACCGCCCGATACGTAAAATCATTAACCAGCAGGTCTATCCTCATCCGGGGGCTGACGCCAAAGGCCGTGGCCAGCCGCAGGGTGATCGCGTTACCGGCGTCCAGCAAGGCCTGCTCGGCCTGGACTTTAAGTTGGCCGTAAAGCGAAATCGGCTTCAGCGGAGTTTCTTCCGTGCAATATTTATCGGCTTGGCCAATGCCGTAACCGCTGTTCGTTGTCGGAAAAATAATTTTTTGCTCGCGCCGGCGGAGTTTCAGCAATGCCAGGATTGATTCCAAAACGACCGCGCGGGCCGTATCGGGTTCACGGACACATAGCGGAGCACCGGTTAAACAGGCCAGCGGGAAAATAGCATCAATGTCAATTATAAATTTTTTCATTAAATTAGTATCACGCACATCGCCGCGGATGATACTCAGTTGCGGATTATGGCAACAGTCCAGCAGAGATGTCTGGTTATACATAAAATTATCCAAAGCTATGACCGCATGGCCTGCCTGCAGGAGCCGCGGCACCAAAACCGAACCGATGTATCCGGCCGCGCCGGTGACGAGAATTTTCATAGTTATCTCCGTTAGATGTTATTTTCAGGTCACATGACACGCGTAGTGTCATCACAAACAAATTTTAATAAGTTCATTGGGTTTGTTGGGTTCGTTGAGTTAGGCGAATTAACCGATGAACTCAATAAACGATTCTCGTGTGATGTATGACCTGTGTCGTGTGTCGTTCATCCATTCATCAACCCCTCTACCGCGCGGACGATATCCGGCACCCCCGGATAAAAGGCCTCCTCCAGAACAAAACTGGCCGGAGTAGGAATATCCGGAAAGGCCACGCGCACGGGAGGTTTTTTCAGGGAATCGAAACCTTTCTCTGCAACCTTGGCCAAAACTTCCGCGGCAAATCCGCCGGTTTTCCATGCCAGATCCGCCACAATCAACCGTCCGGTCTTTGCCAACGATGATAACAATGTTTGTTCGTCGAACGGGATCAAGGTCCGGGCATCAATGACCTCGGCCTGAATACCCTTGGCCGCCAATTCATCGGCAGCCCGCAATGCCTCAATCACCATATGCGATACGCCCAAGATGGTCACATCCTTGCCCGGGCGTTTCACCACGGCCTCGCCGAACGGCACCGCATACACATGTTCGGGAACATAACTCTTGTGTTTATAAAGCCAGCGCTGCTCGAAGAACATGACCGGGTTGTTATCCGCAATACTGCTGATCAATAAACCCTTAGCGTCATAGGCCGTGCTCGGCATCACGACCTTCAATCCCGGGACATGCACGAACAAGCCCTGCAGGGCCTGGGAATGCTGAGAAGCCGATCCCCATCCCCGTCCGATGCAGGCGCGGATGACCAAAGGAATCGGGACCTGTCCTGCAAACATATAACTCCATTTCGCGGCTTCGTTGACGATCTGATCCATGGCCATCATTAAAAAGTCCGGGCGGTTATGAATCGATACCGGCCGTAAACCTGCCATGGCCGATCCGATCGCCATGCCGATCATGGCCTCTTCCGACAAAGGTGTGTCAAATACGCGCCCCGAGCCGTATTTTTTATGCAAGTCCAACGTCGAACCAAACATACCGCCGGGATCATCTACCCCCTGCCCCATAGCATACACACGCGGATCGCGTTCGAGGGCCTGATCCAGGGCTTCGCGCAGGGCTTCCCCGTAACTGAGTTTGCGTACATTCTGGCCTTCATTCTCGTCGAAGGCCGGTTCCTCGCGCTCGATCTGTAATTTAGTCCACGGCATAACAAAAGTTTAAAGTTTAAGGTTGAAAGTTTAAGGTTTAAGGACTTTAAACTTTTCACTTTAAACCTTAAACCAATTCATGAATATAAATATTTCTCCAAATCCTCCTTCTTCGGCAACGGGCTTTCTTTGGCGTACTGAAAAGCCGCATCAATCCTGGCATTGATTTCAATCTGCATCTGTTTCAGATCTTCCGGCTTTATCATTTTTCCACTCGATAAATATCCTTCATAATCCTTTACGGGATCCCGGAAGAATCCCTCATGCAATTCGTCCGGCTGACGGTATTTTTCTCTCATCGGATCTCCGCTGCCCGCATGCCTCCGCCAGCGCTGAACACGGCATTCCAGGAAATACGGACCCTGGCCGCTGCGCACATGGTTAAGTGCCTGTTGCGCCCGTTCATACACCTCCATCAAGTTCATTCCGTCTACGGTCTCAGACGGGATATCGAAGGCCTGACCGCGTTGCGCAATCGGAATCATCGGCTGTCTGGCAGTAATATGGGAACAGACGGAATATTCATTATTCTCACATACAAAAAGGACAGGCAATCTTTTCATCTTGGCCCAAGCCATGCTTTCGTAAAAAACACCCTGCTCGGAAGCGGCATCGCCGAAGAAAGAAACCGCCAGACGGTCTTCGGACTTGTACTGTGCGGCAAATGCGGCACCGACTGCATGAGGAATGCTCCCCCCGACTATTGACGATGATCCTAAATGACTGACCGAAACGTCAATTAAGTGCATGGAACCGCCCCGGCCGTGCGAGCAGCCGGTTTCCTTGCAATAAAGCTCGGCCATCATGGCCTTAAGATCTCCGCCCTTGGCCAGATAATGCGCATGGCTGCGGTGATTGCTAAAGACATAATCTTCACGGGCCAGATGGATGCAAACCCCGACCGCCACAGCCTCCTGTCCCAGGGCCAGATGCACCGGCGTCTTCATCTCGTCTTCATGATAACGTTCCTCAATGGCGAGTTCCACCTGCCGGATGAGATACAGGCGGCGATACATATCGAGCAATATTTCGCGGGAGATGGGATTGTTCATGATCTTAATACGACACATGACACAGGTCACACGTCACACGTAACGGCATCACAAGTCTCGTGTGTCGTGTGACCTGTGACCTGTGTCGTTGTATCACTCCACATTCTCTCTAAACCATTCAATCGTAGCCTTTAATCCTTTTCCCAGGGGGACGACCGGTTTCCATTTCAACTTTTTGCGTGCCAGGCCGATATCCGGCCGGCGCTGTTTGGGGTCATCGACCGGCAACGGTTTAAAAGTTAGCCGGCTTTTTGTGCCGGATAACCGGATGACCATCTTGGCAAATTCCAAAATAGTAAATTCAGTCGGATTGCCGATATTAACCGGCGTACGGACCGTGCTGTAAAGCAAACGGCAAATGCCCTCAATCAGATCCGAATAATAACAAAATGAACGGGTCTGTTTCCCATTGCCGTACACTGTCAAGGGGCTCCCGTGCAGTGCCTGATAAATAAAGTTCGGGACCACCCGTCCGTCATTAATACGCATGCGCGGCCCGTAAGTGTTAAATATCCTGACGATCCGGGTGTCGATCTTATGATAACGGTGATAAGCCAATGTAATCGCTTCGGCAAACCGTTTGGCTTCGTCATAAACCCCGCGCGGCCCGATTGGATTAACATGGCCCCAATACGTTTCTTTCTGGGGGTGCTCCTGGGGGTCACCGTAGATTTCCGAAGTGGAGGCTAAAAGATAACGGGCCTTCTTCAGTTTAGCCAATCCCAGGGTATTGTGCGTGCCCAAGGATCCGACCTTCAGCGTCGGGATCGGATAGGTCAAGTAGTCCACCGGGCTGGCGGGCGACGCGAAATGGAGGATATAATCGATCGAACCGCTGATGTTGATTGGCTTGGAAACGTCATGCTTGATAAAGGTGAAGCGCCGATGATTGAATAGATGCTGGATATTTCTTATGTTGCCCGTGATCAGATTATCGATACAGATAACGCGTTGACCTTCAGCCAGAAACCGTTCGCATAGATGACTGCCCAGGAATCCCGCTCCGCCGGTAATCACCACATTCTTCTTTTTTTCGCTCATAGCGCGATCCTTACTATAAAAAAAATTAGAGGCGTTCGACTTTGGGTCCAGCCGCGCCGCCGTATATATTTTTAACGTCAAAAATCAAACGCGCTGATTTCAGCACCCGCTGATAATTCACTTTGGAATGGTCAACGGCAAGCACCACACAATCATAACCTTTCAAGACTGCCGACGTCAAGCTAACCGACGGCTTGTGGATTTCCCCGATATCAAGGGATGGGATCAGGGGATCATAATAATCCACCCGGCAGCGTCTCTGCTGCAGAAGTTCGATCAATCGCAAGGCCGTGGACTTACGCAGGTCTTTAACGTCCTTCTTATAAGTCACACCGATGACTAAGATCCGCGCCGAAGATAAAGTTTTTTTATGCCGCTTCAAAAGCATGCGCAAGCGATCAACCACATAAACCGGCATATAATGATTCGTGTCCGCTGACAATTTGATATATTTGGAACTGAACCCGTACTGCCGTGCCTTCCAGTATAAATAAAGCGGGTCTTCCGGGATGCAATGCCCACCGACGCCTAAACCCGGATAAAACGGCATGAAGCCGAAAGGCTTGGTCTTGGCAGCTTCG
>Ga0272442_10010665_pt1 | contig 11298 bp, 5 predicted proteins | sample SSMForm2O_FD_200262 | JGI IMG/M metagenome (GOLD analysis project Ga0272442, IMG submission 200262) | Marine sediment archaeal communities from Little Sippewissett salt marsh, Falmouth, MA, United States - SSM-Form-2O | ecosystem: Environmental > Aquatic > Marine > Wetlands > Sediment ...
ACATACTCCTATTTGGATTAACTCTACTGATCTTGGATGCGAAGGTGGTGTCGGTTCTGATAATTTAATATATGAATGGTACTGGGGAGAAACCTTTGGAGAATGGACCTTCCAAGAGTGTCAAACCATCTATGACAATGATGACAATGATATCAACCCAACTGTTGGTGAGATCACCGTTGAGCTTTATATGGATGAAAGCTGCTGGCATGAGATACATTACTGGTGCTATGATCTCCTTGGGAACCGTGAACCTGTAGGACCTGATTCCTATCATAATATTGATTTCATTGTTGATGCTGATGCCCCAGCAACAGAATGGTATTATCAAGGACCCAGTTACATTGATGATCAAGACCGAACCTATATTAGCTGCGAAACCGAGAAAATCATCCATGCAACTGATAGTGGTTGTATCCCCGGGGGTATTGGAGTCTGCTATATGGATTGGTGGATTGATAAAAAGATTGGACCTGATGAATGGGAAATCGTTGACAGCGGTCGTGTCTATGACAATGATGTTGGCGATCTTTGTGATACTGTTGGTGAGATTGAAATCTCTGTGACTGTTGGTGAATCCTGTGAGCATCATATCTATCATCAAGCTGTTGATTGCTTTGGTACTGCTGGACCCGAGTTTAAACAATACGTTCGCGTTGATTGTAACCCACCAGAGACCACCAAGGAGATTGGTGACCCGAAATGTGGTGATGGATACTGGGTGACCACTTCTACTGAGATTACGCTTACTGCTGTGGATTATCAAGATGACTGCACCGTTGGTGTCTATTATATTTATTATGAGATCTGGTGGGATAGTAACCACAATGGCACTGTTGATACTCTTGTTGATTCAGCATATGTTTATGATGATCATGTGACGTTCACCTTCGATGAGGAATGTCTCCATGAGATTCGTTGGTATGCTGTTGATATGCTTTATAACACAGAGGAGATGCATTACCAGCAGCACCGTGTGGATGATACACCACCCGTGACCACAAAAACTATTGGAGAACCAAAATGTGGTGAAGGCATGTGGGTAACAACAGATACACAGATCACACTAAGTGCTGTAGATCATACAGAACCCTGTGCTGTTGGCGTCACCCATCTCCATTATGAGATCTGGTGGGACTCTGATGATAATGGTGTCGTAGATGATCAAATAGTAAATGAGACGATAGCCGGTGATGAAGTCACCTTTACCTTTAATGAAGAATGCATGCATGAGATTCGATGGTGTGCCATTGACTGTCTTGGCAATATGGAGGAGATGCATGATCAAACCCATTATGTTGATGATACACCGCCGGAGATCTACAAAACTGTCCATGAACCAAACTGTGAGATCATCCCTGGTGAGGAATACTGTGTTACTAGTACCACCCAGATATGCTTCTATGCCATGGATGCTGGATGTAATGAGGGAGTCGGCGTGACACTATTGGAGTATCGTACCTGGTATGATGATGTGTGGTCAGATTGGACAGAGGTCATGTATCCCTGCGAGGGTACCTGCATTACCTTTGATGAAGAATGTACCCATAAATTAGAGATTCATGCTGTGGATTGCCTTGGCAACGAGGTCTCTGATGTAGAGATTTTCCATGTTGATAATTCTGATCCTGAAGTCGATAAAACCGTGGGTGAACCAAGTATCTATATTGGTGGAGATTATGATTACTGGGTGAGCTGCGAAACACCCATCACCATTGATGCCTATGACCCAGGTTGCTGCGGTCAAATCACCTATGTTGGCTATCAAATCAATGATACTGGCTGGGTTAACATTACTGATACCTACCCTGTGACAATTTACATGCCAGAGGATTGTGTCCATACATTAGATATTAAAGTAATTGACTGCCTTGGTCATGAAACCATTGACACTGAACACTTCAAAGTGGATTGCACGCCACCAGAAAGCTATAAATTCATTTGCGCTGAATATTATGCACCAGCGACACAAGAGGATATTGATAAGTTTGGTCTCGAGGGCGAAGAAATCACCTACTTCTGGCTCACCAATACGTCTGAGATTTGCATCAATGCCCAAGATGTAGGCATAGAACCCTGTATCTCTGGTCTTGATTACATTCACATTGAGCTCTGGTGGGATCAAGACGGTGATGATGTCGTTGAAACCCCTGTCTGGGAGGTAGAGACGAATCAAAGTCAATACTGTTTCACTATTGAGGAAAGTTGTTTACATAAAATCGTCTGGTATGCTGTTGATCTACTTGGCAACGAGGAAGCAATCCATGAGCAATATCATCGTCTGGATAATGAACCACCTGAAACAGACAAAACTGTAGGGGAACCAAAATGGTGGGATGATGACCTTGGACTCTGGTGGGTCACCTCTGATACAGAATTTACGTTGATCTCCCATGATGAAAAGGTCCCCTGTGACATCGGTGTAGACCATCTTATGTTCAACCTTGAACACAGTTGCGATGGAGAAGTCTGGGAGACTGTTGTTGATTGGATGACCATTATGGATAATGGAACCTATGATGAGGATCTTACCCCTGGTGTGATTCAATATTCCTTTAATTTAGATCGTGAATGCTACTGGAGACTCCAATGGTACGCTGTGGATCTCTTTAATCATTATGAGGAGGTTCATGTGCAGTATCACAAGGTCGATAACACACCACCACATGTGATCATTATGAAACCATCAGATGGTTGGTATAGTGATGGGAGTGTTATCCCCTCTGTTGTCCTTGCTGAAGATCTGATGAGTCCTCATGGAGAATGCCCATTGATGAGTGGATGCAATGTTGGTATTGAGGATGGCTCACAGGGCAAAGCATGGTTTATTGATGTCTTCCCTGATTTTGATATTATCGAACTGGAGACACCCAATTTCTTGTATGATGCAGATAGTCATGAATACATTGGTAACCTTCGTGTTCCAGAAGAAACAGGTATCCCTGATGGAGTCGTTTTACTCGTTGTTGGTGCTGAAGACCGCTTAGGCAATGACTGGAATAGCATGTTCGAAGTCTTGCATTGGTACTTTGTCCAAGCATTAGGAATGCCTGATCCCTTTGATGCCTTCGCTGATTTCATCGCTGATTTCGTTGCAGATCAAAACATTGTCTGGATTGGCATGGATAACACGGATCCTATGGTGAATTTCATTGAACCCGAAGATGGAGATGAGATTGGACCACACATGGTTGATATCTGTGCAGAGATGGAGGATGTTCTCTCTGGTCTTGAATCAGGTGAACCCTGTTATGTGACCCTCAATGGTATCAGTATTGGTACCTTAGCCTTTAACGGGGTTACTGGTCTTTGCGAGGGAACACTTTCCATTGCTGGACTTCCAAGTTGGGAGAATGTACCACTCACCATAACCGTACATGATGTTGCAGGTAACCCTGGATGTGATACTGTCTACGTGGATATCAATAATGAACAAGTTGGATCCATACCAACAGTGCATATTGCCTCACCAGAAAATGGTACTACCCATGAGGGCATGCTTGAGGTGATTATTGAAGCAAGTGATCTTGAGACCGATCCAGAGGATCTCATGGTGAACCTGTGGGTATCTCGACAAGGTGACCCTGATTTCGTCCACGCTGCTACCTATGATGATATCAATGATTACTATGTCGTCAATCTTGATATTTCACAGTATCAAGATGGAGCACAACTCCGACTGCAAGCAGAGGCCACTGATGAAGATGACAACACGGGTGTCTCAGCTTCAATTATCGTCTGGATCGATAGCATGATCATTTATGATCAATGGATGGTTGAAGGATGGAATCTTATCAACTTACCAGAGATCTGTGGAGAAGATGATGTCGCATCTGTCCTTTACTCCATTGATGGCCTCTACGCTATTGTCTTTGAAGTGGGAACCTGGCATAGTTATATCCCAGATGAACCTCTCAACAGCCTCGAGGTTATCACACCTGGGAACTGGTATTGGGTCTACATGGATGGTGCCTCTGCTCGATTCTACTATGAATGTGTGGATTCATAATGATTCCACCTTCTACATTCTTTCAGAGGTTACAAAGGTATATGTATAACAACAGCATATTCCACTCGCGAAAATATCCTTATCTGGGGGAGAAGTTCAATGAATAAAAGAAACGTAAATAGCAGGTATGCTATCATCCTAGTGACCATTGCACTACTGCTTTCCTCAATTCACATGGTGTCAGCAACTGATGCAAAAACTGTTCGAGGGACGTTATATATTGATGATGTTATCGCACCTGCAGGTATAGAAGTAAAAATACAAATCGGGGGAGATATCTTTAGCGGCTTCACAGTTGAATACGTGGGTCGTAATTATATTGTAGATATCCCACCTGGTTATGAAGGAGAAACAGGCTATTTTTATATTGGTGATGACAACTGGATACCCATGGATAACCAATCAGTGTATTTCGGGGAGGATTACAAATATATCATTGATCTCCATGTTGATACATCAGGTGAACCAAATAACCCACCCTATGAACCATCAGATCCATCGCCAGCTGATGGAGCCACAGATGTCGGTTTAAATGTTGATCTCAGTTGGACAGGAGGAGATCCTGATCCAGGTGATACTGTCACCTATGATGTCTACTTTGACACAGTGAACCCTCCAATAACGCAGGTTGCAGATGATCAATCAGGAACCAGTTATGATCCAGGTCTCATGGCGTATGATACAACCTATTATTGGCAGATTATTGCATGGGATAATCATGGTGATCATACAGATGGCGCTGTCTGGAGTTTTACCACGATGATGGATGAGGTGAATAACCCACCTTATGAACCATCAAATCTAATGCCAGCTGATGGAGCAGTTGATGTTGGTCTTCATGTAGACCTAGGTTGGACTGGTGGTGATCCTGATGGTGATCCAGTGACCTATAATGTTTATTTTGAACAAGGCAATCCAACTCCTGAAAAAGTATCTGATAATCAAACAGCAACAAGCTATGATACTGGATCCATGGATCAAGGTGCAACGTATTATTGGATGATTGTTGCTTGGGATGATCAAGGGGAATCCACCGCGGGAGATGTTTGGAGTTTTACGACCACGGATCAACCAAATAATCCACCAAATGAACCCAAACTCGTGTCACCTGCTGATGGTTCAACTATTAGTTCACAAAACAGTGCAACTCTTGAGGTCAATGTGACTGATCCTGATGGTGATCATCTTGATGTGATCTTTTATAATAATGCTGATGACAGTGTTATCTCCAGTTTCACGAGTATAGCCAATGGTACCAGCCTATCAACCACTTGGTCATCGCTCAGTGCAGGGACAACCTATCAATGGTATGTCTATGTGAATGATACAGCTCTTTGGAATATCTCTGAGACTTGGAGTTTTACCACCAAATCAGGCAGTAGTGGTCCTCCTCCTGGAGATGATGATGACGACGATGATTTCAATGCTCCCACTGCAGATCCTAATGGCCCCTATAGTGGCTTTGTGGGAGAAGCTGTTGCATTTAATGGAACAGCAAGTCATGATAACGATGAAGACGAAGAAAGCATAGAACAATATGATTGGAAATTCTTCGAGGATGATGACTGGCGAGAAGACCTTGGACCTACACCAACGTATACCTATGATGAAGCCGGTGAGTATGAGATATCGTTACGGGTTCATGATGATGAGGGTGTTACTAACATAGGAACAACGACCTGTACGATCCTTCAACCAAATAACCCACCAACTGACCCAGAGATCACAGGAGAAGACATGGGTACTGTTGGCGCTCTCTATACATTTACTATTGTCTCTACTGATGCTGATAATGATACCATTCAATATACGATTCAATGGGGTGATGATGATGCTACCACGACCATGTTTTATCCCAATGGAACAGCAACAATGCAGAACCATAGCTGGGATGTTGCAGGGAGATACATCATCTCATTAACTGCGTTTGATAACCAAACCACTTCAGGGCTTACGCTTCATACCATGTATATCGATACGTATCCTGTTGATGACCTTGGGTATCTCATCGATGACGATGCAGATGGCATCTATGACCGTTTCTACAGTGATAGCACAGAGGAATACACAGAAACAGAGCAAAACGAGACTGGGTATTATAAAATCAACTCTGATGACGACGAAGGCTATGATTACCTCTTTGATGTAGAAACTGATACTCTAGTTGAGTACAATGAAGGAGAACCTGATGAGGCAGATGAGGATTATACGTGGTTACTTATCGTCATTGTCCTTGTGGTGCTCATCATGATTATTATCCTGGTGTACATGGGTCGAAAACCACCAGCGAAACAGCCTGCAAAGCAACCAGCGAAACAACCAGAAAAACAACAAACCAAAAAGCAACCGCAAAAGAAACAAACAGGGAAAAAATAATCAAAAAGGCAGCACTCACAGCCTTTTTCTTTTTTTTTATCATATTGACATATATTTTATATAGTGGATATTATATGCTTTCATTATGGGGGCTTTATTCTTGAAATCAAACTCGCGTGTGATAAGTATTAGTCTTCTGCTTTTCGTATCATTACTGTGCACTTCTTTTAGTGGTGGGGCAAATCAACCACCCTATGAACCCTATGATCCTGATCCCATGACTGGGACGTATAACGTCGATGTGAATCAGGATATCAGCTGGAGTGGTGGTGATCCTGATGGTGACCCTGTGACGTATGATGTGTATTTTGGTGTTGATGATTTCACGCTTCCTTTAGTGTCTGCGAATCAAACAGAGACTACTTATGACCCCGGGACGATGGAGCCTTTCACTGTGTATAAATGGATTATTGTTGCCTGGGATGACCATGATGCTTCAAGGGTTGGACCAACCTGGGATTTTCGAACAGAACCTGGTGATAACAATCCTCCATATACTCCGCAATGTCCTCATCCTTATGATGAAGACACTGATGTGCCTTTGGATCAGATTCTTTCTTGGACCTCTGGGGATCCTGATGGAGATCCTGTGACCTTTGATGTCTACTTTGGCACAAGTACCTCACCACCGTTGGTGAGTGCGAATCAGAGTGCTATGAGTTATGATCCTGATCTCGATGCTGATACAACATATTATTGGCGTGTCGTTGCTTGGGATAGTTATGATGCTCATAGTAGTGGTGCTCTCTGGATGTTTACCACGGGTACGGGTGATGGTAATCATCCACCTTATGAGCCCTCTGCACCAACTCCCGCGGATGAAGCAGTGAACATCAGTCTTCATCCTATACTCTCCTGGAATGGTGGTGACCCTGATGGTGACAATGTCACCTATGATATCTATTTTGATACCGATGCCTCACCTGGGCTTCTTATAGCAAACCATACCACAACTAGTTACCCACTTACAGGCTTGTCACCTGATACTCTGTATTACTGGCAGATACTTGCCAGGGATAACCACAGTGCCTCAACAACAGGACCTTTATGGCGGTTTACCACTGGTACAAATCATCCTCCTAATCGTCCGCATACACCCATGCCAGCAAATGGCTCCCCAGCTGTCAATCTTACACCTGTGCTGAGTGTGAAAGTCGTAGATCCTGATAATGATGTCTTGGATGTCTGGTTCTATGATGCCGCTGATGATAGTCTCATCGGTGTTGTCTCTGAAGTGAATAGTAGCTCACGGGCTGAAGTCGTCTGGTCTGGACTCTCCTATAATACCACGTATAGCTGGTATGCGATGGTGTCTGATGGTTATGAGATAAACACGTCAGAGACCTGGGTGTTTATCACAAAACCCGCGCCAGTGTTACCCGTGAATATATCCTGGGAGCGAGGGCTTGGTGTGCATGTGGTGCTGTCAACGACCTCATCTGAGGAGCTCACAGTAGATTGGTCGTTGAATATCACCAGTAAACGAGGATTCCTGCCTATTGATGAGCACTTTGAAGGGATTGCCTTTGTCGCTGATGAAGCAGATACGGTAGTATCCTTGTTTCCGAAAGGCTGGGGTCGAGTGACAGTAACGCTGATCTTGGAGAGTGCACCTTATCAATCTATTGAGATCATACGAAACGGCCTACTGTTACGTCATCGACTCTTGTTGTTTCCCAGTTTTGATTTCATTCAATCCCTTGAATAAAACACGTTCATTAGGAGAAACCTGCTGCTTTTCACAAAGTGTACTTTTATATAGGAGTTCTGCATTTCTGGAGAACCATGGCATTATGGCAAGGACAATCAAAGCGGAGTGCAACTGGTCGACGTATCCGGTATGCTCGTGGGAAACAAAAACATGAGATCGGACGAGAAAACCATGTGACCACGATTGGGCAACCAAAGCGAAAACCTGTTCGTACCTTGGGTAAGAATCAGAAACACCGTGTGTTAACCACCAATATAGCCTATATTGTGGATCCGAAGACCAAGAAAACTACGAAAACAGAGATCACGACTGTGGTGGAAAACCCAGCTAACATCCATTATGTGCGTCGTAATATCATCAATAAAGGAGCGATTATTAACACGAAACTAGGGAAGGCTCGGGTGACGTCACGTCCTGGTCAAAGTGGTACGATTAACGCTGTTCTTCTTGGTTCAGAGTAAGGTGATACCTTCTTATGGTGTCTCGGGATGATGAGCAACTGGTGCTCTGGCCCTTATATTTTGATAAAAGTTTGTCACGAAAGCAAGGGAGACGTGTTTCGAAAAAGCAGGCTGTGGAGAAACCCACTGTTGATGCGATTGCCAAAGCAGCTAGCTCGTTGAAACTGCATCCTACCGTTGAAAAAACAGCGGTGCATCCTTCGCAGCCGTTTAAAGCAACAGGGCGTGTGCTTGTGGATGCAAAAAATGCAAAAACGGAAGTTCTTGAGCAGATTGCTAAGTTATTATAATAGAAAAAGGGTAAATGAATATTTTTTTTATGTTCTGGTGGCAAGTTTTCTGATGCGATCTTGGACAAAGAAGATCTCCATGACATCTTTCATCTCGTTGAATTCTTCTCGGTTGTTGACGTCTGTAACCAGCATCATTTTTCCTTCTTTCATCATCGGTTTTTCACCACCTTAACATGTTATACTTTGCTATTCATTATATTTAAAAGTATGTTGCAATTGTTACATTGTGTCATAGTCAGTGAGGAGGTAAAACGACGAAGTGGTAGAGCGCTTGTTCTATCTGGAGGAAACATATTTAAAACTCTCTAGTGTTCACCGATGACAACCATGGCAGCAGAACCCTATGATTATATCACCCAGGAGGAATATTGGCAGCAGCAGTGGTTTCAAGCTGAAATTTATAAAGCAGAAAAGAAGGCTGGAAAGAAATTCTTCCTGCATTTTGCCTATCCTGGTGTCTCTGGGTTTTTACACGTTGGTCATATGCGTGGGTTTACCTATTGTGATATTATCGCTCGGTATAAGAGGATGACCGGTTTTGATGTCTTGTTTCCTGCTGGGTTTCATGCTTCTGGTATTCCCTCGGTTGGTTTTGCTAAAAAAGTCGAGCGGAAGGATCCTACGACTATTAAACTCCTGAAGGATCATGGCTGTAGTGCTGATGAGATTCAACAGTTAACTGATCCAGAGAAGGTAGTGGAGTATTTTTCTACGGTGTATGTGGAGGAGTATTGGAAACGCTTTGGATTTTTGATTGATTACACCCGGTTGATGAATACGATATCACCGGGGTATAAACGATTTATCACCTGGCAGTTTCAAAAACTACAGGAGAAAAAGTTGTTGATTCAAAAGCCGCACTTTGCCCCGTTTTGCCCACAGTGTGGCCCAGTGGCTGTGGATAAATCAGAGACTGATGTCTCCAAGGGTGGGTCTAGTGAGGTCCTTGAATTTACCATTATCAAGTTTCAGTTACCAGATGGAACAGTTCTTCCAGCTGCTACGCTTCGCCCTGAGACGATTTTTGGTGTCACCAATATGTGGGTGAACCCCAAGGTTACCTATGAGAAAGTCAAGGTGGGCAACGAGACATGGATTTGTTCACATGAATGCATTGAAAAACTCTCCTATCAACTTGATGATATCACACCAACAGGGGAGAAGATACCTGGCAAAGAGCTTGTTGGTAAAACGTGTGTTGTTCCCTTGATTGAACGTGAGGTACCTATTCTCCCAGGAGTGTTTGCTGATCCAGGTATTGCCACGGGTCTGGTGATGTCAGTGCCAGCGCATGCTCCCTATGATTGGATTGCGCTGCAGGAAGCTGATACCTCCATTGAACCCATTAGTTTGATAGATGTCAAAGGATTTACTACTTATCCAGCTAAACAAGTCTGTGATCAATTAAATATCACGAGTCAACAGCAGACAGCGCTGTTGGATCAGGCTACTGAGGAAGTCTATAAAAAAGAGTTTCACACAGGGACGTTGAATGACCAGTGTGGTCAGTATGCTGGTATTTCAGTATCTGATATTAAGGATCAAGTCAAAAATGATTTAATAGCACAGGGTTCGGCTGATATGATGCGGGAGTTCTCTGAAGAAGTCGTCTGTCGCTGTGGTGCTCATGTCGTCATCAAGCAGATTCCTGATCAATGGTTCATCAAATATAGTGATCCAACGTTGACGCAGCAGACGATTGAGCATGTACAATCAATGCATATCTATCCTCAAGAGTATAAGGAGGAGATGCCGAAGGTCTTGGAATGGTTTGATGACCGTGCAGTGATCCGTAAGGGTTCCTGGTTAGGCACTGAGTTTCCTTTTAAAAAAGGGTGGATTATAGAGCCGATTTCTGATTCCACGTTGTATCCTGCGTTTTATTGTATTTCCTCGTTTCTAAATACTGGAGAGCTTTCGGATGATGACTTGTCCCCTGCGTTTTTTGATTATGTGTTTCTTGAGAAAGGCAACGCCGAGAAACCAGTATGGGACACGATTCAAAAGGCTGTGCAGTATTGGTACCCAGTGGATATTAATCTTGGAGGCAAGGAACATAAAACTGTGCATTTCCCTGTGTTTGTGATGAATCATGTTGCGGTGATGCCACCGAAGTATCGCCCGCAGGGATTGTTTGTGCATTGGTGGGTGACACAGAAAGGCAAGGAGAAGATTAGTAAATCTAAGGGTGGTGCTGAGCCGATTCCTCATGCTGCTACAATGTATGGGGTGGATGCGATGCGTTTGTATTATGCGCATAGTGGGTCACCGTTTGTTGATGTCGAATGGGATCCTGCTATTGTTGTCACCTATAAGCAACGTATTTTGAATCTGTATGCGACAGTGCAGAATCTGTTGAAGAAGAAGGATGCTGCTGATGCACATCTTGATGCTTGGTTGCAGAGTATGTTGCATCGTCGTATTCAAGCTGTGTTAGATGCATTTAAG
>Ga0272442_10010666_pt1 | contig 11297 bp, 12 predicted proteins | sample SSMForm2O_FD_200262 | JGI IMG/M metagenome (GOLD analysis project Ga0272442, IMG submission 200262) | Marine sediment archaeal communities from Little Sippewissett salt marsh, Falmouth, MA, United States - SSM-Form-2O | ecosystem: Environmental > Aquatic > Marine > Wetlands > Sediment ...
GCGCCGGTCGCATTCCGACCGACAAGGGCTACCGGGTCTTCGTCGACCGGCTCAGCGGCCTCAAGCCGCTGTCGCAGCCGGAGCGGCGGGCGATCTCCACGTTCCTCGAGGGTGCGGTGGACCTCGAGGAGATCGTCACGCGCAGCGTCCGGCTGCTCGCCCAGCTCACCCGGCAGATCGCCGTCGTCCAGTACCCCCTCATCACCCGCTCGACCATCCGCCACGTCGAGATCGTTGCCATGGGCGGCACCCGCGTGCTGCTGGTCGTCATCACCGAGAACGGGCGGGTCGACCAGGCGGTCGTCGAGCTTCCCGTCGAGCTCGACGCCTCGACGCTGGCGAGCCTGCGCGATCAGCTCAACGCGAAGCTGGCCGGTCAGCGGCTGACGGAGGTCTCCGACCGCCTCGCCGACATGACCGAGCAGTTCGCCCCCGAGTACCGGGCGTCGGTCGCGGCGATGGTGGCGGCCTTGCTGGAGAACATCGCCGAGGCTCACGACGAGCGAGTTGCTGTGGCGGGCACGGGCAACATCACCGCGTACGGACGCGAGTTCGAGACGGGGATGCGGCCGCTGCTGGAGGCCCTCGAGGAGCACGTCGTGCTGCTGCACCTGGTGGGGGAGGCGACGTCGCCACTGGCGGTCAACGTGCGCATCGGGTCGGAGAACGAGCACCGCGCGCTCACCACCAGCTCGGTGGTGTCATCCTCCTACGGCACCGGCGGTGAGCTGCTCGGCTCGCTCGGCGTCGTCGGCCCGCTGCCCATGGACTACCCCGGAACAATGGCGACGGTGCGTGCCGTTGCCCGCTACGTCAGCCAGATCTTGGCCGAGTAGTACCGGCCGAGGACGAACGGAGAACAGTGCCCACCGACTACTACGAGGTGCTCGGCGTGCCCAGGGATGCCTCGGCCGACGACATCAAGCGCGCGTACCGGCGCCTGGCACGCCAGCACCACCCGGACGTCAGCGAGAACGCAGACGACCAGGAGCGGTTCAAAGAGGTCAGCAACGCCTACGAGGTGCTGTCGGACCCGCGTAAGCGTGAGATGTACGACCTCGGCGGCGACCCGCTGCGCTCCAGCGGGGCCTCCGGCGGACCTGGAGGCATGGGTGGCGACTTCACCTTCACCGACATCTTCGACGCGTTCTTCGGCCAGACGAGCAGCCGAGGGCCGCGCAGCCGCACCCGTCGTGGCCAGGACGCCTTGCTACGGATGGAGGTCGACCTGGCCTCTGCCCTGTTCGGCACCACCCAGGAGATCCAGGTCGACACCGCGGTCGCCTGTCCTACCTGCTCCGGTGCCGGCACGTCCGACGGCAGCGACTTCGTCACCTGCGACGTGTGCCGCGGGCGCGGTGAGATCAGCCACGTCCAGCGCTCTTTCCTGGGCCAGGTGATGACCACCCGTCCGTGCCCGCAGTGCCGCGGGTTCGGTACCGTCAACCCGCACCCCTGTCCGGAGTGCGCTGGCGACGGACGGGTGCGCACCCGGCGCACCCTCAACATCGAGGTGCCGGCGGGCGTCGACTCCGGCACCCGCCTTCAGCTCGTCGGCGAGGGTGAGGTCGGCCCGGGAGGTGGCCCAGCCGGAGACCTGTACGTGGAGGTGACCGTGCGGGCACACCCGGTCTTCTCCCGCGAGGGCGACGACCTGGTGTGCACCCTCACGGTGCCTATGTCGGCCGCCGCGCTCGGTACAACCGTCGAGTTGGAGACGCTGGACGGACCCCGAGTGGTCGAGGTGCCGCCCGGGACGCAGTTCGGTGAGCGGATCGTGCTGCGTGGGCTTGGAGCCCCGCACCTTCGCTCGTCCGGTCGCGGCGATCTGCGGGTGCTGGTCGAGGTGCACACCCCCACGGCCTTGGACGAGCGGCAGCGCGACCTGCTGCGCGAGCTCGCCTCCGTGCGCGGGGAGGAGAAGGTCGTCGGCCCGACCGCCGATCGCCCCGCAGGGGGCTTCTTCACCCGCCTGCGCGACAAGTTCTCGTGACGGCGCCACTCTTTCTGCTCGACGGGATCGACCCCGACGCCACGAGCGTCACGCTGACCGGACGCGAAGGACATCACGCTGCTGACGTGCGCCGGCTCCGTGTGGGCGAGCACGTCGAGGTCACCGACGGCCACGGCCTACGGCTGGGCTGCCGGGTGCGGGTGGTCGCTCGCAGTCAGGTCGAGCTGTCGGTGACCAGCCGCAGGGTCGACCCCGAGCCTTGCCCTCGGCTGGAGGTCGCCCAGGCGTTGATCAAGCCGGACGCGGCCGAGCGGGCGCTGGCCGGCATGACCGAGGTGGGCGTCGATGCCGTCTGGCCATGGGCGGCCCAGCGCAGCATCGTCACCTGGCATGGTGACCGCGTCGAGCGCGGGGTCCGACGCTGGCGCAGCACGCTCGCCGAGGCGGCCAAGCAGTCCCGACGCAGCCGGCTGCCCGTGGTGGCCGATCCGGTGTCGACACAACAGCTCGCCGCACGAGTGCGCGACGTCGACGTGGCGCTGCTCCTGGACGGCGAGGCCGACGAGCCGCTGGCGGGCGTCGACGTGCCCCGAGAGGGGACCCTCCTCGTGATCGTCGGTCCCGAGGGTGGCCAGACGCCGGCGGAGTCCGACGTGCTGGTGTCGGCCGGCGCCCGACGAGTTCACCTGGGGCCGACCGTGCTGCGCTCGGCCACCGCGGGCACCGCTGCGGCAGCGGTGCTGCTCAGTGGCACCCCTCGTTGGATGACGCGGCACGAAGCGGTCGGGGCTGACTAGCATGCCCCGCATCGACACCTTCGCCGACGCCGAGCACCCGAACTCCGCCCAGCACCGCACCGTGGTGCCGGCCAGCATCCCCATGGTCAGCGTGCTGGGGTCGGCCGACTCGATGCTGCGCGTGGTCGAGCAGCTCGTCCCAGACGTCGACGTCCACGTGCGCGGCAACGAGATCACCGTGACGGGGCCCGCCGACGAGGTCGTCCTCGCCGAGCGGCTCTTCGACGAGATGGTCACCGTCGTGCGCACCGGTCAGGGCCTCACCGAGGAGACCGTTCGGCGCTCGGCGCAGATGTTGCGTGCCCGCACCACCGAGCGCCCCGCCGACGTCTTGACCTTCAGCATCCTGTCGCACCGAGGCCGCACCATCCGGCCCAAGACGCTCAACCAGAAGCGCTACGTCGACGCGATCGACGACCACACGCTGACGTTCGGGGTCGGTCCCGCGGGAACTGGCAAGACCTACCTCGCCGTCGCCAAGGCCGTGCAGGCGCTGCAGTCGCGCGAGGTCACCCGCATCGTGCTGACCCGTCCCGCGGTGGAGGCCGGCGAGCGACTGGGCTTCTTGCCGGGCACCCTCTCGGAGAAGATCGACCCGTACCTGCGTCCGCTGTACGACGCCCTGCACGACATGCTGGACCCGGCGACAATCCCGCGGCTCATGACGGAGGGCACCATCGAGGTCGCCCCTCTGGCCTACATGCGCGGGCGGACGCTGAACGACGCGTTCGTCATTCTCGACGAGGCCCAGAACACCTCGTCGGAGCAGATGAAGATGTTTCTGACCCGGCTGGGATTCGGCTCGAAGATGGTCGTCACCGGCGACGTGACGCAGGTCGACCTGCCGTCGGGGAGCACCAGCGGTCTGCGCCAGGTGCAACAGGTGCTCGACGGGGTGGGGGACGTCGAGTTCTGCCGTCTCACCAGCCGCGATGTCGTTCGGCACACGCTCGTCGGCGCCATCGTCGACGCCTACGGACGTCACGAGGAGCAGCCTGCGGCGCCACGCGGCGGGCGAGCCCACCGATGACCATCGAGGTGCTCAACGAGTCGGGCATGCCGGCCGACGAGGCCGGGGTGCTCGACCTCGCCCGGTACGTGCTGGCCGAGATGCGCATCCACCCCTTGGCCGACCTCTCCATCATGCTCGTGGACGAAGGAGCGATGGAACGGCTGCACGTCCAGTGGATGGATGAGCCGGGCCCGACCGACGTGCTCTCGTTCCCGATGGACGAGCTGCGGCCCACGCCGGACGGGCAGGACCCGCAGCCGGGCCTTCTCGGCGACGTCGTCCTGTGCCCGGCCGTCGCACAGCGGCAGGGCGAGGCCGCCGGGCACACCGCCGAGGCCGAGATGGAGCTGCTGACCACGCACGGCATCTTGCACCTGCTGGGCTACGACCACGCCGAGCCTGCGCAGGAACGAGAGATGTTCGGTCTCCAAGACCGGTTGCTCGCCCAGTGGCGGCGGCAACGGCTGACCGGGGGAGAGACCACCGCGACATGAGCACCTGGCAGGTGATCCTTCTCGTCGTCGCGCTCGTCGTGCTGGCCGGCGTCATCACGATGGCCGAGGCCGCGCTGGCCTCGTTCTCCCGCGCGCGCGCCGGCGAGCTCGTGGCCGAGGGGCGGCCGGGTGCAGTACGTCTCGAGGCGTTGCTGGCCGACCGGGCCCGCTACCTCAACACCGCCCTCTTCATACGGCTCACGATCGAGATCGCCGCAGTCGTGCTCGTGACCGTGCTCTTCCTGGATGCTGTCACTCCGCGGTGGGCGGCGGTGCTGGCGTCGGTGGGGACCATGGCCGTGGTGTCCTACGTCGTCATCGGGGTCGGCCCACGCACGCTCGGACGTCAGCAGGCCGACCGGGTGGCGTTGGCCGCGGCCGGGCCGGTGACCCTGGTCACCCGGGTTCTCGGCCCGCTGTCGAGCCTGCTCATCCTCATCGGCAACGCGCTCACCCCCGGTCGGGGGTTTCGGCAAGGCCCGTTCGCCAGCGAGGCCGAGCTACGCGAGATGGTCGACATGGCCGAGGCGAGCATGCTGATCGAAGCCGACGAGCGGCAGATGATCCACTCGGTGTTCGAGCTCGGTGACACGCTCACCCGCGAGGTGATGGTGCCGCGCACCGACATGATCTTCATCGAGCACGACAAGACGCTGCGCCAGTGCCTCTCGCTCGCGCTGCGCAGCGGCTTCAGCCGTATCCCGGTGATCGGGGAAGACATCGACGACGTCGTCGGGGTGGCCTACCTCAAAGACGTCGTCCGCCGCGTCTACGACAACCGCAACGCCGAGACGATCGAGCGGGTCGAGTCGGTGATGCGAACGCCGATCTTCGTGCCGGACTCCAAACCGGTCGACGACCTGCTGCGCGAGATGCAGGCGGCGCGCACCCACGTCGGCGTCGTCATCGACGAGTACGGCGGAACGGCAGGGCTGGTGACCATCGAGGACGTACTGGAAGAGATCGTCGGCGAGATCGACGACGAGTACGACAGCACCGCCATCGCGGTGGAGAAGCTGTCGGACGGCTCGGTGCGGGTCAGCAGCCGCATGAACATCGAAGAGCTGGGCGACCTGTTCGGCCTCGAGCTGTCCGACGACGACGTCGACTCCGTCGGTGGTCTGCTGGCCAAGCAGCTGGGCCGGGTGCCGATCCCCGGCGCGACGGCCGAGGTCGGTGGCCTGCACCTGCAGGCTGAGTCGACTGCGGGACGGCGCAACCGGGTGGGCACGGTGCTGGTGCGCCCGGTCGAGTCCGAGCGTGAACGCAAGGGGAGTGAGGCGCGGTGAGTGATCTGCACCCGGAGGACGCCAAGATCGTCACGCTCGCACGGGCGGCCCGGGCGCGCACCGGGGCGCCGTCCGGGGCTGCCGTTCGCGACACCGACGGACGCACCTACGCCGCGGCAGCCGTGACGCTCGCGTCGCTGCCCTTGTCGTCGGTGCAGGTCGCGGTCGCCATGGCGGCCTCGGCTGGCGCTGCGGGGCTCGAGGCTGCGGTGACCGACGCGGCCGAGGTGGGCGAGGCCGACCTGGCTGTGCTGCGCGATCTCGGCGGCGTGGGCGTACCCGTCCTGATGGTCGATGCTCGTGGTGCTCTCGTCGACCGCCTCACGACCTAGGCGCCGGATGCGTGCAGCCCACGCTCGAGGGGGCTGCACGCATCCGTGGACAGTCAGGCGCTGATGGGGCGACGCCCGGCGAGGTTGGTGATCGACGCACCGACGAGCACCAGCACGACGCCGAGGCCCATCGCCATGGCGGCCACGCCGAACGACACGACCGAGGTGAACAGCGAGGCACGCAGGAACGATGCGTTCATGGCGACCTGGCGCAGCGGGTCCTCGCGATCGAGCTCGGCGTAGGTGAGCCCGCCGGTCGACTCCAGGTAGTGCTGGTTGATCATCTCTGCCTCCTGGTAGGCCGTCAGGGGGCCGTCGACGGGCGCGTCGGCCCAACGGGGCGAGTCGCTCGACACGGTGATGTTCTCCTGCGACAGGTTGACCTGCACGGCACCCCACGCGAACGCCCCGCTGATGGCCAGGATGACGCCGGCGACGATGACGAGGATGCCCATCGTCTTGGGGCCCTTCGCTGCGGTGGTCGCAGCCGGGGTGGCCTCTGTTGCGGTCATGGAAGAGTCCTCCTTGAGTCAGTTGTTGTCGACTCAAGGATGGTCTCGCACCCCAGGGCATGGTTTCGACCGATCCAGCGGTTTCGTGCCCGGAGTGGGTGCGATCGTCCCGCAACAGGGGTCGAAGGTCCCCGGGGGCGACAGGCGCGGCACAATGCCCGACATGGCGACGCCGGCAGGGTTCCGCAGTGGCTTCGCCTGCATGGTCGGGCGTCCCAACACCGGCAAGTCGACGCTGACGAACTCACTCGTCGGCGACAAGGTGGCCATCACGTCGAGCCGTCCGCAGACCACCCGGCACGCAATCCGCGGCATCGTCCACCGCCCCGATGCCCAGCTGGTCATGATCGACACGCCGGGGCTGCACCGCCCACGCACGCTGCTCGGGCAGCGGCTCAACGAGCTGGTGCGCGATACCTGGGCCGAGGTCGATGTGGTGGTGTTCTGCACCCCGGCGAACGAGCCGATCGGCAAGGGCGACCGTTTCGTGGCCTCGTCGTTGGCGATGCTCGCCCGCACGCCGGTGCTGGCGGCGGTCACCAAGCTCGACCTCACCACCCCCGACCGGCTCGCGGTGCACCTGAGCCAGGTCGCCGACCTGGGAGCCGAGGTGGGGCTGGACTGGGCCGAGGTGGTGCCGGTGTCGGCGGTGACCGGAGAGGGTGTGGACACCCTCCAGCGGCTCCTCGTCAGCAGGCTGCCCGAGGGCCCGGCCTTCTACCCCGACGGCGACCTCACCGACGAGCCGGAGGAGACCCTGGTGGCCGAGCTGATCCGGGAGGCTGCGCTGGAAGACCTGCACGACGAGCTGCCGCACTCGCTGGCCGTCGTCGTCGAGGAGATGGTGCCGCGCGAGGACCGTCCGGCCGACAAGCCACTGCTGGACGTGCACGCGACGGTGTACGTGGAGCGGTCGAGCCAGAAGCCCATCGTGGTGGGTCGCTCCGGCGAGCGGATCAAACGCGTCGGGTCAGCCGCCCGCGCGCAGATCGAGACGCTGCTGGGCACACCGGTGTACCTCGACCTGCACGTCAAGGTCGCCAAGGAGTGGCAGCGCGACCCCAAGCAGCTACGACGACTCGGGTTCTGACGTCGGCTCGCGCCGTCGCGGCATGCGCGGCAGACGGCTCGGTCGGGGCACCGAAGGCAAGGATGGCCGCGACGGCATCGACGGCCTGGAGGGCATCGAGGGCATCGAGGGCGTCGACCCCTCGGGCATCACCCAGGCGGGATCGGCGACGGCACGCAGCCGCTCCCCGAGGCGTTCGTTCTGTACCCGCACCCCGTTCTCGCGCCACCAGGCCCGAGCCGCGTCGCGGCGCCGACGTGCGCCCTGCTCGGCCGTGTCGTTCTCCGAACCGGGCAGCGGCGGGACGATGACCCGAATCTCTCGGCGCAGCTGGGCTCCATGCAAGAGCTCGAGCCCGTCACCGCTCCAGAACCGACCCGGGTCGTACCAGTTCTCTGGACGGTCGGTCGAGAGCAGCCCCATGGCTTCGTAGGTGGCGGCGACCAGCTCCGCGCAGTAGATGGTCTCCAGCGACGCTTGGCTGTGGGCCCGACCCTTGACCCATCGGGCCGCCAAGTTGGTGGCGGTGGGGAACGGCGTGCCGTCCATCGTGGCGATGGTGCGCAGCAGGCCCTCCTCCATCTCAGGCGTGATATCAACCTGCAGCTGCCGAAAGTAGGCCCGCTGGTCGTACTTGTCGTTCCACGTGCGTACAGCCTCGTGGAGGTCGTGCAGCTGGACGCCGCGCTGGTGCTTGCCCGTCCACATGTCTTGCATGGAGCGGCCGAGCTCGGCATGCCACATCAGCGGCTGCATGTCGTCGAGCACCACCGCCATCCCGACGTGGTTGACCGGGGCGTTCGTCGCCACCCGGATCGCGGTGTCGGCGGCGCTTCGGCCCCGGAACAGCCAGACGTCGCCGGTGCGGGTGTGTGCGACAGCATCGTCCAGCAGCATCTGCGAGGTCTCCACGACCCGATACCGTAGGCGCATGCAGTGGTGGAAGTGGGTCGGTCTCGCCGGCGTCGCCGGCGTCGCGGCAACCGGCGTGGTCATCAAGCGGGACGAGCGTCGGCGCCAGTCCTACTCGCCCGACGACGTTCGGGCTCGCCTTCACGAGCGAGCAGAGCAGGCGATGAGCGACGAGCCCGACGGCAGCTGACCCCGGGAACACGGCACTCCCCAGTATTGTTGCCCAAGCAACTAACTAGGAGAGGCCATGATCACGTTTGCCAGCACGACCGACCTCCACCCGCTTGTCGCCGACCGGCACAGCCCGCGGTCCTTCGACCCGGGCCACACCCTCGACGACGCGTCGCTGGCGGCGCTGCTCGAGGCTGCCCGGTGGGCGCCCAGCGCGATGAACCACCAGCCCTGGCGCCTGGTGGTCGCCCGTCGGGGAACCGATGCGCACGCCGAGGTGTTCGGCACGCTGCTGCCCGGCAACCAGCGCTGGGCCGGGGACGCGTCGGCTCTCATCTATGCGATCGCTGAGCAGGTCCGCGACGGCCAGCCCATCACAACGGCGCAGTACGACCTCGGACTTGCGGTGTCGCAGATGACGACCCAGGCCCAGTCCATGGGGCTGCACGTGCACCAGATGGGTGGGTTCGACAAGTCGGCCGCCCGCCGGGTGCTGGGGCTGTCCGACGATCTTCTGCCCGTCGTGGTCGTTGCCGTGGGTCGGCGCGACAGCCCTGACCGGCTGCCCGACGACCTGCGCGCTCGCGAGACCGCCCCGCGCATCCGTCGCCCTCTCGAGCAGACCCTGCTGTCGGTCGACGGGCTCCGCTGGGCTCAGCACCAGGACGACGACGAGGCCGCCGCCTGAGGGTGTAGCCTGCTGCGCGTGCTGCAGGGGCTGCTGCTTAGCTGCCGCGACGGGGCCTAGGAACGACCGGCTCCCTCGTCGCGGAGCCTGGTGCTGCCGGTCCCCAGCCACACCTCAGCCGTTGGAGATCTCGTGAGCAGCCCGGTATCTGGCCCCGTCGCCGTCCGCACCACCTTCCCCGCGCCGCAGTCACCGTCCGGGATGCCGCTCGCGCGGTACCGCTCGTTCGACGAGCGGCGCTTCGTCCCCGACCTGCCCGACCGTGGCTGGCCCGGTCGGGCGATCACCGCCGCACCGCAATGGTGTGCGGTCGACCTGCGGGACGGCAACCAGGCACTCATCGACCCGATGAGCCCGGAGCGCAAGAAGCGGATGTTCGGCTTGCTGGTGAGCATGGGCTACAAAGAGATCGAGGTGGGGTTCCCGTCGGCGAGCCAGACCGACTTCGACTTCGTGCGCATGCTCATCGAGGACGACCTGATCCCCGACGACGTCGTGATCCAGGTGCTCACCCAGTGTCGAGAGCACCTGATCGAGCGCACGTACGAGGCGATCCGTGGGGCCGACCGGGCCATCGTGCACTTCTACAACTCCACCTCGGCGCTGCAGCGGCGCGTGGTGTTCAACCTCGACCGGGACGGCATCACCGACATCGCTACGTCCGGCGCACGGCTGGCGATGAAGTACCACGAGATCGTCACGCCCGACACCGAGGTGTTCTACGAGTACTCCCCGGAGTCCTACACAGGCACCGAGCTCGACTACGCCCTGGAGATCACCAGCAAGGTGATCGACGTGATCGACCCGAGCCCGGACCGCAAGCTGATCGTCAACCTGCCCGCCACGGTCGAGATGGCCACGCCGGACGTGTACGCCGACTCGATCGAGTGGATGCACCGCAACCTGCCCCGACGCGAGTCGCTGATGCTCAGCCTGCACCCGCACAACGACCGAGGGACGGCGGTCGCTGCCGCTGAGCTGGGGCTGATGGCCGGTGCCGACCGGATCGAGGGCTGTCTGTTCGGCAACGGCGAGCGCACCGGCAACGTCGACCTGGTGACCTTGGGCATGAACCTGTTCAGCCAGGGCGTCGACCCCATGATCGACTTCAGCGACATCGACGAGATCCGTCGCACCGTCGAGTACTGCAACCAGATCGGCGTGCACGAACGTCACCCCTACGGCGGCGACCTCGTGTACACCGCGTTCTCCGGCAGCCACCAGGACGCCATCAAGAAGGGGTTCGACGCGCTCGAGCGCGATGCCACCGCCGCCGACACGCCGGTGCGCGACTACGAGTGGGACGTGCCCTACCTGCCCATCGACCCGAAGGACGTCGGACGCACCTACGAGGCTGTCATCCGTGTGAACTCGCAGTCGGGCAAGGGCGGCGTCGCCTACGTGATGAAGAGCGAGTACAACCTGGACCTGCCCCGGCGGCTGCAGATCGAGTACAGCCAGGTGGTGCAGCACTACACCGACGAGGCCGGCGGTGAGGTCGAGCCGTCGGACATGTGGCGCTTCTTCAGCGCGGAGTACCTCGAGCAGACCTCGCCCCTGAAGCTGAACTCGGTGCACACCTCGTCGGTTGCCGGCGCTCGCGACGCCCTGGAGGTCGCCGTCTACTTCGAAGGCGAGCGCCACGTGCTCACCGGCGAGGGCAACGGTCCGATCGACGCCTTCGTCGCCGCCATGGCCAAGCTCGACGTGGATGTCCGCGTGCTCGACTACGCCGAGCACGCGCTCTCTTCCGGGGGAGACGCGACCGCCGCGGCCTACGTGGAGTGTGTCATCGGTGGCCAGGTGCTCTGGGGCGTCGGCATCGACCCCAACATCGTGACGGCCTCGCTGCGCGCGGTCGTGTCGGCGGTCAACCGCGCCTACCCCGGAGCCTGAGGCCGCCGGGGGCGCCGGATGGGGGAACCTCGCGAGGCTCCGCCGCGAATGACAGCCCGGCTCGTGCTGCGGGGGTTCACGCCCGCCGACTACGGGCCCTTTGCTGCGATCAACGCCGACCCGGTGGTGATGGAGCACTACCCGACCGCCCTGACACGCGAGCAGAGCGAC
>Ga0272442_10010667_pt1 | contig 11297 bp, 8 predicted proteins | sample SSMForm2O_FD_200262 | JGI IMG/M metagenome (GOLD analysis project Ga0272442, IMG submission 200262) | Marine sediment archaeal communities from Little Sippewissett salt marsh, Falmouth, MA, United States - SSM-Form-2O | ecosystem: Environmental > Aquatic > Marine > Wetlands > Sediment ...
AGCCCCAAAAATTGTTGGAATGGATTGTCGCTATCAAGAGGCAATTGATAAAATAATGATTAAGTTAGATGGAACTGAAAATAAAGACAGATTTGGTGCTAATGCAATACTACCTGTTTCTATGGCAATAGCCAAGGCAGGGGCTGCTGATAAGAACATCCCATTATACTTATACATCGGAGAATTGTTCGGTGTTATACCACATAAATTACCTGTTCCCATGTGCAATGTAATCAACGGCGGAAAACACGCAGGACAGGAAAATTCGATACAGGAACACATGCTTATGCCTACAGGAGCAAAAAATTTTACCCAAGGCATTAGAATGATTTCTGAATCTTATCATCATCTTGCCAAACTCTTAAAACAAAAATTTGGTGCTGGAGCAACACTTATTGGAGATGAAGGTGGCTTTGCCCCTATCCAGATCACTGACGTAAATGAACGATTAGACTTAATGCTTAAAGCAGTAGATAACGCCGGATACAGTGGGATGATGAAAATTGCAATGGATCCTGCAAGTAGCGAGTTTTTCTATGATGGAACGTACAAGATTGGAAAAAAATCATACTCTGGGGGAGAACTAGTTGATTTCTATGTTGATCTTTGTAATACATATCCAATAGTAAGCATCGAAGATGGGCACGCGGAGGACGACTGGGATTCATGGGTAGAAATGGTTAAAAAACTTGGTACAAAAATTCAAATTGTAGGAGATGATCTATTTGTTACAAACACAAAACGAATACAAAAAGGAATTAAACTTAGTGCAGCAAACTCGGTTCTAATAAAACTAAACCAGATCGGCTCTGTCACAGAAACGTTGGATGCAATAAAAATGGCACATGATGAAGGCTGGACTGCAGTGGTAAGTCATAGAAGCGGAGAAACGGAAGACAACTTTATCGCAGATCTAGTTGTTGGAACAAGTGCGGGACAAATAAAAACTGGTGCACCTGCCCGAAGTGATAGGAATGCAAAATACAACCAATTGATTAGAATCGAAGAAAAACTTGGTGAAGAATCAGAGTATCCTGGGATAGACTTTCGTATGGATCATCTAGCGTAAACATTTTTATGTGGTTATATATACCCAGAGTGAGGATTACTTATGAAAGTACTTGTTACAGATAAAATGGCAGAAGAGGCAATAGATCTTATGAAAAGCGCAGGTCATGATGTTACTTTTGATGAAATGGACGCAGATAAACTTCTATTGGAGATTCCAAAATACGACGCATTGATGGTTAGAGGAAGAACGAAAGTCATAGCTGATATTGTAAACGCTGGAGCAGAAGGAAACTTGAAAATAATAGGTAGAGCAGGCATCGGCGTCGACAATGTTGATCTTGAAGCTGCAGCAAAAAACAACATAAAGGTTGTCAATGCTCCAACTGGAGCAACTGTTAGTGTTGCAGAACTTGCCATTGCTCATATGCTATCTCTATCAAGACACATAACTAAAGCAAATGATACTATGAAAAAGGGGGAATGGGCAAAAAAACAACTGAAAGGAAACGAACTTTATGGTAAAACACTTGGTCTTATAGGCTGCGGGAATATTGGAAAACTCACTGCCAAATACGCTCAAATGTTCAATATGAAAGTTATTGGATATGATCCGTTCATTTCAAAGGAAGATATGAATAAGAATGGTATAAAAAAGGAAGATGATCTTGGTAACATTATGAAAAATGCAGATTTTATTTCCCTTCACCTGCCACATATTCCACAAACACATTATATTGTCAATGAAGAAATGCTTTCAAAAATGAAACCTTCTGCATACATTATTAACTGCGCCAGGGGCGGAACTGTAGACGAAAAAGCACTTTATAACGCATTGAAAAACGGAACTATTGCTGGAGCAGGACTTGATGTTTTTGAAAATGAACCGCCAAAAGAAAGCCCACTACTTACGTTTGATAATGTGGTTTTAACACCCCATATAGGAGCCAATACAAAAGAGGGGCAGATACGAGCAGGCACCGTTTGTGCAGAACAGATAATTAAAGCTTTAAAAGGAGAAATTCCTGATTTTTGGGTTAACAAAAAATTAATGTAAAGAAAAAAATATGGAGAAGGTTAGATACTCAATGAAAAACTTAAACAAAATCATCAATAAAATCGAGAAAAACATTGATAATAAGGATAGAATTAGAGAACAAGCGCTTAGGCATTCGAGGGATATAATCATAGAATGTAGAAAAGCAATTCAATATATCCATCGTGACCTGATTAAAGATGCAAAAAGTAACATAAAAAAAGCATCTGATGAGCTTATAGAACTATATGGCTTGACTGAAAATTATCCAGAGCTATACCATGCAGGTTTTGTTGAGAATGCTGCCCAGGAACTTGTAGAAGCGCATTGTCTTTACAATATAATGCAAAACAAGGACTTGCCTGACCCAGATAAATTACAAACCACATACAGCTCATATTTGCGAGGATTATGCGATGTGGTTGGGGAGTTGAGACGAAAATCATTGGACTGTATTCTTGATGGAAAAGCCGACGAGGCGAACAACTATCTTAAAATTATGGATGAAATCTATGATTCCACTATGAAATTTGATTACCCTTCTGCACTGGTTCCAATAAAACAAAAGCAGGACATAGTCAGAGGCATTATTGAAAAGACGAGAGGAGAACTTGCTGTGGCTAGTTGTGAACGACGTATCGAATATCGCACGGATGAATTCCGCGGGATACTTGATAAAATTAGTGGTGAAAAAAAGAAGGGGAAAAACAGGAAAAATGACAATGATTTAGACATTGATAGATTCTGGTAAAAACATCAAAAATAACTGATTTTTTTTCATTTTTCAAACGAAATCTTTATAAAAGTTATTTATATACTTCAGGAGGGGGAGGCTAGTAGCATTATGGCAAATATGAGCATTGAAAATATTGTGGCCACCACTCAGATAGCAAAAGAGATAGATATAGAACATCTAGCTAATACCATACAAGATTCGAATTATGATCCTGAAGAATTTCCAGGATTGGTCCTGCATTTTAATGATCCTAAAACTGCTGCCATTATTCTTTCGAGTGGAGAGATTATTTGCACTGGCGCTAAAAATATTGACGAGATTAAAAATTCAATGATTGTAACAATCGACAAGATAGAAGAATCAGGCATTTCTGTTATGGATGAACCCTTTGTAGATATTCAAAATATTGTAGCTTCCTTGGATCTCAAAAAGGAATTAAATCTAGCAAGTATAGTAATGAATCCATTACTAGAAAATGTGGAATATGAACCTGAAAAATTTCCTGGACTGGTTCATAGAATAGATGGCTCTAATGTAACATTGCTTATTTTTGGTTCTGGAAAAATAGTTTGTATCGGAGCTAAAAAAATTGAGGTGGCATCTGATGCTATCGACACAATTGAGGACAAGCTTAAGTCTATGGGGGCTATATAGAAAATGGAGGAAAAATTTATGCCAGAAGTGAAAGTGGAAAATATTGTAGCATCTACGTCCTTTGCAGAGAAATTAGATTTAAACATGATATCGCAATCATTAGGAGAAACCGAATATGAACCAGAGCAGTTCCCTGGTTTAGTTTACAGATTAAAAAATCCGAAGACGGCCACACTTCTCTTTAGAAGTGGTAAGGCCAACTGTACAGGGGCCAAAAACATAGAAGATGTACATAAGACAATCAATATCATATCAGATAAACTCAAGACGTTGGGAATAGATGTATATAATGACCTGGGAATAGTCATACAAAACATTGTAGCTATATCAGACCTGGACGGTGAGCTTAATCTAAACGAGGTGGCAATGGGTCTCGGGTTGGAGAATATAGAATACGAGCCAGAACAGTTCCCTGGTTTAGTTTATCGCATAATGGAACCAAAAGTAGCAATGCTGCTTTTTGGCTCTGGAAAAATCGTCTGCACCGGTGCAAGGAAAGTGTCAGACGTATCAGTTGCAGTAGATAAATTATCAAATGAGCTATCTTCACTAGGTCTTATAAGGAAAATATGAAGCTTTTTTCTCCTTTTTAATTGAACCGAAGAAAATAAAGGGGGGGAAAATTGATTAAAAAATATTTCAAACTTTTGCTGAATCTACCAGTACTAAAGAATGTGAATTTTCGCTTTAAAAAATTAATAAAAATGTCATATTTGCAGTGTAATATAAGCACCTATTGCTAACATATTAGATGTTTAGATTATGGGCTATTTCTTCGAATTGTTTGCAGCAATAATTACTGCTTGAATCGCCGCCATAGCTGCAGCAGTTCGTGAGGTAGAAGATTGTGCTTTAGTCTCTTTTACATATTCTACAACTTGATCAAGGATCTTATATCTAGGGATGAAACTTGTAGTATAGTTTCCAGAAATAAATTGTTTGTTATTCATTACAACTTGGTGGAATGGAATATTATTTCTCACACCGCCGATTTGAAATTCCCATAATGCCCTTTTAGTTCGTTCAATTGCACGGAGTCTGTCTTCTGCCCATATAATAAGTTTGGCAATCATAGAATCATAAAACGGCGGGATGGTAAATCCCTGATAAACACCGGAATCTATTCTAATACCTGGACCACTTGGCTCAGCATATCGGACGATCTTACTAGGTGCTGGCATAAAATTGCTAAGTGGATCTTCAGCATTAATACGACACTCGATGGCATGACCTCGTGGCTTTATGTCTTCCTGATCATACTCAAGTTCAAGTCCCGAAGCAATCCGTAGTTGTTCACAGGCAAGATCGATACCAGTAATAGCCTCAGTGATTGGATGTTCGACCTGTAATCTCGTATTCATCTCGAGGAAATAGTATTTCCCCTCACTGAACATAAATTCACATGTGCCGGCATTGTAATATCCTGCAGTCTTTGATGCAAGTACCGCCTGATTTCCTATTTCCTCACGTAACTCAGGAGTTAGAGCACAGGAGGGTGTTTCCTCAATGAGTTTTTGATTACGTCTCTGTACACTGCATTCACGTTCATAACAGTGAATAATGTTTCCTTTTTTATCACCAATAATCTGGTATTCTATATGGCGAGGGTCATCGATGAACTTTTCAATAAAAACGGCATCATCACCAAATGAATTCTTTGCAAGCTGACGCACAGATGCAAGTGCCTTTTCCATCTGTTTCTCATTATCAACCTTCTGAATGCCAATTCCCCCACCGCCAGCAGAAGCTTTAAGCATCACAGGGTAACCAACATCATGAGCAATATCTTTTGCTTTCTCATGATCAGATATTGCCTCGGTCACTCCAGGAACAACATGAACTCCTGCTTCAATCATTGACTGTTTAGAATCAATTTTTGAACACATGAGCCTCATAGCGGAAACAGGAGGGCCGATAAATTCAATACCGTTTTTATGGCACATCTCTGCAAACTCTGCATTTTCAGCCATAAATCCATAACCTGGATGAATACCTTCAGAATTAGATTTCAAAGCAACATCAATTATCTTTTCCTTTTTTAGATAGCTCTGACTAGCTGGACCTGGGCCAATATTATATTTTTCATCTGCATATTTCACAAAGAGAGCGTTTTTGTCAGCATCAGAAAAAACGGCTACAGTACTTATTCCCAATTCTTTGCATGCCCGCATGATGCGAATAGCGATTTCCCCACGATTTGCAATCAATACCTTATTTAGCATGATTTAACCTTTTAGATGACTTATAGAACCTGCATGAGAACATCTCCACTTGCTACAGAGTCTCCCACACTTACAAATATATCTTTAACCTCTCCTACAACATCAGATTTAATCTCTTGCTCCATCTTCATTGCTTCGACTGTAACAATAACGTCTCCGTTCTTCACTTTGTCGCCTTTCTTGACCTTAACTGAAAGGACGGTCCCTTGCATATTAGATTTAACGCCACCTTCCACATCTTTTGGCTTCTCTTGTGCCGCTGCACCACCGGCTCCTGCAACAAGAAAACCACCAACAGGGCTGACCTTTACTTCGAAAGGTTCACCATCAACTTCTACTTCGAACTCCGTTGGTATTTGAGCAGGACCGGATCTGTTTTCTGGAGGTTCTGTCTCAATCCAAACCTGTTTAAGTTCTGGAAATGATTGTTTTACCATACCACGGGTCAATGCATGATCAGCTGGGAGAGGCAATTCGTTGGAGCTAAACTCTGCCAATGCTTCACCCTTCAAGAATTTTAAACCTACTTGTGGATAGAGTGTATAGGTCATGATATTCTCATCAGTCATCTTTATTCCATGTTCTTTTAGTTCTGATTTTCTCTTCTCCCACATGGGTTTCAACAAATCAGATGGTCTGCAATCAATAACTTCATCTTTCCATTTTGATCCGAGAACTTTTTTCATAATCTCAGGTTTAATCGGCGCTGGAGGTTTGCCATACATTCCCTTACAGTAATCTTTTGTTTCTTTTGTGATAACTTTATAGCGTCCATGAAGAACATTCATAACTGCCTGAACACCTACAACTTGACTAGTTGGCGTAACAAGTGGAGGATATCCAAGTTCATCTCTAACCTTTTTAATTTCATCAAGAATTTCTCTATACTTACCTGGAGCTCCCTGCTCCTCTAATTGAAATATCAGATTTGAAAGCATCCCGCCGGGAACTTGATGAAGTGTAACACTAGGATCAATCTTAAGCGCATTAAATCTATGCAAATGTCGGTATTTGTCCCAAATTTCAAGGAAATATTTTCTGATTTCGATAAGAAGTTTTAGATCATAACCAGTATCCCACTTTGTTCCTTGCAAAGCCGCAACAACACTTTCTGTTGCTGGCGCGGCAGTACCTCCAGATATGGGAGACATTGCAGTATCTAAAATATCAACGTCTGCCTCAACAGCTTTTTGATAAGCCATACCAGTCATACCACTGGTACAGTGAGAGTGAAGATCTATTGGGAGTTTGATTCCTGCATCTTTCACTTCTCTAATGATATCATAAGCACGTTGTGGAGAAATCATTCCGGCCATGTCTTTAATACAAAGTGAATCTGCACCCAGTTTTTCAAGTTCTTTAAATTTGTTTACGAAATAATCTACTGTATGAACAGGAGAAATAGTGTAACTCAAACATGCTTGAACATGACCTCCATTTTCTTTAACTGCTTTCATTGGTGTTTCCATATTTCGGAGATCGTTTAACGCATCAAAAATTCTGAAGTAATCAACCCCATTCTTCTTTGCAAGGTAAACAAACTTTTTAACAATGTCATCAGGGAAATTCCAATATGCAACAATATTCATTGCACGTTCCAACATTTGCATAGATGTGTTCGGCATAACCTTCTTAAGTTCTTGTATTCTCTCCCATGGATCCTGATTTAGATATCTGATTGCCACATCAAATGTTGCACCACCCCATACTTCCATAGAAAAAAATCCTACTTGATCTAGTTTCTCTGCAATAGGTAACATGTCTTCTGTCCTCATTCTCGTGGCAAGCATAGATTGATGAGCGTCTCTTAGTATCATCTCATGTAGTTGAACCATTTACTTTACCTCCATGTTTCAACAAATTATCATCTAGATCGTCACCCTAAACGACCCCAAACGAGAAATGGTATCTTATCACCCTACTTAAGAATATCGGGGCATAAGGGTAATGACACAGGGATTAAAGATAAAAAAAAATCAGTAAACTGTTAAAATATAATCCATGAAAATACAGCTATGTTTCTGACAATTTTTAGTAAATTTTTAGTATATGTTCTTATATTAGAACCAGATTATAAGGAGAAAGAGTTATGCCAAGAAAGTTTTTAATGCTAGCACTTAGTCTGCTAATTATATGTTCATCTTTTTCTCAGTTCTCACTTGCCATAGCACCGGGTGAAATAAATGAAGCAACTGTGTCCATCGAATACCGTAATGTCACAGTTTACGCGCCTGCGGTAGCACATACAGATGACGTATATATCGGTGTTACTTCAACCATTACAGTTACTATTCAGAATAACGGTAGTGGCAGGGTATTCGTAGATACTTTACCTCTAACGCAAATAGACATGCAAGGTTCTGCACGTCTCGCAGTAAAGGTTGCAAGTGCTCTTGTTAAAAACGATGATAGGTGCGAAATTTATCCATCCGAATACGATTTCTTCTTTGTGATACGAACCTCTGCTCCTATTATAGGTGGTCCTTCTGCAGGAGCAATTATGACAACTGCAGTAACATCACTCTTACAAAATTGGACAATAGATAACAAAACTATGATGACTGGCATGATAAATCCAGATGGAAGCATTGGCCCTGTCGGCGGAATATTACAAAAAGTTGATGCTGCTTATTCTGTTGGAGCAACACGTTTTTTAATTCCAAAAGGTCAGAATGAATATACTGAAACAATAACAGAAACAGTATCTGATAATGGCTGGACGCAAATTACCACCCGACAAGTTTTGCGAAATGTCTCAGATTATGCACTTGAGAACTATGGTATCGAAGTAATCGAAACAGAGGATATTAATGATGCTTTATTGTATTTTACCGGTTGGAATTTCCCATTAGTCGAATCTAACGCTAGCATAACAACTGAGGACTACATTGAATCCATGAAGCCCCTCGCAACAAGTTTATTGAATGATTCAAGAGAGTCATATGAAAATGCAAGTGAATCTTTTGATAACGCAGAAATACCAAATAGATATCCATACTATTACAAGAACCAGGTCACAGATTTTTTAAACGGTGCAGAGGAAGCACTAATAGAATCCGAAGATTGGTTTGATCAAGAGGTGTACTATACAAGCACGAGTAAATCATTTCAATCACTTATTAATTCATATTTTGTATTATATGCTTGTCAGTATTTCAATGCAGAGGATAAAGAAAATTATGTCAGCTCTCTTCTCGATAAAGCAGAGGAAATTAACACAAATAAAAGCGATCTAGCAAAGAATGCAGAAGTAAATGGAACGATATCAATCCAATGTATAGGCGCGGCTCAAAAACGTGCATCAGATGCAGAATCACGCCTTTCGAGCGCAAAATCTAGTTACCAAAACGGCGATTATTTGACAACACTGTATGACATCTCATATGCTATGCAAAGAAGTAATAGCATAGAATGGTGGATAGGTATTTCTTCATATTTTAACGATACTGGGGAAATCGTTGACGAAGAGCTTGAACATCTTGCAGGGGAATACATTGAAGATGCTCAGCAAGCTGCCGTTTATTCCGAAGTTATTCTCGAAGAAATGGGCAAAACATCTAGTTATCTTATTGATGCAGAAAACATATTAGAAACAGCAAGAGATGATAAAGAGAAGGGATATCCTGCTGCTGCGTTATTTGAAGCTTTGGAAGCTTTGGCAAAAGCAAATCTTGCTCTGGAGCTTGTTGATGGCGTTTCTGATGACAAAATTGACAGATATCAAGAGAGCGCTAGTTCCAGTATAAGCGAAAGCAGAATCCGTGGCATAGAACCTGTACTTGCAGTTAGTTACTATGAATATGCTCAAAGCCTGTTAAATGAGTCATCGACAGATGCTGCAATGTTTTATTTCAAATACAGTGGTTTAATACCAGGAGTGCTGAGTTTCACGGGTACTTTTGACGGACAATCATCACGATACATAGGGATTCCTGAAATCAACACATCTCCCTGGGGTATGGGGATTTTCAGATACGCAGAATATTTATTCTTATTCGCTGTAATCGGTGGTTTGGGTGGCTTATGCGCTGGAGTAGCAATTGGTCTTTTACCATTGGCATACAGAAGGCGAAGGGAAAAATCCAATAAAAATTTGATTTCAAGAAATATAAGTAATCAATACGACAAAAAGATAAATGATGAATATTTTTCGGATGATCAGATACCTAGAAGTATAAAGGATTACTACAAAAAAACCAAATAACAGTTACAATTACATGTTTTTGCAATGCAGATGTTCGGAGAACTTGTAAACAATAAAATAATTGTCAAAAAATTAAAAGACGTGGGTCGACTTTATAGTAAGAGTAATCTTGGTAAAACTACTGTTGGCAACAGGTTATCGTTGAATCTACTCGAAGGTGTTTTTTTACTAGGAGAGGAAAAAATAAGAATACTTCAAAATAGGGAAGAAATAGATTTTCAAACTCTTGTAAAAAAAGCCGCAGAGCACATTCCTCATTTTGAGATAAAATACATGATATTTAGAGATCTTAGAAAAAGAGGGCTTTTTGTAAAACTAAGCGAGGAAGACAAGGACGATGATCTTTATGTATACAAAAGGGAAAATGAAGAGGAGAAGGAAGAAAAATTATGTCTTATATCGGCATTTTCTGAAAGAGATGTTATAGACATTAACAAAATAAAGTATCTAATTGAATCTGCGGCTAAACAAGACGGAGAACTGTGGTTTTCTATTGTCGATGAAGAGGGGGATCTTACATATTATGAGGTTTCTAAATTGGACATTAGAGGAAAGGTTCGCGGACATAAATTTTCAAAAACAACTGGCATTCTGCTTGAAAATAGAGTTGTAATTTTTGACAAAAAATTAAGAGGGAAATTACTAGAAAAAGAGTTTTTTGGCAAACCTTTTGGAAATGGTCTTCAATTGTCAATGGTAGAGGCACTATACTTAATGGAAAAAAATGTGATCGACATAAAAAATGTTGTTACAGATAAGAAAAATTCTGTAAAAAAATTCAAAAAATTTATAGAAAAATCTCAGCCAGATATCGACCTAAGAATTGCTGTCTTTAATGATTTGAAAAAACGTGGACTGATTGTAAAAACAGGGTTTAAATTCGGCGCTCATTTTCGTGCATACACTAAAAAACCAGATGAAACACATGCCGAGTACCTTATACATGCAGTTGATAAAAATTTCAAAAGAGTATGGGCAGAAATAAGCAGAGCAGTGCGGCTTGCACATTCCGTGAACAAGGAAATCATGTTTGCAAGGGTCGAAGAAAATAATATAGATTATATTAGATTTGGAAGGCTGCGCCCATAATTTATTTATAATCATTAAGCAATATTCGCATGGTTTCGAGAGGAGGTAAATTTGCTTCAAATACGATGGCATGGTCATTCATGCTTTGAAATAACAAATGATGTAACGCTAGTAACTGATCCGCATGATGGAAAATCAATAGGCATACACGCACCAAGTGTAACTGGAGATATCGTTTTAGTGTCACATGATCATTACGATCACAACAGTGTAAAATCCGTTGAAAAAGATGGTTCCAAGATTGTAACAGATGCGCGGAAAAGAAACATTTCAAATGTTGAAATAAAAGGTATTGAATCCTTTCATGACGAATGTTGTGGCGAGAAACGAGGCAATAATATAATATAT
>Ga0272442_10010668_pt1 | contig 11297 bp, 11 predicted proteins | sample SSMForm2O_FD_200262 | JGI IMG/M metagenome (GOLD analysis project Ga0272442, IMG submission 200262) | Marine sediment archaeal communities from Little Sippewissett salt marsh, Falmouth, MA, United States - SSM-Form-2O | ecosystem: Environmental > Aquatic > Marine > Wetlands > Sediment ...
CTTCTCTAATTCCTGATATTATCTGTCTTTCTGTTAATACATTTGTCGAATTTTGAAATATGCTTGAGTTTTTTGAGGTTATTAGTGAGTTTTCAAACCAAATTCCAATATTTTTTGAAGTGTTAATATCAGATAATATCGAATCTGCTAGTTTTTTTGCTTTTGATTGATTTACAACGTAAAACTCTCCAATTTGTTCTAAAACTGATTTATTTGTGTCTGTTATCTCTCCGTTAGTAATTAAGTTGGTCACAAAAGAATTATTTATCTCTCCTACGCTAAGAGAGGATAATGATTTTAGGAGGTCTCCTTGAATGTATTCTTCTTTTTGTGGAGTATTAATCACTGGAATAAAAATGAGAGTTCCAACAAGAATTATTGACAGGGCTACTAATGCATCTATACTAAAGACGATTCCTCTTTTTTTTATTCTTTCCATATGTATAACTCTGCAGCTACCGGTTTATTTTTGTAAATTGTCGCACGACTTATCTTGATTAAGTTTTCTGCATCAATATTTGATTTTTTTATTCCTGGTTTTCCTATTCCCTCTATAGTTTTAGAATTAATTGTCATGTTTCTATCTAAGAAAAAGTAATAATCGTATTTTGTGTTAAATTTAATCCTCGTCTTGCTATATTCCTCTTGTGTTAGATTGTAAAATCTCTCTAACTTTGTCTCGTTTATCTTTTCGTTTGTTAAAATACCAATTTCCACAACATTTTCTGAGTTCCAATTTGTTGGATATCCTTCAGATAAAATTAAGTTAGTTATGTGGGCTCCTTCATAATACAATTTCTCTAGATTCTCTCCTCCTTCTGAGGAATCATTTAAAACATAAAAGAAAAAGATTGTCATCGAAGCTGTAAATATGAAAACTGCCATTATTAGGTCCATTCCCCAGACTTGTGCTTTAGTTGAGCTTAACTGTTCCATTCTCTTTTGTAATTACGTTTAGTGTTTTGTTTAAATCTCCTGTTACGTCCTGTATTGCCATTGATAATTGATATTTTTCTCCAGGAATTATCACAAATACTATACTCTCATTTATTCTTACATCGTAATCGCTTCCATAAACTTGCGAGGGCAATTTAAATTCTCTCCGATATCCTTCAATTGAACTATGTGCTAAATCGATTTCATTTTTTACAATATTTGCAACTTCTTTCATCTCCATCATTTTTCTATCCCTTGTCTCCTCTGATAGATTTTCCTGAACAATTAGCATGAATATTACAAACGAGGCTAAGAGTATTCCTGCAATGAAGGAAAATTCTATTGATAACTGAGCTTTTTTAGATTGCATTTTATGCGTGGGTAATTGAAACGTAATCGTCGTATGCGACTATTTCGAGTTTTTTTACTCCAGTCTGGGGATTAATTGAACCTGTCATGTTAACGTTTGCTGGAAATGCTACAACTCTCTCTCCATTTGAAGTATGCATCTCTATTATAAGACTGTTTTCTTCAAAATCTATCTGATTAATATTTTCAGGAAGGTAAGTTGTAATTGTTGCTTTTGAGGGTTCTCCTGCATAATAAACATACTCTGCAGTTGAAACTACCTTATTTGCAAATTTATTTGCTTGATTAATCTTTACTCTATCTTGAATACTTCCAGTGTACATTACTGCAATACCTAAAATTCCTGATATGACAAGAGTTACAAAGGACATCAAAATTAAGTACTCAAAACTAATTTGTGCTTTTTTCATTTTCACCTCTTTTGAATAAGCCAGATTAGATTAATAAAAGTTTAGTTTGCCCTCAAAAACAATAGGTTTATAAAATTGTTAGGGGTTTTAGATATATAATGGTTAAAGAGGAAAAGACACTTTTTTTGAGAACCTTTTTACTTATAATTGGTATATTAGTAGTTGAAGCTGGAGTTATGTTTTTTATTTATAGGCCGAGTAATATGGTAGGATTTTCTGTTATTGACGTAGAAGAGACCTTTTCAAAAATTTATCCTTCCTCTAAATTATTTCTTTTTGCTCAATGGTCTCTGATTTTTCTTGTTTTGTCTTTTATTTTCTTTAAAGACAGGGGTGTCTGGAAAAGGAAGGGAGAGAGGGCAGGAATAAATGTTGAGGCTTATAGGAAAAAATCAAAAACGAATCTTGACGCTCTTTATCTTATTTTAAAAGAGAAAAAGCAATTAAGCGTTAAATCTATTTCAATTCTCTTTGAGATAAAAACTGACCTTGCTCTTGAATGGGCCAGAATACTTGAATCTGGAGAGCTTGTAACTGTTGAATATCCTGGGTTTGGTTCTCCTGTTGTTATACTTAAGGAGAAAAAGAAGGAAGGTGAGGGAGAGGATAAAAAGGGTGGGGAAGAAGTGAAAGGAAAAGAAAAAAAAGGTAATAAGGGAGGAAAAGAAGAGGTTGGTGAAAAGAAAATTAGTAAGGATAGTGAAAAAGAAAAGGGAAGTGTTGAAGAAAAGAATAAGTTGGAGGTAAAAAAAGATAATACTCTTCCTGTTAAAAAAGTTAAATCTAATGTAAGTAAAAAGAGTAGACCTAAATCAAAAAAAACTGTTAAGAAGAAAAGTAAAAAGAAGGGTGGTAAAAGGAGGAGTAGTAAGAAGAAGAAAAAGTAGGGGTGATATATGAAAAAGAAAAAACATAAAGAAAAACACAGAAAGTCTGAGAGTAAAAAGAAGGTTCATCACCATAAAAAAATAAAGCATAAGCATCTAAAGATTAAGCATTCTACTAAAAAAGAAAAGAAGAGTAAATTTAAAAAGATTTTTTCTAAGAATGTTCCAAGTAAAGAAGAGATTAAGGGAGAAGTTCACAAAGGTTTTGAAAAAGTTAAAAAATTAAAATCTTCAAAGGATAACCTTGATTCATACTCTATTGAGGTTGATGGAGCTCGAGTTCATGTTGAAATAAAGAAGAGTATAACAAGCACTTTATATGCTCTAAAGGTTCCAGAAATTGGGGTTGCTACAGCTTCTCTTTTAGACGAGGTTAGAAATGAACTTGTTACTGCTTCTACTATCGGTATGAAGGAGATAACTGACCCTGCTGCTTTTGGTTCAATAAAAGAGAGGTTTATGAGGGATGCCGAGTCTTTTTTAGAAGAAAAACTTCCACATCTTGATGCAGGAATAAAGAAATTTCTTGTTGGAAAATTAATGCAAGATATGCTTGGTCTTGGAGAGATTGAGTTCTTAGTAAATGATCCTAATCTAGAAGAGGTTGTTATTCCCTCAGCTAAAGAACCAATAAGGGTTTATCACAAGGTTTATGGTTGGCTTCTTACGAATATAAGAGTAGATAGGGAAGACGAGGTTGTTAATTATTCAAATATAATTGCAAGGAGAGTGGGTAGACAGATTAATGTTTTGTCTCCATTACTTGACGCTCATTTAGTTTCTGGAGATAGGGTTAATGCTATTTTGTATCCAATTAGCACTAAGGGAAATACTATAACAATTAGAAAGTTTGCAAGAGACCCTTATACTATCATTGATTTAATAAAGAATAGGACTTGTAGTATAGAGGTTGCGGTGCTTCTTTGGCTTGCAACTGAATATGAAATGAATATCTTGATATCTGGAGGTACTGCTTCAGGAAAAACAGTTATTTTAAATGCTTGTATGCCTTTTGTTCCTCCAAATCATAGAGTAATTAGTGTAGAGGATACGCGAGAGCTTATGCTTCCTGATTTTTTGTATTGGACACCTCTTGTTACTCGTACTCCAAACCCTGAAGGTAAAGGAGAGGTTAAAATGCTTGACTTGCTTGTAAATTCTCTTAGAATGAGACCTGATAGAATAATCCTCGGTGAGATGAGACGAAAAGAAGAAGCAATGGTTTTATTTGAAGCAATGCATACTGGACACTCTGTTTTTGCAACACTTCATGCAAACTCTTCTGCTGAAACTGTTAATAGACTAATTAACCCCCCATTAAGTGTTCCTGTAAATTTATTGAAAGCAGTTAATCTAAATGTTGTGATGTTTAGAGACCGGCGTAAAGGGGTTAGGCGAATAATACAGGTCGCTGAGTTTGAAGAGGCTCAAAACACTATGAAACCAAATATTCTGTATAGGTGGATTCCAGAAGGAGACAAGATTATAAAACATGCTAAAAGCTCAACCTTGTTTGAAGAACTTGCAAGAAATACTGGAAGGAGTCAGAAAGATATTGAAGAAGATTTGTTAAAGAAAAGGAATATTCTTGAATGGTTAATTAAAAATAATGTTAGAGACTTAAACAGCTTTGGAAAAGTTATGAATTATTACTATGCTAATAGGGCTATCTTACTTGAAGCTATGAAAAAGAATGATATAAAGAGAATCCTTGGGAGGTAAAATGAGGTTTAGAATCCCCTTAACTTTTGCAAGTACTGAAATTTTGAAAAAAAGGTCTAAGGTTTTTTATTCTCTACTTCGCGAGAAGGGAAAATCAAAATTAGATGAGAATCTTAAAAGTTGTGGTGTTGATTTAAGTAGAAAAGAATATATTGCTATTTGTATTCGAACTTTTCTTTATGCTTTAGTTATACTTTATCTTGTTTCTGCTACTGTTTTGTTAGTTGTAGGAAATTCTTACTTTTATCTCTGGAGTATTGGACTTAGCTTAGTCTTTTCTCTTTTTATTTTCTTTAGTCAGTTAGTTTACCCTCAAACGTTTGTTGCTAAAAGGCAAAGAAATATTGAAAAAAATTTGCTTTCTGCACTTGAAGATATTCTTGTCCAGCTAAGTTCTGGAGTTCCCTTATTTAGTGTACTTGTAAATATCTCTGACTCTGATTATGGTGAGCTCAGTGAGGAGTTTAAGAAAGCTGTTAAGAAGATTAATGCTGGAAGTCCTGAACAGGAAGTTCTTGAAGAATTAAGTGAAAAGAACACCTCAGTCTTCTTTAAGAGAACGTTGTGGCAAATTAGTAATGGGCTTAATGCTGGAAGTGATATGACCTTTGTAATTAGGGACAGTATTAAATCACTTAATGAGGAACAGATGATACAAATTCAGAATTATGGAAATAAACTTAATCCTTTAATGGTATTTTATATGCTTATTGCAGTAATTGTTCCAAGTCTTTCTGTTACTTTTTTAACAATTATTTCTTCAATGATTAATCTTCCGGAGTTTACCACAACTCTTGCATTTATTTCTCTTTTTGTATTAGTTGTCTTTATTCAAATAATGTTTCTTGGTTTAATTAAATCTAGGAGGCCGAGTTTATTATGAAAAAAGTTGAGAATAAAAAAGATTTGTCGGTAAAAGAAATTAGAAGAAATTTTAGTCGAAAGATTACTTTCTTTTCTCTTTTTGGTCTATTTGTTGGAGGGGCGTTTCTTATTTTTAGTCGTGATATTCTCCTCTCTCTTCTTTCTTTTGTAGGTTTTACTTTACTCTTGCTTGTTTATAGTTACTTTAATAAAAAACTGACAGAATCTGCAAGAATAAAGAAAATGGAATTTATTTTTCCTGATTTTTTGCAGTTAGTTTCTAGTAATCTTCGTGCAGGGATTACTGTTGACAAGGCAATGCTTCTAAGTGCTCGTGAAGAATTTGATCCATTAGATAAAGAAATATTAAAAACAGGTAGGGACATAGCAACTGGAAAAAATATTGAAAAGGCGCTTATTTCAATGTCTGAAAGAGTAGGTTCTGAGAAGATTTCTAAGACCATATTTTTAATTATATCTGGAATAAAGGCTGGAGGAGATTTAGCAACACTTTTAGAAGAAACAGGAGTGAATATGAGGGATAGGGCATTTATGGAGAAAAAGGCTTCATCTAATGTTTTAATGTATGTCATCTTCATCTTTTTAGCAGTCTCTGTTGGGGCTCCGGCACTTTTTGGTCTATCTAATATTATGGTTGAGGTTTTAACTACATTACTTGGGACTATGCCTGAAATTTCGGGAGGAGTAAATGTCCCTTTTACTCTTTCAAAGGTAAGTATCTCTACTACCTTTGTAACTTATTTTTCGATAATTTTTATTTTAGTAATTGATGTTTTAGCTTCGCTTATACTTGGACTAGTTAGTCATGGTGAAGAAAAAGAAGGAATGAAATATTTAGTTCCAATGATTTTTATCAGTCTTTTAATCTTCTTTGTAATTAAGTTCTCCCTTTCTGGGTTTGTCCAAGGATTCTTTGGATAGCAAAACGTTTTTATACACTCTTGTTCTTTTTGTTTTATGGCTAAGGCTAAAAAGGTTATTAAAAAAAAGGTGACAAAAAAGAGGAGCGTTAAGAAGACCCCTAAAAAACATCCAAGTAAGGTAAGTAAAAAAGCCCATTCTAAGAAAGATGTTGAGAGAGTTCCAACAGGTGTTAAAGGTTTTGATAAGCTAATTGAAGGAGGATTTGAAAAAGATTCTACAAATCTTGTTGTGGGGGCAAGTGGGAGTGGTAAAAGTATATTTGGTTTTGAGTTTTTACTTGAAGGGATTAGAAGAGGGGAGAGTTGTCTTTATGTTACTTTTGAAGAGAATAAAGAATCTTTTTATGATAATTTAGCAGAGATTGGTTATGACTTGTATGACCTTGAAAAGAAAGGAAAATTTCATTTTCTAGAATATACTCCACAAAAAGTCAAGACGATGCTTGAAGAAGGTGGAGGGGCTATTGAGACAATTGTTTTAAGTAAGAAGATAGAGAGAATAGTACTTGATAGTGCAACCTCACTTATGCTTTTATTTGATAGTGAGTTGGAGAAAAAAGAAGCGGCATTGTCTTTGTTTAATCTTCTTAAGGATTGGAAGTGTACTTCAATTATAATTTATGAAGAGAGTCCAACACTTGGAAAGGATTCTTCTCGAATGCTTGACTTAGAAGCAGATGCTATTATTCTTCTTTATCTAACTCGAGGTAAGAAGAGGCAGAGAGAGAGATTTGTTGAGGTTGTTAAGATGAGGGGAACTGACCACTCACTTAAAATTCATCCATTTGCTATTAAGAAGGGTGGCATATTTATCAGTAGTAGAATAAAAAAATAGAATTCTAAAAATAAAAATAAATAAAGTTAGCTTATTGAACTGTAGACTTGACGCTTCCAGTTGCTGTTTCTGCAATTGTCTTACCTGCTCTCGTATAAGTTACAGTTATATCTCCACTGAATTTTTCTCCAACTGTTGTTGCAGAATCACAAGCTATAAAGATATCTGAAGTACTTGCGTCAGAGATTGATATTCCTGAAGTGTCGGAACCACAGCCGGATACTGTTATGTTACTGATTGTAACACCACTTCCTGCACCATTTCTCACAATTACTCTTACCCCTGTGTCATTTACAAGATGTTCGTCACAGCCCAGAGGAGCACTAATCAAACAGGTGTTTGGCATAGCGCTACTTTGATTGAAAACACCATAGTAAGCAAGAACCCCGACAGCAATAACTGCTGCTAGAATAGCCCAGCCATATGTCATCAAGAATTCCATCGATGCTTGTCCTCTCTTTTCCATTTTACCTCCTTTTTTTTGTTAAATGCTCGTGATATTATCAAATCATAGACGTATTTAAACGTTTCGACGATAAGAATTTTTATAACTCTATTATTTTTCCTGTTCTTCCGACCTGAAAAACCTTTGTTTTTCCAATTTTACTTTCAAGTCCTTCTGCTTCATGAATGTGAGATGAGATTAATACATCTGGTTTTAATTTATCTACTGCATGTCTTAGAATTTTATCTCCGGGAAAGCCTGAAAATTCTGCAGGGGTGTCTCTTGCATGTAAGTGAGATACTATTATTCTTTTTCTCGGCTTCATCTTTTTGAAATTTTTCTTTAGAAAAATAAAGTCTTTTGGGTTGATTTCAAACCTTCCTGAGAGCCCTGCAATTCCCACATTATTGTATGTTAGATAATAATTGTGTAAGTTTTTCGCGTGAGGTTTTAAGCAATATATCTCCTCATCTGTATCCCAGTTTCCATGGACAAATGCTATCTTCTGGTTTTGTTTAATGAAAGGTTCTAAAATACTTTCGTCTCCTTTTACATTTCCAAAAATATCTCCTGCCAGAATCACTAAGTCTGCTCTTTCTTGTTTTGCTTTTTTTGCTAGTTTTCTTGCGATGTTTTTACTTCCGTGTAAGTCTCCTGCTGCAAGTATTCTTAGCTTTTTTTCCATAAAATACCCAATCAACAATTTTTTAAATAGGTTATCGTTTGGTTGGGTATGGCTAATAAGAAAGGATATGATTTTGCAGAAGTAGAGCCCCGTATAATGAAATTTTGGGAAGATGAGAAGGTGTTTAAGTTTGATTTGAAAAAGAAGAATATCTACTCCATTGATACTCCTCCTCCAACAGTTTCTGGAAATATGCACATTGGACACACATCCTCTTATACTCAGCAGGATTTTATTGCGAGATTTAGGAGGATGAAGGGGGGTGTTTTTTATCCATTTGGAACAGATGACAACGGACTTCCAACGGAAAGATTAGTTGAAAGACTAAAAGGCGTAAAGAGTAAGGACATGAGCAGGGCAGAATTTATTGAGCTTTGTTTAAAGACAATAAAAGAGATAAATGAAGATTTTATTTATGACTGGAAGAGAATAGGAATCTCCGCAGACTATGATGTTTATTATTCTACTATCGATGATAACTCTCGAAAGATTTCTCAGAAGAGCTTTATTGACTTGTATAATGCAGGAGAGATTTATCAAGAGGATTTTCCAACAATCTGGTGTCCTGAGTGTCAAACTTCTATTGCTCAAGCTGAACTTGAAGACAGAGAAAAGAATTCTAAATTTAGTACTCTTAAATTTTTTGTTGGGAATTCTGAGCTTCATATTGCTACAACTCGTCCAGAACTACTTCCTGCATGCGTTGCAGTATTTGTAAATCCAAAAGATGAGAGATATAGGAATTTTGTTGGAAAAAAGGCCTGTGTTCCACTCTGTGATGTAGAAGTTCCAATCATTGAGGATGAATCAGCTGAAATAGACAAAGGAACAGGAGTTTTGATGGTTTGTTCTTATGGAGATAGATTTGATGTTGATGCAATTAACAGGCATAAGTTAGAACCGAGAGTTATTCTTGATTATAAGGGTGAATTTACTGAAGGTCCATATAAGGGACTTAAAATAGAAGAGGCTCGAAAAAGAATTCTTGATGATTTGAGGAAAAATAATTTAATTGTTGAAGAAAAAGATATAACTCATGCTGTTAATACTCATGATAAATGTGGTACTGTAATTGAATTTATTCCAACGAGGCAGTGGTTTATCAAGGTAGTTGATAAAAAAGATAAGTTAATTGAACAAGGTAAGAAAATTAAATGGAATCCATCGCATATGTTTAAGCGATATGAAAATTGGGTTAAGGGACTTGAGTGGGACTGGTCGATTTCTCGTGATAGGCATTTTGGAGTCGCAATACCCGTATGGCATTGTGAAAATTGTGATGAGACAATTTTAGCAGAGGAGAGTGAACTTCCAGTGGACCCTCTTCAGACAGAGAAAAAATGTCCTAAATGTGGAAATATTGCGAAGCCAGAAGAAAAAGTGCTCGATACATGGGCTACAAGTTCACTCACTCCCCAGATTGCTTCAAGTTTAGTTGGAGAGAAAATAAAAATTCCTTTTTCACTTAGACCTCAAGCACATGATATAATTAGAACCTGGGCATTTTATACAATTACGAAAGCATATCTTCATGAAAAAAAGATTCCCTGGAAAGATGTTATGGTTTCTGGATTTGTAACACTTGAAGGCGAGAAGATGAGCAAGTCAAAAGGAACTGGAATTGATCCAAGAGAGGTGATAGAAAAATATGGGGCTGATGCCCTTCGGTTTTGGGCAGCAGGAATCAAGCTTGGAGAGGATTTAGACTATCAAGAACAAGACCTTGTTGCAGGAAAGAAAATGATTACAAAACTCTGGAATGCTAGCAAGTTTGTATTTATGAATTTGAAAGGGTATGACGGAAAAAGTAGGCCTGAGAAATTAGAAAAAATTGACACTGCTTTTCTTCAAAAGCTTAATTCGGTTGTAAAGTGTTGTACTGACTCATTTTATTCTTATGAGTATAGTCGTGCAAAATATGAAATTGAGAGGTTTTTTTGGAAAGATTTTTGTGACAATTATTTGGAGATTGTGAAGAAGCGAGTTTATAATGATACTGGAGATAAAAAACTATCTGCACAATATACTCTATATAATGGACTTTTATATATTCTAAAAATTTTGTCGCCTGTTATGCCTTTTTTAACTGAAGAGATTTATCAGACATATTTTAAAGATAATGAAGGAGATAAATCGATACACCTTTCTAATTGGCCAGAAAATGAAGAAGTGAAAAGTTCTGTTGATTTTGATTCTTTTGTTGAGATTCTCTCGAAAGTTAGACAGGAAAAGACAAATAAATCTAAATCTATGAAGGCAGAAATCATTTTAGGGTTAGGTAGGGAGAGTTTAGATAAGATAAGAGGGTCGCAAAAAGATTTAGCTGATGTTACAAACGCACAAAAAATAAAGACAGGTGAATTTTCTGTAGAGTTTATAGAATAAAATGGATGAGGCACAAAAGTTTGAGCTTGAGAGTTTGATTGAGGAACTTGATGATTATCGTGGTAGGCACACTGAGCTAATTACTGTATATATTCCTTCGGGGTTTACTCTAACTCAGGTTACAAAACAGTTAGAAGATGAGAAGGGGACTGCGACAAACATTAAGAGTAATACGACGCGTAAAAATGTTATTAATGCACTTGAAAAAGCAATTAGAAAGTTAAAAGAAATTGAGAAAACTCCTAAAAACGGGCTTGCTCTATTTTCTGGAAATGTAAGTGATGTTGAGGGAAAAGAGGATTTACAGGTTTGGGCGCTTGAGCCTCCAAAAAAATTGAAGGTTAGAATTTATAGGTGTGACCAGACTTTTGTTCTTGAACCCTTAAAAGAGATGCTTGAAAATGATGAGATTTATGGACTTTTGATAATTGAGAGAAATGAGGCTTCAATTGGAATGCTTGATGGTAAACATATCAAGATTTTACAACACATGACTTCTGGGATTCCAGGGAAAACTCGGGCGGGAGGCCAATCAAGCCAGAGGTTTGCACGTATTAGAGAGAGTATGGCTAAAGAGTTCTTTAAGCGAGTCGCTGAAGCTATGAAGACTCACTTTTTTGATAATAAAAAGTTAAAGGGAATTTTAGTTGGTGGTCCTATTCCAACAAAAGAGGATTTTTTAGAGCAGGGGGGGCTTGTAACAGCACTTAAAGATAAGGTTATTGCTGTAAAGGATTTAGGGGGGACTGAGATGCATGGGCTTCAGGAGTTAGTTGAGAAATGCCAGGATATTTTAGCTGAGCAAGAGATTACAA
>Ga0272442_10010669_pt1 | contig 11296 bp, 6 predicted proteins | sample SSMForm2O_FD_200262 | JGI IMG/M metagenome (GOLD analysis project Ga0272442, IMG submission 200262) | Marine sediment archaeal communities from Little Sippewissett salt marsh, Falmouth, MA, United States - SSM-Form-2O | ecosystem: Environmental > Aquatic > Marine > Wetlands > Sediment ...
GCACGGCGGGCTGGCCGAGGGCTGCGAGCGCTTCGAGGGCGCGGTCGCGCACGGCACACGATTCGTCGTTGAGTTGGGCGGTCAGGCGCGCGGACGTGTCGGCAGGGGGCTGGGCTTTCTCGGCCGCGAGAGCGGCGCCGAGCAGGCAGGCGAGCGAGGCCCAGGCAAGGGGGCGGGGCACGGCCTCACTCCTTCCCTGCCTCCTGCACGCGCCGCCACCAAGCGTCCCAGGCGTCCTTGCGGAAGCCGAGGTCCTGGGCGGTGATGCGGTGCAGGAGGTCCATAATCTCGACGCCGGTCGTCTCGTCGCAGCCCTGGAGGGAGCGGAGGAGTGCGTCGAGCGCGTCGTCTCCGAGGTTGGCGAGCACCTCGCGGGCGTGGGCCACGTCCTCTGCGTTCGTGCCGGCGAGCTGGCGGACGAGTCCGTCGATATCGTTCGGTTGTGCCAGGGCGCGACGCTTCCTGGCACCCTCGCCGAGGAGTTCCATGATGAGGCGGGGGTCGCGAGCGGGGGGAGCCTCCGGTTTCGCAGCGGCAGTCTTCTGGGGGGCGAGGCGTTCGAGCAGACTGCGTGCCCGCCAGGCGGTCTCGGCGTCGGGGCCTCTTGCCACGCGTTGGAGGGCGTCGCGCGCGGCCTCGCCCAGGTCGGCGAGCCGCAGGGATGCTGCCTGGCGCTCTGCCCATCCTTCGGCTCCAAGCTGGGCAATGAGGTGCTCGAGCTCGGCGTCGGCGGGCGGCTTTTCGGGCGTGCGGGGACGTTGGGCCTCGAGCTCGTCCAGGCGCTCGCGCGCGGCCCGTGCCCATCGGGTCTTGGGGAAGCGCTCGGCCACTTCGGCGTAGAGGGTGCGCGCGGCCTCGGCCCCGCCCTGCTGGGTGCGTGCGCGCGCGGCCGAGGCGTAGAGGGTGCGGGCGGGGTCGGCGACGGGCTCGGCGTCGCGGCCGTGCAGGAGCGAGAGCGCGTAGTCCGCCCGCCATCGCACCTCGGGGTCGGTGCTGGCGAGTGCGGCGCGGAGCTGCTTGCGGACGTGGCCTCGGAGGCGGATGAGCTCGCGCATCGCCTTCTCGCGCGTCTCGCTGTTCGCGTGTCCGAGCTGGCGCACCAGTTCGGCCACCTCGGAGGGCTTCGGGGGCCGCGGCGGCTCCTCCTTGCCCCGAAGGGTGTCGCGCGGCGCGTCCAGGGGCAGCGCCCAGGTGCGGAAGCCGAGCAGCACGGCCACGAGCGCCACCACCTTCGCCAGCGATTGCACGGTTCGCATGTTCCTGCCTCGTTTGCGTTTCCCGGGTCATTGTACTCCCGGGCGGCGCGGGATGTCAACCGACTGCTGCGCATCGGTGCCGGTCCATGTGGCACTTGACTGTCGGCAGATGTCGCATAGAATGAGGGGTGCCGACGGGCGGCCGCCGGCGGGCCGACAGATGAACCCCGGTTGCGAGGTGGCGAGATGGCAATGGGATTGCGCCGAAGGCGGACGTTGATCGCGACGGTCTGCGCGGCCTGGACGCTGGCCGCCCTCCCCTGCTTCGCCGACACGCTGCGCGGGACGATTCGCAGCGTGTCGCCGCGCGAGCGACGCCTGGTGGTCCAGGATGCGGACGGCGACGACAATCACCTGCGCGTGGCGCGAACGGCGCGGATCGTGCTGAACGGGAAGGCTGCCACGCTGGACGAGCTTCAGGCAGGAGACCGCGTGGTCGTGACGTTCGCGGAGGACTCCAAAGGAGCGGCCACGGCCTCGGCCATCAGTGCCCGGCGAGGGAAGTGACGCAGTTCGGTCGGGCGCGTGCCCTCCCAATGAAACGCGGCAGGAATGAATCAGCAGCCCCCTGAACCCCAACACCCCGACACGCACGAGGGCCGGCTGGGCCGGCTTGCGCACCGCCTGGCCGAGGCCGACCCCAACCCCACGCTGCCCCGCGGCGTCCGCATCGCCATGACGGCGGGGCCGTTCGTGGGCTTCGGCCTCATCCTGCTCGTCGCGCTCATCGTGTCGGGCAAGGAGGCGGTGGCGTGGCTGGTGGGTGCGGAGCTCGGCAGCTTCCTCGGCTTCGGAAAGTTCGTGATCTTCGGGGGGCTGTTCGGCGACGTGATCGCCCACATCATCGGCTACGTGCCGCAGACGGCGCCGCCGAGCCTCTGGATTCTGGCGGGCCTGGTGGTCTACGGCGACCTGGGCACGGCGCTCGTGATGATGGCGAACATGACGCTCCTCTACCGCGCGCCGTTCTTCGGGGCGCGCCTGGCCTCGTGCCACATGGCCGGCTGGCAGGTGCTGCGGGTGCACCGCTGGATGCGGCGGGTAGCGTGGCTGGGGGTAGCGGTGTTCGTGGCCGCGCCGTTCCAGGGCACGGGTGCGGTGGTGGGGACGATCCTGGCGCGAATCCTGGGGCTCTCGCGGCTCTCGACGCTGAGCGCCACCCTGGCGGGCTCTACGGCCGGGTGCGTGGCGCTCGCGCTCCTGGGGCAGTATGGCCGTCAGCGGGTGCAGCAGATCGGCGACCACCCGTACGTGGCGGCCGTCGTGGTGCTGCTGAGCATCGCGGTGATCGTGGTGATGGGGCGGTGGTTCATGGGGCAGAACGTGCGCGACCACATGGGGGACCCCGACGAGCAGCACGATTAGCCTGGGCAGTTCAGACGAACTGCCCAGGAAATCCGAAGCACGAAACCCGAAAACGAATCTGGAAGCCAGACAGCAGCCCGCTCAGATGCCGCTGAGGAGGGCGGCGAGGCGCGCATCCCAGACCAGCTCGCCAAGGCGGGCGCCGAGCCGGGTCATCGCCACGCTCATGCGCGTCCACTCGGCGGCATCGAGCTTCGCGCCCGCCTGCGCGATTCGCTTGCGGAAGGGGGCCACGAGCTGGCGTGCATCCGCGAGGCGGCGAGCCAGCTCGTCGCGAGCCGCGGGGGAGCCCTCCCTGGCCGCCTCTGCCTCCAGCTCGGCCAGTTGTGCCACGAGTCCTCGGAGCGCCTCGCGCGCCATGGCGAGGTAGGCTCTGCCTGCCTCGCCCTCGCGGGTGAAGAGGACGATGGGTCCGCGGCGGTCACCGCGGCGCAGCTCCGGGGCGAGCGAGGCGAGCATCTTGTCCGTGGGCGAGAGCACGAGGTGGCCGAAGCGGGGCGCGTCGTGGAAGTTGGCCATCGTCTGCGACCAGTTGGACCATTCGCGGGCGCCGCCGGCGTAGCGGTCGCGGCACACGTTGAAGCCCACCACCGCGCCCGGCCTGGGAGCGGGGAGGCCCACGTCGCGCCAGGGGATGGCCAGCTCGAGCGTCCAGCCCTTCGCCCCGAGCTTCGTGCCCAGGCGCGCGGTGCTGTTCCAGTAGGCATCGGCCTTGTGGGAGTCGTAGAACGAGCCGGCGAGGTTGACGGCGAACTGGTAGTAATCCGTGTGGTCGTGGCGCGGGTCGAGGAAGATCTCGATGGTCTCGCCGCGGAAGCAGCCGCTGGAGTCGCGGCCGGCGAAGGTGGGCGTGAGCTTGGCCGCGAGCGGCTCGTCGCACAGGACGGCGAAGTAGAGGCAACGGTCGTCGTAGCCGACGCGGAAGGAGGCCTGCACGTCGAGCAGCACGGGCTTGTTGTAGCGGGTGAAGCCGCTCACGAGGGGGGCGGCGGCCCAACAGGCGTCGTCGGGCGAGCCGTCGATGACGGGCGGCGCCGACAGCCGCGGGCAGGGATAGACCTTGACGGGATACTCATCGGCGGCCACGGCCCACGGGCACGCCGCAGCCAGCAGCAGCACACACAGCACCGCACGCTTCATTGAATGGCCTCCAGCCTCCCCTGAGCGTCAGCGGGCCTTCACCGTGAGGGCCAGCCGCTGCTCCTGCTCGGTGAAGAGGTCGATCGCGCGGACCTCCCACTTGCCCTCGGGATCGTTGAGGGCGATTGGGAGGGTGACTTCCACGGGCTTCCCACCCACGATGGCCACCTGGTGCAGCCACTCGGCGGGCGTGCCGTCGGGTGCGGTGACGCGGAGCCGCACGGCGTGGAGGCCCGCGGCGCCGGGCGCCTGGAGCTTCAGGACGCTCCGCTCGCCGGGCTTCACCTGGGCGGGGGCAACCGACGCGCGGATGCGAGCCAGCTCCCGCGGCGCCAGGACGAGGAACGTGGGGCGCGAACCGAGCAGCTTCGTGGCGAACGCCCGCGTGGTGCCCAGGATCTTCCGATGCCGCAGGTCGACCACGTGGCGCTCCTGGGCGAGTGCCACCTGCACGGCCTCGTCCTCGCCTTTGTGGCGGAAGAGGGCCACGATTTCGAGCTCGCCGTTGCGCCAGCGGACGGTCTCGAGGTTGCGGGTGCGCTTGCCGTCGGTGGTCGTGGCGACCGTGGGCACAACGCCCGCTGAGGCCAGGAGTGCGGCGAATGGCTTCTGGGCGCCCACGGGGGTCGCCGCGTCGCCGAGCCTGGGATGAGAGGCCATCGCGAAGTTGAGGAGGATGGCCTGTCCCTTGCCCACCTTGTTGACAGTGAGGATGGGGTGCTCTCCGCACTGGCCGTGCGGGGTGGCTCCCGCCAGTGCGACGGCCGGGTCGCACAGGGCTCCGTCGAAGGCGAGTGGGGCCCCGCCGAACCTGAGCTTGGCGGCGCCTTTCACCGCGGGGCCGCGGCCTGTGCGGCGGATGCCGAAGAGCTTGTCGAGGCAGCCGGCGGGGAGGGGCTTGCAGCGGTCGTTATAGAGGCCGGGCCGCACGTCGGCGATCACCGTGCCGCCGTTGCGGGCGAAGCTCTCGATGACGGCGGCCTCCTTCGGGCCGATCGCCTCGGCCCGCGAGAGGATGAGCACGCGGAAGCGCTCGGGGTGGAACTCGCCCCGCCGCAGCATGCGATCGGTCACGTAGCGGAACTGGAGGCCCAGCTCCCGCAGCGCACGCTGCCAGGCCACCTGGTTGGCCTCCACGCCATCGAAGCTGCCCTCGAGCTGCCCCGCGTAGCACGACGGGTGGGAGAAGAGCATGGCCACCCCGCCGTCGAGCATCTCCGAGCGCACCAGGAGGGTGCCCAAGCCGTCGCGGACAATCTGAGTCTCGTCCACGAGCTCCTGCGTGGCGGGCCACGGCCCCAGGTGCGGGGCGAGGAAGCCGTGGAAGCGGCCGATGCAGTCCCACCGCCACCACCACACGCTGTCGCACCCGCGGGTGATCATCCGCCAGTATTTCGTGATGAGCGAGGTGGCATCCTTGCGGTACCCCATCCAGTTGGCACGGGGGAAGTCGCGGGGGGCAATCGAGCGGAGCACCTCGTCCGCCGTGCCGGGATAGGGCGACCAGAATTCGAGCTCGCGGACGAACAGATCGATGTCGTCGCCCCGGGCAAACCGCCCCGCCCCCTCGAAGCCGGTGCGCGACTTCGGGTCGATGGTCCTGTAGGCCCGGGCGAACTGCTTGCAGAACTGCACGTAGTTCCACGAGCGGAAGGCCTGGCGGTCAAACCAGCGGGCGGAGTTGCCGGCGCGTTTCGCCTCGGCGCCCTGGTTGTCGTCGGGCTTGAGCAGGGCCACCTCGTCGAAGCTCTTAAGGGCCGTGCCCCACGAGGCGTTCAGGGCGCCCACGGTGCCGTACGTTTGGGCCAGGTACTTGCGGTATGCGGCCAGGCAGTGGGGGCTGAGGCACGAGCCGCGCACGTGGTTCTCGTCGCCGAGCGAGTAGACGAACACGCCGTGGCGGCGGGCCTCGCGGTAGTCCTCGGCCTTCTTCTCCACGTGGGCCTTCACCGCCGCGGCGTCGTTCCAGCAGAAGGGCTTCATGATGCCCGGCTTGGTGTGTGCTTCGAGGATGCGCGTGGTGTAGGGCACCCAGGCGATATCGTAGCCGGCGAGCACGCGGGGCAGGCTGCCGTGGCCGAGCTGAAGCGTGGTGCCCAGGCGTGCCAGGCTCTCCTCGGCATAGGGGGCGAGCGGGCCTTTGGGCACGTCCCAGATCAGGAAGTTGAACTGGCCGCGATGGCGCTTCACGACGTGGAAGTACTGGTATGCGCTCGCCGCCTCGCCCTCGGCGTCGGCCAGGGTGGCCTCCACGCGCACGAGCATGGGGAGCCAGGGCTCGACGGGGAAGTCAAACTTCGGGGCGCCGGCGGCGGGCACGGTCGTTTCCATGAGGATGCGATCGCGGCGGTCGCGCAGGCGTACGGTCACGGTCTCGTTGGCTCCCGCATTGCCGGCCAGGCTCACGCTGCCGATGATCCGCTCGCCCACCTCGCCCCAGGGGCATTCGAACTCCACGCTCTCGACGCGCCGCTCCGCCGCCACGGCGAACGGCGCCGTGGCCCACGCCTCGATGCCCCGGGCGCTTCGGGCAATGACGTCGAGGTGGTAGGCATCCGCTCTCAGCCTGGGCAGCGGGCGGCTCAGCGTCCCCTCCCCTGCCGCGGTCTTCTTGCTCTTGAGAGGCACGCGGACGCCGTCGAGACGCCGCAGCCACAGATCGACGGTGAGTTCCTTACCCGTGGGGTTCTTCCAGCGCACGGTCGCCTGGCGACCCGCCACTTCGCTGCGCGGGATTGCGGGCGCTCCCGTACTCGCCGCCAGCTCCACCTGCGGCTCCTTGCCCGCGGCCCAGAAGATGGCACGCCCGAACGCCTCCTGCCAGTACTCGTAGCGCGTGTCCCAGCCCAGCTCGTACGGGATGCCGGGCTGCCGCGGGAGGGCCACGCCGCGGCCCTTGCCCACCTGGTAGGCGCCCTGGAGGCCCGCACTCGCGAGGAAAGCGGGGAGTTGCTTCACCCGCCGCTGGGGCTTGAGGATTCGGTTGTCGCCGCACCCGACGAGCACGATGCCCGCCCCGTCGGTCACGGGCTTGAGCACCTTATACTGGGCTTCGCTGTTGAGCTGCGTGGGGGGGATGCCGTAGAAGACGTAGGCGTCGTAGGGCTTCTCGACCAGGCGCAGCATGCGCCGCAGGCCCGCCTCGCCGCCGTGCCAGCCCTGCTTGCTGGTGTCGACGATGCGTGCCCAGAAGACGGCGTCGACCTCGATGTCGAACCGCTGCTTGAGCTCGACCCCCTCACGCGGCACGGTGCCGCGGCCGTTGCAGAACAGGAGCACGCGCAGGCGTCCGCGGGCGTAGGGCTTCGCCCACTTCGTGTGCGGCGTCTGGAAGGCCGTGGACATCTGGTGGTCGAGCTCGAGCTCCTCGGCATCCTGCGCGCAGGCCGCAGCGCCGCCGAGCACCAGGACGAGACAGAGGGCGAGGCATCTCAGGAGTCTCATCGGCCGCTCCTTCGACGTGAGCGTGACGTTGCGTGCGGATTGGTTCCCTGTGGTCCGCCAGTCTATTGCCGGCGCAGGGCGGTGTCAACCAGAGGCGGTGTGGGGTGGGCGGGCGTCAGGCGGTGTCGGCGGGGCGAGCAACGTCGTCGGCGGCGGGCGGGAGGCCGAGCATGGCGCGGGCGCCGCGGCGGATGTCGAGGAACAGTGCGAATCCTGCGGGCACGAGGATGAGGGTGAATACGGTGGAGAAGAAGAGGCCGCCGATGACCGCGGCGCCCAGGCCTGTGTAGAGCTCCGTGCCGGAGCCTCCGCCGGTGGCCAGGGGCAGCATGCCGAGCACGCTGGTGGTGGAACTCATGAAGATGGGGCGTGTGCGGTGCTGCACGGCGCCCAGGATCGCCTCGTCCTGCGAGGCGCCGGCGCGCCGCAGGTTGAGCGCCTGGTGGACGATCAGGATCGCGTTGTTCACCACCACGCCCGTGAGGATCACGAAGCCGAGCAGGGTGATGACGTTGAACTCGGCCAGGCCGGGCACGATGCCGCGGTAGTGGAGGAACTGCATGACGCGAATGCCCACGATCGCCCCCGCCCACGAGAGCGGCACGGTGAACATAATGACGAAGGGGTAGACGAACGACTCGAAGAGGGCGGCCATGAGCAGATACGTGATCAGCACGGCGAGGGCAATCGACGGCGTGAGGGCCGCGAGGGCCTCGTTCAGACGGTCGGCCGCGCCGTAGAGCGAGACGGAGTAGCCCGAGGGGAGGCGCTTGCGCAATGGGTCCACCACGTCGCGCTCGACGACTTCGAGCACTGTCTGGAGCGGCATCTCGGGGGCGATCTGCACCGTGAGAGTCACTGAACGGTCCTGGTCGATGTGCTCGATCTTGGTCGGGCCTTCAGAGTAGCCGATGTCCGCCACGTCGCGCAGCGTCACCGAGGTGCCGTCGGGCCGCCGCAGGATGATGTTCTCGAGATCCTCGCGGGTGCGGATGTCGCGCTCGGCGCCGATCAGGGTCAGGTCGTACTCGTCGCCCCCCTCCTTGTAGGTGGTGACAATCTTGCCGCCGATAAGGGTCTGGAGGACGTCCGAGATGTCGCTGACCTGGAATCCGAGGCTGGCGGCGCGCTCGCGGTCGGGCACGATCGGCAGCTCGGGATTCCCGATGTCGAGCGTGTTCCGCACGTTGGCCACGCCGGGGAGGCCGCGAAGCTGGCCCTCGACCTCGGCCGCGTAGGTCGCCAGGTCGGTGAGCTCGGGGCCGCGCAGATTCACGTCCACGCTCTTGCCGCCCATCGCCTCGCGGAAGACGGACATCTTGAAGACCCACACGCCGGGCGGGAACCGCGGGCCGGGCACGGAGGTCATGAGGGTGAACTGGAGCTTCTGGACGAAGGCATCGAGGTTGTCGCGGTACTCGGGCTTCACGCGGACGCCGAGGAACGAGGTGTCGCGGAAGCCGATGAGCGCCACGGTGAAGTACTCCTCCACCTCGGGCATCGCGCGCACGTGCTTCTCGATGTCCTTGCAGATGGCCTGCGCCTTCCCGATGTTGATGCCGGGCGGGTTGAAGACGAGGCCGAACACGAAGTTGCGGTTGCCCTGGGGCAGGTAGTCGAGCGGCGGCCTGAGCTTCCAGAAGATCAGGATGCAGGGGGCCACGATAAGCAGGATGACCGCGATCTTGCGCGCCGAGCCGCGCAGCACCCACCGCGCCTGGTGCTGGATGGCGGCGTGGACGCCCCAGCCCACCCACGCGAACGTGAGCACATCGACCACCCGGTGCCACTTCGCGCGCTCGCGCCGATCGTGCGTGCGGGCCTCGGCGTGGAGCCAGCGCGAGCAGAGCATCGGGATGAGCGACATCGATACGATGAGCGAGAAGCCCACCGCACAGGCCAGCGCGATCGCGATGTCCTTGAAGAGCTGCCCCGCCTCGACTTTGAGGAACACGATGGGCAGGAAGACGGCCATGGTGGTGAGCGTGGACGAGAGGACGGCGCCCCAGACCTCGCGGGTGGCGTTGCGCGTGGCCTCCTGGCGCCCTTCGCCCTCCTCGAGGTGGCGGAAGGCGTTTTCGAGCACCACGATCGCGTTGTCGACCACCATGCCCACGGCAAAGCCGAGGCCGGCGAGCGACACGATGTTCACCGTCCGCCCCAGTGCGAAGATGAAGATGAAGGTGGCGATGAGCGAGATGGGGATCGAGAAGACGATGATCACCGTCGAGCGCACGCTCCGCAGGAAGAGCAGCAGCACCACCGTGGCCAGCACCGCGCCCAGGGCCACGTTCTGCACCACGTTGTGGATCGACTCCCAGATGTAGGTGGAATCCTTGTGCACCACCTGGAGCTGGAAGTCCATGTTGGCCAGCAGCTCGGCGTTGATGCGTTCGAGGGCGGCCTCCACGTTCTCGACCACCCTCAGGGTGTTCGTTCCTGTCTTGCGGATGATGCCGAAGACCACGGTGTTCCGGCCCGTGTGGCGGACGGCGGCGAGCTGCTCCTTGTAGGAGTCCCTGGCCTCAGCGAAGTCGCGGACGTAGATGGGGCGCCCGTTTCGGTAGGCGACGATGACGTTGGCCACGTCGTCGATGGACTGGAACTGTCCGACGGTGCGTGCGGTCTCGCGTCGCTTGCCGCGTTCGAGCGGGCCGCCGCGCACGTTGAGGTTCTCGCGCTGGAGGGCGCCCGCCACGTCGGCCACGCGGAGGCCGAATCCGCTCATTCGCGCGTAGTCGAGGATGACTCGGATCTCGCGCTCGGGGCCTCCGAAGAGCCACAGGTCGCCCACGCCCTCGGTGCGTTCGAGGTGGGGGCGGATGTGCTCGTCGCAGAAGCGGTAGGTGCCGAAGACGTCGAGCGGGCCCTTCACAGTGGGCTTCTGCGCCGCGAAGATCCACATGATGGGGTTCTCCTCGTCGGAGGAGACGGCCTTGATGATGGATTCCTTGGCGTCGTCGGGCAGGTCTTCGACGAGGTTGAGCTTCTTGAGGGCGTTGATGCTGGCGAGATCCTTGTCGACCCCCCAGTCGAACTCCAGGCGGATCTCGGAGCGGTTCTCGCGCGAGGTGGAGGTGATGCGCTTGAGGTCCTCGACGGAGGCGAGCTGCTCCTCGAGCTTGTTGACGATCTGCTGCTCGACCTCGGGCGGTGCGGCCCCGGGGTAGGGTGTCTCGATGGTGATCTCGGGCTTGTCGACCGTGGGCCGCATCTGGATGGGGAGGTTGACCAGCGCGATCATGCCGAAGAGGACGACGAGGATGACGCCGACCCACACCGAGACGGGGCGGTCCACGGAGACATCGATGAAGCTCATCGCTCGGCCTGCTTCGGGGAGGCGGCGGCTGGGGCCTTGCGAGCCGCCCTCGGAGAGGGCGGCGGCGCATCCTGCTTGCCTGGCAGGCCGCTCACCACGGTCATCACCTGCTGGTCGCGCAGGTTCCCGTTGCCCGTCACCACCACGAGGTCATCGGCATCGAGGGTGCCGTCGACGACCTCTCGGATCTCGATCATCCCCTCCTGGCGCACGCCGGTGCGCACGACGACGCGTGCGGAGAGGAAGATGGGCCCTGGCATCGGCGGCATGCCGCCCGGCGGCCCGCCCGCGGCTGCCTTCGGCGGTGCGCCGGCGCCCTTCGCGGGCGGCTTCGCCGCCCCCTTGCCCGGGGGTCCGCCAGGAGGCCCTCCGCCTGCCCCTTGCGGCATGGGCACCGCCTTGAACACCAGGGTGAGCCCGCGGCTGAGCACGATCGCGTCCTCGGGCACCTGGAGCACGTCCCGCCGCTCGTCGAGCACGAAGCCCACGCGGGCGAACATGCCCGCGCGCACGCCCTGCCGGCCGTTCTGCACGTTGATCTGCACAGGGAAGCTGCGCGACAGCTCGTCCGCCTTCGGGATCACGCGGTGCACGACGCCCTCGAAGTGCTTGCCGGGATGCGCATCGAACGTCATCACCACGCGCTGCCCCTCGCGCACCTGGCGGATCACCTTCTCGGTGACCATCGTGTGGACGCGCAGCAGCGAGGTGTCGATCAGGTCGACCACGGTGCCGCCGACCTGGGTCCACTCGCCCTCCTCGACGTGCTTGC
>Ga0272442_10010670_pt1 | contig 11295 bp, 8 predicted proteins | sample SSMForm2O_FD_200262 | JGI IMG/M metagenome (GOLD analysis project Ga0272442, IMG submission 200262) | Marine sediment archaeal communities from Little Sippewissett salt marsh, Falmouth, MA, United States - SSM-Form-2O | ecosystem: Environmental > Aquatic > Marine > Wetlands > Sediment ...
ATCGAAATCGTTCACTGGCTCGCAACAATCGAAAAGATGGCGGCCGATCTTTACGCGAAGGCCGCCGAAAAATTCGGGACCGACGAAGCGCTTGCCGCCTTTCTCGGCAAGCTGCACGAGGACGAACTCACCCACGCAGATATGATGCAGCGCATCGCCCAACTCATTCAGACCGAGCAGACGCCGACGCGCAGCGATATCAAACTGACCCCGGAGACAAAAGCGCAAGTTGAGGAGCCTCTGCGCGAGATTCTGTCCCGGCTCACCGCCGGAGAGGTAACCCGAAAAGAGCTTTGGGAGGCCGTCGCCCGCATCGAATTCGGCGAATGGAACGACGTTTTCCTCTATGTCGTCGCTCTCTTCAAAGAGCGGTCGCCCGACCTGGAACGCCTCGCGGCCGGCATGCAGGCGCACATCGCGCGGATCGAGCATTTTCTCCACGACCTCCCCGCCGACGAACGGCCCGCATTGGACGTTGCCACCCTGGCGAAGGTCTGGCCGGGCAAGTTCCTCGTCGTCGAGGACAATCCCGTCGTGCGCGAATTCATCGTCAATCTCCTCATGCGGAAAGGCACGGCCTATGCCGCCGCGAACGGAAAAGAAGGTCTGGAACTGACACGCCGCCACTTCTTCAACGTCATCGTTACCGACATCGAGATGCCCGTCATGAACGGTATTCGCTTCTACGAAGAGGCCGTTGCCGAAGACCCGCGCTGGAAGGGGCACTTCCTTTTCATGACATTCAATCTCGCGCCCGACCGCGCGCAATTCCTCAAAGAAGAAAGCGCCCCCTGCGTTCTCAAGCCCTTCGACCCCCGCGAACTCGTCGCCCTTGTCGAGGTCGTCGCCCGAACAAGCGCTGATGCGATGTAGAACGGACTTCGGACGGGGCAAGGCGCCAGGAGTGCGGCAAGAGGGCGGAAAAGGTGAGCGCCTTCCGCGCCGCCGGCGCCGTGTTCGCCACCCGTGTAGAAAGGGCACAAACGGCTTTCGTTCCCGCCGCCTTGACAAGCCCCCTCGCTCTCGGTTGAAATGCTTTGGCGGGCCGCCAGGAAACGGCGGTCGCGTCATCCTGAGCCCTTCGACAGGTTCAGGACAGGCTTCGCGAAGGATCCTTCAGGCCCTGTGCTTTCAGGCGATCAGTCGCGTCGAAAGATTCTTCGCTTCGCTCAGAATGACTTCGTTAGAGAAGCTGCCGAATCGTCAAGTGGAGAGGAAACTTCATGGCCCCCCGAAACGTCGTCGTTGCGCAGTCCGGCGGTCCGACGCCGGTTATCAACAACAGCCTTCGTGGCATCATTGACGCCTGCCGGTCGTTCCCGTCCGATTTCGGAACCGTCTACGGCGGATATCACGGCGTCGAGGGCATTCTGAAGGAAGAACTGATTGACCTTACCGGCCAGTCGGCGCGCGAGATCGAACTTCTGCGGACCACGCCCTCGGCCGGGTCCATCGGAACTTGCCGCTACAAGCTTAAGAAGGGCAACGACGAGGACTTCGCCCGCGTCATCGATGTGTTCAAGGCGCACGACGTGGGCTATCTCTTCTATATCGGCGGCAATGACTCGATGGACACGGCGCACAAGGTCAGCCTGCTCGCCGCCGAGCGGGGATTGGAACTGATCGCGACCGGCGTGCCGAAAACCATTGATAATGACGTGGGCGATTCGGAGTTCAAGCTGATTGACCACACGCCGGGTTACGGTTCCGTGGCGCGGTACTGGGCCTGCGTGGTGCAGAACGCGAACGAGGAGAACGCGGGCTCCTGCCCGGCCGATCCGGTGCTGGTGCTTCAGGCGATGGGCCGCAAGATCGGCTACATCCCCGCCGCCGCGCGCCTGGCCGATCCGAATCGCGAGATGCCGCTTCAGATTTACATGGCCGAGTCCAAGGTGACGATGGCGCAGGTCGCCGACAATGTGAATGACGAACTCAAGCGCTCCGGCCGGTGCATCGTGGTCGTCAGCGAGGGATTCGACGTGGGCGACCTCGGCGCGCGTCGCGACTCGTTCGGGCACGTTCAGTTCAGCGCCAGTGGGACCACGGTCGAGCAGACCATGGTCAACATCTTGAACGAGAAGGGCCTGGCGGCGCGCGGCTCGGCGCGGGGCAATGTGCCGGGCACGGACCAGCGCCACGCCATGATTTATGCGTCGGAGGTGGACCTTGAAGAGGCCTACCAAGTCGGCCGCAAGGCGGTGCTCGTGGCGCTGAACGACGGCAGCGGATTCATGAGCACCCTCCTGCGCGACCCCGGCGATGCCTACAAAGTGCGCTACGACAAGGTGCCGCTTCAGGAGGTTGCGAACTCCGAACGCGCGTTCCCGGAAAACTGGATCGCGCCGAGCCGGTACGACGTGACCGACGAGTTCGTCGCCTACGCCAAGCCGCTCATCGGCGATCGCTGGGTGGACGTGCCGCTGGAGAACGGCATCCAGCGTTTCGCGCGCATCGAGAAGCGGTTCGCGCCGAAGAAGTTGCCGGAATACGTTCCGCAGGCCTATTGATCGTCCGTTCGCGGCGGGGCGGTTTGTTCTGGAAGCCGAATGGTCCTTAGACAACTAAAATGCGGCGCGGAGACCGTTCGGAATCTCGAACGCTCCGTCGCGCTCGAGTGGCTGGAGACGAACGCGGCTGGCGACTTCGCCTGCGGCACGGTCGCGGGACCGGCGACGCGGCGCGAACACGGTCTGTTCGTCCCGCGCGGTCCCGGCGAGATGCCCATGTTGCTGCTGGCCGAACTCGACGCGGTTCTGGAAACCGGCGAGACGTCCGTCGAGTTGTCCTGCCATCAATACGTCGGCGTGCGCCGGCCGGAAGGCTGGCGGCATGGCCTGTCCTTCGAGGCCGCGCCCTTTCCCACGTGGCGGCACGAAACCCCCGCGGGAATACTGACGACGCGTCTCTTCCTGCCCCATGACAGCCGTTGCGTCTGCGTCGTGTGGCGCTTGGAGAGCGACGGTCCGCCGTCGCCGTGCCGCCTTCGCGTCCGGCCCTTGATGGCTTATCGCGAACTGCACGCGCTCACGCACGCGAATCTCGACGCGGACCTTGCGTGGCGGAAGGACGGCAACGCCGTCTCCATCGCTCCCTACGCCGGCTGCCCGCGCATGATCTTTCACGCGCCCGGCGCGCGCGTTCAAGACGCGAGGGACTGGTACTACCGGTTTCACCATCCCTGGGACGTCGAGAACGGACTCGACGGCGACGAGGATCGCTTCTGCTTCTGCGAGTTTTTTTACGAGATCGCTCCCGGAAGGGACGCCGCTTTGACCGCGGGGTTCGAGACGTCGCCGTTTGACGTCGCGGAGGCGGCCCTGCGCGAGACGAAACGCCGCGAAGTATTCGCGCTGCCCGGTCTCGACGCGGACCCGCTCGCCCAAACCCTGGCGCGCGCGGCGGACGCCTTCGTCCGGTGCGACGCGGACGGCGGCGCGGACATCGTGGTTGGATACCCGGGGGGATATCGCGACGACCTTCGCGCCAGGCTGATCGCGCTGCCGGGAATTCTCCTCAGCACGCGCCGGCTGGACGATGCGAAAGATTTTCTGAACGGTGCCCTCTGCGACCTTCTCGCACGTCCGGCCCCCGAGGAACTCGACGACGTTGGCCTGTGGCTGATCCGCGCGGGCGAACAGTACGTGGATCACTCCCGCGACTGGGATTTCCTGCGCGAGACGCTCGCCCCCGCGGCCCGGGAGATCGCCGAGCGCTACATCCGCAACGACTCGGCGACGGGATTCCGGATGACGCCCGATGCGCTTCTGTGTTCGATTGACCCGTCCCGAGCCCTGACGTGGATGGATGCTTGCATTCACGACTGGCCCGCGACGCCGCGGACGGGCAAGCCCGTCGAGGTGAACGCGCTGTGGCATCACACGCTCTGCCTCCTGGCGCGCTGGCTGCGCCGCGGGGACGATACGGCCGCCGTCGAGCGGTTCTCGCGGTTGCGCGACCTGTGCGGGCGTTCCTTCCGACTGCGCTTCTGGCATGCCGGGGAGCGCCGCCTGCGCGACGTCGTGGATTCGCCGGCCGACGGGCCGACGACGGATGCCGTCCGTCCGAATCAAATCATCGCGGTTGCCCTCCCGAGCGACCTGCTCGACCGCGCTCAGGCCGCCGACGTGCTGGCCTTCGTCGAGAAGCGGCTTCTGACGCCCGCCGGCCTTCGCACGCTATCGCTGGAGGATCCGGCGTTCCGCCCGCGCTACGGCGGCGGCGAGATCGAACGCGAAGCCGCCCGCCATCAGGGGTGCGTGGCGCCGTGGCTGTCGGGCGCATACGTGGATGCCGTCTTTCGCGTGAACGGACGGACCTCGCGCGCCTACGCTCGAGCGGAGGCCGCCATCGGGGAACTCCTTCCCGCCCACTTGGGCCAAGCGTGCCTCGGGCACGTGTCGGAGACGTTCGACGGCGGTGCGCCGCATGCCGCGCGAGGCGCTTTCGCCCATGCCCCCGCCCTCGGGGAACTGGTGCGCTCTTACGCCGAAGTCCGCGGGCGCATCTGGTAGACTGCCTCTTCGCTTGACCTCTTTTGTCGCTCTGTTACAATACGGCTTTCGGCTTTCGGGCCGTGAAAATGTTCACAAGATAACCGCGTCGGGCCAAGGACAAGGAGACAGGCATGGCGGCGAAAGTACCGAGCGACATCGAAATCGCTCAGGCGTGCAAGATGAAGCCTATCGTGCAAATCGCTGAGGAACTGAAGCTACAGCCCGAGGAGTACGACCTGCACGGGAAGTACAAGGCGAAGGTCTCTCTGTCAGTACGAGATCGCCTGACCGACCGGGCGCAGGGCAAATACGTCGAGGTCACCGCGATCACACCCACCCCTCTCGGCGAAGGCAAGACCACGACCACCGTCGGTCTCTCGCAGGCGCTCGGCGCCCACCTGAAGAAGAACGTCGTCACGTGCATTCGCCAGCCTTCCATGGGGCCAACGTTCGGCATCAAGGGCGGCGCCGCCGGCGGCGGATACAGCCAGGTCGTTCCGATGGAAGACTTCAACCTGCACCTTACCGGGGACATTCACGCCGTCAGCGCGGCGCACAACCTCCTCGCTGCCGCCCTTGACGCGCGCATGATGCACGAGCGGAACATGAGCGACAAGCGCCTCTTCAAGGCCCTCTTCCCCAAGGATGCGTGGTCGCCGTCGCTCAAGCGCCGCGCCGAGAAGCTCGGCATCACGGCCTCGAAGCCGTCCGACATGACCGCCAAGGAGCGGAAGAAACTTTGCCGCCTCGACATTGACCCCTACAGCATTACGTGGAACCGCGTGGTGGACCTTAATGATCGCGCCATGCGCGAGATCGTCGTCGGTATCGGCGGCAAGCTGAACGGCTATCCGCGGCAGACGGGATTCGACATCAGTGTCGCGTCGGAAGTCATGGCGATCCTGGCGCTGGCGACCAGCGTCGAGGACCTGCGCGAGCGCCTGGGCCGCATCTGCATCGGCACGAACCGCCGGGGCAACGCCGTGACGGCCGAGGACCTGGGCGTGGCGGGCGCGATGACGGTGCTGATGAAGGAAGCCCTGATGCCGACGTTGATGCAGACGCTGGAAGGGACGCCGGCGTTCGTGCATGCGGGTCCGTTCGCCAACATCGCGCACGGCAACAGTTCCATCGTCGCCGACCAGATCGCGCTCAAACTGGGCGATTACGTCGTCACCGAATCCGGTTTTGGCGCGGGTATCGGCATGGAAAAGTTCATGAACATCAAATGCCGCGTCAGCGGGCTTGTGCCGAACTGCGTGGTGCTGGTGGCCACCGTCCGCGCGCTAAAGATGCACGGCGGGCTGGGCAAGGTCGTCGCGGGCAAGCCGCTGCCGAAGGAACTGACCGAGGAGAACCTCGAATACCTCGAGAAGGGCGCCGCGAATATGGTGAAGAACATTGAGAACGCCCGGCTGTTCGGCGTGCCGGTGGTGGTCGCGATCAACTCCTTCACCACCGACACGGACAACGAGATCGAGCTGCTCCGCAAGATCGCCAAGGAAGCGGGCGCGGAAGATGCCGTCCGAAGCGATCACTGGGCGCATGGCGGCAAAGGCGCGGTTCAACTCGCCGAGGCCGTCGTCGCGGCCTGCGAGAAGCCCACGAATTTCAAGTTCCTCTACGACGTCAACGACTCGATCAAGAGCAAGATCGAGACCATTGCGACGAAGATCTACGGCGCGGCGGGAGTGGATTTCCTGCCCGCCGCCGAGGCGAAGATCAAGCTCTACGAGCGCCTCGGCTACGACAAGCTGCCGATCTGCATGGCCAAGACGCACCTCAGCCTCACCCACGATCCCTCCGTGAAAGGCGCCCCGACGGGCTTTCGCGTTCCCGTGCGCGACATCCGCGCATCGGTTGGCGCGGGTTTCCTCTACCCGCTCCTCGGCGACATGCGCACTATGCCCGGCCTGCCCAGCCGTCCCGTCTTCTACGACGTGGACCTCGACATGGAGACCGGGAAAGTCGTGGGATTGTTCTGACAAAAAGCTTCATGCGATGAAACAGCGCCCGGGCGTCCTGCATCTGCCGGACGCCCGGGGCGATTACTCGTCGGCCGAGGGCGGCCGACCTACATCGTCGTGGTTGCGCCCTGTGCATGTAGGTCAGCCGCCCTTGGCTTACAAGGAAACGGGCGCGGGAACCGGCGCGCACTTGCCGCGTCTAAGGGGGGTAGTCCCGTAAAAGGCGGGAATTCCCGGCTGAGGAACTTCTTCGTAAGAAGGGGGAGGATCGTCATGTATCCACCGAAACTTGGAACGGCGACGGTACTAGCGGCGGCGCTGTTTCTTGCGGCGAGTGTCTTGGGTCAAGCGGCTGCGCCTCCTGTCCCCGCGGAAGACGTAACCGCGGTCGCGCGGGGCAATACCGCGTTCGCCCTTGATCTGTACGGCCGGCTCCGCTCGCGGGAGGGGAACCTTTTTCTCTCGCCCTACAGCATCTCCACGGCTTTGGCCATGACGCGAGCGGGAGCGGGCGGGGAGACCGCGTCGCAGATGGACGACGTTCTCCACTTCACGCTCATGCAGGACCGGCTGCATTCCGCCTTTGGCGCTCTGCAAAATGAGGTGCGCGGCGCGGCGGGGGAGAGCTGCGAGATTTCCGTCGCCAATGCCCTGTGGGGCCAGCGCGGGTACGATTTCCGCAAGGGGTTTATCAAGCTCGTGGGGGAAAATTACGGGGGCGGCCTGAGAACGGTGGACTTCATGCGCGACGGCGAGGGAGCGCGGAAAACGATCAACGATTGGGTCGAGAGCGAGACGCGGGAAAAGATCAAGGACCTGATTCAGCCCGGCGTGCTGACGCCGTTGACGCGACTGGTTTTGACAAACGCGATCTATTTCAAGGGCGACTGGGCGTCGCAGTTCGACAAGAGAAACACCCGTGAGGAGAATTTCACGCTCCGTGGTCATGGCCCTGTAAGGAGCGCTGTCGAGCGGATCAAGACGCCGATGATGCACCAGACGGCCGACTTCGGGTACACGGAGACCGACGCCTTTCAGGCGCTCGAAATGCCGTACGCGGGGGACCGGCTGACGATGGTTGTCTTCCTTCCGAAGCAAGAGGAAACGCTTGGCGGATTAGAGCGGACGCTCACGGCCGAAAACCTGTCAGCGTGGTTGAAAATGCTGCGCAAGCAGAAGGTCTTTGTCGCGCTGCCGAAATTCACGATGACCGTCAAGTTCCAGTTGGCCGAGACGCTCAAAGCCATGGGCATGACGGACGCTTTTCGTCTGCCTCCCGCCGATTTCTCCGGCATGATCGAGAGAGCCGAAAAGGAACTTTTCATCAGCCACGTGATTCACAAGGCCTTCGTGGACGTACACGAGGAGGGGACCGAAGCGGCGGCGGCGACGGGGGTGGTGATGGAACTCAAGTCCGCGCCGACGAGGCCGCTCGTCTTCCGCGCCGACCATCCGTTCGTCTTCATCATCCGCGATACGCGGACCGACAGCATCCTCTTCATGGGGCGTGTCATGGACCCGCGGAAGTGAACCCGAATGCGAGAAACGTGTGGGGGGGCATCCACAGGGTTACGCAACGAACCCGCTCAGCAGAATGTCTTTTCCGATCGTCCGCATGGACGGTTCGATCAGGGTGAGGGCATCGGCCATTATCGGGATCCCCGCGCCGCCCACCGGGGAGGCCGCGTTTCTGCCGCCGCCGATCTTCGGCGCGATGAATACGCGGACCTCATCCACCATGCGCCGGTCGAAAAAACTGCCGAGCACTTCCGCGCCGCCCTCGATGAGAACATTCGTGAACTGACGGGCGCCGAGTTCCCGAAGCAATGCCTCGACATCCACGCCTTCCTCTGTTGTCGGAAGGCGCAGAATCTCACATCCCGCATTGCGGAGTCCTTCCGCGGCAGCGGCATCGGCTGACGCGCCGCAGGCGACGATAACCGGCGCTTCCAACGACGTCTTGACGAGACGGCCTTGTGGGGAAAGCCTCGCCTCGCTGTCTAGAACGATCCGAGCCGGGTTCCGCCCGCCGGGTGTCCGGCAGGTCAAGAGGGGATCGTCGGCGTCGGCCGTGCCGCGTCCGATCAGCACGGCGTCCACCTCGCCGCGCCACTGGTGGACAAGCCGGCGTGACGCCTCGCACGATATCCACCTGGAATCGCCGCTCGCCGAGGCGATCTTGCCGTCGGCCGTCATGGCCCACTTCGCGATTGTCCACGGCATCGCGCGCGTCTTCAGTTTCATGAACGGCGCGATCAGGCGCTCGCACTCGGCCCGCAGGACGCCTTCGGTTACCTCGATGCCGGCGGAGCGAAGCGTTTCCAGGGCGGGCGGCTGGGTCGTGTCCACGGTCCCGACGACGACCCGGGCGAGTCCGGCAGCCGCGACGGCGTCGGTGCATGGCGGGGTTTTTTTGTTGCGGCCGCTGCAGGGCGAAAGCGTCACGTAAAGCGTCGCGCCGCGACACGCTTCGCCGGCGGCTGTCATCGCATTGATTTCCGCGTGAGGGCCGCCGAATTTTTCGTGAAAACCCTCGCCGATGACGCGCCCGTCCTTCACGATCACGGCGCCCACCATGGGGTTCGGCTCGACCCGGCCGCGCCCTCCGACGGCCAGTTCCAGCGCCCGCTGCATCCACCGCTCGTCCCGGGCCTTCATTTGCTCCATGGAGATGGTCCTTTCTCTTTTCTGGCGCATTATCGGAAGGGCGCGCGCCGGCGTCAAGAGTGATGGCGAATTTCGTTGCAGTTTCACGCGGAGACGGTCTTTCGTGAATTTCGTGGTTTATTCTGGCGGCCTTCCGGAAGGCCGGCTTTGGCCCGACCATGAGGCTATCATCAATTCTGACTTGGAGATACGCGCGCAAGGCAAAGGGAGGGCGGAAGCCGCGAAAAATGCTCCGGAAAAAATCTCGCTTTTTTACCATAAGAAGACGCTTCTGCATCGTCTAACTATAATAGAATGCCAAAATCACGGAACGCTTGATTGAACTCGTGGAGGCACTCCACAAGAGTCCGGACAAGCCTTCCGCAGCGACGCCGTAAGCGAACCGGCGTGGGGGGCAGAAGCGAAACATGTCGTAATGAGTGCCCTGTTATGTGGAGATGAACGGAGCGATGAAGTTTTTCGTCAAGGCGAAGGCTTGGCAGTTGTTCCTGATTGTTTTCGGAGGAATGGTTCCCGGCTATGTCATCTTCGCGACGCATGAGGTTTGGTCCATACCGTCTCTCCAAATCGTATTCGTTTCAATGGCGGCGGGCTTGACCTGGGCCTATGTGTGGATCTTTGGGTGGTTATGGAGTCTTGGCATGGAGCTCAACAGAAGAATGCCTGTGACCGGTCGTCGCAAAACACGCCTGTTCAGGCTTGCTTTGACCTGCGTTGTTCTCTATTTGGTCGTCTTTATGAGCCTGTTCGTGGCACAAACCGTCGGGAATTTGGCGTTATCGAAGATACTTTTCGTCGGAAAATTCGTTCTCTGTGGCATAGCTTTTTTTGCCTCGGTCGCTTGGTGTTATGTCATGTACTTCGTGACGAAGGCTCTTTCGCGCCTGCCCGCATATCGTGGCCTGACGCGACTTCAATATGTGGGCCTTTTCCTTTTGGTGTGGGTGTTTCCACTGGGAATGTGGTTCGTGCAACCGCGCGTCAATGCCCTGTTCGCCAGTGACGAAGCTGTACACACATGACCATTGTACGCCCTGAACAATGCCGCGCGGAATAGCAGGAGAAGATTGAGATGAGCGAGCAACAAGAAAGTGATGAGCGTCAGGAAAACGCGATGAACGACCGAGAAGTCTACACCTTGTCACGGACACGGTCACGGGTCCGAACGTTCGACTGAAGGACAATCTGATTCAGGGAATTGCGATATTTGTATGTCTTGTCCTGGGTGCGGGAGTCGGCGCGATCTGCGCCGGGGATCGGCTTTCGGGCGCCCTGATTGGCGCGCTTCTCGTTCTCATACTTGGCCTTCTGATAAGCGGCTTTTTTCTGATGATCTATAGGCTTGTAAAGCACGCTCAAGGTCGGCACGATTAGAGTCGCCATGGTACAGTGCATGTGACGGCCCGTGGGGAGTGCGCGGAACGTCGGCTGTTTCATTGACCAGTGCTCGATGCTTCGATGCGAGGGAGGATTGGTGAGCGCTGGGCCATATCATTTGCGAACGGAGTCCGGAGCAGTGTCACAAGATGGACGTTGAATGGTACGGTGTGATTTCCACGTTGTTGTTCGTCACGACGGCCGTGACGATTGGGTATCTGGCGGCAGCCAAAGCTGTGCGGCTGGAAGCGGCGGGCGGCTCCGCAGTACAGGTAGAGCGTTATATAGGTCGTTACGTTATGCTCTGGCCGCTCCTGGTTTCTTTGGGAGCGTTGCTTTTGCACGTCATCCTTTTCTGGCTCATTAACGGAGGCGAGCCACGGCCCACGGAGATGCTGCTCAACCTGATATTCTGTCGTAGCAGGGCAATGGCCGACCGATGGATAGGCTCCGGCACTTATATCGGACGCTCACTAATATATGTAGGGCTGGCGTTCAGTGGGACATGCTATGCAACACTCCATTGTCTTCGACGGAAGATGAAACCAAACGGAAGAATACCGTGAGGTGAATGAGAAGATTCTTGAAAAAAGCCCGTGGATAAGCCAGACGAGCACCGCATGTATCGTCCCAACAGATCATGCTCGGAAAATGAAAACTGAGAGGTGCAGAATCATGACGGGAGTTAGAATCGTTTCGTTCGGGGTCGTGATCATGTGGGCAACGCTTGGCTTCGGCCAAGCCGCGGCTCCCAATGAGCCCTTCCCCGAGGCCGGGCTCGCAGCGCTGAC
>Ga0272442_10010672_pt1 | contig 11294 bp, 12 predicted proteins | sample SSMForm2O_FD_200262 | JGI IMG/M metagenome (GOLD analysis project Ga0272442, IMG submission 200262) | Marine sediment archaeal communities from Little Sippewissett salt marsh, Falmouth, MA, United States - SSM-Form-2O | ecosystem: Environmental > Aquatic > Marine > Wetlands > Sediment ...
TAAAATGAATGAATTTAGAAAACAAATAAATACATATACAAGAACACATACTTTGCCTTTTAGTCAACAGAATAAACTTAATAGATGGAACAATAGATTAAGACAACAAATAATAAGACTGAATAGAGCATTGTCACTTAAAAAAGATTTATACTTAGAGGTTGATGAAATTAGATTACAAGCATCTGGAATGGGAGACCTTAAACATAAACCAGAACTTGCATTTAGTACAGCAACAGAATTATCAAGAAAACTTTTAAATATACAAGATAGAGTATCAATGTTAGAACAAGTATCTTTACAAGCACAGTCAATGATTATGGCAGTAAGAAGTATACAAAAACAAGCTAAAGCAATGAAGATGAATATGGCACAATTGATGGCACAAGTTCAATTGATGCTTCCTGCTCAAGAAGTTGCTATGGAATCCCTTAGTGCTAAAGCAATGAAGATGGATACAAAAGTAGAAACCAAACAAGTATATGCACAATCCCCATTATTAAGAACTTTAACAATGGAACCAGTTAGGCCAAGACCACCTGAAAAAACCCCTCCACCTGCTATGCCTTTTATGTTTCCAGTTCCATCAACTGATGAGGATGAAGAAAAAAGAAGAAAATATGAAGATGATTGGTATAAAAAATACAAAGAAAGAGAATTTGTATTACCAACATTTACAGGAGCATTAAAACAACAAAGATGGAAGCCAAAACAAAAAATGGAATCCCGCTTCAAACCAACCCTAAAAAGGAGACCCCCAAAAGTAATTAGGATGTGATGTTATAGATATTGTTCCTTTCTTTAGATATATAGCAGCCATAGTGATGTTTGGCATGGCATTTTATTTCTTTAATATAGTGTTATTTGGGTTTATGGAATATCTTGCCTTTGAAGGAGACTATGCATCAGCATTATTATCTTTGTGGGCAGCTCTTCCAGCAGTTGTTTTATTCTTCACAGGCATCCGCCTAATAATGGTACAACAAAAGAGAGGTTAAAAATGATACCTATCAAAAAAAGAAGTTTACCTCCTTACGGGGATTATGATAAAGATGGAGCACCAAATTGGTCAGATTGTGACCCACGCAACCCAAATGAACAAGGAATCTTCAAAAGAGCAGTAGGAGTAATCACTAGAGACAAATATGGACAATCAGCAGAAGAATATGCAGAAGAAAAGGCTAAATTAGCAGAATTAAAATCAAGGGCAGAAGCAGCTGGTGTTCCTGTAAAAGAAACAGGAATCGGAGCAGAACTTAAGGAACAATTAGTAGCTTTAGCTCAAGCTGGCTCTCCAGATTCAGGGGCAGAAAAACTACAACAAGCTCTCTATGGAGGAGAAACCCAAACCCGTTATCCAGTACAAAGACAACAAACTCGTCCTGCTTATCCAACACCATCTCCAGAACCTTCTTATTATCCTCCCCCAGAAGATGAATATACATACAAATCATATTACTATCGAAAACCAGGTTATATTTATCTCCCATCAGTCAAAAAACCTGTAAAACATCGTCCAAAAAGAATACGGCCAGTTAATCCTTTCCGTAGAGCAGCACAAATGTATGCTCATGCAGGACTTAGAGCGTCTCCAATAAAAATAAGATGTCCATATTGTGGATTAACCAATTATAGTTATACATGTACAAGATGTGGAGCGTCATTAAGATGAACTATGTAAGAGCAACAGTCTTCCTAGGAATATTATCATTCATTAACCTAGTCTTAGCAATAGTCTTTAATAGAGTTCGTGTAGCACTTTGGGATGCTATTAGAACTGGAGCAAACGAAACGGGAATTTATGACCAAGTAAATCCTCATCTTGTTAATTTGGAATTAGTCTTCTGGCTCTTATTTATCCTTTCAGCAGTAGGAGCAATTGCTTGGTTTATATTAGGTTCACATAGGGAGGAATATGAGGAATATCGTGGCTAAAGCTATAATAGTAACATTGATAATTTCAATTCCTGCTAGTTTAGCATTAAGTTCAAATCTAACATTTGAATCAGAAAGTGATAATCATATGATAATAGAAATAAACCAATTTGATAAAACTTTATTCTATGCGCTCCCATCTACTGTTGAGTATGATAATATTGAAGTTGTAAATCATAATTATAATAAAGAAGTTGCCCAGCAACCAGTTACAACTTTTATTCCAAATAATGAACCACATCTTGGTATTTTAGATTATACAGAATGTTCAAAAACCAAACCATACTATTTTGATATCATAAAAAAGGGTAAAATAGATGTGGCAAGAATTCATGTTCCTTCAATTTATTATTCCAATGGTTATAGATATACTACAACAACAATAACCCTACAGATAAACTACCAAATAAAACCAAAATCCCTTGCACCCCAAAAAGACAAGGAAAAGATAGGGGGTTTAGTAGAAAACCCAGAGGAGCTAGACACCTTTACTTTTCAATCCCAAAACTACCAACCAGAAAACCCAGATTATGAAATGGTTATAATAACAAATGAATCATTATGGGGAGCAGTTAATGCTCATTTTAAAGCATGGAAAATATCAGATGATGCTAAAATATCAGATATCTTAATAGTAAATGAATCAAATATAACATCAGATTTAACTTTTGAAGTAAATGGGTCATACGGAGATGCAACAGTATCAGATTGGATATCAGAAGGTAAACAAGTAACATCCCATTATAATTTGTTTAATGATTCCCAAGCATATATCAGAAACTATCTTAGATATTGTTATACAAATCATAATACTCGATATGCGTTGTTAATAGGAAATAAAGATTTAGTTCCAGTTAGAATGGTTGCAAGTTATGCAGCTGGTACCTGTCCTGGTTGTTCAGATTTTTATAATGATACATCCCATGCATCAGATATGTACTATGCTTGTCTTCATTATAATATGAACAACAACACTAATAGTTATTTTATGGAAAATAATGTATGTAATAATAGTTTTGACGAAATAGATTGGGGATATGATTTATGTGTTGGAAGAGTTCCTGTAAATACAGTTCAAGAAACATTACAATGGATAAATAAAAGTAAAAATTATACACTTGGAAATAATTATGGAAATTATTTGACATACGGAATGGTGCCAGCAACTGATAATGGAGGAGATATTACAGACACAACTTGGAATATAATGGGAGACCAATTTCCTCCAAATATTTCGTTTGTAAATAACCAAAATTTATCTTTATCACAATATCAAAATGCAAAAGAATATGTAAATGGGAATGAAACTGGCATAGATGGTATATCTTTTATATTACAATCGGGGCATTATAATTCTTTTTGGCCTTATTATAATGATGCTTTAGCTGATAATGATGCAATACCAAACTTTTATTATTCAGAAGGATGTAGTGAAGCGGACTTTGGTACAGATACAACAAGCCATTTTGAGCAAATGATGTCAGCTGATGGAAGTATATTTGCTGGAATTGGAAATTCAGCTTATGGTTGGTTTATTGCTTCAACTTATTATGTTGAAGAAATGATGAATCAAATGTTTAATGAAACAACTGCTAATTTTACAATGACATTTTGTCAGGCACATAATGATGCCAGAGAAATATATGGCCACGACCCTGATTGTGTTTGGGGAATGATAGTAAAGGAAACAAATTTCTTTGGAGACCCTGCACAAGAATGGGCATGGTATGAACCCACATCAGATACACAAAATATAACAATTGTAAACATTAGTGGTCATCAAAATGATTCATTTATCTATACAAATGAAACAATAGTATTTAATTGGACAAAAATAGATAATTCTTCAAAATATCATTTAGAAATAGCAACTGATAGTGATTTTACTTCTTTAGTAGTTAATCTTTCAAATATTACTGGGATTGAATTTCCAAGTTATTTCATAAAAGGAGAGACAAATATATCTTTCCAGTTACCCGCAATTTATGAATTAAAAAATTATGGAACATATTATTGTCGTGTGAGGTCATATGTTAAATAAGAAAAGAATAATGTTGGTTTTAATGGTGCTATTTTTACTCTCCCCGATAGCACAAGCAGCACTTTTATCTATGTCATATACTGCTTATCCCCCTGCAAGTAAATTTACTCAGGGATATTGGGAGAATAGTGCTGGTTCAACAGGCTCAAAAACAGATAGCCAGATGTATTTTAATATAATTAGAACTGTATTAGGAGATACTGATGAACTCTATTATGTTACTAATGATAAAGTTGACTTGAATGATACATCATATATTAGAATTGATTGGGCTCGAACATCAACCTGTAATGGTAATGCAACTATTGGAATTGGTCATGGTAAAAATACAAACACTTTTACTAAAGATAAAAGAGTAACAAGTGATTTTGCCCGCACTAATTCAACTATAAATGTAGGCGATTATTATGACTCGTATTACATCAAAGTAGGAGGAGATACTACAACATCAGCATTTGGTGGTTATAATAGAATTTATGTTTACAATGTAACATTACATAATTTTACTTTGGCAAAACCTTCAGGAGCAGTTAAATCAACTATATCAAGTACACAAGCATATTTAAAAGGAAAAGTTTATAAAAATGGGGATACAACAAATGCAACTTGGGGCTTTTTTGTTTATAATACTTCAATACCAAATGCTTCCCATAATTGGGATAATTGGGAAAAGAATGTATCAATAACAGGAAATTATAATTATTTTGAACAATATGGAATAACAGTCTCAGGATTATCACCAGGACAATATTATTATTATCGTTGCTGGTCTTATGATGGTTACAATTATAATCTTTCAGATAATATGAGTTTTTTTATGACTCTTCCAAATGAGCCTTCAAACTTTAAAACAATACAACAATCGGCTACTTTTATAACATTAGGATGGACAAATTCTTCAGTAGGTAATACATCAAATCATTCAGTTTTAATACATTATTCAACATCAGAACCTCCAGGAGGAGCAACACCTGATACTTGGGGAACATTTGGTGTAAATGAATCAACATGGAATTATGCTACAATATCTGATTTATTACAGGATACAACTTATTACTTTGCTGCTTGGACATATGTAAATAATAGTGGTTCTCCAACAATAGCTAAGTTTAGTAGTTCCTTTGCAACAACAACAAATTATACTCAGGGTGGAGTTTATAACATAACAGTAAGATATGAAAATGAATCATCTATAGGTAATCTTCCAGTTAATCTTTCTATATGGGGACAACATAAGTTTGTAATACATACCCAGTATTATTCAGGGGAAATAATATTTAATGATGGAATAGATTGTCAAACTGGAAGTATAGATTTAAATGGATACTTTGGTGATAACTCTTCAGGTAATTTTACTATAGAAACAAATGAAACAATTCTTTGGATAGATTTTTACTGGAATCATTCTAATAATAGTTTATTTCGTTGCTCCAGAAGTCAAGTAGTATTATCAGGAGAAAGAAATATTACATTTTATATTAGAACTGACCTCCCAGTTTATGGAACAACAACATATAAAGAAGTACATTCTAATACAGAGTCAGTAATAAATCCAGCAAATCCTGTAACTATTACAACATCATATCAACTTGATGAGATATATGGAGTTTATGTTTACAATGCATCAATATATGGAGGATGGGTACAAGTAGGTGATGGAAATTATACTTTAGGGGCAAATAGTGTTACAATTTCAGCAGATGTATTAGACGCAAATTCAACTTTGGTAAAGGTTGAATATTATACTTATTCAATAGTTGCAGGGACAAGTGATATTTCAGGAACATTAGTACAATACACTTATACTTTTAAAGATGCTTCAACAAGATATGTAGATGCTGAAGAATTAAATGCTTATGCTGAAATATATTACTATAATGATTCTGCTGTTAAACAAATTATACATAGAGAATTTCTATCAGCCAATGATGAAGTTTATCCAATGCTTATTTATGATAAAAAATATAGAATTGGTATTGGTTTGTATTCAGACTCATCAGCATTAATAAGCTTAGTTGGTCTTGCACCAACAGGAGATACTTTAAAACCTGAGGCAATTGAAATTCCATGGCTTACTGAAAAAGAATATACATTTTTTGAAGTAATAGATTTAGATATTGGTTGGAGTAGTGGTGGGTCAGGCCTTTATGTATATTATCAAGATATTTTGCATGAAACAGGAAATGTATCATGTCAAATATTTGCATATAATCATACATTAGTATACAGTGACAATTCAACATCATCTTACTATAATTTTACTTACGGAGATGCTGATTATAATACAACTTATACAATTAATATAACAACACAGCATACAGCATGGGCAACAAATCAATCAGTTGAATTTCAAATATTTGGTAAAATACCTCCTATAACAGATATTACATCTCTTAATGATTTATTAGATAAAATATTTGGACATACACCATTTCAAAATACAGAGACAGGAGAAATAGTAACATGGTCTTATGCTTTAGTAGGTGGAATAGCTTTTATAATTATGTTATCAGTAGGATATATCAATTCTTATATGGGAATGATAGGAACAGGACTTTGGTTAGCTGCTTCTCCAGCTTTTATAGTGGGTTTACCCGCTTCATTTGCAATAGTAGGAATATTTTTAGTGGCAATGGCAATAATATTTGCACTGGGGGCTAAGCAATGAAGGCATATCACATAATGATATTTTTGTTTATATTCAATTTATTCTTTTGGGTAGTAACTGCAGGGTTATTAATTTATAATGTACCTGGTGCTGATTCAAATTTTGATTTAACAGAGCAATCAAACATTAATGCTTGGACAATAGGATTGGGTGTGTTGGGTTTATTTAGTTTATTTGGAAATTTATATATATCAATAGGAGCTTTGGCTACTGCTCTTGCAGGGGGAGCAATGTTAGGTATATTTACTGCTGGTCAGGGTTCTCAGGGAATTGTATACGGGCTCTTTAGTTATTTCTTTTGGTCATCTACTAGTAATACTTTAACAGTATTTTATAATTTATCAAATCAACATGTTGGTGCTCTTTATGTATTAACAGTATTTGGTATGATAATTGCTGTGATTTTTGTTGCAGGATTATTCCAAATGGTTACAGGAGGGTGGAAAGGTTTTGAATAGTATTTTAGCATGGATAATAGCTGTTACATTCGACTTCAATGTATCAGATTTTGTACAAAATTGGATGAGATATGCATTTAATCCATATACATCATTATTTGGAAATGTAACATGGGGAATCATATTTGGTTTCTTTGGAGCAGGGATATATGTAGGTAGTAAAAGTAATATAACCATCTTTACATATTTAACAGTAGTAGGTCTTATATTTGCAATAATATTACCAGCAGCTATACTTTCAATATTTGTATTGATATTAACATTTATAGGGACAGTAGCTTTATATATTGTTTATGTTACTAGAAGAGGACAATAGGAGGAAATAAATGAGGAGGAAAGTAATAATTTTGCTTCTGTTTTTAATTATATTGGGAGCAAAACCAGTATCAGCAACAGGCGGTGGTGGAAATAATCCACCATGGGGAGGACCATCTTTTCCATGGTGCGCATACTGTTATAATGAATCTTCAGGTTGGTGGCAATGGGAAGGATATAATGATTATTTTAGTAACTCAACACCAGATACTTTTGAAGCAGATGTTGAAATTACAGGTAAAGGAGTTCAAACTTGTATTAATTTAACATTACCAGCAGGGTGTGTAGCAGATGTTGCCTTTCAATGGCTTAATGCAAGTCTTTATTTTGATATTTGGATGGATTGGGCTAATGAACAGGATTGGGGTTGGGAAGATTGGGATGTTAATTGGTCAACAGAACCAACTTGGGAAAATGATTCTTTTTGGTTTAACTATTCTAATTGGTCTCTTTTAAGTCATTCTCAACAGTTATGTGCATACAATACAAATTGGACTTGTCGTACTGAAAACGATTGGGCATCAATTTGGGATAGTTGGAGAATAATTGCAAATATTACTTGTGGAGTAACAACTTATAACATAACCTGTTACTATTGTTTTATGCCAGAACTTTGTCCATTAAGTTATATTTATCCACCATCCCCAAATGGAACTGCTTGTCCTTGTTGTAGTCCAATGTGCATAAACATAAGTAACGAAGATGGACATCCAATGAATATAACAATTTTTAGGAACGATACTAAATATGAAACTTTTTATCAAGTTAACAAATATATAGAAATACTAAATGGAACTTATTGTTTTTGTTTAGATGGACATATTAATGATAGTATTTATTATCCAATGGAATATAATATGATATATCATTGGTATGTTAATGTTACAGATACAGTAACAGATAATTCTTATAATAGTGATATATTTCAATTTAGAACAGAAATAAACATATCAAATTGTCCGTGTGGTGTGGATGCATTAATAGAATTAATGGAGGATACAGACACTATAAGCAATGAAGCGTGGCTCATTGGTTTAATTATAACATTTTTTGTTTTAGCAATATATTATAGGAGGAAAAATAATGCTTGAAAGCGTTTTTATATTTATGGGGGCAATTGCATTCGTACTGTTTGTACTTGGTATTGGTGAACAAAGTAAAGTGTATACTGCTATGTCAATGATTTTATGGGTAATAGTTATGATAAATGCTTTATATATTCAAGTCCCAGCAGATACAAGTTACGCGGAATATGGTTTTTCAGCTTTTTGTTTAGCATTTATATTTGCCAATTTAGTTTATTTAATTGCTATGCAATTCGATTGGAGGCGCAGATTCTTTGAGTAGTGAAAAAACAGTAATATTTCTAAAAAAATCAAAAAGCCCTGAACACATCAAAAGGGCTATTGATAATATTCTTTATGAATTAGAACACTACGGGAGAGCTATTACTACAAATGGTTCTGCCTCTAGATATTTAGCACAAAAGTTTAAACAACCAAAATTAAATGAATATGTTTACTTTGGTTGGAACAAACAAAACAAAAAATCAATGATTTGCCTTGCCAGAAATGTTAAGTTAGAAAGGATAAACAACCACAAAGTTCGTATAACTTGTGTACCAATTACTGAAAACGGCAATTAAAGTATATATAATATTTAATTAATAGTTTTTTTTGTTTCTTATTTTCCTCCTTATATTTTAGAATGTTTATAGAAACTTTTCTAAGGAGAATATAGAATCAATCTAATTAATTAGTCTTTATAAAGGAATAAGGGAAATTAACGTATTGTATAAAACCTATAAGAAAGGAGGCAACACATGAAACGCTTTCGATATATGGACCCAGAAATGATTATGACCATAGTAGTGTCACTAATCATATTAGGTGTCGGTGTATTTGCGTTCTTTGTGACTACTGACTCAATAGGTACAAGCATAACTGGAAACTTTAACCAAACAAGGCAGATAACTGACGCAGTTAATAATACAACTGGAACAGGTAATTCAGTATTCAACATAATTGGTATTGTGTTGATTATTGGAGCTATCATGACCATTGTTGGTTTAGTATATAGTTATGTTAGACCAGGGTATTAGTTACAATAAACGTAACCCCTTTCTAAAATGAAAAGGAGGACGGAAAAGTGAAAAAATTTAGGTACATGGACCCCGAAATGATAATGACTATCGTTGTTTCGCTGATTATCTTGGCAGTCGGTGTGTTCGCGTTTTTCGTGACCATCAACAATATACCAAACCAAGACAATACACATGATACAACATGGGCAGCAATTAACAACACGTCAAATACGGGTAATAGCGTATTTAACATTGTCGGTATCGTCCTAATTATTGGGGCAATAATGACAATTGTGGGTCTAGTGTATTCATATGTCAGACCAGGATACTAGGTCTCTTGAAGAGGGAATCCTATAATCCCTTTTCTTTATTTTTTTCGTAACTCCAGGATGGGTTTATTACATATATATATGTATGATATAAGGAATAATAATATATAATATAACAAAGGGGTATGTAAAAAATGCAAGATAATACAAATTTGGTTTTGACAATTGTTGTATCGCTACTTATTTTAGGAGTAGGACTCTTTGTAATAGTAGTGTTTACAACAGAAGGAGGCATTGAATCATCATCAAAAGAATACTTTAGTGTTGATGACCCATCAGTAGACCAACATGTAACTTTAAAATATATTCCATCAACAACACCAACAGTTTCACAATACAATGGAATAGAATGGGTTGCAGTATCATCAACATATGTTTCATATTCAGGAACATCTTTAACAGTAGCAGCTGGCGGATTACAAGGTTAAACTATGAATAAGAAAAAGTATTTATTATGTATGATTACTGCTTTAACTATCCTAATTAGTTTTTCTATTCTACAATCAGTACAAGCAGATATTAGTTTTAACACTTATGATGAACAAACAATAGCACTAGCTGCTGAAGGAAGACATTATGGTTTTCCTGATATTTGTATAGCACCGAATGGCGATTGGATAGTAGGATATCAAGATGGGCCAAGACATGGTGGAGGAGACAGTGATGCTGTTTGTAATATTAGTTCAGATGAAGGAGCAACTTGGAGTTCAAAAATAACAATTTATGATGCTGGGGGTTCATTTATTGGTGATGTTGTGTTTGTTGTTTCATCAAATGGAACAATAATTGGTGGACTTAATGGACCAGAAGACAGAGCATCAATAGCACGAAGTTTTGATAATGGTTCAACATGGTGTACTTATTTATTTGAACCATCTTGGGTTCACATGTTTACTGGTGGACATAGAATTGGTGATGCTTGTTATTTAACAGGTTCAAATCCTTATAATGGAGACAATGCAAGTCTCTGGGTTTCTTATGATAATGGAACAACTTGGCAAGCACATTCATATATTGGAACAGAAAATGGTTGTTCATCAAATTTAGATGAATGGGATTTTATTAATATTACAGATGACCATTGGTTTTCAGTATATAGGGTTCATCCAGCAAATGGTACAACACAAAGTGCTCATAGTTATGATGGAGGAGTGACTTGGACAGAGTGGCATGATTTTACACATGTTGTTGGTCAATATGAAGACCCTAACTTAAATTGGTTTAGTCAAGAAGACGGGGTAATATTGTTACATGGAAGGAATATAACAGTAACAAATCCTGCATCTTCTTCAATTTGGGTAAGTGTAGATAATTGTGTTACATGGCAAAATTATACAAATCTTTGTACTAATGATTTAACAGCTGGTTGTTGTTTTGCAAAACCTTGCTATGATACAGGTTATACAGGATTTATCAAAACAGGAGATAGGGAAGGGTTTATGGTATGGTATAATGGTTCATTTTT
>Ga0272442_10010674_pt1 | contig 11293 bp, 23 predicted proteins | sample SSMForm2O_FD_200262 | JGI IMG/M metagenome (GOLD analysis project Ga0272442, IMG submission 200262) | Marine sediment archaeal communities from Little Sippewissett salt marsh, Falmouth, MA, United States - SSM-Form-2O | ecosystem: Environmental > Aquatic > Marine > Wetlands > Sediment ...
ATTAACTGTTTTTTCCTGTGCCATGCTCTGTTTTAACTCTAACAATTGTTTATGCATTTCATCAAACGCTTGTTTATATTCCTCCAGGGTTTCAGGTTCTTTAATTTTCTGCTCCGCCTCAACCGCTGCCTCGACATTAACAATAAAAGTATTTACTGCTGTCCAATGATATTTTATTTGCTCTAATAGTTTACCAACATCGGTAATTATTGTTTTCACCTGCTTTACATCTTCCAATAATATATTTTCTTTTTCCATATTCATTTTTTACACCCCGAACAAAGCCAAAATAAATATCCATACTTTCGTTTTCGTTCAACCAATGTTCTAACATGACAAAGGTCGCATCTGCCAAATTTCTTTTGACCCATCTTTTAGTCCTCCTTTACAAGTTTATATTTCGAATATCCTTTAAAACGACTATTAACATATGACCAAAGTTTGCTTTTACTAGAAAACTTACATTTTGTAAGATTACCAAACTCTTGAACATATCCTCCTCTTGGTAATTCAACAACTAATGCATAATTTTCAAAAGAGGATGTAAAAAGATAAGAAGTCATTTTTAGTCCTCTTTTATAGTTGCTGTATTTACTGAATGACTATTGAATAATACAACCACTTTTTTAATTTCATTCAGTAAATAATCGTAGTCAGCATTTGTATATTTTGCTTCCAAACTAATAATAATTTTTTTCATTTTTAGTCCTCCATAAATAAATAATAAAAAAAGGGCTTTGTTTATTTGCCCTCTGATTTAGGTTTACTCCCTTTCATTACCGGTTCGCACTCTGGGTCATTTATCGATTGAATAACTTTATTCGCAAGCCTTTGATATTCAACTAACGTATTTGTTCTTAGCCTTGGCGCCATATTATACGTAACAACATTTGTAACAGCGTTCCAAAGATTATAAACCGTATCAACCGTTTTAACTTTACCACGTATCAAATCAATATATTTCTTTGGGAAATACTTAAGATACTTTACAATAGTTGTATCCACATCGATTTTTGTTATATTTGCTTTTTGCAATACTTGCTCGCTTTCTTTCCATGCATTATCTGCAAGTTCAATATATTTTTCTAAATCTTCAAGATTAATATTTTTGAACGTATGCACTTTCTTAAACCGAGTAGTATAACCAGGAGCAACCATTCCATTCTTACAAACAAGCCTTAACCCATATGCTTGAACACTTAACGCATAAGATTCATCATACGAATTAAAGATGCGTAGTTTTCTTAAATAAAAATCTCCAGGTAATAATTCGTGCTTTTGTTCTTTCTCATCTTTTTTAATCATTTCAATCATTAGTATTTTACCGTTCTTAAAAACTTCAGCATAACAAATTTGATAATCTTTTAATTTACTAATATACTCATATATTTCTTTATGCTGTTTTAATTGGTAATTAATACCAACGACACTTAACGTTTTTTTGTTTTCTTTTTGAACAATCGCTTTATACTTCGTATCTTTTTCATATACCTTTATCGGGATTTCTTCGACTTCAGGTATATTTTTTATTTCTTTCACTACAAGTTCTTGTTTCATACCAGCCTTAATATTTTCTCGTGTTTCTGTTTCCATAATTTTACACATCCTTAAAATATAGTAATACACTATTAGTATATATACTTTACGGTGTACTATTTTTAGTTAATAAATACAAAAAAAGATACCATAAAACCAATACAAAAACAAATAAAACCATACACAAACAAAAGAAAATAAAAAACTCCATACGTAAGACGCTTACCTTTCTTACCTTTTATCTTCATACTATCTATCTCCTTTTTAAAAAGAAATCGGGGCAACTAATGCAGAAACAAAAAATACACCAGAGAATAAAGAGTATGGGTAAGGATGGTGTAAAAAGTTGCCCCGATGCGGTAAAAGGGAATCGAACCCTTAAAAAACTGCAGAACAATATAGAATTGCCAATTCCAGGAAGGATTGATGGGATTTGAGCAAAAAAACCTTTTGTCGCCAGACTACCGCATATCTTAAACGCACACACCCCCTCGCTTCACGTCGAACTTACTCATGTATCCACCAATTTTTAATTTCATCTAACTTTTTTTTAAACGTATCTATTTCAGAATAATACAAATAAATCCCTTCGCCTGTTATACATTCAGTTATTTTAACGCCGTCAATATCAATTTCTTTAAATAATAACGTATTTTCTGAATTATCCAAAGTTATTTGTTTATTTTGTGTCATATTCTTTCTCGTATTTTTAGTAAATATTATATAGATATTATTGCTTATCTTATTTTAGTTTTAAATTTTTTTAGTGTATACTGTGTTGTTCCACTGGAAGTATCCTCACTTTTGTTATATCTAATAGAAAGTTCCACTGGAAATAAGGGGGGCGTCCCCCTCTCGATAAAGGTATTTTTTTTTTTTTTTTTTTTTTAAACACTCACCCATGGGTGAGTATGTGCTAACTGTTAACATTATTATTTACCTTTTTGTTTTTTTTTAATATAAATATACAAATCTGCAGCATAACCTGTAATATCGATTAACGTATCTTCAATAGATTCATTTTTAGGTTTACTATCATTTGACGTTAAACTAATTAACCGTAATATCTTTTTATATAATTCATCGACTCCAGTATTAACCCCATGCAAAAAATACATATCGCGATTAATAATTCCAGAATTATAATCATAATCTTTTTTTCTTTTAACTTCAACGACTTTATCAAAAAAATCAATACATTTACTAATATATTCAGAATCAGTATCCATTGTCTTGCCTCTTATGGTTTACTGTATTTTTTTCAACAAATTTATCATATAACTTTTGAGGTGTAAGTCCAGATGCTATTGATAAATTTATTATAAAATGCCAAAGGTCAATTACTTCTTCTTGTAATTTAACTTGATTAAAAGTCATAGATTTCTTCCAAGGTTTCCAAGGAGTTTCTCTAATAATTTCAACACATTCTTCAATTATTGCAATAAACATAAGATTAAAATATTTTTGTGAATGCTTTTCTGAAATCTTTTGTAAATCATATCCTAATCTTTTTTGTAATTTTTCTTGCATTTTAAATAATTCTTCGAGTTTATCTTTATCTTGTAAAAAATAATTATCTTTTTTCATCAAAAATCACCTAATTTTGTATTTTTATCCTTTTTTTTAAGAACCCATAAAATATTACGACTCTGGGATGGATATAAAGGAGCGAATATAATAGATAAAATCGTTGAATCATAATATACTTTTAAACGTTCAAACATCATACTGTCATAATCTGTTAATTTAGGCAATATATCACATTGTGATGCAAAAGTACCGAATTTATTAATTATTTCAAAAAATTGTGTTAAATATAATTCAAGTTCAATTTCAGCATACTCATGTATATGATTACTTGCTTTATGTATTCCATCATAATTTGGCGTTGACAACAAACAAACTCCATTTTCTTTAAGTGATTCTTCAATATTTTTAAGAACAAATTTAAGAGTATCTTTAGGGATATGCTCGATAACTTCAAAACAACACACAACATCTGCCCAATTACTAACTGGTAATTTATTTTTTGTAATATCCATACAAATCCAACGTACCGAATCATGTAATTTTCTTTCTTTTGCTTTTTCTAACATATTTTTTCTAATTTCAATACCAATATAATCTGGGTTATATCTATTAACATATAATGTTTGTGCAAGAATACCAGATGCGCACCCAATATCTAAAACACAATCATTTCTACGTAAATATTTTATTGCATGCGACCATCTAAGACAATGCGCAAGATAATCGCGGTGAATAATTCCTCGTTCTAATGCTTTTTCAACATCTAAATGCGTTTTATTACACTCTTTATTTTTAATTTCTCCAATAATTTCAATATCAACATCAATCATATTATCACTTTATTTTTTTCCAATCGCATGCCTCATAATTTGAGTAGGCCCTACTTTAGAATTTTCTTTTTTCGCTAAATATCTTTTAAGAAGAAATTCTGCTTCAGCATTATAATTAAATTTTCGTATTTTTACTACTCTATCTAAAAATAACGATAAAAATATTTCTGCTTCTGGGTCCCACATCCAACTTTTATTTTGATATGTTTCTTTAGTTATCTTATATTTTCTTTCTTTTTCCATTTTTTACCTCCGGTAAAACATTCATAATTAAACCTTTACTCGTTAATTCTGTTGGAATCGGTTCTTTTTCAATATATTTAGTATAAATATAAATAATTTGGTTTGCAACCCATTTTTCCCAAAACCTCGGAAGTAATTTACTTAACCTTTGCGCTGTTTTCGTATCATATTTATTATATAAATGATGACAAATTCTTGATAATACTGCAAAATTTTCAAATGACAATTTATCAATATTTAATTCACCCATGTTTTTAATGCTATCAATAATTTTTTGTGCAAATAAAATATCATCTGAATAAATATGTGAATTATAAATAACATGATAATAACTTCCTAACTCTCGATTAAGTAATTTAGCGATTATTTGTTGTATTACTGGATATGCAAAAGTATCTAAAAAAAATCCTCTACACGCGTCTTGACTTCGCATTGTTGTAATCATTACAAGTTTTTTGTTTTTAATATAAAACGCCCATTGTGTTGTACATGGTACAAATGAATTATTCAAATCGTTTTTATTAACATCCCAAAGATTAACAATACATTGCCTTGTCGTCGGTGATAATTTTAATTTTTTAACAATTTCTTTAATTAATAAACCGCCTCGTTCCCCATACGTATAATGATATTTTCCATTTTTTTCAATCCATTGTTTATAAAATCGCCAAGATGATAAATGAACAAATCCTGGGTTAAGACCTAAAAAATAATCTTGTGTCTCAATTTCTACTGGTAAACAATGTTGTGATGTTACGCAATTTTTTGGATTTGTTAATTCAAAAATAACCGGTGGTACTTCATAGATTTTTTCCATATAATTTTTTTTCATACACCAATTACCTACTTGCCTCGTTTCTAATATTTTTTCATTTAAAATATAATTTATATTCATTTTTGCTAATTCTTTAGTATTATCTGCTGAAAAACTCTTCATCAATAATTCTCCTTAAATTATTTTTAAATATTTCTGCGTGCGGTGGATTTCTTTTATATTTTATATCGCATTCTTTTTCGTGATTTAACATTTTTATTAAAAGTTCATAAACTTCTTTATAATACGGTGATACCGTAACTATTTTATTTTTATTATTTTCATCTTGAATTTTTAAATACCATTCATAATAATATGGTTTAAATTTATCTTTTGCTGTTCCTGCCCTTACACAGAATTTTATTTTACCGGACATTTATATCCTTACCCAATTTATTTTTTTTGTTGCGATAGTTTTGTTTGCGTTTTTTTTTCTTCAATTTGTTTATTATAATCATTTATAAGTTCAGTAAGTTCCCAAACGGCTTTATCAATTATTGGTTTAACTTCGCTATAACTTCTACCGCTTACATTTACTTCAAATTGATAACGTCCACTACTATTCGTTTTTATATCAATTCGACATTCTTCTATTCCTGTATAATAATTTATTGTTTTTTCAAACATATTACCATCCTTATCAAAAACTTAATATTATGTGTTTTTAAATACTTTTTTGTTTAAAAAACATTAATAACCAAAAATGCATATAGGTAACTGGTGTAAAAAAATGGTGGGGGGTTTTTAGTTATTCGGATGCCTCCGAATACTTTCTGCAGGGGAATTGTGCATCCATCCTTAAAAAAAGACATTTTCTCATCATTCTTTTTTTCATCCATACAAAATCTCCTTTGCACATCCTATCCTTGACCACCTTATAACCCCTCATTTTTTTGCACCACATTAAAAGGGATGTGTTTTTCTCCTTTAAAATATTTTACTGGTGCATTAAGCGCTGCTTGAAGTTCATCATTGACTTTTTTAAGATACATTTTTCTTTTTGCCTCATACGGTAAATAATATTTATTTAAAAGATAACAATTATATTTATCTTGCCAAGGTACCTGTACTGTATACCTTCTTTCATCTGGCATATATAAAAATCTGTATGCCCGTGCCATTCTTGAATATGAATCAGCCGCTTTTTGTCTTATAATTTTTATTTTATAATCATCATATTGCCGTAAGAAATTTAAAAGCATTTTACGGCTTGGGCAAGTCATAAGCAATCCTGTTACTGCGCTTCTTATGGTATCAAATACGCCTTTAAGTCTTACTACTATCTTCTGGTCTGTAAAGAACTTGTAACTGTTAAAATGCACTGTTGCATCATCAAGACAGATTACCGGGCTTATAATATCATGTCTTATGTTATAATCTATAAGACTGCAAAAATCTTGTATACTATATAACGTATGATTTAATGCTTTCTCATACGCCTGGTCTTGACTTATATCTTCTAAATCATAAAATACTTTTGCCATTATCTTCTGTGCATAGATACTTTTACCTGCTCCTCTTTCTCCTTCTATAATTGCCCCTATATATCCACGTGGATGACGGTCTATTATACGTTTAGCAAGTCCAGATTCAATTTCATTAAGATGTCTCATTTTATTCACCAATGCACACTTTTATACATTGTTGTATACATTTTAGTTAATAATAACCTTTTTCTAAAATTTTCAAATAAAAAAAAATTAGAATTGAAACGTATCATAATTTGATACTTTAAAGATAAGATTACCTTCCTCAAGAAGTTTATTGCAATGCATCCATAGTTTATCATATTTCATTTTACCTGCATAACTCATATCATATTGTATACCATGTTCATCTTTAAAACGCACAGCATCCTGCCGCATCTTTGATGGTAACATAAAAACAAGAGTGTCAACCGCCTCCTCGTAGGTTTCCAAATGTTTTTTTGTTCTTGCCTCCGCTATACGATTAATCTGTTGACCAAGAAGATTTTCGTAATTAATGATATTTTGAAACTTTGATTCTTTCATAAATCGTATTGCTTTGCAAGTTTATCATAAAACCGAAGTGTTTCCTGTACCCGCCATTTTTCCATCTTATCAATAAAATTTGAACTCTTTGTAAAACGTTCAAGTGGGTCGCCATGTTTTGCAGATTCGTCTTTATATCTTTGTGTATACTCGGTTTCAACTTTTTGTTCATGCGCTTTGGCGTTTTCATATACGGTTTTATCCTGGATTCTTATCTTCAAATTCGTAAGTATTTCAAGACACGCCTCATAATTCCTCTGGTCAAGAAGGTCATGTGCCTGGTTTAACTTACCTTTAAAAAGTTCGGATGTCATCTTCTTTTTTCCTCCTTAATATATTTCCATTTGTTTATTTTGTGCTTACGGTCTTTCCAGGGTATCTTCTTTTCCCCTTCCAACCTGTGCATACGATGCCCACTTCTTGCACGTTGGTTTGCTTTGGCTATTTTATCCCACCCGTAGTATCATCTCGTAGCATCTCAAGTGTTACATGACTACCTATCTTGTATCTACTGTCAACCCATTCCTTCATGGATATGTAAACAATGTGTTCTTTTTGTGCAGATGATTTTACGTCATCTATTACTTCATCCAGGTCGCCGCCTATTATGTCGCCTATGCTTATTTTACGTTTAACAGTTGTAAGTTCTGTCAACGTTAGTTTAAATATCGTTAGTTCAGGTCTTGGGTTGCTGCTTATTATCTTACATCCTACTATCATCATGTGTTGTTTCATCTTCGTTTTCCTCCTTTTTTTCAAATATTTTATCTATCTTATCAAAAATCCAAAAAACAATCCATAAAACAATGGCTAATAGAAAAGAAATTAAGATTAAAATATATATTACTAACCCCCTCCAAATATCTGAAACGCTATAGCCCCCAGAATCAACAATATAGATAATGGTATAATGATAGTTTTCCAATCCATACCACCATACTGGCTATAGGTTTTAAACTGCCATTGCCTATGTGCAAACTGATGTGTAACAAAACTATCCATGTCGTATGGTGCAGAACTTTCGGTAAAGTTTGCGTAATCCTCAAAATGAACTATCTTACCATCATACAACATTTCCCCCATGTGCCGTATTTCTTCCAAATCCAGTTTCATAATTTCCCTGCGTTTATCGGGGTCAAGTAAAACTTCTTTAAGTTCAGGTATACTGTTAAGGTCATCATAACACGTTATACCTTTAAGTTTATCATGCAATACAAGTAAACTGTTTCTATCTTCAGTTGAATACCTTTTTTTCATTTGATGTACCCATTGACAAAGAATCTCTGGTAAAGTATGACTTATGGTTTCATTTGTGAATCTTACATCATGCCCTGCAATACGCCTTGAACCCCCTTCATCTTTGAAAAGTTTGTTTTTACTATAAATATGGTCTAAATCAATAAGTTTACCAGGTAATAAAAAACTACTTTTACCTTTACGTTGATGAACCAATATAACCTGTTTTGGTTTCGGTGGTCTAACCAAAAGAAAAGCCCCAGTTTGATATAACCTTACAATAAGCAAAAAGTTTCCAACAGCGATTAATATTACACCAGTTAAAACAATCATCATTTTAACCATGGGAAATAATGGAAAAGGTAAGTACCAATCCAAAGTTATGAATATTACGCCACAAAAATAAAACAATATACACATCTCGATAAACATTTTTTATTCTTCCTCCTCTTTTCGTTTAAAAAACCCTGTAAGTCTACCTGCCCTTCTTGCAGAACGCCTTTGTGTTACATCAAATTTCCTTGTAAACAAGAGTTCCCCCTGCCATCCTTCAACGCTACGGTTAAGTTGAAGTTCAAGTGCATGCCGTATAAGTTCTTTGTAAACATACAACTTCGGGTCGAACTTCCCCTTGTGCATGAAGATACGGTAACGCTGCCATATAAGGTCGTATTGTAACAAGTGCATAGGTATTTCCCTGCGAAGGATGTTACTTTTCGCTGCCAGGTCTACAATGGGTTTCGTGTATTGTATAAGTAAATCCTGCAGTTCCTTTGGTAGATTAAACTCTATAATGTATTTAGTCCATGCTGCATCAATAGTTGTAGGTGGTTCATACGCCAACCCTGGTTTATCTTCCTCTGGTGGCGGTATCATAAAACCGTCATCTTCACTTGGCATCATTTTTCTTTACCGCCTCGTGTAAACCAAAAATACCAAGACACACCATGAATAAACCTAAAAGCAAAAGTACAAACTGTTGCATAGGGTTACTTGATATTGTTACAATCCAAAAGAACATTACACCCAAAGCAACAATTACAATATTTTGGCTAATAACATTTTGTTTGTTTTGTTTTTTTGTTTGTTTATCCCCTTGTTTTTTTGATTCAATAGCATCTTTTGTTATCTGTGAAATTGATAACTTGTTTTCAAGAAGATATTTTTCATGTTCAGTTGTAATCCTAACACTTTTAGGAATTGTTTTAGTGTTCTCCTCACCGTTCACAAAAAAAAGTTTACAACTTCAAACTTTATATATTTTATTAATTAAAAAATAGAATAAGGTAATGACCCCGCCATTACCTTTTTTTGTAGGTTAAATTGTTTTATCCTCCGATTCTACCAACGTAACCGAGTATAACAACTGCTACAACTACGATTGCAATTATTGGTGCAACACTGAAAAATGTTGCGGCTTGTGCAAGTGTGTCTGTGGTAGCGTTATCTGCGGGTGTTGAACCATTAATTTGTTCAAGACTTCCACCCTGTGCATAACGACCAAGACCGTAATCGCCGAAATTTGAATCTATCGTGGTTGTATCAATGCTACCTGCAATGTTGTAGAATACGAGAACTGCAACAATGAGCGTAACAAGTATACCAACAACCGCACCTATCATTTTTACGTCTGCGGATTCATCGGCTATAAATTTACGCATTGTTTTACCCCCCTATTCTACCGACATAGCCCAAGATTACAACTGCAACTACTACGATTGCAATTATTGGTGCTACACTGAAAAACGTTGCGGCTTGTTCGAGTGTATCATCTGTTGCATTTGCAGCAGGTGTACCAGTTAACCCTGCATCGATAGTTGTCGTATCAATGCTACCTGCAATGTTGTAGAAAACTAACACCGCGATTATTAGGGTAATTAATATACCTACGACAGCCCCAATCATTTTTACGTCTGCGGAATCGTCTTTTATTAGACTTCGCATTTTTTGGCCTCCAAAAACACGCAGGGTTGTCATAGTTTTTAAATATTAACCCGTATTTAATTTAAATTACATTGTAATATGCCTTAAAATAACATTAATAATAAGTTAATCATTTTATATTCGTAACAATTAAAATGATTCTCTGTCATTCTCTGTTAATATTATAATCCTTTAATAAAAAATCTTTTTCCTCGTTGTTCAATCTTAATACTTGGTTTCATATAAATTATTGATTTATTTTTACGCGGGTCACTACCAATATACATTTTATCTTTTTCTCTAAGTATCCGTACTGCATCATATTTACAAAAATCACGAGCAAGTTTACTATCAATAGGTATACTATTGTTTTTTGTAAGCCGCATTAAAACTTTTTGCATTTCCTCTTTTTTAGGAAATATGTATACCATTTTTTTAATTCCTTTATATTTTATATTTAGAAATTATTGCTTTACCTTCCTATCCATAACTCATACATTTTTCCATTTTTAATAATTCTTGATGTTTTAACTTTTAATGTTGTTTTATTTTTTAAAATTTTCAACATTTTTTCAGCCGATGCTTTACTACGATGTACTGAATATTTTCTCCATTTTGTTGCTCCTTTATTATACGCATATACAATATATCCACCTTTAGATTTATTACAATATGTCGAACCATGCGTTTTAGTATACTTATTTCGCAACTTTTTTGCTTCTTTTTTTGTTTTTCTAAATCCTACTCTTCCTTGCGTCATAGTTTTTCCTCCTTATTTTTTTATTTTCTACCTCTACCCTTACACCTTGTCGTTTTACAACCACCACGACCTTGATTAAATCTTTGTCCCTGACCACTACCATCTCGTTTTGGTACTCCTTTTTTTTTCATAGTTTATTTCCTCCTAAAATTTTCCTTTTACCCAACTCGTATACTTATCAAAAATCATAACAACCAAATAAATCAACATAATAACACCGAACAACATGAACACATAACTAATGTAAATACTATAGATACTCGTAAAAATATGAACGCCTTCCTCCACGTTACCGCTGCTGCTATTATAAATCTGATACGGCAATTCAATCTCAATAACACCCAAAGCAAGAATAAACCACAATGCTGCATCAGTTGTAATTGCAACCAAATTCCAAAAAGGGTTTTTC
>Ga0272442_10010676_pt1 | contig 11292 bp, 7 predicted proteins | sample SSMForm2O_FD_200262 | JGI IMG/M metagenome (GOLD analysis project Ga0272442, IMG submission 200262) | Marine sediment archaeal communities from Little Sippewissett salt marsh, Falmouth, MA, United States - SSM-Form-2O | ecosystem: Environmental > Aquatic > Marine > Wetlands > Sediment ...
GATCGCATTGCCGTCGGCGCGATCACGCACTCGGCCACCGCCGTGGATATTGGACTGGACAGCTAACACCGCGGTATCTCGTATCTCGTCACTTGTATCTCGGACGGCGAGAAGGCATCGCAATGCCGGCGAGATACGAGATACCCGATACGAGATCCGCAATGGCATGTGACGACCGGCTGGACCCGGACCGAATACAGAGTAACTTGCGCACCGGCCGCATCGGCAAGAAGGTCCTCGTCTTCGACCGCACTGCCAGCACCAACAACGTCGCCGCCGAATACGCCAGGAACCCTGCCAACGACGGACTGGTTGTCTTCGCCGAGGAGCAAACCGCCGGTCGGGGGCGCAGCGGCGCCGTCTGGCACGGCGGCCACGGCGATAGCCTCCTACTCTCCGTTGTTCTGATCGATTACCAGGCCAAGAATGAGTTGCTTCCGCTGGCCTGTGCGGTGGCGGTGGCCCACGCGCTGGGGCAAGTCGGCGATCACCGAGCCCGGATCAAGTGGCCCAACGATGTCCTGCTCGGCGGTCGCAAGGTCGGCGGCATCCTCGTCGAGTCCCGGCAGACCGGCAGGCATACCGCGTGGATCGTCGGAGTCGGTATCAACTGCCATCAAAGGGCCGATGACTTTCCGCGCGAGCTGCGCGGAACCGCCACCAGCTTGGCCCTGGCCGGCCCGACGCGCTGTCACCGCATCCCGCTGGCCCGCAGAGTGCTGACCTCGCTGGATCACTGGCTCGACGTCGCCGAACGCGACAGCCATCCGGTCACCGAGGCCTGGAGCCACCTGAGCACCCAACTGCACCAGCGCGTCACCCTCTCGTACAACGGCAGGCACTTCACCGGCCACTGCATCGGCGTGGATCCCGAAAGAGGCCTCATCCTCCAGCTCGACCGCGGCGGCGTCCGCATCTTCCACGCCGCCCACACCCACATCGTCACTGCGCCGGCAACGTGAAACGCGGGGATGCAGTCGGTCCGTCCGCTCCGCACTTCCCGTCAGTCTCTCCAACGTAATGGTCGCCGTCGAGCCCAAAATCCCAAGAGCCGTGAGGGGTATCTGCATAGGAGCCGCCGGCCAGGTAGAACCGTCTCACCTTGTTCTCCACGACTCTCCAGGACAACATGTCGGCATCTGTACGGATCCCGGCCAGGGGCTGCGTGCCGTCGGGCCGTGCCCCCCACGTGCCCGACAAATAGATCCAGTCTTCCCCTTCGGTTGTTGTGATCTTGACAAGCTGCTGGCTGTGATTGCCGCTGGCAACAACCACCACGTTCTCAACGTAGGGGTCCTCGTCGTCGGCGATGGGCTCCAGGGTATCGACAAACACCTGACCGTTGCCGGATTTACGGACTGCCAGAACATCTTGCGAATTCGCCAGCGTCTGTTCACCGTTCCACTGGCGATAATAGCCAATCTGCGCGTTGATCAGGTCAGAGGGGCTGTCATCCGCCATAATCAGCCGCAGCCTCCCGCTGTGCTGGGGAGGCTCTCGCAGCAGCGTTGGGTCGCCGTCCGCTATCCACGCCGCATTGCTTACCATCCAATCGGCCACGATAGCTCCCGGCCCTTTCGTTGCCATACTCCTCGTGCCGGCCCCGCGATCCGTCGGCCAGTAATCTGCCATAAACTGCGGGCAGCCCTGCCACTGGAGGTTCTGCGGTTCCACGACGTTCAGCTCGCCCATGCTGATGAAACACCAGTCGTATTGATGCACATTCGGGTCTTTCGCTTGCACAAAATAGGCATCGAACAGGTATTCCGGGAACTGGATGCACCATCGGCTCATGTCGCGACCCAACAGGCTGCTATCGACTCCATCTCCGGTGTGTGCGACAGCCGAGGGCAATTCCTCTCGCCCATCGAAATGCCAGAAGGAGCCATAGTAGGTGTTGTCCCAGAGGTCGTCGTCGACCATCACCTGGTTCAAGAGCGGACCGGCATAGCCAATCCACGAATAGCCGTAGCGGGGCGTGAGGATGGCGCCCAGCCCGTACACGACCAGACCCAGGCTGTCGCAGGACACATGGTCGCCTGGGTTGCTCCGGAGGTACTTGGAGGACAAGAGCGTCTCCATGCCGCGATCCCAGGATCCGTTCTCGCTGCGCAGCATGGCGTAGCCCCAGCCAGGGACGACGAAGTTGTGATTATCGATGATATCGCCGGGAACGCGATTCTCTTCCTGCTGCTCGATATGTCTATAGAGATCGATATGATCCTGGTCTTCAGGAAACAGCTCATCGAGCATGTAGATTTCCCTGAAATACCCTCTGTTAAGCTGGTTCATGCACCCGCCTCCGTTGAGGTGAGGCACTCGCCCGTTGGAAAAAGGAAACTGCGAAATATTGATGATGGCCCGGTGGACCCTGTCTGCCAGTGTCGGTGAGATCAGCGACGTAAGGTCGCGTCCCAACCACTGCTGCGCATCGACAAGGGTTTGCATGTAGGGTCCCATCGAACCATAACTCCCGGGCTCATTGCGAAAAGAACCATCCGACAGCATGATCTTCTGTTTCTCCATGATCTCGGAGTACATGGCCATCACCCGATCGATGAGAGCCGGATCACGCCCTGCCGTCCCCATGGCAAGAAGCGACATCAAGTCCATGGCCTCCAATTCGATGCCCTCACTGTAAGGCCATGACACAACCGTAGTGCCTTTCGCGTACTCCCTGTCCAACGGCTCAGTCACTGTCAGAGTGTCGGGGCCTACATGGCGTAACCTGTATGCATCGCCACCGATCTTTACGTAGGGGCAGCCGAAGTGGAGACCATCCGTAGGAGACCCGGTGTCTCCATATGCAGATCGAGATACGCGAAGAATCGTATCTCCTTCTTCGGCGTCCTCCGTCAGCGTTAGGGCAAGGCGCAACTCGCCCCAATAGGAATTGAAGATCGGCAGGACCAGATTGTGAAGGATGCGGAACTGCTCCTCGTCGTTGACCAAATGCTCTCGTCCGGCTTTGATCGCCAGGCACAAGGCCTGGAACCCGCCAAGCTCAAATGCGAGTCTTGGCATGTATTCCGGCCGGGCCCAATCCCAACGCTTGCCGACAGGATAAAACACGTTGGTTTCAGCCAGTCGCAGAGCATAGTGTTTGGCCTGCAAACCGGTGCCCCCGCGGTGGTATAGCGAACCCAAGAGTGACGCCCAAGTCTTGTCCCATGTGCCGTAAGCGTGGTCGTAGTCCCAGCCATTGTGTTCAAAAATCTGTGTTACAGACGGGAGTTTGCCTGCTCGCACCTGATCCTCCAGGTATTGCACCGGTCCTCGACGGTAGCGCCCGTTCTCAAAACCCAGATCTTCTCGACCAGGAAGGAACACCTCCGCAGGATCGGTGATGTCATGACGGACTCCCCGAGCATAATATCCCATAACCATCCAAAAGGACTCAGAATACTCCCAAGGTGGCAAGGTGAGGTATTGTTGTGTGGTGGTGAAGAGATACGGTTTTCGTGCGGGACACGCAGGGACACCTTGCAGCCAGACTACGACAAGCTCCGAGAAATCGTCCGGGACCGACTCCCTGGAACGGACGGTCAACACAAAGTCCTGCTGTCCTTCCGGGGGCAAATGGAACACTTCAGGCTGCACGGATACGATCTCGAATCGACTGTCCGTTTCACCCGGCTTAGGCCAGGGATGAGCGTCGGCAAAATAGAGTTCGTTGCCCTGGGATAGACTGTAGAACGTCCCATGGAAAGCCATCTCAAGGCGACCGTCGGGAGACCTCGTGATTTCCCGATTCCGAACGATCATGGCAGGGGGATGCTCGTAGGAGTCCAGGTGGTGAGGTTCTGCCATTCCCGGCAGCGTCAGGCCGGGATAATTGGTCAGGATGATCCGCGTGACTACGGGGCGCCCATCTGTATACTGGTCCAACTCCTGCTCGGGCCGGTACATCGAAGGGAAGATGAGCCGCAGGGTATGTTGTCCCGCTGAGAGAGGCAACGAGCCAAGACTCCAAAGAGCCTTTCTCTCACGGTCACCGTCTGGACCGTAGACCACCTGTCCGGACCAACCATAGCAATGGGTCGTGGGATACAACTCCGCTTCAAGGCAGACGCCTCCATCAATTGCCACTTGCACGGGTGCACTGTGGTGGTACATGGTCCATAACTCGCCGTAGTCAAGAATGATCTCGTACCGGCCCGGATTCTCAACAGAGAACTCGTATTCGGCCCAGCCGCCTGTTTGATGGGGTTTCAGGCCTGAAACCAGACCCCTGCCGTAATGCACAAGACTGCCGGAGTAGTCTACTGCGAGCTCGCCTCCGATCGTGATGCCTTCAGCCTGTGAGTATTCGCCCGGTAGAAGGTCAATCGTCTCCATGCTGTCTGCCATGTCGGCCGGCGCGGTCTGCGGCTGCTCAAACACAACCTTCTCCCCTGCGATCTCGGTGAATTCTTTGTCCTTGTAGAGATACCCGGAAAAGGGAATGGGCCCGGTCCGCTCGGGGGAAACGCTAAGTCTGTGCCGCAGCTTCTTAGGAACGGCTTGCCCTGCCGGTACGGTCCACCAGAGGGTATTGTGAACCACCTGTGCTCCTCCGGCGTCTGCGATTGACGTGCCCTGTGGGATGTACTCCACAATGTGAAGTCCATTGTGATCCGGTTGATCGTTGGTGACAACCTCGAATTCTACATCGACCTCGGAGCCCGGATCGTAATCTACGGTCACGTGCCGGACAACGTAAACATCCAAATCCGGAGGCGGAGGTTCCAGTGAGTACGTCAGATCCGAAAAATCTGCGCCGTCGCAATCCGTGATCCTGGCAGCGAGGCGAGACGCCGCCTGAGCGTCCTTAAACAACCTGAAGGTAACGGAATTGACTCCCGCGGCCAGGACAATATCCACCTGTTGCTCACGATCGGGCGAGGGCCAGCCATCGAACAACTTTTGGCCGTTGTTCCATATGTTCAAGCCGTCTGCCGCCATGAATCTAATGTGTGCATTGCGTATCGTGGGAGAAATCACGTAAATATGGTAGTAGTGTGTGTATCGGCCTTCCAACGCCTCATGCGTAAAAGAACCATCCGCACGATAATGCGGCGTCCAAATCATCAAATTGGTTGTAGCTTTGAAATGTGTATTGCTGAAATCGTAGATCTCTCCGGGGCTTGGCCTGAGTGTTCCTTCCTCGCCCATGAACTCAAGATTCGCGCCACCAAGGATTCTGTCGGTATGATTCTGGCCCAGATGGAGCATCCACTTGAAGTATCCGCTTTCGAGGCGTTGTTCTGCGGCCGGCAGCGAACTGGTGATAGCCAGCAAAACAACCATGCCGAATCGCCTTGCACTCTGCATGTCTCTTCCTCCACCCCCCAGAATCGACCGCGCTTTTGCGGAGCTTTTCTTCGCAAGACACCAGCAATCGCAGCTCATGACACTTCCCACTGCCAAAGCCCGGAAGACGTTACATCAGTTCCATTCTACGTCTCCATTGTACCTTTTCGCACCTGGCGGTTCAACTGCAATAAGGGACGCGACGGCCCGTTTTGAAGTGAGGTGATGAGGGTCTCGCCGGTTCTGGTGAGATTATCCTGGCACGGATTCGCCCGTCGGAGCATTCGCAGCCCCTCTCTGTAGTAGCGTCGTGGCGGCCGGGACTTGGAGCGGACCACTGCAGTGGAACTGGCGGCGTTTCTTACTGATTGATTGTCAGGGTGGCTCCGAGGCGTTACATAAGGGGCGGAGTTCCCGCCCGGGATGGCACTGAAGATCGGCGGTGGAACCGACTGCTATCCGCGCGGATACGTGACGGCAAGCGATGCGGCTTGGGCCGCCCGACAATTTGGAGTTATCGAATGGCAGTGAGCATCTTCAACGACGTCATCGGCCCCGTGATGCGGGGGCCGTCCAGTTCGCACTGCGCCGCGGCGTTGCGGATCGGCCGGCTGGCCCGCGACTTGATGGACGGTGACATCTGCCACGTGCTCATCGAGTTCGACCGATGCGGGTCGCTGGCGACCACACACACGAGCCAGGGCTCGGACATGGGCCTGTTTGGCGGCCTCCTGGGCTGGGAGGCCACCGACGAGCGGCTCCCCGACTCGACCGGTGCCATCGGCGCGGCCGGGGTGGAAGTTCGCACCGTCATCAAAGACCTCGGCTTTACGCACCCCAACACGTACCGCCTGACGCTGAGCAACGGCCACCGGCAGCACGCGCTGACCGCCGTCTCCACCGGCGGCGGCATAATCGAAGTTGTCGAGATCGATGGTTTCGCCGTTTCCATCGCGGGCGATTACGCCGAGACCCTGGTCTTTGTCAGCGCCCGCGGCCGGGCGATCGCCGACCGCCTGTCCGAGGCGGCTCGTTGCGACGAGATTCTGGTCCACGCACATCAGGGGACCGAGCTCGTGGAGTTCAAGGGTCAGGAGTTCTTACCCGACGCGGCCCTGGCGGTGATAGAGCAGCAGCCCGAGGTGCTTGTCGTCGAGCGGCTCCGACCCGTCCTGCCCGTACTGTCGCGGGCCAGCCTGGACGTCCCCTTCGCCACATGCGAAGCGATGTTCCGCTACAAGGGCGACGGTGATGCACCGTTGTGGACACTGGCGGCGGCATACGAGTCGGCGCGCGGCAATCTCAGCGAGCAGGACGTGCTGGAACGAATGGGCGCGATCGTGCGGACGCTGCGGGCTTCGCTGGCTCAAGGCCTGGAGGGGACCGAATACGAGGACCGCATTCTGGGATACCAGTGCGGCCGATTCGCGCAGCGCCTGGAGGACGCACGCCTGCTCGACGCGGGCATGCTGAATCGCATCATCCTGTATGTCACGGCCTTGATGGAGGTCAAGAGCGCGATGGGAGTCATCGTCGCGGCGCCGACCGCCGGTGCCTGTGCGGCCCTGCCCGGTGCGGTTCTCGGCGCCGTTGATGCGCTGGGCGGGACCAACGACGACGCGGCCCGGGCGATGCTGGCCGGCGGTATCATCGGCGTATTCATCGCCACGGGCTCGACCTTCGCTGCCGAGGTCGCCGGTTGCCAGGCCGAGTGCGGCGCCGCCTCGGGCATGGCCGCGGCCGCTCTGGCCACGCTGGGTGGAGGTACTGCGGAGCAGGCCGTTGCCGCTGCATCGATGGCGCTGCAGAACTCATTCGGTATGGTCTGCGATCCCGTGGCCAACCGCGTGGAAGTCCCGTGCCTCGGCAAAAACGTCATGGCCGCGAGCAACGCACTGGCCTGCGCGAACATGGCCCTGGCCCGATACGATCCCGTCATTCCGCTGGACGAAGTCATCGAGGCGATGGACGGGGTCGGGCGGAGCCTGCCGCGTGAGCTACGTTGCACCGCGCTGGGAGGCCTCTCGGTGACCGCGACTTCCAAAGCGATTGAGAAGCGGCTGCAGCGACCGCCCCACAGCAGCGGCGGCGAACCGGGGAGATAGCTCACAAGCAAAACAGAAGGAACGATCATGACCACAACCAGCATTCGCATTCTCTCGGCCCGGGACATTCGCCGGGCGCTGCCGATGAGCGAGGCGGTGGCCACGATGAAAGAGGCGTTCACGGAACTCTCGGCCGGCCGCGTGGACATGCCCGCGCGGGCCCACATCGACGTCTCCTCGCACGACGGCACCCGTGTGAGGGCCTTTTTATCGAGCCGTATTGGCCACGTTGGTGATCAGACGCCTTGAAACAGAGGCCCTGATTTTGGTATTAGTGACGGTGTTGCGTGCAGGAGTACCAGATTATGGTGTCAAATGGGAAATCTCGGCTTACATAAAATTCCACCGCGATGCTTGACATCGAGAAAGATTAAGGGCTGGGTCTCCATTTGACATTGTCAAAAAAATGGAATATACAAGCTATTTCTCTAGTGGCTTTGGCTAGAAAGTGACGATACGTGGCTTTCCGGCGCATCTTAAACTTGGGAGATGTTTATGCAGTTCGAGGGCATCTATGTCCCGGTCATCACGCCGTTTCAGACGGACTATGGGATTGACGAGAAGGCCTATGCCACGATAATCGATCACCTGATCGATCAGGGTGTGCACGGCCTGGTGATCGGCGGAACCACGGGTGAGAACTACGCCTTAACCCCGGAGGAACGCGTGCATCAGTTCCAGGTGGCGCACCAATGTATCAAGGGGCGGGTCCCCTGGATCGCCGGCGTCAACGACATCCGCACCGAGGATGTATGCGCGTTTTCCCAGGCCGCGAACAAGGCCGGTGCCGATGCCTTGCTGTTGGCAGTGCCTCCCTATTCCGTGCCGAATCAAAAGGAACTGGCCCTGCACGCCCTCAAGGTGGACCGGGCCGCGAACATGCCCATCATGCTCTACAACTACCCCGGACGTTCGGGTACGAGCTTCGGTCACGAGTTTCTGGAGCGTGTGGCACGGAGCGCGAACTTTCACGCCATCAAGGAGAGCAGCGGCGACATCAACCGCATCCACATGCTGGCCCGCGAGTTCCCCCACGTGCAGTTGAGCTGCGGGGCCGACGATCAGGCCCTGGAGTTCTTTGTGTGGGGCGCGCGGAGCTGGGTCTGCGCGGCCGGCAACTTCCTGGCACCGGAGTGCCTGGCGTTGTACGAACGCTGCGTCAAACACGGGGACTTCCTCACGGGGCGGCGCATCATGAAGGCCATGCTGCCCCTAATGACCGTGCTGGAACGGGGCGGGAAATTCGTACAGTGCGTGAAATACGGCTGCGAACTGGACGGGCTGCCCGCCGGCGCAACCGTGCGCCTGCCGCTACGTCCCATGAAAAAGGAACTGAAGCGCACGCTGCGTGACGCCCTTTTGACCGCGCGCACCACCATTGCCAACGTGCTCAAGAACACCTAAGGAGGACCCTATGTCTGATATACTCTCGCGTCAAGAATACCACGCCATTGCGGACGAGCTCAGTCTGATGACCAACGCCTATATCAACGGCAAATTCACCGCCGCCAAATCGGGCAAGACCTACGAATCCGTGAATCCCGCTACCGGGAAGGTACTCGCCCAGATCGCCTCCTGCGGGGTTGAGGATGTCGACTACGCGGTCAAGAAATCCCGTCAGGCCTTTGAGAGCGGAGCATGGTCGCGCATGCACCCGGCCGAACGCAAGGAGATCATGATCAAGTTGGTCAAGCTCATGAAGCGTCACCGCTACGAACTGACGGTATTGGAGAGCCTCGAAAGCGGCAAGCCCGTACGGGACATCGCCACCATTGACCTCCCCGAAACCCTGCACTGCTTCGCCTGGTACGCCGAGGCCGCAGACAAACTTTACGACCAAATCTCCCCGGCTACGGACGACGGCATGGGCTTGATCGTACGGGAACCCGTGGGGGTGGTCGCCTGTGTGCTGCCCTGGAACTTTCCGCTGCAGATGATGGGCTGGAAGGTCGGTCCTGCCCTGGCCGCGGGCAATAGCGTCATCGTCAAGCCGGCGCGTGAGACCAGCATGAGCGCCCTGCGCGTGGCCGAGTTGGCTGCGGAGGCCGGCGTGCCCGCAGGCGCGTTCAACGTGATCACCGGGCCCGGTTCCGTGATCGGTGAGGCCCTGGGCCGTCACATGGATATTCAGGCCCTGTCCTTTACCGGCTCCACCGAGGTGGGTCGTCAGGTCTTGACCTATGCGGCCGAGAGCAATCTCAAGAAGGTAACCCTGGAACTCGGGGGGAAGAATCCCTGCGTGGTCCTGGAAGACGTAGACGATCTCGACGCCGTGGCCGAACAGGCCATTAATGCCGTGTTCTGGAACATGGGCGAAAACTGCACCTCAAACTCACGGCTCATCATCCACAAGAAACACCGAAAGGATCTCATTCCTCGTCTCCTGGACAAAGTGCGCGACTGGAAAACCGGCGATCCCTTAGATCCCCAAAACGCCTTTGGTTCCATGGTTTCCAAACGCCAGTACGATGATGTCCTCGCTTATATTGAGAAAGGTAAGCAAGAAGGCGCGACGGTGCTGCTGGGTGGAGAGCCTTTGCAGATCGACGAGGGTTGTTTTATCCCTCCGACCATCTTTGACAACGTGACACCTGATATGACGATCGCCCAGGACGAGATCTTCGGCCCGGTGCTGGCCATCATGACCGTAGAGAACGATGCCGCGGCCCTGGAACTGGCCAACGACACCTGCTACGGACTGCAGGCCTCGGTCTTCTGCGCCAATACCAAGAAGGCCCTGCGTGCGGCGCGGCGTCTCCAGGCCGGCACCGTCACGGTCAACTGCTACAGTGAAGGCGATATCACCACGCCCTTCGGCGGGTACAAACTCTCCGGATTCGGCGGTCGGGACAACGGCCTGCACGCCTTCGACCAATACATGGAAACCAAGACCATTTGGCTCGATCTCAGTGAACACGAACAGGACGAACGCCTGGATTGAACCGGAGGTCGATCCGCATACGCTAAGCACTGACCATCTTGGTCAAGGCAGCACTTCATAGGCTCGCATCCACGCCGGGTGAACCCATGGGGCTGCTCCGGACCGCAAGCACGCCTGCGGCCCGAGAGCTTAGCCTTGAACCATCAAAGGGAAAGAGGATGATGACTTACGCGGACTCTAAAAAGCTAGACATCAGGATCGGGCAGGTCGTGTTGGCCCAGAGAGTTGAAGGCACAGACAAACTCCTCAAGCTGGAAGTAGACCTGGCCACAGAGAAGCGACAGATCGTGGCCGGGATGGCCGAGTTCTTTGCACGCGAATACCTTGTGGGGCAGCGGGGGGCATCTTTCAACTGTCGCAAAGGACCGATCCGGAGCCCATGGGGTCCGGATCGCGTCGCTTGAAGTTGACTGTTCCAGCGCCCTGGCAGGAAGGATCACACCATGTCCTCGATGCTCTGCATCAATCGGTCGATTACCTCGTTGTCTGTCTTGGGATTGAAAAAGGACTGCCTTCCAGGCGGGCAGGCGGATGTTGTGGGGGCAATAGCCGATTGACGTGGTGAAACTGAGGAAAACCAGACACCCTGTTCAAATCGGTCGGGGTGACGGTCCAGGATCTCACCGCGGCCGCCCAGGGCAGATCGGTCGGCCTGCCGTAACAACAGCCGTTGAGAAAGCAGCCGACGCGCCCGAAGGCCAGCCCCGCCATGAGCCCAACGGCCATGATATCGAGATAACGGCGTACCGGCAGCTTGCGGCGTCGCAGGTACACCAGCAGGAAGAGCACCGCCGGGACAACGCCGCCGAGAAACTCCAGGCCGCCCCGCCAGATGGCGAAGACGCCCAGCGGGGCAGTGCGGAACTTATCGAAGTGATGGATTACGAAGAAGAGACGCGCGCCGAGCGTACCGAGGATCAGCGCGCACAGTGCGCATTGGACATTGTGGCGGGG
>Ga0272442_10010677_pt1 | contig 11292 bp, 3 predicted proteins | sample SSMForm2O_FD_200262 | JGI IMG/M metagenome (GOLD analysis project Ga0272442, IMG submission 200262) | Marine sediment archaeal communities from Little Sippewissett salt marsh, Falmouth, MA, United States - SSM-Form-2O | ecosystem: Environmental > Aquatic > Marine > Wetlands > Sediment ...
CATCTCAGAATGACTGTGAGCTCATTTTTCTTTTGTCTCTCTGAGTCTTTCTTACAAAGACTTACCCACGAAGAGTCTATCTTAAGGGATAAAAATAAATAGCGTGATAACCTAGAATCTTCCGCCTACGTTTCACTCCGGCGTGACACGTCGCTAGAAGAGCAGGAAGAAACCTCGCAAAGACAAAATAACTCATTCCATATCATTCCAAATCCCTACTTTTACCATGCCCTTATTATCTGCGTATCCTCTATACATCCCAAGGGTATTAAAAGGCATCACAAAGTTGCCATAATTGTCAACAGCAATAAAACCTCCTGCTTCGGGAGGTAATTCTTCTATTAATTCTATAGCAGCTTGGTGTAGGCTCAAGCCCTTATAAATCATCCTGGCATGAAGTTCATAGGCTGTCATCTGCCGGATCAACTCTTCTCCTTTTCCGCTGCAAGCCACGGCACAGGTCTTATTATTAGCATAAGTTCCGATCCCGATCAGGGGGGTGTCTCCAATCCTTCCAGGAGGTTTATTGGTTATTCCACCTGTTGAATTGGCTGCTGCCAGATTACCGGACCTATCCAGAGCAACAGCACCCACCGTACTTCTCAATTTTTCTTGTTCCCTATTCTGGGATTGAATAGATTTTTCCTTAAATTTCAAAAGTTGCTGATAACGCAGTTCGGTATCGAAATATTCCGGTTCGACTTCCTCGATCCCATATTTTCGTGCGAATGCTTCCGCACCCTTGCCCCGCAGGATCATCCACTCGCTTTTTTCCATGATCGCTCTGGCCAGGAGGACTGGATTTTTTATTTTGCTTACTCCTGCAACTGCCCCTGACTTCAGTGTCTTACCATCCATGATGGCAGCATCCAGCTCGTGGGTTTCTTCGGCAGTGTAAACAGAACCATTACCAGCGTTGAAAACAGGTTCATCCTCCATGATCCTTACCGCTTTTGTTACCGAATCCACCGCTGTCCCACCATTTTTTAGTATCTCATTACCGGTAGCGAGAACAGATTTCAAACTTTCTCGATATTTATCACATTTATGATTTTTTTCCTCAGGCTTTATTTTGCCGGCACCACCATGGATAAGTATGATATATTTATTCAATAATTCTTTCCTCTTGAGTTATTTATTTATATTTTCAGTTATTTCTGTCAATATTTCCATGGATGCGCAAGATATCCCTAAGTGAGATATCTTATTGTAATTATTATAGTTAGCGCTAAGCAGATAAGGGCAGTAAAATTTGCTGAGATAAAATTTTAGTTTCTTTACTTGCCTTCACTTACTCAATTTGTTCAGAAAAAGAATTGACAATTATATTTCAAAATTTAGGTTTTGGAATTAGTAATGTATACTCAGCAAAATGTATTAACTAAATATCAAGATAAGTAATGGAATAGTTTGGAATTAAAAAAATTTTCTTTTTAAGAATCTATGGTTGTTAACATAATTTCGAAATTGAGTATTAAATCATTAAAATGTAAATTAACAATAAATTTAAAAAACTAAGAAAGGAGAATGATTATTATGAAAAGATTTAAAATTTTGTTACTTTCTGTTACTTTGCTTTTATTCACTGTTTCACTAATTGCTGAACACTCAATAGGTCCTGCCCCGATGAATCTTTATCAAGGGACTCTTTACCAAAATTCCGAAACTAAAGAAGAAATTAATCAGGAATTTTACAGAGGTGAATATGCTTTTGGGAGTGAAGCTGCTAATGGATTTTTCAGCTATTTTGACACAGACACTCCTGAAGATCTTGTGTTTATAGCACCTCAATTTTCTACAGGAACTAATTTTGCCAATGCTGGTGATTTTGATATGGTTGATCAAACATACGTATATGAGCTTGATAATGAAAATAACTTTGGTAAATATGATTTATTAACTGGTGCATGGACTTTATTGGGATCTATTGCTCCAGATGATGCCAAGACCTGGGCAGGTATGGCTACAAATCCGGTTGATGGAACTATGTACGCTATCACAACCGATATTGCAGCTTCTGATCTTTATATGATCAATCCTGCTACTTTTACTGCCACATATATTGGTCCAACCGGATGTGCAGGTTTAATAGCTATGGCTATCGATGATAATGGTGACGCCTGGACTTACTGTCTTGTGGCCGATGAATTCTACTCCATCGATCTGGCTACCGGTGCTACTACCCTGGTGGGACCTCTTGGTTTTGATGCTAACTTCGGACAGGGTATGACCTGGGATCCAATTACAGGCGATATCCTGATGTCTGCCTTTAACTATAATACTTTTCAACCCGAACTTCGTCTTGTTGACACTTCAACTGGTAGTTCAACTCTAATGGGTGTACTTGGGGCTAACACTCCGGGTGGTCTTTGCCAGTTTGGTTGGATCGCTATTCCGAGTAGTTTTGAACCCCCAGTTTATTGTTCCGCCAGCGGTCTGGATGAGGACGAATATATATCCAACGTATTAGTTGGGGACATCAACAACGATTCCATGTGGGAAGGATATGCCGATTTTACTGCTTTATCCACAACCATGCTGGTTGAAACTGGTTATCCTATCACTATAACTGGAACAGGTACTTACATTGATGATCAAGTAGGGATCTGGGTTGACTGGAACCAGAACCTGGATTTCTATGACGATGATCCCATCGTAGTGACGGGCTCTCCCGGTTTTGGACCTTACACTGCCACCATCACCCCACCGGTAACTGCTTTGGATGGCCCAACCAGAATGCGTATCAGATTAACCTGGAATACTGCCCCCGATCCCTGCGGAGATGATGATTACGGGGAAGTTGAAGATTACACGATAAATGTGGTCAGTGGCTATTGTGAAGCCGGAGGTGGTAATGACGAATATATTGATGGTGTCGAGATAAGCGACCTCTCCAACTTGGGCACAGGCTATAATACGGGTTATGAGGATTTCACTGCTTTATCTGCTAATCTCATCCCGGGAATTTCCTATGATCTAACGATCCATACAGGAGGCTTCTGGCCTAGTGATGATTACGGCTTGTGGGTGGACTGGAACGACGATTTTGACTTTGACGATCCTGATGAAAATCCTGTTTGTTTTGGAAATGTAGGAGCTGCAGTTAATATTTTTAATTTTCAGGTGCCAATTGGTGCTCCCATAGGTCCTCATCGAGCCAGGATCAGGATAAAATATTCTGGTGAAGATTGCGGTGATCCCTGTGGTATTACATCTTACGGCGAAGTAGAGGACTATACTTTCAATGTTATAGAAATTACCGATCCCGAATTCTCAGTTACACCAGATATGTATGATTTTGGCAGTCTTGAACTTGGTGAATCTTCCGATCCCGTAACCTTCAATGTTATGAATGTTGGTGGTGGAACATTAACTGTGGAAAGTGTCGATATAGAAGATTTGATCAGTTATAAGAGATTATCAAATCATTATAATTTTGATCTTGGTTCTGATACTCTTCCTGCTGAACTTGAAACAGGTGAATCAATTACTATTGATGTCACTTATGCTCCAGAAACTGTCGGAACTCATGATGCTCAAATGGTAATAAAAGATGATCTTACCAGGTTAAGCAAGGATAGCCTTGTCAGATTAGACAATTATGTTCCTCTATACGGAAGTGCTTATGAAATGCCCGATGAAGTTGTGGAAATTGGAGATGGTACAGCAACAGGACAAGGTCTACCAGTCGAACCTTTTTACACTTATACATACAGCCAAGTAATCTATCTTGCTGAACAAATTGGTACTCCACCCGGACCTATTTCTGTTATTGAATATCATTACACAGCTTTTGATAATTTCGAGGATACCAACGATATAGTAGTTTTTATGGGACATACTACTAAAACGCAATTCGATAGTACCGATGAATGGATTCCGGTAGGTGAGATGACTGAAGTCTTCAATGGAACCTGGGATATTACAGCTGGTGTAGGTTGGGTAACAATTATTCTGGATACACCTTTTAATTACAATGGAGTTGATAACCTGGTCATTGCAGTAGATGAAAATCGTGACCTTTATGACAGTTCTAGTGACGATTTTTACTGCACTCCCGTTGATAATGCCCAGGGACATACATTGTATACAGACGATTATAATCCTGATCCTGCAGATCCTAATACTCCCCCAACTCCCCGTAATGATAGAAATATACGGAAGGATAGAAAATCACGATTAAACTATCTCCGTAATTATATAGCTAATGTCCGTCTTTATGGTATAGAACGACCAACCGGTTTCCTGGCTGGAAATGTTTCCTCCGAAGTTTATCGAGGGATAGAAGATGCACATATTATAGCTACTTCGCCCCTGGGTACTTTTGAAACTTATACCGATGCCCTGGGGGATTACAATATGGAAGTACCTGTTTTCGTAGGAGCGCCTGCACTCTATGAAGTCACCTGTGAGGCTGATGGTTATTTAAGTGAAACCCAATCTGATTATGTCTATGATGGAAATACCACCAACATGGATTTTGTCCTTGATGTCTATTTAGTTGAACCTACAAACCTTATGGCAACAGGATGGGATGGTTATGTAACGCTCGATTGGTCAGCAGTTCAGGATATAGTTGTCTATGAGGATTTTGAAGGCGGAATACCGGGAGACTGGCCGATAATTGACAATGGTGGAGATTGCGTCTGGACAACAACAGATATTGTTGCAAGGACTAATTATACAGGTGGTTCCGGGATAGCTGCCACCGCAGACTCTGACGATTGTGGTTCGGGAACAACAATGGATACGGAGCTGAGAACACCGGAATATCCCGTAACCAGAGAAGACTTATCACTTTTCTTCAGAGCTGCTTATAATGATTATAGCGGCGGTGGAAGCGATTTCTTTACATGTGATATCAGTACCGACGGTGGAACAAACTGGGATAATCTTCTTTACTGGGATGAGGATCATGATGCTTATGGACGTGAAGATATAAATATAGACCTTGCCCCATATCTTGCTGGAGCTGCAACTTACATCATTCGTTGGTATTATTATGCTCCGGGATGGGATTGGTATGCTCAAATAGATGATGTAACGATATCTTCAGATGTGGTCCCCGTTCGTGCCTTAAACGGATATAATGTGTACAGAGGTACGGAATCCGGAGTATATGAACTAATTGGCAATACAGACCTAACGGAATATACCGACAATACTGTTGAAAACGGAACTGAATATTTCTATGCTGTAACAGGAACCTATGAAGAAGGACCTTATGAGAGCCCATACAGTAATGAAGCTTCTGCAATACCTATGGCTGCCAGAATAATTGCCTACGATGAAAATTTTGAGGAAGATGATGGTAATTATACTGTAATTTACGGTGAATGGGAATGGGGTGAACTTCCTGCAGAAAGATATCCGGGTTCAGTACCCTCAGGAACAAAACTGTGGGGTACGGATATTGATGATACATATACTTCTAGCACGGAACATGTTCTGGAAACGGTACCCTTCGATTTAAGTGGAGAATCACTTATCTACCTTGAATTTGAACATTGGTATGAACTTTATTCCACTACGGATTGTGTAATTGGTATAGATCACGATAATGACGGTGTCTACGTTCCCTTTATACTCGATGATGTATCCGGAGATTCTGAAGATTGGGAACATTATGTGTTCCCCATTCCAAGCATGTATTACACTGATTACGTTAAATTTGCCTTTATTCTAGATGCAAGTTCTAACTATTCAGATGATGGTTGGTATATAGACGATGTTATGTTATACGATCCACTTACACCTGTTGTCTTCAACGAAGATGTCGGTGTAGATAAGGATTACAGCCCATACTTTGGGGAGGGGCTAAACATCACCGTTACTCCCGGCGCCAATATCCAGGCAACTGTGAACGGAGATGTTGTGACCTATATCAATACACCCGAACACTGGAACGGAAATTCCACGGCTCAGTTAACAATTGATGATGGAAACAGGATCGTGGTGTATGATAAAGAGATCGAGATCATAGTCAATCCGGTCAATGACGCACCGACAATTGAACTGCCCGAAGAGATCCACTTCGATGAAGATACCGTTTACAACGAGGATTTCACACCCTACATCAATGATGTGGACGGTGATGATCTAGTACTTACTGTGAACCCGCTTCCGGTTAATTTAGAGATTACGATTGACGGTTTTAATGTGGAAATGACCAATATAGTAGAACACTGGAACGGCAGTGAAGATGTCACATTCAAGGTTAACGACCAGACGGGTCGTCTTATCGGACAGGATATTGTAAGCGTAGTGGTTGATCCCGTTAACGATCTACCTGTTGTAGTTAATCCGGTTGATGACATTGATCTGCCGGAGGATTTTGGTACTTGGGTAGTGGGTGATGCTGATGACATCTTCTTTGATCCTGATAATGACCTGGATATTTCGGTTGAGATCAGCGACCCAGCTATCGTAACCCCGTCGGTTGAGGGAACTGAGATCATTCTTACCTCGATCCTTGATATGTATACCACAACACCTCTCACTCTCACGATCACTGCTAGTGAAGTTGGTGCTCGAGGAGATTCTTATATCAGAGTAGTAAAGATGAAAACAAAGGATTCAACCGAACTGAGAGATGAAGTTTCCGACGAAGTTCTGGTTACCATTGATCCTGTTAATGATGATCCAATCATAATCCTACCGGATTCCTTTACCTTCCCCGAAGAAGGTACATTAGATGCTGATTTTACAGCTTATCTGGATGATGTTGACGAAGATGAACTGATACTCACTTCCGACGGAAGCGATCATATCGATGTTGCGATCGTTGACTTCATGGTTACATTCAGCAGTCCGATAGAAAACTGGAATGGTCAGGAAAACGTCATGTTTACGGTAAATGATCAGCAGGGCAGAGCTATTGCCACCGATGAAGTACTGGTTATTGTTACCCCAGTAAACGATCCGCCTACAATAGACATCCCGGATACTTTCACCTTTGCCGAGGGTGGTTCGATAACTCAGAACTTCGCTAACTATGTAAATGATGTAGATAATGATCCCCTTACCCTGAGCGTTGATGGAGATATTAATATCAACGTAGAGATCAACGGTCTCAATGTTACCCTTTCCACCTTCGATCCACAGTATTACGGTGAAGAAGATCTTACCTTTACGATCGATGATGGTGTAACCAGAAGTGGTTTAACCCGAAGAGGAACACGCGATACAGCCAATGATATGACCACTGTGATCGTAACCTACGTGAATGATGCACCGGAATACGTTGGGCCTACCTATGTCAATCAACCCGAGGATTTTGATCCTCCCTATACGATCGGGAATATGAACGATCTCTTTGTCGATATCGATCCTCCTGAATTCACCGATCTTACATTCGAAATTGTAAGCTTTAATGCTAATAGAATAAATGCTTATCTGGATGTTGATCTTAACCTGATCATTGAATCGGTCCCGGATGCCAATGGAATTTCTACCCTCAGGATCAGAGCTACCGATAATGATTCCTATGGTTCCAGAGGATCCTTATCCACAACTCAGGATATTTCGATCGATATTACCCCGGTCAACGATCCTCCTGAACTGGTTAATATGCCTGATCTGATCGAGATGGCTGCTAACAGTATACTTTTTGTTAACTTCGAAGATAACTGGGTAGATGTAGACGATCCAGATCCAGTGATGACAATCACATCACCTCCGGGATTCATTGAAGTACAACTATTACCAGGTTATGATTACAGGTTCCGTCTAAGTGCTCTCGGTCTGTTCGATCTGGAAGATTACATCACTGTAACAATCGATGATGGTCATGGTAGAGCAATCGATACCCATGATATCCTAGTCGACATAGCTGCTTCCGAACCTCCCTATGTAACCTTCATCATTCCTAATCAGAACTTCCTGGAAGATTTCGATCTTACCTATATAATCAACCTGGATGAGTGCTTCGCTGATCCTGACGATGAATTCCTCAACTACGGTGCCGAAGTACTGACCACCGAAGGTGAGGATCCAGTTATCGAAGCACAGGTCGATGGAGAAAACGGTTTCTGGCTGGGCAGCAGTATTCCCAACTGGTTCGGAACTGCTCTGGTAAGAGTAGATTGCTGGGACAGGATAGAAGAACGTACCGTGGTAAGTCAAACCGTTGGTGTGGAAGTACAATCTGTAAATGATGCTCCTGAAGTTATCGGTACTGTTGCTGATCAGGTTCTGGACGAAGATTTTGCTCCAGTAGATCTGGCAGATCTCTACACGATATTCCAGGATGTTGATGGTGATCCGCTAAACTTCAATGCTACTGCCGAAGTTGGTGGTATCTTCACTCCACTTACAACCGGAGATATGTTAAGCTTGAATTCTATTCTCGATATGTATGGTGCCAGTAACGTTATTCTGACAGCTGACGACGGTCATCGGGTTACTGCTGAAACTGATTTCATGGTAACCGTTAATGATGTTTACGATTATCCGACCTGGAACTTTAATATCGCAAATGGTGATATGTTCATCTTCGATGTAGATGGAGAGCTATTGGATCTTACCTATGCAGTAGATGTTCACAATCAGCTTGGAAATACTGCTCCGGTAGGTTATGAGCTCCTTCCCATCCCGAATGTGGATGAAGACTGCTACGACATTATTCCGGATGAAGATGTGGTATATGGTCTGATCATAACACCCACAGGTTATCAACCGGATCAGTGGCATATCCTCTATCCCGATCAGGAATGTATCCTGACTCTGGATGGTGGTGCTCAAGTCCAGGTAACCCTGAGCACGAACATGTCTCCATATATTGAAGACTGGATTCCTGATACAGTGATGGAAGTAAACTGGCCCTGGTATGATTATAAAGATCTCGATGACTACTTCTCTGATCCCGAAGGCGGCACTCTCACTTACGAAGCAATCTTCCAACCCGATGAGATCTGTGTCGAAATTGAACCTGGTAATACTATCGGATTTGACGATGTAAACGGCTGGACAGGATCGACAGACATTACGGTCGTAGCCTATGATATGGATGTGAGAGCTACAGCAAGCCAGACATTTACCGTCGATATTTACTATTGTACCCGATCTCTTGAGGAAGAGGAAACTCCTGAGCCTGAAGTATTTATTACTGAACTTAAGAATAACGTTCCCAATCCGTTCAATCCTTCCACCACAATCTATTATGGCTTAGATGAAGGTGGTCATGTCGAACTGACAATCTACAACATGAAGGGACAAAAGGTTAAGACCTTGGTCGACAGGACAATGGATCCGGGTAATCATCAGGTAATCTGGAATGGTCAGGATGAAAGTTTTAATCCGGTTGGATCCGGTATCTACTTCTGTCGTATGATAACAAAAGATTACCACTGTATGCACAAGATGATCCTGATGAAATAACCAGGATCAAAATAGATCAGGGGGCGTTCTTCAACGCCCCCTTTTTTTGTTTAAGCTAAAATAACCCAACCGACTTATATATATGGAATATTTCCTGCTAATAAAATGCATAATTTAAGAGTTTTCAAAAAGCGATATATTTGTAAATATTTTTTATATTGACAGGGGAAATCTTTAAACCAAAATTGGGGGTAGCTTGCTATATGGACATATAATATGGATAGGTAAAGAATAATTTATATATTTAGGAGGATTTATGAAAAAGATAGCGCTGATTTTTCTGCTGGGTTCTCTGCTGGGCCTGCTCTGTGCTCTGGAATCCGATCCCAGCGAAACAGTGGGGTATGTGAGAATTACAGTTAATGAAGGTTATACAGCTTTTGGATTACCTTTCACATTTACAAACGATCTAGGTGATGAAAGTTACGCCATTAATGATGTAATAGGAGATCAACTCACCGGGGGTAATTTTATTTTCCAATCTGATCAGATTATTGATATTTTTGATGGTGCTAGTTCATGGTATAGTAATCCGGCTTTATCATGGGATCCCAATATGACCTTAGATACTGAACATTCATTTTATGCCAAAGTTCTAAGTGGGCATGGTACGCAGGACGTCTATCTTGCTGGTCGTGTTGAGCCTGAAATTATCGTATATAGTACAATGATGAATCCTGGTTACAATCCCGTCGGAATTAAAGAAGCTGGAGTTGTAGGAGTGGAGGATTTAGATCTGGTTGAAAGCGGATTCACCGGGGGTAATTTTATTTTCCAGTCTGATCAGTTGATTGATATTAATACTGGTTTTGTTGCCTGGTACAAATCTTCGGATTCTACCTGGCAAAGTTCACTTACACAAGTTGAACCTGGTGCAGGATATTTTATAAAAGTGTTAACAGGTCATTCTGCGTTTACATGGACTTACGATCCAACAGATAACTCCCGCAGTATAATAAATAATAAAGAAATCAGAGTTAAGAAATAAAAGGAGTATATAATGAAAAAAATATATATTATTTTGATTCTTTTGATTTTAGTAACCGGTTCTTTAATTGCTTCAAATGCATTAGCTCAGCATACATCCTTTAATGATGATACTTATTCTACTTATACGGTTATCCTGGGACCTGATTCAAATCCATGTCCTGACGGATGGATGTTTCAGGTATGCTCTGCTGGAGATGATGGTATAGTTGCTCCATCAAATCCGGATAAATCTCCGGGTGGAGATGATTTTGTAGCAGATCAGAATGGATGCACTTATGAGTATTATTTTGATCATAACGCTCAAAGCGGTATACTTGGAGTTTTTTTCACACCAGATAATTTTATTTTTATTGATTCAGCTTTTCCCGATCCAGATCAGATCAATTCCGATGAAACTTATTATCTGAGATTTTTTAATGCAGCAAATATTAGTGATGCAACTCTTTATCTGAATACAATTGGTCTGGTTGCTCCATCTGTTAATGGCGTTGTATATCTACCGGGCTCTTCAACCTATAATGAATTTGTATGGCAGTCTTTTACTCCTTCCACCACCTACGAGGTAAGCGGTATCGTAACAGATGGTACCCGAGCTCCCTTGCAATATGTAACTATCGACGGAATCAATACAGATCCCGCCCAGATAGTTACCGGAGCGGACGGTTTATTTTCCTTTACCTGTAATGAAGGAGACGATGTCACGATCACACCTTCCCGCACGGGTTACGATTTCGATCCTGTTAATTATGTTTATAATGCCATTGATGACGATCATACCAATTCTAATTTCGTGGGAACTGAGTGGAATCCACAACAACCTGAAAATGAACAACCAACAGGTACCGATGTTTCAGTTAATGTGGGGCAGATCTCCTGGGATGCACCCGGAGGAACTGTTCCCGTAACTGAATATATCGTTACTTT
>Ga0272442_10010678_pt1 | contig 11291 bp, 8 predicted proteins | sample SSMForm2O_FD_200262 | JGI IMG/M metagenome (GOLD analysis project Ga0272442, IMG submission 200262) | Marine sediment archaeal communities from Little Sippewissett salt marsh, Falmouth, MA, United States - SSM-Form-2O | ecosystem: Environmental > Aquatic > Marine > Wetlands > Sediment ...
CCTAAAAGAGACTCTCACAAAGCCCCATCGGCGACCCGCGAACGGCCAACGGAGCATTGGCGCAGGCCGCAACGGCGACGGCGGTTACGCCATCGCGTCCACCACCGCCTCGCCGAACCCGCTGCACGTCAGCACCCTCGCCCCCTCCATGTGCCGCGCGAAGTCAAACGTCACCGTCTTCGCCGCGATCGTGCGCTCCACCGCGCGGATGATCACATCCGCGGCGTGCGTCCACCCGAGTTGCCGGAGCATCAGTTCGCCCGAGAGGATCAGCGAGCCGGGATTGACCTTGTCCTGGCCCGCGATATCCGGCGCCGTGCCGTGCGTTGCTTCGAAGATCGCGCAGCCGGTCTCGAAGTTGATGTTCGCCCCGGGTGCGATCCCGATCCCCCCCACGCACGCCGCGGCGGCGTCGGAAAGGTAATCCCCGTTCAGGTTCAGCGTCGCCACCACGTCGTGCTCCGTCGGCCGCGTCAGAATCTGTTCGAGAAACGCATCCGCGATCGTGTCCTTCACCACCAGCGGCCGCCCGGCGGCCCGCGCGATGACCTGCCACGGCCCGCCGTCCAGCGCCTGCGCGCCGAACTCATCCCGCGCCACTTCATACCCCCAGTCGCGGAACGCCCCCTCCGTGAACTTCATGATGTTCCCCTTGTGCACCAGCGTCACGTACCGCCGACCGTTGTCCAGCGCATAGCGGATCGCCGCCCGCACCAGCCGCTTCGAGCCTTCCTCCGAAACCGGCTTGATCCCTATGCCCGCCGTATCGGGAAAACGGATCCGCTTCATCAACTCCGGAAAATGCTCGCCGAACAACGCCTTGAACCGCGCACACTCCTCGCTGCCGTGCTTGAACTCGATCCCGGCGTAGATGTCCTCCGAGTTCTCCCGGAAGACCACCATGTCCGTCTTCTCCGGCTCCCGAACCGGACTCGGCGCCCCTGGAAAGTGACGCACCGGCCGCATGCACACATACAGGTCCAGCGCCTGCCGCAGCGCCACGTTCAACGAGCGAATCCCCCCGCCCACCGGCGTCGTGAGCGGACCCTTGATCCCGAACAAATGCGTGCGAAAGGCCTCGAGCGTCTCCTCCGGCAGCCAACTCCCCGCCACTTCGAACGCCTTCCGCCCCGCCAGCACCTCTTTCCACTCGATCCGCCGAGCCCGCCCGTAGGCGCTCGCCACCGCCGCATCCACGACCCGCGACGCCGCGCCCCAGATCTCCGGACCCACTCCGTCGCCTTCAACGTACGGAATCACCGGGCTCTCCGGGACCTTCAGTCCCCCGGCCGTCATCGTGATCAGCTCGGCCATGCTCTCTTGTCTCCAGCCCGCCGCGCGCCAGGCGGCTGGTGAACGATCAACGCCCAAGTATAGGTCACCGGCGAACCGGCACCGCACGCCGATCCCCACCGCCGGCAATCCCCGGTCACGTCCCGTCGGCGGCGAGCCGTGTACGGCATCGCGCCACCGCCTCATCCACCCTGATGCGCTCACCACGGCCCCGCGATCCGTCGCGCATGCGCAGCTCCACCGCATCCTCCGCCAGTGTCCGCTCCCCCACCGTCAGCCGCACCGGAATCCCGATCAGATCCGCATCCTTGAACTTCACTCCGGCGCGCGCGTCCCGGTCGTCAAGCAGCGTCTCCAGCCCCGCCTCGGAAAGCTCGGCCTCCAATCGATCCGCCACCTCCCGCACGCGGCCTTCGTACTTCACGGGCGTGATCACCACATCGTACGGCGCGATCGGCGCCGGCCAGATGATGCCGTCCTCGTCGTGATGCAGTTCGACCGCCGCCGCGATCACCCGGTCGAGAACGATCCGATAGCTGCCCATCTGCACGGATCGCTCCTGCTGCCGCTCGTCGTGCACCCTGAAGTGCAGGGCATCGCAGAGCCGCGAACCGGCCTGCTCAATGCGCCCGATTTCAATGCCCCGCAGCGCGCGCAGCACGCCGCCCCCCGGCGCCGGATCGCCGTCCAGAGCCTTCCGGATGTCGGCCACGAGCACGCGCACCTCGCGCCCGACGCGCCGCTCCTCCAGCACATCCCGCCGCCAGTCGAAGTGCTTGACGTGGTAATCCGCCTCGTTCCCGCCGGTGACCCAGAACCGCCCGCCCTGCGCCGCGTCGGGATCCACCACCACCATCTCGCACGGCGACTGCCGCGCCAAGTGGGGTCCGATGAACCCGATCGGAAACGACCCCCCGGACGCCGCCAACGTCCCCTCCGACGCCAGCCGCACCTCGTCCGTCTCCGGATGCGCCTGCCGCACCGCCGCCCGCAGCTTCGGCGCGCAGAGCTCGTGATCGCCCCGCACCACCGCCAGCACCAGGCGCGCCCTGCGGCTGGATGATGCCGACTGCCGATCTGCCGCTTCATACACCAGCGTTTTCAGCATGTGCTCAGGCTTCAGCTTCGACCCGAGCCGCTCCCCGAAGAACCGACACACCTCCTCGATCGACCCGCACTGCGGCGTGTGCACCTTCTCCAGCTCCCCCGTCGGATCACCGTCAAACGAGTGACGCCGCGCTCCCGTCATGCAGCACTCATCGCGCGCCGCATACCCGCTCTCCGACGTCAGGTACACATCCTCGCCCGCGCGCGACGGACACACGAACGCACGCGACGGCCCTTCCACTCCCCCCCCGCTCGGCGCCTCGACGACCTCGTACTCCAGACCGCAACCATCGAAGATCCGCCGATACACCTCCTGCATCCGCATGCACGCTTCGGACAAGCCGCCCGGGCCTTCCAACCCGACATGAAACGAGTACGCCTCCTTCGCGGTGTACTCCCGGGCGTACAGGAGCCCCGACCGGGGCCGCAGCTCGTCGACGAACATCACGCTAATCTGGTACACCGTCAGCGGCAGGCGACGATACGAATCCACCGACGCCCCGAGCGCCTCGGCCGCTGGCGCGTCCCCCGCCGCCCCCACCGCGCACTTCCTGCCCTGCCGGTCAACCGCCGTCAGCACATCGTCGCCGAGCCGCTCCTCGCGGCCGGTTTCGCCCGGAGATGACAGCGGCCGCACCGTCGGCAGGAGCACCTCCATCGCGCCCACCGCACGCATCGCCTCACCGATACGCTTCGCCACCCGCCGCCGCACGCGCTCACCCGGCGGCAGCCAGGCAAACACCCCCGGACTCACCCTTCGAATGAACCCTCCCCTCACCAGCAGGCGATGCGACACCGCCTCCGCCTCCGGCGGGGCTTGACGGGAAGTCGGGATCAGACTCTGCGACCACCTCATCGCCGCGCGTGATCATGGCGCCGGCCGAGGCGCCGACGCCCTCTGTCGGACCGTTCCTATCGCTCGGCGCCCCCCGCAGGTTCAAGCTCGTCGATATCCACGATCGGCTTGCCCTGCTCGGCGCCTTGGCGCTCCGCCTCCAATTCCACCGCCCCCACCTGCTCCACCGGCCCCGCCGCCTCGCCCGCGCCCCCCAGCATCGCCCATACATCCGCGAAATACCGCCGGCCCTCATCATGCGCCTGCATCGGCACGCCCCACCCGCGACTCACGAACACCGCTTGCGGCGGATCACCCCCCTCGAACAGAATCTGAAATCGCCACGTCCGATTCTCCCGGAGCGGCGTCGTGCTCGTCAGATGACGTATCCGGTCCAACTCCCGGTACACCTCGATCCGCCCCCGCTCCTCATCCACCCACACGTGGTTCTCCTTCACGAACCACCGCCGGGAGGGATCCGGATCGCTGTAGTCCGGCGTCTCCGCCACCGCCACCAGCGCCGTCCACACGTGTCCCGGGTCCTCCCGCGGGAAAACCTCCTTCACCGTCGTGCAGCCGGCCATCCACACCGCCGCCAAAACGCTTACGCCGAATACCGTTATCGTCCGTGTCATGGTCGATAGCCTCGCAAACCACGCCCAGATGTCAAGGCAATCCACCTCATCGGCCCCTCTCGCCGCTTCCCGCCACCAATCCCCTCAATAGCGCACCGTGAATCCGGAGAACTCCCCCGTCGCCTTCAGAGGCGTGATCCGAGTCGCGTCGATGTTCGCCCGCTTTGCCTCCCGCACCGCCTCCACGAACCGATCCAGCTCCTCCGCCTCCCCCTCGGCGACGCACCGCACCGCCCCGTCCGGCTCGTTCCGCACCCACCCCGTCACGGCAAACCCCCGCGCCACCTCTTCCGTCGTCGCCCGAAACCACACCCCCTGCACCCGCCCCGTGAAAAGAATGTCGTAACGAACGGCCGCCATACGCTTCCATGCCTCCACCGTCTGCCTTGCCCCTCCAAGCCCGCCTTCCGCTCCGCCTCCGTGGCTGCACTTCACCCCAATCTCGCCATCACCTCGTCCGGAATGTCCGCGTTCGTGTACACCTTCTGCACATCATCGTGATCTTCCAGCGCATCCACCAGCCGCATCACCTTCTCCGCCGTCGCTTCATCGCACGCCACCGTGTTCGCCGGGATCATCGTAATCTCGGCCGAGTCGCACTCGATCTCCGCGCCCTCGATCGCTTCTTTCACCGCGATGAAATCGGCCACCTCCGCGGTCACCTCCCACGCGCCGTCGGAGTCGGTGACGTCCTCGGCCCCCGCTTCGATTGCGAGCTCCATCAATACGTCTTCTTCCACCTTGCACGCTTCAATGACGAGCATCCCCTTTTGCGAAAACCCGAACGCCACGGCCCCGGGCTTGCCCAGGTTCCCCCCCGCCTTCTCGAAAATCTTCCGCATCTCCGGCGCGGTCCGGTTCACGTTGTCGGTCAGGCAGTCGACGATCACCGCCACTCCGCCCGGGCCGTAGCCTTCGTAGCGGATCTCCTCGTAGCTCGCCCCGCCCTCCAGCCCGCCGGCCCCCTTCTGAATCGCCTTCGCAATGGTGTCCTTGGGCATGTTCGCGGCCCTTGCCTCGTCAATGGCGTACCGCAGCGTAAGGTTCATCTCCGGGTCGCCCCCTCCGTTCTTCGCCGCCACGATGATCGCCCGCGCGCACTTCGACCACAGCTTGCCCTTCACCGCATCCTGCCGAGCCTTGCGATGCTTGATGTTCGCCCATTTACTGTGACCGGCCATTCCGCTGCTCTCCTGTCGATGCGCCCCCGAGGGACATCTCGGCAAACGTCGGCGCCACCGGCGGCTCCTCCCCCGCTTCCACCGCCTCCAGTTTCCGCGCTACCCGCTTCAACACTGCCCCAAGCTCCCGATCATAGATCGCCCTCGCATCCAAGACGAGCAGACCCCATGCCGTCTGCGCTCGCTGATACGTCTGCAACCACGCCCGCGTGATCTGCGGCTCGTCCAGCCGTTGCCTGGCCTGCTCCCACTGCCCCCTCGCCGCTTCGTGCCGCCCCGCTCGCCACAGCGCGTCGCCGTAATGATCCAGCAACTCCGCCTCCGGCGCCGTGCTCAGCGCGATCGCCCGCTCCAACAGCGTCACCGCCCCCGGCGCCCCTCCCTCGGCGTCCGCAAAACGACCCTGTTTGTACCGCAGCCACCCCAGCGTATCCGCCACCGCGCTGTTCTCCGGCAGCAGCGCCGCCGCATGTTCTATCATCGACGCCGTCTGCCCGTCGCTCTGTCCCTCCTCCAATAACTGATACGCCAGGTTGTTGATCGCCAGTGCGTTGTCCGGCTCCAGCCAGATCACCTCCAGGCACAGACGCTTCGCCCCCTCATTATTCCCCACCAACATGTACAACTCAGACACGGTCATCAACGCTTCCGACAGCGTCTGCACCGGTTCTATCGTGCCCGGCAACGCCCCCATCAGTCCCCTCGCCTCCAGATCCTTCACCAATGCGATCGTGTCCTCGGCACGCCCCGGCGAGGCCGCATCCGCCATCAGCGCCATCACCGCCAGCGTCGCGTACGCGCCCGGCTCCAATGCGTGCCCGCTCTCCAGGCGCGCCCGGAGCACGCGCCCCGCCTCCTCCGGCGCGCTGCTCTCAATCAAAGCCTGTGCCGGCAGCTTCCAGTACCCCGCACCGTGCGCCGACACGTCCGACGCTTCCTTCGACTCCCGCGCCGCCCGACGCGCCAGCACCTCGAACCGCTCACCGGTCTGATCCAGCCGCGCCAACGCGCGCAGCCCCACCGCGAAGATCTTGATCGGGACGTCGGGAAACCGATCGATCGTCCGCTCCACGAGCCGTGCCGTGACCCGCTCGCTGCGATCGCCGAGGCTGCGGAGTTGCCCGCAGAGCCCGATCGCGCCCGTCAAATGCCGATACGCCGCCGCATCCGCATGCTCCGCGATCCAGTCCACCTGCTTCATCGCCTCCTCGGGCATCCCTCCCCGCGCGTACAGCAGCGCCAACTCCAGCGCGCGACGCCCACCTTGCGGTCGCGCCAGCAGGCACTGCTCACCGAATGCCACGGCCGAGGGCAGATCCCCGCCGGCGAAACAAACACGCTCCAACAGCTTCCACGCCACGGGATCGCCCGCACCGGAAACAAGCCGTTCCTCGAGCAACTGACGCGCTGCATCGACACGGCCGTCGCGGACCAACAGCATGACAAGCTGCTCCAAAACCGTCGGATCGCCCGGGCGTCGCTCAAGCACCCCGCGCAGCCACCGCTCCGCATCGCCGGCGCGCCCCATCCGCTGCCACGCCGCCGCCGCCGCACCCACGCTCTCCCTCGTCCACTCGCCGGATGCGCACAACGCCAGCGCCGATTCAAGTCCGTCCTCGAAATCCGCCCGCTTCAGCGCTTCATCGATCGCCAGCCGCACCAGCAGCGGACTCCCCCGATGTTCCGTGCGAAGCCGATCACGAAGGGCGGCGGCCCGCGCGGGATCCGCCAGCGGCCCGCCCTGACCGTACAGCGCCAACAGCATCTCATACGGCTCCGCAAACCCCGGCGCCAGACTGATTGCCTGCTCCGCCGCCTCCGCCGCCTCCCTGAGCCCTTCGGCCCGGCGCTCGCTTATCTGCATCGACGCGGCTCGGGCTGCACGCGCGCCGGCCAACTCCGCCAGCGCCAACCCCCGTTCCGCACCGTCAGCCGTCCGCGACAACCCACGCCCGGCCGCCTCCACCGCCCGTTCGTACTGCTCCGCCTCGCGGAGGGACCGTGACCGCACGAGCCACGACCACGCGCTGTTCACCGCCCCGGCCTGCTCAAGTGCCCTTTCCAGCAACTCCGGTTCGTCCAGCTCACCCGCCAGCTCGATCTGAAGCAGCCGCAGCCCGTCATCGTCCGGCCACCGCGCCAACGCCCGCCGACAAACCTGCCATGCCTCTCCCGACGACCACAGGCTTCTCAGGATCCGGGCGTGAACCTGGGCCTGCTGCGGCGTGGCAAACCCGGCCCCTTCGCCCTCCATCACCACGCGTGCCGGCGACCGCAGCGCCGGCACCAGCCGGTCCACGTATTCCTGCGCCAGATCCGCCTGCCCGCTCACCAGACGCGCGGTCAGTTCGACCGCCGCCGCGGGATCAGCCTTCCCCATCAGCCGCAGCAGATCGCCGACCGCCCCGAGCTCACGCGGCCGCCGTGCGACAAATGACTCCAGCACCGCCACTGCCTCCGGCTCATCATGCAGCGCCGCCACCGCCCGCACCAGCCCCCCGCTCGACGCGTCCTGCTCGGACAGTTGCTCCACCGCGGCCCTCAACGTCTCGCTCTCGCCCCCCGCGCTCTTCAACCATTGGCATAGACGCAACAGACCACCGGGCACCTCCGGCGCATTCGACCGGATCGACTCGTACACCGTCCGCTGCGCGCGGTGGACGTGACCGAGCCGCAGCTCGGCGTACAGGACTCGTGCGAGCAGACCGGTCGCCACACGTTCTGCATGCCCGGCGGACTCCCCGTACGCCCCCAGCGCCGCTTCATACTCGCCGAGCCGGCAGTGCGCGTCCCCTATCGACCGCCACAACTCGCCGCGTTTGGCCGACAACAACCTCACCTGCTGACGGTAGAACGTCGGCTCGTTCAGGTTATTCAGACCCTTCAGCGCCGCGCGGCCGGCTTCGATCCCCGCCCGATCGTACCCCAGGGCGATCAGCGCCCGGTGCAACTCGTGATCGGCAAGCAGCATCGCCGCCGGGTCGTGCGTGAAACGGTCACCGACGGCGCGCGGCCGACCGAGCAGCCACGCCGCTTGACGGGACTCACGCCGATTCGCCGCCACCTGCCCCACCGTCCACAACGCTTCGGAATGATGCGGATCGGCGCGCAGGATCAGCCCGTACAACGACGCCGCCGCGGGCACGTTCCCCAACCCGACGTAATTCTTCGCCAGTTCCTGGAGGATCTCCGGCTGGCCCGGATCCAGCGCCCTCGCCTGCTCCAACTCCGCGATCGCGTCGCGGTGACGCCGCTCGTAGCCCGCCTCCCGACCCCGAAGAAAGTGCGCCAACGCCTCCTCCCGCTGGGCCGAATCCGCCTCCGCCTCCCCGCCCTCCGCTTCGGGAATCCCCGGCGTCAGCGCCAACTCCTCCAACGCCTCGGCCAGCCCCAGCAACGCCCGCGACCGACCATTCTCCCTCACCGTGAGCACCGCCGGATCCACCCCGGGCGGCGCGGGCGCCACCCGGACCGGCCCGCAACGTTCCGCACCCGCCGTCTCGCGCGCCGCCCGCTCGGCCAGCCGATCACCGGCCGCCGAGAGATCGGCCCTCGCCCCCGCCTCGCCGCCTTTCAGCGATTCCCCACAACCCGAACACATCAATGCGACGGCAAGAACGAGGTACTGAACGACGTTGCGAAGCATGACACGCCTTCATGACAAAAAAGACAAGCCGAAACCCGCGCCGCTGACCGGCCGACACACGGTAGTCGCCCCGTCCGACAACGCCAACCGCCCAAGACACCCAATGCCCCAACGCCGCCGCACCGGCTGACCGGACCTCGCGGCACACCCACGCACCGGCGCCCCCTCGCCCTGGAACGCCCCCATCGGCGCCAATGCATACCCGAACGCGCGCCTCTGCCCGCCGGACGCACTGGAGGTTGAATCCGCCCGCGCCGCGCCTTATCCGGAGGCGGACTCCGGCCCGGCATCGGCGACGCCCCGCAGGGAGGGCTTCCCGGACACCCCCGCCCTTATTGTCCGCCTTCGACCCCCGCCCCGGCGCGACGCCCTTACCGCCAAACCGTCCACCCACGCCTGCAACGCGAAGTGCGTCGCCAGCCCCGCGCTCGCCCTGATCTGGCGGCTCAGCCAGACGGAAACTTCCGCCACATCCGCCTCCTCATCCACTGCTCCCACCTCCGCCAGATGCGACCGCAACTGCTCGTCCACCGGGATCGCATGCGTGTCGAAACACAGCAGCATGATGCGGCTTGCGACGTACGGCACCATCCCGTCAAGCGTCTTGAGCTCCCGACGCACCTCCCGCTTCCCCAGCGTCTTCAGCCGTTCCAGATCGACCGTATGCTCCCGCAGATAAATGTCTCGCAGCGCCGCCCGCAACCGCCGGCTCCGCTCCTCGGCCAGCGGACACCGCGCCCCGAGAAACTCCGCCGTTTCACACGCCATGCAGACCCGAAGATCGTTGAAATCAACGATATGATCCATCAACTGCTCGTAGGCCGCCAACGCTTGCTCCATCGTCGATTCCCACAGCAGAAACGAAAACACAAGCACCGCCATCGGATCCGCACGGTCCGGGAACTCCAACGGCGCGGCCGCGGGAAGCTTCTTCAGCAGCATGCGGAGGTTCTTTACGCATTCGGTGGGGTTCTTCAATGTTCCTGATCCTCCATTGACTCCTGCTCCCCCTTTCGCGCGCCATCCGTCTGCTCGTCGCTCCGCACCGCCTCGTTGATCGCCGCGATGATCCGGGCTTCCTTCTTCAACGCCTCGTCGAGCTTGAACGTCAGGTGCGGCACGCGACGCATCCGCACCGCCTTGCCCAGTTGATAACGGATATGCGCCGCCGCATGCTGCAGGCCGCGCACCGTCAACTCCGCCTGCTCCGCCGGCAGAACCGAGATGCTCACCGTCGCCCGCGCCAGATCCTCGCTCACCTTCACGCCCGTCACCGAAATCATCCCGCGCACCCGCGGATCATTCAGCCCGCGGCTGATGATCTGCTGAATCGCCCGCTGGAGCACGGACGCCGCTTGATTCAGATGCATCGTCATATCGGATACGCCGCCGCAACCCTGGCCCGCGCCGGACGCGGCGCAGCCTCCCGACTCCGCCGCACCACGCCCCTCCCCCGCACGCTCCGCCGGCCGACGCCCGCGGTCACAACGATCGGCGAACCTCCAGCGTCTTGTAGCACTCCAGCACGTCGCCGACGCGAATATCGTCGTAACCCTCGATTCGCATGCCGCACTCCTGGCCCGCGTGAACTTCCTTCACGTCGTCCTTGAAGCGCTTCAACTGTTCGAGCCGGCGATCCTTCTCAATCACGATCCCGTCGCGCGTCATCCGTATCTGCGCGTGACGCTCAATCGCGCCCTCCGTGACGTAACATCCCGCGATCATCCCGACCCGGGACACCTTGAATACCTCCCGGACTTCGGCATGCCCGAGCACCTCCAGCCTCAACTCCGGCTCCAGCAAGCCCTCCGCCGCTTTCGTCACATCGTCCGTCAGGTCGTAAATCACCTCGTAGAACCGAACGTCCACCTTCCGGTCCTCGGCCGCCCGCCGCGCCGTCGCCGACGATGTCACGTTGAACCCAATCACGATCGCCTGCGCCGCTTCCGCCAGCGTCACGTCCGACTCGTTCACCCCCCCGACCGCCGCATGCTTGATCGAGACCACCACTTCGTCGGAACCGATCTTCCCCAGCGACGCCTTCAGCGTCTCCAGCGATCCCTGCACGTCCGCCTTCACGATCAGCGCCAACTCCTTCTTCTCGCTCTCCGACAACTTCCGGAAAATGTTGTCCAGCGTGATCTTCTCCGTCGCCAGAGATCGCTCACGCTCCTGCTCCATCCGTTCCTGCGCCGCGGCCTCCGCCGCACGAAGGTTCTTCACCACGTAGAACTTGTCCCCGGCGTCCGGAACTTCGTTGACCCCCGAAATCGCCACCGGCGTCGACGGCCCCGCCGACTTGATCCGCTCGCCCCGATCGTTCGTGATGTCCCGCACCCGCCCGTAGGCCCGCCCGCCAACGATGAAGTCGCCCTTCCTGAGCTGACCCTGCTGCACGAGAATGCGCGCCACCGCACCACGCCCTTCCTCCATTTGCGCCTCGATCACCGTGCCTTCCGCCTGACCACCGTAATCCGCCGTCAGCTCCAGCAGTTGCGCCTGGTAGTCGATCGTCTCCAGCAGCTCCACGATGCCTTCATTCTTCACCGCGCTCGTGCGCACGATCTCCGTCGCCCCGCCCCACTCCACCGGGT
>Ga0272442_10010679_pt1 | contig 11290 bp, 7 predicted proteins | sample SSMForm2O_FD_200262 | JGI IMG/M metagenome (GOLD analysis project Ga0272442, IMG submission 200262) | Marine sediment archaeal communities from Little Sippewissett salt marsh, Falmouth, MA, United States - SSM-Form-2O | ecosystem: Environmental > Aquatic > Marine > Wetlands > Sediment ...
ACCGTACTCCGAATAACTCATTGCCTGGGTATCGGGTTCGATGCTGGTCACCAGAAAGATTTTCTCACCAGGCGCGGCGTCATTCACCAGATCCCAGCGCCAGTTGCCGGTGCTCTCGATTTTTTCCAGTAACTCACGTGTCACCTCGGTTATGACCAGACCACCGAGGTATCCCCATTCCAAAGGGTAATCGGCACCTTCGGTCGGCAACCAGATGCGTGGCATTTCGACTGGTCTCATCACCAGATGCACCGTTGAGTCTGCTCCGTTGCGTTTGATATCAAGCTTCAGGTCCGTGCCAGGCGTGGCGGTATTCACCGCGAACCACCAGGGCACTTTGCCGATAATCGGATGGTCTATTTCGCCGTGATCAATGGCGTGGCCATCGATGGCGGTGATGATGTCCCAGCGTTTGATGCCGGCGTCCGCGGCCGGGCTATGTTCGAGCACGTGCGAGACGACCAGACCGGCTTGTTCTGCACTAACGTCTAGCGCCTTACGAGAAATCGGGTTGAGATTGTATGAAATGATGCCGGTATCGGTTTTGACGAAACTGCCTTGCTCCATCATGGCGGATACAACCTGCTTGGCGGTGCTGAACGGGATCAACAGGCCGATATTCTCGCCGGCGCCGTAGCGTGCACTGATGCCGATCACCCGTCCCTCTGGGCTGATGGCTGGACCGCCGCTGTTGCCCGGGTTTACCGCAGCGTCGGTCCTGATCAGGGTGACATGATCGAGTCTGCGCTGATAGAGATCGTGGCGTGGTTCCCAGCTGGAAATAATGCCCTGGGTGGCAACCAGCTTTTCGCTGTTGCCGAAGCCAAGTACCGCGATCTGACCGCCGGGGCGGGCCTCGTCCCAGCTGGCCCACTCGAGCGGACCGATAGGGCCGTTGATTCGTTGAAAACGTTCACGTTCGGCCTCGTTCGTAAATTCGAGCGTGGCCAAGTCGAACCGAACGTTGGGTTTGTGTGCCAGGCGCATTGCAAATTTTTCTTTGCTGCGAACGCCCTCGACCTTGATGGACCGCGCACCCTCGGTAATGTGTTGGTTGGTGACCAGTGTGCGCTCGTCGATGAAAAATCCGGTACCCATCCGCCGCGCCAGATCGCCTTGGCGGTAGGGTTTAAGGTGCTCTCTGGTCTCGTAAACGACGTACACCCGTACGATCCCTGATGACGCTTTTTCTTTAATATCTTTCCAATCGACGGCGTACGCATTGGAAGCAAGGAAGATGAGAAACGAACAATACAACCCAGAGAAACGCACTACGGAAAACCTCTTACCCTTCTAGTCTATTTTGTTGATGAAATTCTAAATTGATGTTTTGACGCTGTTGTAAATATCTGTATCAACGCGTTAGCCTGCATTAACTGTGCCAGGGTCGCTCGATAGTGACCCTGGCCGCGCTGTGGAGTCGGCTGGCCAGAGTAGGTTTTTAGGTGGAACGTTGGTTTGGTGCGTCGATTGGGCACACTCACTAGTGACCCACAAGGCCTTTGCACCTTCAGTCGATGGCGCCAGCCTTTATTCAACCGACCGGGTGCTTCGACAAATTTGAGCGCTCAGGTCGAAGTGTGACGCGGTTTGCCAGCTGTGAAGCGCACGGAATCGTTGCTGACATCAAGGCGTTTGCACCATCGCGGGGCGTCTCCGGTTCGGGTAGAACAGTGGGTGGGCGGTAGGCTTTGCGAATCCAAAGTCGCACAAGGATACTGGTCGGGAACCTTCGCGGCGACTTGGTCAGTGACATGACCGATCGCTCTGAACGAGGGCTGCCAACGACGCGGGTGAAATAGCGCGCCAACACGAATGATAAGGCCGCTTCAGTGCCGCGGTTGGGTTGAACGAACAGGCCTTTAAAGATTTGTATGAACGTGCCAGGGCATGATATGTTGAAACCATTCGGAGACGTTTCAGACAAAAAAATCTATACCCCAACAGCAGGGGCACCACGGAGTCAACCACCGAGTTGGCTGCAATATCCTCAGCAGTTGGTATAACATCGGTTCCATCGATAACGGCACCATCGCGGGGAATACCTTGAATTGCAATTTTCCTGTTGCAATTAAATTTCGGAAATTTTTCGATGATTCGCATACGAATTGGGAGGGGCAGAAGATGAAGAATTTAGTGCAATGGCGCGACCTAGTGCGCGGGTTTCTGGTGTTGGTCATTACAGGATTTGGGCTTTGCGCCGCGAATACCTGGGCTGCCGAACATGCGCAACCGCCTTCAAATGTCGAAAGCCTGGCTAGTCTGCTGGAAAAAAGGGGTTGGCGCGTTGAGCGCGCAGCCGATGGCTCCACGCTGTTCTATCCGCTCAAGGCGGATTCCAAGGCGGATTTCCAGCCGGCAAACCAGACATCCCAGATCTCACAAACGACAACCGATGGTGAAAATCTGCGCAGCCTGCTCGAAAAACGCGGTTGGCGCGTTGAGCATGCGACCGATGGCTCCACGTTGTTCTATCCGCTGAGGGCGGATCTCCAGCACACAGACCAGACATCCCAACTCTCGCAGATTACAACGGATGACCAAAATCTGCGCAACCTGCTCGAAGAACGCGGTTGGCGCGTTGAGCATGCGACCGATGGCTCCACGTTGTTCTATCCGCTGAGGGCGAATACGCAGCCCGAGGCGCGTTTGCCTGAGGCATCACCGCAGGACGCCAATCTTGAAGAGCTGCGGGACCTGTTGAAAGCGCGAGGCTGGCATGTCGAGCGCTCAGCGGACGGCTCCACGCTGCTGTATCCGCTGAAGGCGGACCCGCAGCCAGGGGCTGATTCGTCTGAGGTCTCACCGGAGAGCGCCAATTTCGACGAGCTGCGGGATCTTCTGCAAGCACGGGGCTGGCAAGTCGAGCGTTCGACGGATGGTTCCATTTTGTTGTATCCGCTGAGCGCGAATCGGCAGCTCGAGACTTATGCGTCTGAGGTATCGCCGCAGGACGCCAATTTTGAAGAGCTGCGGGACCTCTTGAAAGCGCGGGGCTGGCATGTCGAGCGCTCGGCGGATGGCTCCACGCTGCTTTATCCGATAGTAACGCAACCACAGCCAGGCGCTGGCGGCGGTCAACAGTCATCGGTGTCGACAAATTTTGCAGGATTGCGCACGCTGTTGGAGGCGCGAGGCTGGCGTGTCGAGCGTTCAGCTGACGGCTCAATGCGCTTGTATCCGCGGAGAACGATAGCACAGCCGGCGAGGCAGGCAGCTGAGTCGATAGTGTTCACAGCGCCTCGAGGGGCTATGGTGCGATTGCGCGAGCTGCTGCAGGCCAACCGCTGGAAGCTCGTCCGGGTCAGCGACAATGCCGTTTATCTGGAACCGCCGGCGACACACCGGGGAGGTACGGCGACTCAGCCATATTTTTCCGAACCGCAATGGCAAGCTGACTACACGGCCGGCGTCGCGCTGCCGGTAGACACCGCCAGAGAGGCATGGCAGATCAGCATGAACTGGCTCACCGCGATGGGGTACACTGGCCTCGACGTCGGTGATATTCGCAGCATCAACCGGTGGATTCATGAGGTCAAAATAATTGACCAGACAGCGCCGCACGAAGCGCGCAATGAACTGGTCATCAACAAACGCAACGGCCGTTTAATGGCTTTGTTCTAACCCGCATATCTCAACAGGCATGCTGCCGTCTGTGCTCCTGATGCTGCTGAAAAACGGGGGTTGCAGTGATCGGGTCTATGCAGATTTGGCATACAAGCTGTTTGGTTAAAAATCAATAGCATACTAACTCCTCGTCGAAGCTGAATGCCAAGCTGGCATATATCAGTACGCGCTAAATAACGGATCGACTACTGGTTTTTGTCATTAATTCGCCGAAACTCAGTGGCTTATCGAAGACTTTCGTCGACTGGCACAAAGGTTGCTTCATTCTTGAGCGCGTGTCGAATCCGAAGGACGGTCCCACACCGTACACACGACGCGCAACAGTGTGGAGGAGTTCGTGTTGAAACGTCATCTGAGATGGTCCACCGGGTTAGCGGGTTTGTTCCTGCTAGCAGGGGCTGCCGCGTCAACTGAGTATCCCGTCGCTGGTCTTGAGCCTAGCCAGCGGCCGGCGGGTGCGCCGGTTGTCGAGCATGTCGAAAAGGACGATGCCTGGTATCAAGAGGCATTGACAGGTATCACTCAGCCCTATCCACACAGCCTCAGGTTCCTGGAGGATCAGGGAAACTGGTATACGCCGTTCAACCGTCCCGGTATGTTGGGTCCTTATGACATCCGGGGGTGGCACGATGGCGAATGAAGGTTGGGCGCAACAGCCGGGACATCACCTCCGGCTGTGAATGCCCGCCTGAGACTGGTCATCGACAAGCCGTTGTTGGTGAGTCGATCGATATTTCGGAGCGGACCGCGCCAAAGTGGTTCTGAAAATCTAATCAGTGAAATGTAATTGAGTTAAACGAGGAGTTATTAAATGAAAAATATTCGAATGTGTAGTTTCAAAAAAATGATCGGTGCAGTCGCCGTCGTGTTCTCGCTTTCTGCTGTATCACCGGCCGTGAATGCAATGGATGGCATGTCCGGCATGCAGGGCATGGGCGGTCAATGGGTTTGGGTACCTAGCGGTATGTCCGGCATGAGCGGCATGCAAGGCATGGGCGGAATGGGTGGCATGAGCGGCATGCAAGGCATGGGCGGAATGGGTGGCATGAGCGGCATGCAAGGCATGGGCGGAATGGGTGGCATGAGCGGCATGGCCGGTTACTTCCAGATTACACCCCAGGGCCAGATCTACTTCTACCCGGCGTCAGGCATGAGCGGTATGTCCGGAATGCAAGGCATGGGCGGTATGTCCGGCATGCAGGGCATGGGCGGTATGTCCGGAATGCACGGCATGGGCGGCATGTCCGGCATGCAAGGCATGGGCGGTATGTCCGGCATGCAAGGCATGGGCGGTCAATGGGTCTGGGTGCCTAGCGGCATGTCTGGTATGCAGGGCATGTCTGGCATGGGCGGTATGTCCGGTATGCAAGGCATGGGTGGTATGGGCGGTATGTCCGGCATGCAAGGCATGGGTGGCATGTCCGGTATGCAGGGCATGGGCGGCATGGCCGGCTACTTCCAGATCACGCCTGATGGTCAAATCTATTTTTACCCGGCCACAGGCATGTCGGGTATGAGCGGAATGTCTGGCATGGGCGGCATGAGCGGAATGTCTGGCATGGGCGGCATGTCCGGTATGGAAGGCATGTCCGGTATGGAAGGCATGTCCGGTATGGAAGGTAAAAAGGAGTGGACACCACCGACGGATGACTGAGAGCCGGTTGAGAACCAGGGCACAAGGATGTACCCGCGCTCTCTCATTCGACCCGTTTTAATGATGTTCTAATCTGACCGAGGCCACAATCGATGCGTTTCGTCAAAGCAAAACATTTATTTCCGCTGATTCTGATGCAGTTGTTTGCGTCAGCTATAGCCGGTCCGGCTGAGGATCCAGCCAAGATTATGGCTGGAAGTTCATATCAAGAAGCAGTATGGCATCCAGCCCATTTCAAACCAGCCATCGATAGCACCGATGATGCAACATGTTTGGGATGCCACCAAGAGATTCTAGAACGCAGGGTCCTCGAACAGTCGCCGGCCGGTGTCAAGGCCAACCAGACACTGGCGTGGTATCAGACCTTGAATAGCTACAAAGGGCCGCAGGAGACCCTTCACAGGCGCCACCTGGTCACACCCCTGGCGAAAGGGCTGATGACGATGCGCTGCAATACCTGTCACCAGGGCCATGATCCGCGTGAAGAAGCACCGATTCCACCCACTGCGGGAGATGCCGGCTTCGCCCTGCGCAAGGCGGTCGATCCGAAAACCTGCCTGATGTGTCACGGGGAGTTCAATTACGAGCTGATGGGGCTCCCTGGTCCGTGGCTGGAGGTGAGCGAAACCTTTAGTGGTTCCTGTCTGATCTGCCACAGTGCAATACGTACGAATCGACACCAGGTCAACTACCTCAATGCGGAAAACATCGAAAAGGCGGGTCAGGAAGACTCCGATGTGTGTTTCGGCTGTCATGGCGGACGTTCCTGGTACCGGATCGCGTACCCTTATCCACGTCACGACTGGCCTGGTATCGGTAAGGAGATCCCTGACTGGGCGAAGGGACGGCCAACTGAATCGGACGCCCGTTTCCTGGTTGGTCTACCTGTCAAATCCGGAGAAAACGCCAAGTGAACACTGAACAAAAAGATACTGAAATAACAGAAGACAGACTGCAATCTCTCGCCGGGCGACTCAATATGACGCGGCGCTCGTTCCTGAAGACATCTGCGGCAGGTGTCGCAACACTCGCGGGTGGCAGCCTGATTGACCTGCAAACGGCCAAACAGGCTGAGGCCTTTGCCTACGAGCCCTATCCGCGTGATGATGATCTCGAAACAGTGGTGACCAGTTGCGCCCACAACTGTGGTTCCCGTCACATGCTGGTGGCTCACAAAAAAGGCGACGTGATCGTGCGCCTGTCGACCGATGACGGCAGCTACCAGGTGGGCGGCAAGCACGGCAAGGATACTTTCGAAGAACCCCAACTGCGCGCCTGTTTGCGCGGTCGTGCGTATCGCCAGCGCATCTACTCAGCAGAGCGGCTGCTGCACCCGATGATGCGCGTCGGGGAGCGTGGCGAAGGAAAGTTCAAGCGTGTTTCCTGGGATACCGCACTCAACCACGTGGCCGCGAAAATGGTCGAGCTCAAGGAAAAATATGGACCGACGGCGCTGCTGGATCAGAGCTACGCCGGCGCTTCCTACGGTGTGCTGCACAAGTCCGATCAGATCGAAGGCTTGCTGGCCCGTTTCCTTGGGATGTTTGGCTGCCGGACCAGTTCCTGGTCGGTGCCCTCGTATCAGGGCACGACCTTCAGCTCACGCATCACCTTTGGAACAATAGAGGACGGTAACGAGGATGATGCGTTTGCTTTCTCCAAGTTGATCATTATGTGGGGCTGGAACCCGGCCTACACCTTTCATGGCGGCAACACGTTTTATTACATGCGTCTGGCCAAACAGCGCGGCTGCAAATTCGTGCTGGTCGACCCGCAATATACCGATTCCGCAGCAGTTTACGATGCCTGGTGGATTCCGATCCGGCCCAACACCGATGCCGCGATGATGGCGGGAATGGCGCATTATATCTTTACGGAAAACCTGCAGGATCAGAGCTTCATCGACCGTTTTGTGCAGGGAATGGATCCCGGTACCATGCCCGATTGGGCAAAAGGCAAGGAGTCGTTCAAGGATTACGTCCTCGGTCGTTCGGACGGTGAACCGAAGACGCCGGAATGGGCCGCCGAGATCTGCGGGGTGAAAGCTGAAGACATTAAGAAGCTGGCGCATATGTACGCCACGACCAAGCCGGCCGCGCTGAAGGCGTCGTGGGCGCCCGGTCGCAATGCCTATGGCGAGCAGTACAATCGCATGGCGGCGGCGCTGCAGGCGATGACCGGCAACATCGGCGTCCTGGGGGGGTCGGCCGAGGGTGTCGGCAAAGCCTGGCACGGAGAGGCAGTCGCCTATCCGTACGATCAATACTCCAACATTTGGTTTCAGTCGATCAAGTCAGACCGTTGGGCGCATTGTGTTTTGAACTATCCGAACGTGCGGCGCGAAGAGATCGGATTGTGGCCACGACAGGACAGCACGGACGGACAGATCCCCAACATTCGCGGTATCTTCTGGCAAGGCTCAGATTGGTTGAATCAGTTGACCAACATCAACAAGGAACTTCAGGCCATCAAGAAGCTCGATCTGATCGTGTGCATGGATTCGACGATCACGCCGTCCGGGTTGTGGGCCGACGTGCTGTTACCGGTGGCAACACATTTCGAGCGACATGATACGGCACTGCCCTGGTACAAAGGCCATTATTATATCCACCGGCCGAAAGTGATCGAGCCACTGGGCGAGAGTAAGACTGACTTTCAGATCTTCACTGAACTGGCTTATCGTATCAGTCCTGTATTTGGCCGCGATTTCAATCCCAAGGCCACGCGAAGCTATTTCGAGTACGACGACGATGTCGATGAGGCCTACTTGCGTGAGTGGTGGGAGAATAAGGTCATGGCGCATCAGGGTGCCAAGCTGACGTGGGAAGAATTCAAGCGCAAAGGCGTCTACAAATTCATTCTTCCGCGACCACACGTAGCGTTTCAGGATCAGATTGAAAAAGGTACAGGCTTCCAGACGCCATCGGGCAAGATAGAGATTTTGTCGACCCAGCTCGCGCAGATTACGGACTGGACCAAGACGATGTACGGTTATCCTATACCGGCTATTCCCAAGTGGGTCGAGCCCTGGGAATCATTGAACAGTCCCAAGACGGACAAATACCCGTTTCACTTGATCTCACCACATCCTCGCTGGCGCACGCATTCGATCTTCAACAACTGCAGCTGGTTGCGCGAAACCTATGATCAGGAGGTCACAGTCAACGCCGCGGATGCAAAAGCTTTGGGCATCAAGACGGGAGATACCGTCGAAGTCTGGAATGAACGGGGCAGGGTTGTCGTGCCTGTCTATGTGACCGAGCGCTGCATGCCGGGCGTGCTCGTGATCTATGAGGGCGCCTGGATGGACCTCGATGAAAACGGCGTCGACCGCTCCGGTAACCCGGACTTTTTGACGCTCGACGAGCCCAGCCCAGCGGGCTCGTTCGCATACAATACGGTACTGGCTAATATCCGCAAGACCAAACTGACACATCGTCCGGGTTGGGATCGGCTCGCCACGTCGCGCGCGCATGTCTTCCGACGTGAATTGTAAACCCGAGGAGCAAATTCATGGCCACAGAAAGAGACAAGACGAAAATCAAGAATGCAATCAAACGCCGTCGCAAAGAAGTCTACACGCCGGTCGTGCCAGATATGCAACTTGGGTTCGTACACAATAATGTCGACTGTATTGGTTGTCGCGCCTGCGAAATTGCCTGTAAAGACAAGAACGGCCTCCCATCGGGTCCGCGTTTCAGGCGAGTCCAGTATATCGAGGGAGGGACCTTTCCCGACGTCTTTGCCTACAAAGTCAACATGTCGTGTAACCACTGTGCCCAGCCGGCATGCTTGCCGGCTTGCCCGACCGGTGCAATCTACAAACGCAAGAAAGACGGTATTGTCGACATCGATTCAACACTGTGCATCGGCTGTCGGCGTTGTGAGGCGACCTGCCCCTACGGAGCACCTCAGTATGATCCTACGGATGGTCTGGTCAAGAAGTGCAACATGTGCGTCGATGAGATCGACGCCGGGCGCAGGCCCTATTGCGTGATGGCCTGCATGATGCGCGTGCTCGATATAGGCCCGATCGACTGGATCTGGGCAAACGAACTAAAGACGAAGGTCGTTGGCCCGAACGATACCGTTACCAGACAGGTCAAAAATATGGCTGATCCTGAGCTCACCAAACCTTCTATCGGCTTTGTTCCACACAGTAAGGGGAAAGTGAGCTGATGTGCGCCAACACCACCATGCCAGCCCGTGTACTTAACGATCTCTGCTGGGCAGTTGCTCAGGACTTAACGGAACTCGCAGTTCTGCACGATGCCGAAGTCGACGCGTCGCTGCTGCGTTCACTGAAGCAGTCGGGCTTTCCAGCGTTGCGCTTGAAGCTCGAATCGAGACCAGCGCAAGAGGCGTCAGCTCTGCTCGAGCGGGCGCTTGCCGAGATTCCAGAATCGCCAGATCCGCAGCTTATCGATGATCTTGCGGCCGATTTCGCTGGCATTTATCTGACTTACGCATACCGGGCCTCCCCAAACGAATCCGTGTGGACTGATGAGGAAAACTTGGAACGCCAGCAGTCCATGTTCGAGGTGCGCGACTATTACCGTCGGCACGGCCTGGGCGTTGAAAACTGGCGCATACGTTCCGATGATCATCTCGTGATCCAGCTCCAGTTTCTAGCCCATCTGTTTGGCGAGGAGGATCAGCTCGAGCACCACCTAGCTACCGCCGCCCGGTTCATGGATGAGCATCTGTTGCGCTGGGTGCTGTCTTTTGCTCGGCGTGTCGCCACTCGATGTGTGACGCCACTTTACGCGGGCATCAATTTACTGACCGCGGCTTATTGCGATGAATTACGTGACCTGCTGGCCGAAATTTTGGATCGACCACGCCCGACTGAGGCTGAGATCGAGTCGCGTATGCAGGCAGACGGGCTGCGTTATACCGACATACCGGTCTCTTTCGTTCCCGGTGCCGGTGGCCCCTCGTGGTAACCGCTGTTCGGCGCTTACGAACACCAGCCCGCCTGCTCCCGTGATCCTGGTGAGAAATGCAGGCTAGAGGTCCGATCCAGCCCAGCATTCGCGCCGAGCGTTGCGTACACACTCATGTCACAGATGCAAGTTGCCGTGCGTGTATCGACGTCTGTCCTGTGAACGCGTGGGTAATCGACGACGAATCTCTTGGTATCGATAGCGAATATTGTGACGGTTGCGGGCTTTGCGCAGCAGCCTGCCCGCAGGGCGCCATCATCTCGCTGCCCTCCGACTGGTCTGATCAATTTGACAGCCGCTTGTTCGTGCGACTCGCCTGTCAGAAAGCCAACGTGGATCAGAACGGCCCAACCATCTCCTGTATGCATGCGCTCGGAATCGAGCAGTTAATGCGACTTTACCGCGGGGGTGCACGCCATCTTTATTTCACTACCGGAAATTGTGAACAATGCACCCGAAACGCAGCACAGGGTTTACCAGAATTGCTAAGACAGCTGAATGCTCTTCTGGAAAGTCGACAGCTGTCGAAGATGGAACTCCGAGTTACGGACTGCGAAGACGGGCACCTGGGATCCGATGGCGTCGATCAGAGCGGCTGCGCTCCAGCGCTGAGTCGTAGAGCCTTCTTTGGAAAATTGATGACCAGGTCCCTGTCGCTGCACAATGAATTGACCGGACCAGTCGATGAACCGGCGTTCATACCCCCGGCTCGACTGTTGCCCAGAGCACGGCGGAACGATGTCGTTCCGTACGTGCCGCAAATTGACAGCAGCAAATGCAACGGTTGTGACACCTGTGTCAGGCTGTGCCCGCAACAGGCGATCGAACTCCACGCTACTCCGTATGCGGACGAGCTTCAATACCGTCTCGATGCTGAAAGTTGTTCAGGTTGCGGCATTTGCGTCGATGTCTGCAACCAGGGTGCGGTCAGTATTGAGCAATGGCGGGCGCAGACGCAATTCCTGCTCCCGCTTGAAGCGCACCGGTGCACCGCGTGTGGCGCCCCATTTCACCTTCCTGCGACCACCAAAGCCAGTCGAAATTTTTGTGCTGTTTGTGCAAG
>Ga0272442_10010680_pt1 | contig 11290 bp, 9 predicted proteins | sample SSMForm2O_FD_200262 | JGI IMG/M metagenome (GOLD analysis project Ga0272442, IMG submission 200262) | Marine sediment archaeal communities from Little Sippewissett salt marsh, Falmouth, MA, United States - SSM-Form-2O | ecosystem: Environmental > Aquatic > Marine > Wetlands > Sediment ...
TAAAAATATCGAAGGCCAGGAGGGATTGGAATCGCAGTTTAATGAGAAAAATTATGCCATCATTAACGAAGAGCATTTTGAGCATGTTATTAACGGGATGCAAAAAGTTTTCGAACCAGGTGGGACTGCATACAGGTCGAGGGTAGATGGGCTGACGATGTGTGGAAAAACCGGAACCGCTGAAAATCCGCATGGCTCTGACCATTCTGTGTTTATTGTGTTTGCCCCCCGGGAAAATCCCCGGATTGCGGTTTCGGTTTATGTGGAAAACGGTATCGAAGGATCGGTTTATGCAGCACCCATTGCCAGCCTCATTGTGGAGAAATACCTCACCGGGTCAATAGCTGATTCAAGGAAATGGCTTGAAAGAAATATGTTGCAAGCTAATTTGTTAAATGCCATTCAAAAAGAATAATTATGGCAAGGCGAAACAGTACTATTGCAAATCTTGACTGGACAACAGTTGTCTTGTACCTTGTTTTAGTCTTTTTGGGCTGGATCAATATTTATGCGGCTGTATTCAACGAACAGTTTGAAAGCATTTTCGATATCAGCCAGCGTTACGGAAAGCAACTGATATGGATTGTGGCCGCTTTAATTATTGCTGCAATTACATTACTGATCGAGGCCAGGTTTTATGTGTTTTTTGCATACCCTATTTATGGTTTTTTTATTTTTTTATTACTGGCAGTATTAGTATTTGGGGTTGAGATTCATGGAGCCAGGTCGTGGTTTGTTATTGCAGGATTTAATATTCAGCCTGCTGAATTTGCAAAATTTGCGACAGCTTTAGGATTGGCTAAATATATCAGTTCCTTTAATTTTAAAATGCATCAGTTTAAATCACTGATTATTATTGCGTTTCTGATAATAACACCAGCCTTGCTTATCTTTTTGCAGAACGATACAGGGTCTGCAATGGTTTTCCTCGCTTTTATTATTGTCCTTTACCGGGAGGGGCTTTCGGCGATTGTGTTGTTTTTTGCCTTCCTGATTGCAGTGTTGTTCATATTTTCATTGATATTGCCTGATGCCGTATTAATCCTGATCCTTCTTTTTTCAGCCCTTGCTGTTTTTTATTTTATGAGTCAGAGGATAAAAGATTTCGGGAAAGTTATTCTGATTCCTTCAGGATTTATAGGTTTAGCCCTGGTTATCCATTATTACCTGTGGCCGGATTTTAGCATTGGATCAGCCATTATGGCTGGTGCTATATGCAGTGCATTTATTTTATTATATATAGCGGTAAGGAAACGGTTAAATAATTATTTGGTACTGCTACTGGTTTTTTTGGGATCATTGTTTTTCACCTTATCGGTCGATTACGTATTTGAAAATGTCCTTGAACCTTATCACAGAAACAGGATCAATGAGGTGTTGGGCATCGAGTCCGACCCGTTAGGAGCAGGGTATAATGTTAATCAAAGTAAAATTGCCATAGGTTCCGGGGGTTTTTCGGGGAAGGGTTTCCTGAATGGGACTCAGACAAAATTTAATTTTGTCCCGGAACAGAGTACTGATTTTATTTTCTGTACGGTAGGCGAAGAGTGGGGGTTGATTGGAACCTCGCTGGTTGTCCTGCTTTTCATGGCATTATTTATAAGGTTAATTATGATGGCCGAAAGGCAACGGTCGGTTTTTTCACGGGTTTATGGATATTCCGTAACATCTATCCTGTTTATCCATTTTGCAATTAATATTGGTATGACCATCGGGCTGGTACCTGTAATTGGCATACCCCTGCCTTTTTTCAGTTATGGAGGGTCATCGCTTTGGGCCTTTACCATCCTGCTTTCTGTATTTTTGCGCCTCGATGCGAGCCGTTTGGATCTTTTTTGATAAAATCCTGGCTGTCAGTAATTTAATGTTTTTGGGGGTTTGCCCTTTTTTTACTAATTTTGTGTGGCTTTGAAAAAAAGCTGAAATTTATACACAAAAACAGGAAGGCTCTTTTATTCATTGGTGGATCTGAACCGCATGTTTAACAGTCGAATTTCTTTTTGGCATTTTTTGCGGATTTGATTTTGTAATCGATAATTTACGCCAGAGTCCCGCGACAAAGTGAGGTGCCGGTTCCATTATAGCTGTTTTACCTTTGCTGTTTTACAGCTTATAATAGGTAATGGAACGGAATTTTTAATTGCTGCTTTCGGTTTTTAAGGAAGGAATTTGGAAAGTTTAACAAACAATGAATTTATAAAGTTATGAAATACCATTCGTATTCATTATTTAACTACAGGAAGATACCCCAGATAAGTCTTTTATCAGACGAGGAAAAATTTACTATTGAGGTAGTGGGGAATGTGTTGCCGTTTAAGGTAAGCAATTATGTCATTGATGAATTAATTGATTGGCATAATTTCGAGGACGACCCGTTTTTCAGGCTGACATTTCCGCAAAAGGGGATGCTTTCCACATACCGTTTTAATAAAGTTGCCGACCTGCTTAAAAAGAAAGCTCCCAGAGAGGAGATCCAGAAAGTAGTTAAAAATATCAGACTTGACCTTAATCCAAACCCAGCAGGGCAAGAGAAAAATGTGCCTGTTTTTGAGGGTAAAAGGTTAAATGGCATCCAGCATAAATACAGAGAGACGATGCTCTTTTTCCCGGCACAGGGCCAAACCTGCCATTCGTATTGCACGTTCTGTTTCAGGTGGCCCCAGTTTGCCCTGAACGATTTTAAATTTGCCATGAAGGAAGTAGAGCCCATGGCCCGCTATCTAAAATCAAAACCTGATATAACTGATGTCCTGTTTACAGGAGGCGACCCTGCTGTGATGAAGACCAAGTTTTTTGAGCACTATTTTAATGCCCTTATTGATGCAGATATTCCCCACCTGAAGAATATTAGGATCGGGACAAAAGCTCTGTCATACTGGCCCTATCGTTTTACAACTGACGATGACGCCGATGATTTGATCAGGCTGTTTGAGAAAGTAATCTCGAAAGGAATTAATATTGCTGTGATGGCCCATTTTAATCATCCCGGCGAATTAAAGACGAAAGCAGTACGCGGTGCCATCCGGCGTTTGTTGAATACCGGTGTGCAGATCAGGTCACAGTCGCCGATACTGAATAATATTAATAACGATTCAGATATCTGGGCAGAAAACTGGAAAACACAGGTTAGCCTTGGTATAATTCCATATTACATGTTTATAGCCCGGAATACGGGGGCGCAAAGTTATTTTGCGGTCCCGCTTGGCGAAGCCTGGCAGACTTTCAGAGGTGCCTATAACCAGGTGAGCGGGATATGTCGCACAGTCCGTGGTCCAAGTATGTCAACCAATCCGGGGAAAATCCAGATTGTCGGGGTAACTGAAATAAAAGGAGAAAAAGTATTTGTCCTCTCCTTCATCCAGGGACGTAACCCTGATTGGGTCGGGAAACCCTTCTTTGCCGCTTACGACAAGGATGCCCTCTGGCTTAACAACCTGTTGCCAGCTTTCGGGGAAAAAGAATTCTTTTTCGAAACTACACCGCATGAAATGAAGTACCAGAGTTAGGCTTACGATCACCGGGCCTGCTGATTTTTATTGCCGATTCTGATTCAACGTAGTTGATAATATCGGTCATAAATAAAAAGAAAGTCTCTTTGAGGGCGGTATTTTCTTTTTTCAGGATACTAACCGCATAATCCGGATTTCGTGGGAGTGAAGTATAACGGCTCATTAGTTCCAGTGCTCTGTATATACCTTGCTTAGTTGAGTAGGATTCAAGCCTCCGGTTGTAAATGAATACAGGCAGGAATTTTTTTACCCTTAACGGGAGAATCCTGAAGTTGGCCAGTAAGAGTTTATGCGTATTATTGACGAAATCCCTAAGTTTATAATATGAATATTCTCCCCAGTTCAGTGCAAGGAAGTGGTCGAACACCAAATCGAGGACAATGCCTGAATACCTTCCGTAACCCTGTCTGAACAGTTTTGATGCTTCACGGAATAATCTATGGTTGTCGGTATAGGAGTCAATCCTCCTGTGCAGGATAATGCCTTTTTGGATATTTGGGGGGTAGTTGAGGTACTTCGACCCCTTGATGTAATCGCCAATAAAATTGCCCAGCTTCAATCCTTCGTCTTCGCCCGATAAATACAAATGTGCCAGAAAATTCATCTGAAGAAATATATTGGGCAATAAAAATAAACATTTTTTGAAAAATGTTTTTTAACAATAATTACTAACAAAGTCCCTGAGATTTATCCTTATTTTTGCAGCCACAACTTTTTATTTTCGGTCGGATTTAAAATTTACAGAATGACACAGAAAAGAGTTCTTATTATTGGCGCCGCAGGCCGCGATTTTCATAATTTTAATACATACTTCAGGAATAATCCTGATTATAAAGTAGTAGCATTTACAGCCGCTCAGATACCTGATATCGACGGGCGCAAATATCCGGCAGCCCTGGCCGGCAGTTTTTACCCCGAAGGCATTCCGATTTACCCGCAGGATGAATTGGAGGGGCTTATTAAAGAAAAGGGAATTGATACGTGTGTATTTTCATACAGCGATGTACAAAACCAGTTTGTCATGCAGGTAGCTGCAAAGGTAAATGCTGCAGGGGCAGAGTTTATTCTCCTCAGCCCGAAACAAACCATGGTTGAGAGTACCAAGCCGGTCATTTCGGTTTGTGCTACCCGGACCGGTTGCGGAAAGAGCCAGACAAGCCGAAAAATCATCGGGTTGCTTATGGATAAGGGGTTAAAGGTGGTAGCGGTAAGGCACCCTATGCCTTATGGGAACCTCGAAGAACAAAAAGTACAACGGTTTGCAAAAATTGAAGACCTGAAAATACACAAATGCACGATCGAGGAAATGGAAGAATACGAACCTCATATTGTCAGGGGCAATGTCATTTATGCAGGGGTCGATTATGAAGCCATTTTAAGGGCTGCTGAAAATGACCCTGATGGATGTGATGTAATTCTCTGGGACGGAGGGAATAACGATTTTTCATTCTATAAATCCGACCTGACTATTACGGTTACCGACCCTCACAGGGCAGGTACTGAACTGACCTACTACCCGAGCGAAGTCAACCTTTTAATGTCGGATGTGGTAATAATCAATAAAATCGATACTGCCGATCCGGCAAAAATTCAGGCATTAAGGGAGAACATCGAAAAAGTAAATCCCGGGGCAATTGTTATTGATGGCGCCAGCCCTATACGCGTCGAAAATGCCGGTTTAATCAGGGGCAAACGTGTATTGGTGGTTGAAGACGGGCCCACGCTTACGCATGGGGAAATGAAAATTGGCGCCGGGGTTGTTGCTGCCCGGAAATTCGGCGCAAAGGAACTGATCGACCCCCGGCCGTTTACTGTCCGAAGATTAGCTGAAACATTTAACATTTACCCCAATATAGGTGCCTTGTTGCCAGCCATGGGGTATGGCGATGAGCAAATTAAGGACCTCGAGGAAACGATAAACAACTGTGATTGTGATTCCGTTATTATTGGCACGCCGATCGATTTAAACCGGGTAATCAAAATTAATCAACCAAACACCAGAGTTTTTTACGACCTTGAGGAAATTGGCTATCCGAAACTTGAAAACGTGTTATCTGAATTTCTTAAAAAAAATAATCTTGGTTAAAGCCAATCCTTTTGGTTTTACTGTATCGTAGCACCCCCACTGTAGCTATTTACAGGATTTGAAAGCATTATATTTATTATGGTTGATAAATTATTGTGGTTTCAATTTAATAATTCCGTATTTTTAAGGCTCTCAACAGGTAATATATGGGTAAAAAAGTTGTTGCATTTGGCGAATTGGTATGGGATATATTCGGGCAGGATAAAATCTTGGGGGGAGCGCCTGCAAATTTTGTGTTCCGGGTAAACTCCTTTGGCGATAAGGGCTATCTTTTATCGAGGGTTGGCAACGACAATTATGGCAAGGAAGCATTGATAAAAATGCAGGAACTGGGAATTTCAAACGAGAATGTCCAGGTCGATAATGTATTTCCTACCGGTACTGTAAACATAAAAGTAGATGCCGACGGGCGTCCCGATTACCATATTAAAAAGGACGTAGCTTTCGACCATATTGAATGTACTGCCGAAGCCCTGAAACTTGTCAGGGATGCCGATTGCCTTTGTTTTGGCACCCTGGTGCAGCGTTACGGCATCTCAAAAAATACTCTCCGGGAATTAATTAATGAAGCACCGCGCCCTGTAAAATTTCTCGATATCAAATTGCGTAAAGATTGCTATACAAAAAGCATCATCGAGAACAGCCTTCATTTTGCCGATATCCTGCGTCTGAAGGAAAATGAACTTTACAGCCTGAAAAATGAATTGGGATTGTTTGAATTCGAGTCGAAAGCTTTGGCTAACGAACTTATTAACGAATATGCCCTTGACCTGATCCTTGTTACAAAAGGCAGGAACGGAGCTTTTGCACTTGATAAGAATAACAGTTATATGGAGGATCCCGGATTTTATATCAAACTGGTGGATACAGTCGGTTCAGGGGTTGCCTTTTCTGCCGGGTTTATGCATTATTACCTTGCCGGGAGAGGAATAGAAGAATCACTGAAATTTGGCAATGCTGCCGGCGCCCTGACTGCTGCAACACATGGCGCCACAAAACTGATCAGCAAATCGGAAATCCTCGATTTTATCAAAAAAGGCAAAAGACGTTAATCCCCGTTTAAAAAGTTGTCCCCGATATTTTTCTTCCTGGGATTCAGGATTTGTACTTCCCCAAAAATTCAGGTTAAGACAATTTTAATGCTTCGGCTGAATGGCCTTGTTTGTAATTTTAAAAACAGATTTTGGTAACAAAAATCCTTAAAAAGGTGTTTAACTGAAAAACAGGGTGATGAAAACAATAGTTAAGGAAATAACAGGGGCACTGTTTGAACATCTCTGGCAGCAATATCTTAGGAGAGTCGCTTATGCCAGGATTTACTCAGAGCTTGCAAACAGAAAGGGGGGAAAGGTTGTACACGACCATATTGCATTTCGTACCTTGAATACGCGCACAGGTGAACAACCCGGAGGTTTCAGGGCTTTTAATTTTATCCTTGATTGCCTTGGATATAAAAAAGCAGGAAATTATGAATTCCCAAAAAAGAAATTAAAAGCCATCCATTTTGAGCATTCTGATCCGATGTTCCCTAAAATTTTTGTCAGTCAGCTTGAAGTTGAAGAGTTGCCGCGCTGGGCGCAAAAAATGGCCAATGAGGTTGTGGCCGATACACCTTATTTGATTTCTGACCACGCCATTGAATTATTGAATATCCTGAAAAAAGATGAATCGTTAACAACCGAGGCTGCAGAGATTTTAACCTTTGAACTAACAGGTTATTTCCGCCGTCCCTGGGATCCGCCTCCCAAAGAGTATGTATTAAAATTAAATGATGTGTCGCAGTATGCTGCCTGGACGTTGCTTCACGGAAACTCGGTGGCCCATTTTGCTACTTTAGTAAATTCTCAGGGCATAAGCGGATGGCCTGGATTGGATGCTACCTGCGAAGCTTTAAAACAAGCTGGTGTCCCGATAAAAGAAACCATTGAAGGGAGGGAAGGAAGCATCCTCCGGCAAACGGCCACTCAGGCTGTCAAGGAAACAGTCGCGGTTCTCGACGAAAACGGCAATCCCGATGAGATTGAATGGACTTATGCCTGCTACGAACTGGCCGAGCGCGGTTATATCGGGGAAAACGGGGAGAAAAAACTTTTTTCCGGTTTTCTCGGAGAGCAGGCATCTCATTTATTCGGGATGACAAGAACCAGGGATAATTGAAAATTATAGAATTAAATACCCCTTTCCTCAATCCTTTCAGGGGAATAGTGCCTTAATAAACTTCCGGCACAAAACTCATTTCGTCCAGTGGTGGGCGTACATATCCTTTTTGCCCGGCACGTGGAGGAAGCTCAATTGGTTCAGGAGTAAGATCCTTGTATGGGATTTTTGATAAAAGATGATGGATGCAGTTTAACCGGGCCCGTTTTTTATTGTCGGCATCAACCATAAACCAAGGGCTTATTTTGGTATCGGTATACGCAAACATTTCATCTTTGGCTTTCGAGTATTCCAGGTATAGTTCACGCGATTTCAAGTCCATCGGGCTCAGTTTCCATCGTTTTGTCTGGTCGTTGATCCTTGCCTGGAACCTGCGCTCCTGTTCCTTGTCGCTAACCGAAAACCAATATTTAATCAGGATTATCCCTGACCTGATCAGCATCCTTTCAAAATTAGGGCATGACCTCAGAAATTCCCAGTATTCTTCGTTGGTGCAAAACCCCATCACTTTTTCCACGCCTGCCCGGTTGTACCAGCTCCTGTCGAACAGCACCATTTCGCCGGCGGCGGGCAAATGCGGGACATATCGCTGGAAGTACCATTGTGTTTTTTCGCGCTCGGTGGGAGTCCCTAAAGCCACGACACGGCAAATCCTCGGATTCAGCGTTTGAATGATACGCTTGATGGTGCCGCCTTTCCCCGCAGCGTCACGCCCTTCGAAAATTACTACTACTTTCAGCCCTTTGGTTTTTATCCACTCCTGAAGTTTCACCAACTCGATCTGGAGTTTGTTTAATTCCTGCTCGTAAAACTTGTTCGAGATTTTCTTTTTGCCTGTTTCGCTTTGTTCCTTCTCCATAATCCCTGGATTTTTTCGTGGAATATTTCTCTAATTTATAAAATTCATGCCAAATTGTTGATATTAAAATTGTCAAAAGTTAAAGATTAATATCTGATTTTACAGTGATAATAATATATTCCCTGACTCTCCCTCTTCTCTCCCGCCTTATGCAGGACAGGCTCTCTCTGCGCACAGAGAGGGATGATTGTGACGTAGTCGCAATCAGGGTGAGTACTCTCAAATTAAAATTGTTCAATCCTTCTCAATTACTTAAATGCCATATTTCAGGTAATTATAAAATTATTTAGCTTTCGACTTTTGACTACTTTATTTTATACCGATATTTTTCCCTCCCCAACCAGCATGTAGGTGCCAAAGGTCCGATCGTTGCCCGGATCCGTCAGTGGAAAATAGCCCGATTTAATTTTATGCCCTTTTAAAACCAACGAATTTGTTTTCCCCGCTTTTTCAGAAAAATCTTTGAAAGAACTGCCCGTTTCGTGAAAAATGCCGAAAATTCCTTTTACACCGGGGCAAAGGATTTTTTCGAGGCATAACGCTAAAAGGCCCATGTTATACCGGAGGTTAATTTCGAGGCAGGGGTGGAGACGCAGTTGCTTGCCTTTATCGCAATATATCAGGGCATCCACGCCGAAAAATCCTTCGTAGTGGCGGGCATAGCCTTTCACCTCAAGGATATCAGTTAGTACAGGGACGACATTTTTATTTGCAAATGCGACGATTCCGGAAAGATATTTTTCCATCTTCCGGGGCAACCCGTTCAGGTAATTTTTTTGATACTGCCCCTTCTGATTGGCCTCAAAAAAACTGAATCCAAGGAATGTAATCCTGCTGTTTTCGCTTTTAAACTGAAAAGCCATGTCAGCAATTTTTTCAAAGTAAGGTTCAACCATTACAAATCCCTGCTCGTTGAATAATCCGTTGATCCGGTTTTTTATGGAAGGGTGGATAACCGGCCAGGTAACCGGCTGCAATCCACGCCCCGAAGTGCTCCACGGGGCTTTCACCATTAACTGCCCCCATTTTTTATGCAGTTGCTCAACTTCGCTGAAATTCGTACAAACCTGTGCAACTTTCTCCGGAGGCAACAGGATTTCAGAATTAACATTTTTCAGAATCTGCCTTGCAATTTCCGATGCTGTTTTTTTCCCTGACAGATTTTTGTATTCATCGGTCCAGTGAAAAATGGGGCTTTTTTTAAACTCTTCGGAGCACTGTTTTTTAAGCGGATTGAGAAGATGGTGCGTTGCCGGGCTCCACCCCCATGGCAGCAACTTCCCCTTTGGTTTCGATAAAAAAAGGTTATCTGCCAGGGCTTGTTTTACAGGTATAAAATTGGGGGATAGTATTCCGATTAATTTCAAAGAATTGATAAACTGCCTGGAAGATGGCTTTTTTACAAGGATATAATCGCCGGGCTTTGAGAAATAAAGCGGCAACACAGATAGGTCGGCTTCCATTTTTTGCAGCAACCGGTTAGGCTGCCACGAAATGGTGCCGTTGGCAACGGCATACTCACAGGTCGGGTTGAAAAGGTAAACATCAGGAAACATCACACAAAGTTACACAATTTGTTTTGGTTGCTTTTTCCTGAAAATCCCCGATTGCGCCAGCGCCATCACCATGACGCCAACAATGGTTAAAAATCCTCCGACAAGCTGGTGGGGGAGCAGGAAAGTCCTGAAGTACAGGAAGGCGACAATGAGAACGAACAATCCCTTTAAACTCTGGACAATTGAGGAGCGCGAAACATCGATATACTTAAAAGAATAATATATAAACAAGATAGCGAGGAACTCAAGCGAAGCGCCGAGAAGTGAATTTGTAACGGCGCTTGCCGGATAGGAAATTTCCTGGTTGAACACAACCACCATAACAGCCGAAAACACAAGCAGCCAGGTTGAGCGGTTCAGGTTTAACAATTCGGGGCTGAGTTTTTTCACATGGATTTTTACGACCAGTGTGGCGATAGTAGCAAAAATGGCATTTAACAAGACAATCCCGGTGCCTTTTATGAACAGGGTTTTTAGCGTTGTGCCGCCGGTATAACTGATTACAAAAGCGCCTGCCAGGGCCAGCACCACTCCGCCAATTTCAATCCATGTAAACCTTTCTTTTAATAGCAATACTCCGCCCAAAGTGACAAATACAGGATACATGTTCCCGAGGAAGGACGTAACCGCAGGGTCGGGGATGATGTGGATCGAGAGGAAAAAAAGCGTGGTGGTAATTATTTCGAGGAAGCCAAGGGTGAGCAGTACCATGCCCTGTTTTTTTGTAAGCGATTTGAGTTGCGCCAGTTTTTTATTGTTGGCAGCGAGGAGCAGGCACATGGTGGCGCTGACAGCATACCACATCAATCCGAAAAGTGATATATGCACTTCGTTTAACGCCGCTTTGCTGAAAATGTAAACATTGGAATAGGCGATGGTTGCCACCAGTGCAAAAGCATAGCCCTTAAACGAGTCGGTTTTCATGCCGGCAAAAGTAGTAAAAATTGGAGTCGTTATTTTCAGTGATATTATCTATTTCAATCCTAATTAAGAATGAGTTTAAATTACCCCCCTTATTGAGGTATATTGCATTTGGTCAAAATATTCCTTAATTTTATATAAAAATAGACTTCCAATAAAATCAGAAATTTTGAGGAGTCCCCGGATATGAAAGAAGAAGTAA
>Ga0272442_10010682_pt1 | contig 11284 bp, 10 predicted proteins | sample SSMForm2O_FD_200262 | JGI IMG/M metagenome (GOLD analysis project Ga0272442, IMG submission 200262) | Marine sediment archaeal communities from Little Sippewissett salt marsh, Falmouth, MA, United States - SSM-Form-2O | ecosystem: Environmental > Aquatic > Marine > Wetlands > Sediment ...
CCGAGTCGCCGCACGATTCTCGTGTTTGGCGGGTCGCGAGGCGCGGGGCAGATCACGGAGCAGATTCTTTCGGGCAGGGATGCGATCTCGGGGATCGACGGACTGCAGATTCTGCTTGCGACAGGGGATCCGAAGACGGCGCAAAGCATCGACGAAGCGATGCGGGATGCCGGGGTCGCGAACGTCGTCGCGACGGCATACATCGACAAGATGGCCGAAGCCTTCGCCATTGCCGATCTGGTTGTCTGCCGATCCGGTGCGACATCGCTGGCGGAGATCACCGGCTGCGGCAAGCCTTCACTGCTGATTCCGTGGCGGGGGGCCGTGGACGATCATCAATGGAAGAACGCGAGAGCGCTCGAAGAGAGGAACGCTTGCGAACTTGTCGACGAGGAGGGTATCGTTCGGCACGAGCTGGTCGATCGGATTCTCGGCCTGATCCGGGATGAATACAGGCTCGGCACGCTGGCGAAGAATGCCGAGCAACTCGGGAATCGAAAGGCGAGTTCGTTGATCCAGGGTGAGATCCGAGCATTGATTGAGGGGGCAGGCAGCTGATGTCGTCGGAGAAACGAGTGCACCTGGTGGGGATCGGTGGTAGCGGCATGAGCGGTCTCGCGACGGTCTTGCTCGCCAAAGGTGCGAGCGTCTCCGGCTCGGATCTGGAAGAGAATGCGCACACGATCGGCCTGCGGAGCGCCGGAGTTCGCATTGATATCGGCCAGCATGACGCGCGCAGAATTCGTCCTGATCTCGACCGCGTCATCGTCTCATCGGCAGTCACGGATCAGAACGCCGAGGTTCTGGCGGCGAACGCGCATCGCATTCCGGTCGTGCGTCGGCTGGAAGCCGTCGCGGGCCTCCTGCAGGACCACCGAAGCATCGGCGTCGCTGGGACGCACGGAAAGACGACCACTTCGGCGATGGCCTCGACGATCCTGGATGCATGCGGACGGGATCCGAGCTATCTGATCGGCGCGCATTGCCCCGGGCTCGGAGGAAATGCGCGGTTGGGACGGGGAGACTGGTTCGTCGCGGAGATCGACGAGAGCGACGGGCTTCTTGTCTCGGTCGAGACGGACGTCTCCATCCTGACCAATGTCGGTCGAGACCACCTACAGACGTATGCAGATCTCGAAGCGATCTGTCGCGTGTTCGCAGAGTATGTCGAGAGGAGTCGGCACGCCGTGCTGGCGATCGATGATCCGCATGCGCGCGCAATTGCGGAAACCCATCCTGGTGCGCTGACGGTTGGACTGCACAAGGACGCAAGGCTTCGGGCCGAGAACCTTCGCTTCGACCGGTTCGAGACCACGTTCGATCTCGTCTCGGAGGATGCCCGAGTCGATGGCGTGGTCCTGCCTGCGCCGGGAGCCCACAATGTGAGAAATGCCCTCTGCGCAGTCGGCGCCGCCTTCCTCGCGGGCGTCGATCTCCGGGATGCGGCTTGGGCGCTACGGCGCTTCGTTCTACCGCATCGCCGCTTTGAACTCCTCGAAGAAAACGGCGTGACCGTTGTCGATGACTACGCGCATCTCCCGGAGGAGATCGAAGCGACGCTCGACGCCGTTCGCTCGGGGTGGCCGGATCGGCGCATCCTGGTCGTCTTCCAACCCCACCGGTATTCTCGGACGCAAGCGATCGGATCCGAGTTCGGGCGAGCCTTCTCACTTGCGGACACGGTGATCGTCACGCCGATCTATCCGGCGTGCGAAGCACCGATCGCAGGTGTCACATCTCAGATTGTTGTCGACGCCGTAAGCCGCGAGACAAGAGCGGAAGTCCGTTCTACGGAGGGGGTTGGCGAAGCAATCGAGCTTCTCAAGTCATCGATTCTCCCTGGCGACTTCATTCTGAGCTTTGGGGCCGGCGACGTGTGGAGGGTGACGGAGCGACTTGCGTCGTTCCTCATCGCAGGCCAGTTCTGCATCGCATAAGGGCTCTGGTCCTTCATTTCTCGGAGCTTCACTTGTCTCACCACATATCTTCGACCCTGTGGATAGGCACGAGAGAAGATCGGGGCGTCGCATATCCAAGCATGCCTGGCGATGTGCTCCGACGATTGCACAGGCGCGTGTGATCGGCTAGGGAATTGACATTCCAGGCGGAAAGATGTATAACAGTCTCCACGAATCTCTCTGTAGAACAGACATTGAGGTCATTGACGGGTGAAGAAGGAGGGGAAGGCCTGGCGCAGACGTGCGATCGTGGCCGTTGTTGTGGGGGGGGTATTGACTACTGCTGCCATTAGCGTTTTCTACATACCATCGCTTGGCTTCTTCGATCTTCGTGAAGTCGTGATTTCCGGCAATCGCCGGGCGACGGCAGCGGAGATTGTCTCTCTCTCGAAACTTGCTCGCGGCCAGTCTCTCTTCGGACTCTCACTCAGTCGAGTTGCATCTCGAATTGAACAGCACCCGTGGGTTCGCGAGGCGCAGCTCGTTCGGGATGTGCCCCATGCAATCCGGATTCTCGTCACTGAACGGGAGGAGATTGCGTGGATCTCATTGCCCGAGGGTGGTTGCCTGCTGCTGGGCGACGGTGGGATCATCGTTTCATGGGACTGCAATGCCCCAACTTCGTTGATCGAGATCCGCGGCGCCGTACTAGTCGATTCTGTGCCCGGCTCGCGTCTTGCAGACGTGCGAATCAGCGAACTCGTCGAATGGCTCCAGCAAGAGGATTTGCATTCACTGCACGCTAACGTCTTGAATGTGTCGGATCTTGCCTCAATCGAATTGATCGCGGAGGACGGTCTTCGAGTGCAGCTGGGGGATATCGAAGGCATCGACGAGCGTGTCGAAGCCTTGGTGGCGCTGGGTCGGAGCGTCGACTTCCGCGACTATGAGCTGATCGATCTTAGGTTTGGGGGTGAGGCAACGCTCGTGCCCCGTAAGGCGGTGAGGAGATGAGAAAGGAGAAGGTGGTTGTCGGGCTTGACGTCGGGACCACGAAAGTGGTCGCCCTCGTCGGAAACGTTGTCGACGGGATGATCGAGATTATCGGGATGGGAAAGGCCGAATCCCATGGTCTCGAAAAGGGGGTTGTGGTCGACATCGGCCGGACGATCTCTTCCATCCGGAAGGCCGTGGAAGAGGCCGAAAACATGGCGGATGTCAAGATTGACTCCGTCTATGTTGGGATCGCGGGCAAGCACATCACCTCGATCAACAACAGCGGCACCGTGTCGATCAATCGCCCCGATCGGATCATCGCCGAAGACGACGTGCGACGCGTCGTGGAGACGGCCCAGGCGATCCAGATTCCGCCGGAGAGCGAGATGATCCATGTCATCCCGCGGCAGTACATCGTTGACGGCCAGGACGGGATCACGGATCCCGTCGGTATGACGGGTACGCGCCTAGAGGTCGACGTGCACATCGTGACCGGCGCGATTACCGCGGTTCACAACCTGGTTCGCTGTGTCGAGACACTCGGGATCGGCATCAAGCAGATCGTGCTCGAGCCGATCGCTTCCTCGCTGGCTGTCCTTTCGTCCGCCGAGAAAGAACTCGGCGTCATCCTTCTCGACATCGGGGGCGGGACGACCGACATCAGCGTCTTCCGAGGCGGCGATATCTGGTTCTCGAAGGTCATCCCGATTGCCGGTGAGCATATCACGAACGACATCACTGTCGGACTGCAGACGCCGATCGAAGAGGCGGAGCTCGTGAAGAAGATGCACGGCTCGGCGCTCGTCGATTCCGTTGGCGAGGAGGAGAAGATCGAAGTCGCGACGATCGGAGGAGACGAGAAGAAGACCGTCTCCCGCAAGCGTCTGGCGAAGATCATCGAGCCTCGTGTCGAGGAACTTCTGGATCTGGCGATGCAGGAAGTCGAGGACGCGGGTTACCGTGACCTTGTTCCGGCGGGCCTCGTGCTGACGGGCGGCTGCTCGTTGCTCGAAGGACTGACGGAGTTCGCGACTCAGCGGTACGACATTCCGGTTCGCAGGGGAAAGATCCCACAGGGCATCCACGGCTTGCGAGACATTGTCGAGTCGCCGATCTACGCGACATCGATCGGCCTGCTGCGCTACGCGGTGGAGACGAAGGACTTCAAGAAGCCGGAGTTCTACGAGCGGCGACGCGAGTCCATCATGGGAAGGCTGTTCTCCTGGTTCAACCGGTTCTTCCGGGGGTAACCGATGCCTGATCGAGTGAAGAACGCGTCGTCTCCTGCATCGTTGATGGTTGTCGGCGTCGGCGGCGGTGGTGGCAACGCGGTCGATCGGATGTTCGACTCCCGCGTGAACGGAGTCGAACTTGTCGCGGTCAACACAGACGCGCAGGTTCTCGAGGTCGTCCGTTCTCACAGCACGCTTCAGATCGGGCGTAAGCTGACCGGCGGTCTCGGTGCAGGAGGCAATCCGGAGATCGGCCGCCTCGCGGCCGAGGAGAGCCGGGAAGACATCATTGACCTTCTCAACGGTGTCGACATGGTTTTCATCACCGCGGGCATGGGCGGGGGGACGGGAACAGGGGCGGCGCCAGTGATCGCCGCGATCGCCAAGGAAGCCGGAATCTTGACGACCGGCATTGTAACGCGTCCGTTCTCCTTCGAGGGATTGGCGCGAGCCGAGAAGGCGGAGGCGGGAATCGCGCGTCTTGCACAGTCCGTTGATGCCTTGATCTGCATCGCCAACGACAAGTTGCACAAGGTGATCCCATCGGAGACGCCGATCACAAAGGCGTTTGAGATAGCAGATGAGGTCTTGAGGCAAGGCGTTGAAGGGATCTCGGATCTGATCACGATCCCAGGCATGATCAACCTGGATTTCGCCGATATCGACAGCGTGATGCGGGATGCAGGCACCGCGATGATGGGAATCGGCGAAGGCGAGGGCGAAGGGAAGACCAAGGAAGCGGCACGAAATGCCATCTCCTCACCGCTTCTCGATGGGTCGATCCAGGGCGCTCGGAAGGTGATCATGAACATCACCGGCGGATCGGACCTTACCCTGGAAGAGATTACCGCCGCGGCAAGCCTGATCCGAGAGGCCGTCTCGGATCGCGCCGACATCATCTTCGGTACCGCGATTCGGGAAGGGATGCAGAGCGTGCGATTGACGGTGATCGCGACAGGATTCGAGGTCGCCTACGGGCACGAAGAGGATGAGGGTGCCTCACTCTCGAACGAATCGATGCTTGCGAAACTCGAGCAGGAGAGCCGAGTTGGCGTGGACGACTACGACATCCCGACCTTTCTACGGCGCGGGCGACGTCGAGGAGAGGAAGCGGCTCGGGCTCCGTGGGGGGAGCCTCAGCACCGGCAGCGCGAGAGTGAGGATCGCCGGTAGAAGTGTAGAGCGAGTGAGTCGGTGCGAAGGACGAAGGTGCCCCGCAGCTGCGGGGCGCCTTCGTCTGGTGCCAGAGGTGGGGGTCGAACCCACACGACCCAGAGGGTCACGGGATTTTGAGTCCCGCGCGTCTGCCAATTCCGCCACTCTGGCAGCTCGGTCAATGGTAGTGGTCGCATGATCCGGCGTCAAACGCTTCGAATCGCATGACGGCGACGGTCGCCTCGCGGATGTAATGCACGTCGGCCTTATCCCTTTTGGGCATCACGTGCTGCGTCGGCAATGTAATGCACATCCATCACGTGTCGGCCAAGCACCTACAGGAGTACCTAGACGAGTTCGCCTTCCGATGGTCCAATCGTGACCAGAAAGCACGGATGATGGATCTTGTGTTGGCGAGCTGTGCAGCGTAGAGGGGAAATCATTCTGGCGATGGGTGTAAAACCCTTGACAAGGTGCCATATCTTGTCTATGCTGGACGACAGAATGTGAATTGCTCCCCGCTCGACTTGCCTTAACCGGCCCGGGCGGGGTTATCATTACGCCATGCCTCTTGTTGAGCCAACCGTGAAACGTGCTCGCGCATTCGTTGACGGACAGAATCTGTATCACGCCGCCAAGGACGCTTTTGGCTACACGTATCCAAACTACGATGTGAGGGCGCTTGCCGAGGCTGTCTGCGCAGCGCAGGGATGGAGATTGGGTGGCGTCTCGTTCTACACAGGATACCCGGCGAACACGGATAATTCGTTCTGGCATGCGTTCTGGCAGAACAAGCTATTGGCGATGACGCGAAGCGGAATACAGTGTTTCTCGCGGGCTTTGCGATACAGGAACGAGAGAGTGCGGCTGTCGGATGGGAGCGAGCATACTATTCTCGTTGGGCGAGAGAAGGGCATCGATGTGCGTCTTGCCTTGGATGTGATCAGAAGCGCGTTGAGAGATGAATACGATGTCGCTCTGATCTTCAGCCAGGACCAGGATCTCTCTGAGGTAGCTGACGAGATCCGCGCGATTGCTTCTGAACGCTGCCGTTGGATCAAGATTGCGTCAGTGTTTCCTATCAGCCCGACAAGCCAGAACACGCGCGGTGTGAACAAGACTGACTGGATACGGATTGATCGTGCTGTGTATGACGCATGTCTTGACCCGCGTGACTACCGCGCGAACCGTAAGTGAACGCCTGCTGGACTAGCTATTGCCCCATTCGTCGATGTTGATCTTGTGGCTCCCGTGATGCTCCCTCCCAGAACCATCCTGCACTACTGCAACAATCTTGGTCAGTCCTTTGAATCCCTGCTCCTTGCATGCGACGGGAAGTTCTCGGTACGGGAACATAAACAACGCGCTGCCGAATGATTCAAGCGTGCATGGCAGAGGTTTCTCAGAAATCGGGTTCATGAACACTGCGCTTTGACCATTTGGAAGCCGGAATGAGATACTGCGGATTTGAGTCTTGTTGGGCCTGCGATTTTCACGTCAACCTGCAACTGTAAGTCTCCAAGCCCGCTTCCGTAAACAGGGATGCCTTGCTTCACCTCGATGCGAAGTCTGGTCCTTCCGCGTAACCACTGTAGCAGCAGGCCTGAGAGAGCAAGGACCAACGCTGCGAGTGCTATCCATGAATCCCAGTTCATGATCCTAAGCATAACATGAGAAACCCAGAAAACCGAATCCGCCTAGAGCGAGCACAGGTAGGGCATTACACGGTTACCCTTGATGCCATGAAGGGATAAAGCCGATGCACGTTACCGCCGAGAGCGGTGGCCTACTTATACTTCTTCCCGAAGAAGCTCGAGGATACCTATCTCGGATGTCATCAGGGAATGGCTGCTCGGTCAAGGGAGTCGATGCGTGAAAGCGCGGGCTCCCGAAGGCCGGGCTGTAGTATCGAGATAGCGCTGGATAGGACCTTGTTGCGAGAATCAGGTGAATGCGGTAGGTGTTGCCCCTAGGTCAGGAGATGCGAGTTGCCAGCTCCTCGGGCGACGGATAGTGTTGTACGCCCGAGGCGTCGGCCACCACGAGGTCCGTCGCGAGGTCAATGAACAGGCCGTGCTCTACGACGCCGGGCTGCGCGTCGAGGGCGCTGGCGATCAGCAGCGGATCCTCCATCGGCCCGAAGGTCGCATCGAGAATCGCGTTGCCGTGGTCCGTGTGGAAGAGATCGCCTTCCTGTCCGTGGCGGATCCGTACGGCGGCGCCGAGAGACTCGAGGGCGCACTGGGCTACACCGCAGGCGAAAGGAACGACTTCGACAGGAAGCGCGAAGCGCGTGCCGAGCGCAGGCGACAGCTTCGAACCGTCCACGACGATGATCTCTCGGCGACTGACGCTCGCCACCACCTTTTCTCGCAGAAGCGCTCCGCCGCCTCCCTTGATTAGATTCATCTGCGGATCGACTTCGTCTGCGCCATCGATCGTGAGATCGATCGTTGGATGTTCATCGAGCGTGGTCAGCGGGATCTGCAAACGGGCGGCGTGTTGCTCGACTTCACGCGAGCACGGAATGCATAGGATGTCACGCAGCTCGCCGGAGCGGACTCGCTCTCCGATTCGCTCGATGGCAAACGCCGTTGTCGAGCCGTGACCGAGGCCCACGACCATTCCCGATTCCACGAACTCAACGGCCCTCTCGGCGGCTTGCTGCTTGTATCCTGCTGCGTCCAAAGCGCCTCCTTATGGGCTCCTTCAATCCAGTTCAGGATAGCACAAAGCTCGTCAGCGCGACAGGCCATGGTCGATTGCGATTGATGAGCCGTTCGGAGCGGAGTACCTTATGTCCTCGCGCGACGGCGCTCGCGCGCCAAGGACGTGATCATGACAGAACCTGAGTTCCAATCTGCCCTTTCCGTGAAAGGGTTGACGCATCTCGGCATTGTGTACGTCGTCTGGGGAAGTACGTACCTTGCCATCCGGTTGGCCGTCCGCGGGGATACCGGCTTCCCGCCGTTTGCCCTCGGAACGGTACGGGTTCTCATTGCGGGCGGGTTGCTGATGGCGTGGGCTGCGTGGCGGGGCATGCGTGTTCGCCTGGACCGATCGGAGTTACTCGTGCTCGCGGTGGCGGGGCTGCTGATGTGGCCAGGGGCGAACGGGCTCGTAAACTGGGCGGAGCAGCGGGCCGACTCAAGTTACGCGGCTCTTCTGGTCGGTTCGATGCCCATCTGGACGGCTGTGATCGAGGCGATCCTGAATCGCCGCTGGCCTTCGTGGCGCCTTGCTCTGTCGTTGTTCCTCGGGTTCGCCGGCCTGGGTCTATTGACAGCGCCGCGTCTTGCGGTGGCTGGCGGGGCTGACGCGCTCTCGATTCTGATGCTCCTCGTCGCGCCGATTACCTGGGCCGCGGGATCGATTCTGCAGTTGCGGCGGCCGGTCCGAACGACGCCACTTGTGAGCGCGGCGTATCTCCATCTGTTTGGCGGCATTGGATTCCTCGCGCTCTTCCTGCTGACCGGAGAACGGCTGTCGGCTCCCTCGCTCTCTGCGTGGGGGGCGCTTGCCTACCTGATCGTCGCAGGCTCGATCATGGCGTTCACGTCCTTTGTGTGGGCACTCCGTCTGCTCCCGTTGCCGGTGGTCACGACCTACGCGTATGTCAACCCGGCGATCGCGGTCATCCTCGGCTGGCTGATCCTTCAGGAGCCGATCACGCCCCCGGTCATCGGTGGAATGGCGCTGATTCTCGCCGGTGTGTACGGTGTCTTTCGGACCAAGCGCGGCGAGGTCGGAAGGCAGACGCCTCGATAGCGGCTGAGCGAACCTGGAGGTTCTGCGATCCGGCGTGCGAGATGATTCGTGATGGTGGAGCGGAGGATGTCCCGTGAACACGGCGGCAACGAAGAAAGGGGCCGCCGGACGGACGGCCCCTCCTCGGTACGAGTTGCGGCGTTCGTCTAGAGCTTCAGGGCATCCAGGATGATCCGGACGATCAGGAGAGCCCACCCGACGATGATTCCGATCCAGATGATCTTCCGAGCGAACTCGAGGAGTCCGAAGAGAAGAAGAATCAGCGTGATCAGTGCGAGATAGCCGATGGGCTTTTGGAGGTCGGCGGAAACGCGATCGTTCGTGATCAGATTCAGAATGTACAGAACACCTTGCCCGAGGTACGTCGCCACACTGTCGATATACGTCAAGGCTTGGTTCACGGCGGTCTGAGTCGTTGCCGTCGTCTGCTGCATGCCTTCGGTCAACACGCTGCCGTCCTTCTGCCCGACGCCGACGAGTGAGACACAGCAGAGGACGGCGATGAGGGCAATCGCTACGGTACGGTTTCTCATGGTTGAACCCCCTCCCTTTGGAGCACCGATACACTCTATCACGTGGAGCAGGGCCCGCGACAGTGTCGAGCATCACCGCGGAGCGACCCACGTGCCCCCTGTACGCTGCGTACGGCTGTCCGGCGCTGGGGGTTGCTCGCTACGCATTCAGAGTGTCGTCCCGAAGGCGAGCGCGAGGGTCGATTCCCGCGCGGAAGGCCTTGAGAAGACGTGCCATCATGACGGCGGTCACGACTGCTGCAAGCCCGTCGGAAATAGGGAAGGACGCCCAGATTCCGAGAAGGCCCATGAACCTCGGGAGAATGAAGACAAGAGGGATGAGCACGATGACCTGCCGCAGAACGGCGAGGATGAAGGCTGGGAGCGCGTGACCGAGTGCCTGGTACATGCCGCCGGCGACGATCTGGAAGCCGACGGTGGAAAGCCCGACAGCCATGACACGTGTCGCCTGGACTCCGATCGAAATCACCTCCGCGTCGGGGGTGAAGATCCGCATGAAGACGTGCGGCACGAGCAGAAGGACGACTGAGACGGCGACCGAGAAGACTGTCGTAATACAAATCGAGAGCCGAACGGCCTCCCGAGCTCGCTGCATCATTCGAGCACCGTAGCTGTATCCAACGATCGGCATCATCCCCTGTATGACGCCGAACATGGGAAGAAGCAGCATGTTGAACAAGCGGTTGATGACACCGTAGGCGGCGATGGCCGGTGTCCCACCGTAGAACCCGAGCGAGCGGTTGAGGAAGATGATTGTGAGGCTGCCCGCGATCATCCGGGCGAATGATCCAGACCCGATCCGGAAGATCTCGAGCCCCACCGAGAGCCGTGGCACGAGATCGCGGATTCGGATGCGGAGCTCGCTTCGCCCTCGCCGGTAGTGAAGTGCAATGAAGATCGCGGCGACGCTTTGCGCGAGGATCGTGGCCAGCGCCGCGCCGCGCGTTCCCATCGAGAGGGCTCGGATGAAGACCGGATCAAGCGCAATATTCAATCCGGAGCCGAGGGCCATGGCGATCATTGCGGTCCGAGCGTCTCCCTCGGCTCGAATCAGGAAGTTCCCGGTCATCGCGAAGACGAAGAATGGGCTTCCGATCAGGATGACGGTCATGTAGTCGACGAAGTGCGGGAGGATCTCGGGAGTTGCTCCGATCACTCGCGCCGCGGGTCGCAGCAGGATGAGACACACGACGGCGATGAGCGCGCTGAGCCCGATAGACAGAGACACGGCGTTTCCGAGGCCGATCTCGGCTTGCTCGCGGTCGTTGGCACCCAGGCTGCGAGAGATGATGGATGCGCCGCCGATTCCCGTGGTCTGAGCGACGGCCATCAAGAGAATCTGAATCGAGAAGGAGACGGCAAGCGCCGCAATGGCCTCCGAACCGACGCAGTACCCGAGGAAGATCGTGTCGGTCAGGTTGTAGGCGGCGCTCATCAACAGCGCGAACGTGGCCGGCGCTGCGAGGCGCACGAGAAGCCGCGGCACGGCTTCGGTTCCCAACTGAGAGCTGTGATCCCTCACGATTCCTCCCGTCTCGCTATGTTCATGTATGAAGTGTGTTCAAGGTGGTCAGGCATGGTACTCGAGTGCAGGATCCTCGTCACTTGCCGATCAAGCGTCGCAAGCACCGCCTCTCACGACGCGACGATGGGAGACCATCGCGTGAGAGGTGGAAGTAGGTACTTGTATACACCAGGAATA
>Ga0272442_10010683_pt1 | contig 11284 bp, 16 predicted proteins | sample SSMForm2O_FD_200262 | JGI IMG/M metagenome (GOLD analysis project Ga0272442, IMG submission 200262) | Marine sediment archaeal communities from Little Sippewissett salt marsh, Falmouth, MA, United States - SSM-Form-2O | ecosystem: Environmental > Aquatic > Marine > Wetlands > Sediment ...
CTTGACCGTTCTTTAGGAAGATTCATTTTTTCAATAATCAAATTACATATTTCTCTTTGTTTTTCAACATCAAATTTCTTAACAAAATTTTGTTGTTTATTATAGATATCACTTGAGGTAATTTTCTCTATAATACCGATGAGTCGGGGCTTGAGGTAATTGAACTCTTTCTTTAATTTTTCAACAGTCATTCCCTCTTCATAAACATCAAGAAGACTATTGTACTCAGGACCAGGTAAATTGATAAATTCACAATACTCCTTTTCAAGCTCTACAATTTTTTCCAAATGAGGAGCAAATAAAGGAAACTTAATTTTTTCTCTTGCTTCTTGCCATGCAGTATAAGCGATGGTTGTTGTTCTAGCCATTTTTTCTACAAAATCAGATGGAACTTTACGTGATTTTTCTATGTCTTTCTTTAGTCTTAAAACAACAGCTATATCTTTTTTCTCTAATTTTTCTAGATTATTCGGATTTGCCAATTTGCTCACATTATTCCAGAGTTTATCAGAGGTAAATTTCTCATGTGACAGTCGCGATATAAGTGATATTTGATCTGATCGTTCCGCGGCCCCTAGAGTGGGCATATAGGTCATTTGATCCCATCCAAGAAGTGCTGCTATTCCTCCAAATTTTGTAAGTTCCTTCTGAACTTTGTATATAAAATCAAGCGATTTTTTCATACATTACCTCCTACTAAATTTCAATTTCTATACCAACGGGACAATGATCAGACCCTGTAATTTCCTGCATAATAAATGCTTTTTTTAGATGTGGTAAAAATTTCTTATTTACGAAGAAATAATCTATCCTCCAACCAACATTTCGTTCACGAGAACGAGTCTTTAAATCCCACCAAGAATATTGATTCGGTTTTTTGTTGAAATATCTAAATGTATCAATATATCCGTGATCTACAAATGTGTCCATCCATGCACGTTCGATAGGTAGAAAACCTGAACGGTTCTCATTTGCCTTGGGGCGCGTAAGATCGATTTCTTTATGTGCTGTATTAAAATCCCCACACACAATAATGTTTTTTCCTTCTGTCTTTAGGTTATCAACATATCCGAGAAAAGTATCATAAAAATTAAGTTTATAATCAAGTCTTTCATCATTCTTTTTCCCATTTGGGAAGTAAATATTAAAGAGAACAAATGAAGTATATTCAGTAATTAACGTTCTTCCTTCTTTATCAAATTTCTCGATGCCAAATCCCTTTTTTATCTCAATTGGTTGTTCCTTGGTAAAAGTAGCAACTCCGCTGTACCCTTTTTTTTCTGCAGAATTCCAATAGATATGGTAACCAGGGATATTTCTTAGATGTGGCGGAACCTGTTTAGGTAGTGCTTTTATTTCTTGAAGGCATAAAATATCTGGTGACTCTTTCTTCAACCAATCGAATAATCCTTTTCTGTCTGCCGCCCTAATACCGTTTACATTCCAAGACAAGATTTTCATATACAACCATGAATATCGATCTTAGTGATAAGATTAGTCTTTAATTTTTACAAAATAAGTTGCGGATTGTACATAAACCGATTTTAATGGGGTTTGCAGATTTAATAGGTGAAAAATGGTATAACCGGTGCAAAGCCACATTATGGGAAAACTATATATAATAGTTCTCATATGAGTAATATATAGGAACGTAACGGCATGCCTAGATATGGACATAGACATGGAGTACAGCGTGGACGATGTCGCGGGCGACGTTGGATTGAACAAATCCCTGAAACAACTTATTTCAGACCATATGGACAGTCACAAGCTATCGCAAACACCGTCATTATTACAATAGAAGAACTCGAAGCGCTTCGACTTGTTGACCTTGAAGATCTTACACAAGAAGAGGCAGCAGCAATGATGGGAGTCTCACGGAAAACACTGTGGAATGATCTACACCGCGTACGAAAAAAAGTAGCCAATGCATTGGTCAGCGGATGTGTAATTCGTATCGAAGGTGGAGATTACGTTCAAAGAATAAAAAGGAGGTAAAATGAAATATGCCAGGTGGAGATAGAACAGGACCTGCAGGCTATGGATCAAGAACTGGACGAGGTTTAGGCTACTGTTCAGGATATGATAGTCCGGGATTTACAAGAGGAGCACCTAGAGGTGGAGGCTTTGGCAGAGGCTGGGGTCGGGGATTTGGACGTGGATTTTGGAGACGCGGCAGAGGATTCTGGCGTAGAGATTACTACTCAGAGCCTTACTATGAACCAGCGCCATACTACAGAAACATTTATCCGGAACCCAGCAAAGAAGAAGAAAAATCCTACCTTGAAGATATGGTCAAAGGTCTGGAGAACGAACTTAAATCTATAAAGGAAAGAATTCAAGAACTTACTAAAGAAAAAAAGGAATCTCCTTAAAAAGATATAATAGGGAGATGTCCTTTCACATTCTTCTTTAACCATAAATTTAACCTTAGTGGTAAAAACAGAGGAATAACATGGAAAAAAAGATGTATGACGAAACGAAGGTTACCGATAGTTTAGGTAAAATTAAACATAAAATTGTTGTATTAAGTGGTAAGGGCGGCGTAGGAAAAAGCACCGTATCTGCAAATCTTGCACTTTCATTAGCAGAAAAAGGCTATGAAGTAGGATTACTAGACAGCGATATACATGGTCCTAGCATTCCAAAAATGCTAGGTCTAGAGGATAAGAAACCAGGACCATCTGAAGCAGGTATAGCTCCAATTCTTGCATTACCGAAATTAAAAGTCATGTCTATGGGATTTCTTATCCCAGATAAAGACGCCCCTGTTATCTGGCGTGGACCTCTGAAGATGGGAGCTATTAAACAGCTTATAGGAGATGTTGACTGGGGAAATTTAGATTATTTAATCATTGATTTACCTCCAGGAACAGGAGATGAACCTTTAAGCATTGCTCAATTGATACCAGACAGTGATGGTGCAGTCATTGTCACAACTCCTCAAGATGTTGCATTAGTTAGTGTAAGAAAATCTATTAATTTTGTTAAAAAAATGAACATGACTGTTATTGGAATCGTTGAGAACATGAGCGGATTTAAATGTCCACATTGTGGTAAAAATATCGATTTATTCAAAACAGGGGGAGGGCTAAAAGCATCAAAGGATTTCAATGTTCCATTCCTAGGAAAAATACCGATAGATACACAGATTGTAGAAACTGGAGATTCTGGTAAGACGTTTGCAATAAAAAGTGAAAACTCAGACACGGCTGAATCTTTTAAAAAAATTATTGAAAATATTGAAGAAATCGTAAATAAAAAAGAGGTGAAATGAAATATGCCAGGTGGCGATGGAACAGGACCAGATGGAAAAGGGCCTGTAGCTGGAATAGGTCGAGGAAGAGGTCAAGGACGTGGTCTAGGCGGCGGTTTTGCCCGTGGTCCTGATGGTGAATGTAGATGTCCAAACTGTGGATATAGAGAACCGCATCAGTTAGGCGTGCCTTGCTATGATAAGAAATGCCCGAAATGTGGTAGCCCTATGACAAGAGCCTGAATGCCAATAGTTATTAACGGAAAGTTTATTTGAGGCGAGAGGTAGAAAAATATGAAAATAGGAGTTTCATCAACAGGTGAAAATCTGGATGCAAATGTTGATCAAAGATTCGGAAGATGTAAATATTTCCTTATTGTGGATACTGAATCAATGGAATACCAAGTTTTATCAAATGAAAATGCAATGGCTTCAGGCGGCGCTGGAATACAATCCGCTCAAACAATTGCTAAGACAGGCGCAGAAGCTGTAGTAACTGGAAATGTAGGGCCCAATGCATTTCAAACATTGTCAGCAGCTGGTATGAAGATATTTACAGGAGCAAGTGGAACAATAAAAGAATCAATTGAAAAATACAAAAAAGGGGAACTAAAGGAAACAGAAACTCCCAGTGTTGGCAGCCACTCTGGAATGAAGAGGTGAATAACTATGAAAATATGCATACCTACTATAGGAGATAACGGATTAGACAATGTCGTCGGTGAACATTTCGGAAGAGTACCAACATACACTATAGTTGATCTTGATACAAACGAGGTGAAAGTGATACCCAATACTAGTGAACATATGGGTGGGAAAGGTTACCCCCCCGAAATTATGGCAAAAGAAGGAGTAGACATTATGGTTTGCCGTGGACTTGGAAGACGTGCAATTAGTATGTTTAAAGAGATGGGTATTGAAGTTTATATCGGTGCATCTGGAACTGTAAGAGATACTATTGATGCTTTTAAACAAGAAACCCTTCAAAAGGCTAGTGAAGGGGATGCATGTGCACAGCATGCATTTAAAGATAGACATCACTACTAAAAACACATTCAGCAAGTGAAATAATGAAGACATATCTTGATTGTATTCCATGTTTTATAAAGCAGTCATTAGAAGCTGCTCGTATGGCAACAGATGATGAAGGCACCCAAGCGGAAGTATTGAGAGAGGTTATGAAACATCTCCAAGCCATTTCTTTTACTAACTCGCCTCCAGAGCTATCTAGAGAAGTACATGAAGTTATTAGGAGAATTACTGGGTCAAAAGACCCTTATGAAAAAGTGAAAAATCAGTCAAATGAGATGGCGAAGAACGAGTACCCTTACCTCAAAAAATTGGTGAAAAATGCAGATGATTCTCTGCTTATGGCAATTAAACTTTCCATCGTTGGCAATGTCATTGATTTTGGTACAAGCAATCGTTTCAACGTTGAGGATATGATTGATGTAGCGACGAAGAGAGAATTTGTCGATGATGATTATCCACGGTTTAAAGAAGTTTTAAAGAAATCAAAAAGCATTCTTTATCTAGCTGATAACACTGGTGAAATATTCTTTGATAAATTACTTATTGAGGAAATTTCTGATGGTGAAAAAAAGATTACCTATGTTGTAAAAGAAAATCCAATAATAAATGATGCGACAATAGATGATGCAAAATTTGCAGGCATCGACAAACATGCAAATGTTATTGCCGGTGATGCTGGTCAGAGCATATCAACTCCTGGGATGGTCCTTTCATACGCATCAAAGGAATTCCTAGAACTCCTTAAAACATCAGATATGATCATCTCTAAAGGCCAAGGTAATTATGAAGCATTAAGTGATATAGAGCAGGAGGTATTCTTCCTGTTAATGGTCAAATGTCCTCTCGTTGCAAATGATATCGGTACTGAAATTGCAAGACTTGTTTTGAAGGTGAAATAATGATTATTTCTATTGCAAGTGGGAAAGGTGGAACTGGAAAGACAACAATTGCGACAAACCTTGCTTTAAGTATCGGAGAAGTGCAGGTGATTGATTGTGATGTTGAAGAACCAAATGCAAATATTTTCTTTAATGCAGAAATAAAGGAGCGTGAAGACGTTACAGTAGAAATCCCAGAGATAGATAAAGAGAAATGTAACTATTGCGGTAAATGTTCTGAATTTTGTGCATATAATGCACTAGCTGTTGTTCCATCTAACGTGCTTGTATTTCCAGAGTTGTGTCATTCATGTGGGGGTTGTGCAATTGTTTGTCCACAAAATGCAATTACTTGGATGAGAAAGCCTGTTGGAAAAATCGAGCATGGAGTTACAAATGGGGTTGATTTCTATCAAGGTTTGCTGAATGTCGGAGAGATTCAGGCTATTCCAGTGATCAAGGAATTGAAAAAAAAGGTTGTCAAAGAAGGAAATGTAATCATTGACGCTCCACCAGGAACATCCTGCCCAGTTATTGAATCAATCAATGGTTCAGAATATTGCATTCTAGTCACTGAACCTACACCTTTTGGACTTCACGATTTAAAACTTGCTATTGATGTTGTAAGACATTTGTATATTCCATTTGGAGTAATTATCAACCGAGATGGTGTTGGTGATAAAAAAGTCGAAATGTTTTGTCAAACGGAGAAAATTCCCATTCTCTTGAAGATACCTCACAGTGAAGAAATTGCAAATCTTTACTCTATAGGAATTCCCTTTGTAAAAAAACTTCCTGAGTGGCATGAAAGATTTACTGAACTTTTCAAACAGATACAAGAGGAGGGGGGAACGTGAACCAGCTTACTATTATTAGTGGAAAGGGGGGAACGGGAAAAACATCCATTACTGCAGCTTTTGCTTACCTTGCAGAAAATGCAGTGCTTGCTGACTGTGATGTTGATGCTGCAGATTTACATCTTATTCTTAATCCCGCTGTCAAAAAAACAATGGGTTTTCATGGACTCAGTATCGCATCCATTGACAAAGAAAAATGCATTGATTGTAAAAAGTGTTATGAATCTTGCAAATTCGACGCAATCGACAAAGACATAACTTTTAACAAAGATGCATGTGAAGGTTGTGGTGTCTGCAAGTATGTCTGCCCAGAGGAAGCAATCTCAATGGTTGATAGAGATTCAGGTTTTGCCTATATTTCTGAAACGCGTTTTGGACCTATGTCACATGCAAGACTAAATACTGCTGAGGAAGCTTCAGGAAAACTTGTAACTGTAGTACGAAACAATGCAAAAGATATTGCTGAAGAGAAAAAGAAAAATTTGATTATTATCGATGGGCCACCAGGGATTGGCTGTCCAGTCATATCTGCCATAACTGGTGTTGACCTTGTTTTAATTATTACAGAGCCTACACTTTCTGCCATCCACGATCTAGAACGAATACTTGGTGTTGCAAATCATTTCAATATTCCAGCTGTGGTTGGTATCAATAAATATACTATAAACAAAGATAATTCGAGAAAAATTGAACAGTACTGCAAAGAACAGGGTATAGATGTTGTTGGAAAAATACCTTACAATGTTGTTATGACTGAAGCCATGGTTAAAGGAAAAAGTGTGATTGAATTCTCAGACGGTGACCTAGCCAATAGGATTACCGACATGTGGAGTAAAGTCAAGAGAAGGTTGTTTGGATGAGTGAAAATGATGACTTTGATAAAATGGTAAAAGAAATCCAAAGAAAAATTGAGAGAGAAGAAGAGTTGACATACTCAAAGGCGGTGATAGCAGAGTATCGAAATCCAAATAATTTCCGCAAAATGAAAAGTCCTGATGCTCTTGGAAAAGTAAAAGGAGTATGTGGTGACACTGTGAGGATAACCCTTAGAATAGAAAATGAAATAATAAAAAATGCGTGTTTTTGGACAGATGGTTGTGGAGCAAGTATTGCTTGTAGCAACATGCTTACAAACATGATAAAAGGAAAAACAATTGAAGAAGCTTCTGCTATATCAAGTACAAAACTTCTTGAGAATTTAGGGGGCCTTCCCAAGGAAAACACACATTGTGCAACTCTTGCGGTAAGCACACTACGTGAGACGATCAAGAACTACCATAAAGATTAAAAATGGAAAGAAAATAGTTAAAAACTAATCTTATAGGGTGAAATTTGTGAAACATATACATCATACAGAAGTAAAATTAGAGGAACCTGCTGAACATGGAGTGAAAGACGTAAAATTGAGATGGCTTATTTCAAAGAAGGATGGAGCAGAGAATTTTGCTATGCGTCTTTTTGAAATAAAACCTGGAGGATATACTCCATTACATCAACATGACTGGGAACATGAAGTATTCATCCTTGATGGAAGTGGCGTTACCAAAAACAAGACAAATGAGGAAGCTTTTGGAGAGGGAGATGTGTTTTTCGTCCCATCCATGGAATGGCATCAGTTTGTAAATACAGGTAAGGAAACGCTAAAATTTCTTTGTCTAATTCCTTATAAAGAGTGATTTTTAGTATGATATTTCTTGGACTTTTTAACAAAAAAGGCGTGAAAAACACATCCAATAAGCATGCTCCCCCAAGAAACGAATGGCCAGATCATGCAGTTACTCTGGATGCAAAAAACTTCAACGATTTTATTGAAAAATATCCATTATCTGCGGTGGATTTTTGGGCTCCGTGGTGTGGACCATGCAGAGTAATGATACCAAGATTTAGACGATTATCGACAATTTATAATGGAAAAGTGGCATTCGGCAGGCTCAATACCCAACAGAACGAGAATATATCTAAGAAATACAAAATTATGGGAATTCCTCATTTGGCGTTTTTTAGTTACGGAAGGAAACTCACTAGTACAACAGGAGTAAAATCCGTCGGTGACATTAAAGACATTGTTGATGATCTCCTAAAGAAGATATAATGTCAAAAATGTTGACAATACGATGTGCAAAGTGCAAAAGCAAAATCTTTAGATATTTAAAGATTGGAAAAGGAAGAGTATTGCATTGTTGGAAGGGGAGAATTATAGAAGATTATAGCATTCATGAGGGAATGAATATCAAATGCCGATGTGGAAATCTAATTGGTATTGATGAGGACAAATGGATTAAGATGAAACAACATAACTTCAGCTATTAATAACAGCAGAATTTATCTGAAAAATTAATATGAAATCATATCTTTTAAGTGAGAATACTGCAATGGAAATGAAAAGATTGAATGAAGAAATAAGAACTTGCAATAAATGTAGACTGTCTGAAACCAGAATCAACGCACTATCTGGAGAGGGGAATCTTAATGCTAGAATCATGCTTATTGCCCAGGCACCTGGGAAGAATGAAGATCAAAAGGGGATAATGTTCATTGGACCCTCAGGGAAAATATTGAATGAATTATTGCAGATATCAGATGTTGATAGAAGAGGGCTTTACATGACAAATCTTGTTAAATGTATGCTCCCGAAGTATAGAAAACCAAAGCAAGATGAAATCGATATTTGCAGCAGTTATCTAGACAGAGAGATAGAACTGATAGATCCAAAAATACTGGTTCCCCTTGGACACTACTCGACAACATATATCTTTAAGAAATACAATCTTTCAATCCCATCTAAACAAGAATTTTACACACTCTATGGCAGGCTTTTTATATCAAATTCTAGAAAAATATTGCCATTGCAACATCCCGCCGCGATCCTCCACAGACCTGAAATTAAGGAAATGTTAATAAAAAATTATCACAAACTGAAAATATTTTCTGAAGATTGTAAGTGGTATGCAGTCTGTCCAATGAAAAGATATTATGAAAAGGGACTATTGGAAAAAAAATGGGTAGAGTTATATTGTAAAGGAGACTGGGAGACTTGTATTCGTTATAAAATGGAGGAAAAAGGAGAGCCACACGCAGACTGGATGTTACCGGATGGAACCATTGATGAAGAATTAAAAAATATGTAAGGGGGTTTTTTCTAGAATTTATTTAGTTGTATACTACCAAACCCTGCAAAAAAGTTTTATGTCATAGCATTATCCAATAATTCATAGCGGGATTGCAACTATAGAAACGAAACTATATTGTTGCTATTAGATTCTTTTCGTTATATAGTTCGATAACATAAACATAGTTTGAGGTGAAATTAAAAGTGGGTAAAGATAGAAACGTTGGGGAAGCCATTCTTGATCTTATAGGAAATACCCCATTAGTTAAAATTAACAGACTTAATATTAATCCAAATGTAACAATTTATGCCAAGTTAGAAGGTGATAACCCAGGTGGAAGTATCAAAGACAGAATTGCGCTAGAAATGATTAAACAAGCTGAAATCGAAGGGGATCTAACAAAAGGAAAGACAATAATCGAAGCAACATCTGGGAATACTGGCATTGGCCTTGCAATGGTAAGTGTGGTAAAAGAATATGACATTGAAATTGTGATGAGCGAAGCAGTTTCTATTGAGAGAAGGAAGATGCTAAGGGCTTTTGGCGCGAAATTAATACTTACCCCAGCAGAGCTAGGTACAGATGGTGCAATAGAAAAGGCAAGGGATCTGATTAAAAAATATCCTGAAAAATATTTCATGCCTGATCAGTTTTCAAATCATTACAATAAAATGGCACATTATGAAACTACAGCAAGAGAGATTATAGAGCAGACAGGGGGTAAAGTAGATTATTTTGTTTCAGCAATAGGAACCTCAGGAACAATTATGGGCGTTGGAAAATACCTAAAAGAGTATAATCCAAATATATGTATAACATGTGCTCAGCCAGTAAAAGGCCATTATATTCAAGGTCTGAAAAACATGGAGGAGGCGATAGTCCCCTCAATATACGACTCCTCTCAAATTGATAAGACGGTTATGGTTGAAACTGAAGATGCATTCGAAATGACAAGACAAATTGCAAAAAAGGAAGGAATATTCGCTGGAATGAGTAGTGGTGCAGCAATGATTGCAGCATTGGAAACGACAAAGAGGGCAGAAGGAGGAATAGCTGTTGTAATATTCCCCGACAGAGGAGACAGATATCTGAGCACGGACTTGTTTTAGGAGAATCCGTATTTTATGAATTGAGTAAATTAAAGAGTATCAATGTCATGTGAAAAAAAATGTGAGAGGTCTAGAAATGAAACTCACAATAGTCTATGATAATGAGGTCTACAAAAAAGACGCTGGTTTAAAATCAGATTGGGGATTTTCTTGTTTGATAGAAACAGAAAATGAAAATATTCTCTTTGATACCGGAGCAAAAGGCAAAATATTGCTTGAAAATATGGAGAAACTTGACGCAGATCCAGGTAAAATTACTAAGATAGTAATATCGCATGAACACTGGGATCATTATGGTGGATTGAAAGCGCTTGTTCCTTTTGTCGGCAATATAGAATTATACCGGCTTGGAAAAGAAAATCCCGGTGGAATTATGAATCTGATAACCGTAAAAGAATCCCGAGAAATTATTGATGGGGTATACACAACAGGGAGATTAAATGGCACACCAGTAGATGAGCAATCGCTGGTTCTTAAGGGAAAAAAAGATTGGTATGTTCTTGCTGGTTGTTCTCACTCAGGCGTTAAAGAAATTCTTGATGCGTCGAGTGAGCATGGTAATATAGTTGGGCTGATTGGTGGGTTGCATGATTTCAATAATTTTCATATTTTAGATGCATTAGAACTTGTTTGTGCGACTCATTGCACCAAACATAAGAAGGAGATACAACGATCGCATCCTAAGATCAGTGCTGAAGGAGGTATAGGAAGGATAATCGAAATCTGAACAAACATCAGTTTATTATGATAAAAGTATAGACAGATTATTACAATTATTTTTTTCTAATCTCTTACAAAACTTTGCCACATTTATAATTTAAGGTAGTCAGAAAGGATTATATTTTAGATTCCTATTGTAATCTAAAAAAAGAACAACTGATTGATTAATTGGATTAACACTTAATACAAGTGGACAGTTTTATTTTTTTGAAATTTATGGAAAAATCCTTGTTAAAATATAATACGGAATTTTATTATAACTATTAAACTAACATTTGTTCGAATGAATAATAAAATAACCATTTGTCAAATTGTTTAAAAT
>Ga0272442_10010686_pt1 | contig 11283 bp, 14 predicted proteins | sample SSMForm2O_FD_200262 | JGI IMG/M metagenome (GOLD analysis project Ga0272442, IMG submission 200262) | Marine sediment archaeal communities from Little Sippewissett salt marsh, Falmouth, MA, United States - SSM-Form-2O | ecosystem: Environmental > Aquatic > Marine > Wetlands > Sediment ...
AGTTTGGTAACATCAATGACACTACCCCCGCCAACCCCGAGTAGTATGTCTGTCTCATTTTTATGAGCATATTTTGTAACCTTGTTTACTTCGCTAACAGTCGGAGCATTTATTATTATATGTTTCACGTCATAATTTGCTTTTTTGAGTACTTTTTCTATTTCCTCGCCAGATAGTTTCATTGTTTTTTTATCTGCAACTACAAGGGCAGTATCACCGATGCTGATTCTATCACAAAGCTCAGCTATTTGAGAGGTAGTTCCATGGCCTACAATGATTTCTCTTGGAAATACCATTGTTTTTGATTTTGTAAATCGGTCCATAACAAAGACCTAAACCACGGGTTTAATATATTATTTTTTCCTTTCGTACAAGGAAAATATGCAAATTATCGATTATATAAAGAAAAATCCAAACAATTTTTCTCTATACATAATACTAATAATAGCAGCAATAATTCTAGGTGGAGTTATATTTTTCCCAAGGATTTTTTATGATAATTGGATATGGAAATATTATTGGGGGCCAATAGTTGCTGATGCCACAACTGGTACAGCTGTTTATAATGGGATAGCTGCAAAGGAAGGATATACAATTATATCTGAGATAACATATGGTATTATCCTTATCTTTTCATTATATGCTATTTACAAATTGTTGAAAAAATTAAAAATAACTGTTGACTGGAGATTTGCTTTAGCTCTTATGCCTTATATTTTATTTGGCCCAGTTACAAGAACTCTTGAAGATACTGGTTATTTTAATGAACCAGCTGTTTATTGGTTTATTTCTCCTTTAATTTATCTACAAATAGCTTTTTTTGCTATCTTATTTTTGCTATTAGGATATTACCTTGAACAAAAACTTAAAAACCCAAAGATAACTGTTAATTCAGTTGTTTTTGTTGGAGGTTTAATTCTTTTAATACCCTCCTTATATCTAATAGCTAGATGGATCTTGGGTGACCAATGGGGTGAAACCACTGGTGTTCGTTTTGATGTATTTTTATTAGTGTTGGTTCTGATAATATTAATAGTTGGATTGGTTTATTTAATAGCATATTTATTTCGAAATAAAGAACAAATTGCTGTTTATAAGAATCCTTTGAACATAGCTATGCTTGTAGGTCATATGATCGATGGTCTTACTAGCTATATTAGTATTAAGGATCCTCTTATGATGGGTTTAGCCTATTCTGAAAAACATCCTGCATCAAACGCTCTATTAAATATTTGGGGCCCTTTATTTCCAATTGTAAAATTTTTATTGATTATTGTTGTAATCTATGTTTTTGATATTTTGTATAAAAAAGAATTACAAAAATATACTACATTGATTAATTTGTTAAAAATTGGTATTTTAATACTTGGTTTTTCACCTGGTCTTCGTGATTTACTAAGAGTTACAATGGGTGTATAAGATTATGAGACGTCATCCAGATTGGTTAAAGGTTAAAATAGGAGGGGGAGAGAATTTTGTAAAAATGAAAACTCTCCTTAGAAATACAAAATTACATACGATATGCGAAGAAGCAAAATGTCCTAATATTGCAGAATGCTTTGGTAATGGGACCGCTGTTTTTTTAATTCTAGGAGATATTTGCACTAGAAATTGTAAATATTGTAATGTTAAACATGGAGCGCCAATTGAATTAAATAATAACGAGCCAAAAGATGTAGCTGAAAGTGTTAAAAATTTGCGTTTGAAATATGTTGTTATAACATCTGTAACTAGAGATGATTTGGATGACGGTGGCGCTAGTGTTTTTTATAAAACAGTAAATGAGATAAAAAATCAAAACAACAAATGTAAAATTGAAGTTTTGATTCCTGATTTTAAGGGTAAAATCGACTCATTGAAAAAAATCGTTGAATCTAAACCTGATGTGATTAATCATAATATCGAAGTTGTAAAAGAATTATTTCCACAGATAAGACCTGAAGGAAATTATGATGTCAGTATGAAGTTATTAAGAAATATTAAAAATCTTGACAAAAACATGAGAAGTAAATCTGGTTTTATGATAGGACTAGGTGAAACTAGAGATCAGATTATTAAAACTATGAAGGATTTAAAAAATGCAGATGTTGATTTTTTAACAATTGGACAATATCTGCAACCTACAAGAAATCATGCTGAAATTAAAAAATATTATACACCAAAAGAATTTGATGAATTCAAAGAAATTGCTATTTCTATGGGTTTTAAACATGTTGAATCAGGGCCACTTGTAAGAAGCTCATATCACGCAGAAAGAGCAATTTATGAACAATAATGAAATTTATAAACAGATAATTTATCACTTTTTGAAATGCAATCTAAATCAATTTATAAAATACCAGATGGCAAGTTATTAAAAATTTCATTAATTTATGATAAAAAAAATAGAACTATAGATAAAATTAGTATAATGGGAGATTTTTTTGCTTATCCTGAAGAATCTATTGAACTACTGGAAAACGAATTAATAAATACAAAACTGGATGAAGATAGTTTATTTAATAAAATTAATACAATAATCAAGAAAAATAATATTGAATTTATTGGCCTTAATCCTAAGGGTTTAACAACTGCAATAATGATGTGTTTAAAATGACAGAAAAATGGAGGCTTTTATTAACCGGTGCAAACACTGCAGCTAGAAACATGGCAATAGATAGAGCTGTTCTTGTTTCTAATAGTAACGGAAAAGTTCCTCCTACTGTAAGATTTTATTCTTGGAAACCCTTTGCGATTTCAATTGGTTATTTTCAAAGTTTAGAAGAAGAAGTAGATCTGGGTATTTGTAAAGATTTAGGAATTGATTATGTGCGTAGAATAACAGGTGGTGGTGCAGTTTTTCATGAAGATGAACTTACCTATAGTATTGTGATCCCTGAATCTCATAAAGAAATCTCAAAAAATATAATGGAGAGTTATGGTCATATTTGTGGAGCAATAATTAAAGGTCTTAAAAATATAGGAATAAAAAGTGAGTACAAGCCAATTAATGATATTATTACATCTGGTAAAAAAATATCGGGTAATGCTCAAACAAGGAAAATGAAAACAGTTCTACAACATGGTACAATTCTTAAAGACGTAAATGTTGATAAAATGTTCTCAGTTTTAAGAGTTCCTAATGAAAAAATAAAAGATAAACTAATTTCTGATGTGAAAGATCGAGTAACATCAGTAAAACATGTATTAAATAAAGATGTTACTTTTAATCAGATTTCAAATGCAATGAAAAAAGGCTTTGAAGAAGAGTTTAATATCAAACTAGTAAAAGGGAAATTAACAAGAGAAGAGGAAGAACTTTCTCTCAAATTTGATAAAGAGTGTTTTTCAGCAAAGAATTGGAATCATAAAAGATGAAAAATTAATAATTTTTAGTTTTCATAGTACTCTTCAAGTTTTAAGGTTGTCACAGGTAGATCTCCGATTCCCATTGTACTTGTTTTTACTTCTATTTTGGGAACAATACCTTCATCATTAACCCAAGAAACTGTTGATGAAGAAAAGTCGTTACCTGATCCTGTTCCTGTTTCTAATATGTAACAATTTTCAAATTTACCTGCGGGTACAACCACATCTTCTTTTCCAGTTACTATTAGTTTAATGGTTGTTTCGGTTTCATAACCAAAACTTTCAGAGGTATAAGAATATTCTTTTTCATATCCTTCATAAAAATATTCAAATGCATCTGTTATTTCCCAATATTCTTCTGACATTTTCATTACAGTTGTTGTATCGATTCCATCAAAACCTTCAAATGTATATGAGGATGTAATTTCCCCTGTTTCTTCATTAGAAGTCATTTGTAGATCAATTTCATATTCTTGATAATTCATTTTAAAATTCATATATTTTAAATTGTTATCATCATAAGCAATATATGCTTCATAATTATAATTCAAATCCATATTTTGTCCTGATATTTCACTTTCAAAATTGCCTGATCCAATTACCTTGATACACATCTCTTCATCATAAATTTCCAAACCTTGTGATGAAAAACTTATTTCACCCATCTTTGAGTTACTTATATAATATCCATAAACACCTGTGAAACCTAATTCAGGTACAACTAGTGTATTTCCATTTGCAAGGGATTGGACACTGGCTTTTGGACCAGTATTCATAATCTCTACATATTTTTCGCTAATAATATTGCTATTATTTGTTGGTAATAAAAAAATGACACCTATCAAACAAGCAACTATTGCAACAATACCAATAATAGTAATTATTGGTTTTAAATTTCTAGGTTTCTTTTTATATTTTTTTTGATAACTTGATTGTTCATATTTAGGTTCAACTTGAGGCGTTACAACTGGTTCATATTCAGGTTTTTCATAAGTTTCAGGAATTGAATCTTCAAAATCACTAAAATCTTCATATTCAGTCATATTTTCACCTCTACCTATCTATGATTCTCTTTAAAACATGCTATATAAATTTAATCCGTTAAATTGTCAAATTGATATATTTTCAATAATAATTTTTATTTTGAATATTTGTCTACATCTATTTCCATCCCATCATTGGCAGCAATTACTTTTAATCCATATTTTTTTGAAAATTTCTCAGCTATGCGCCATGGTTTTTCTTTAATCATTCCCATACCAAAATGCGTTAGAATTGTCAGTTTTGGCTTGTTTTTTGAAATAATTTTTTCTACGTCTTTTAGATCAAAGTGATTATAATCTCTCATTTTTTCGTAAAATACTACATTAATAATTAAGATATCATTTTGATAATATGATTCAAGATTTTCAAAATATTTAGTATCCGTTATAATAGATATTGAAGTGTTTTTTCCAAATATATTGAAACCATAACATTCAACACCATGATGTATGTGTTTGATAGGTGTTTCAAATTTAATGGTGCCAATATCATACTCGCCTTTTTCTGTTAATAACTCAACTTTATCCAAATAATTTCTTACATATTTTAACACAACGGGATCATCTTTAAGTGCTTCTTCAGGAGCAAAAAGAACCCCTTTTTTATCCCACCCTCCATTTGTCATTGCTTCAATAACAATATTAACATCATTTGAATGATCAATATGCCTGTGTGAAAGAATAATTCCATCCAAATTTCTAGGATTTAGTTTAGGTTTACTTGACAATATTCTGACCAACGAGCCTGGCCCAGGATCAATTAAGACATTTGTATCATCTATTGTTATCCATGTTCCTCCTGAGTGTCTAGTTTGTCTAGCAACTGCAAATCGCCCACCTGCTGTTCCTAAGAATTTTATTTTATTCATGTTTTTCACTTGTGATTTAGAAAAGTATTTACAACGCGTAGCTAATTAGCAAATATGAATCTTACTGAATATACTTACTATCTTGTTAGACAAATCCCCTCTGGCAAAGTTTCGACTTATGGTGCTGTTGCTAAAGCACTTGGAAGTAAAAACTATGCAAGAGCAGTTGGTAAATTTATGAATAAAAATCCAAATGCTGATACCATGCCTTGTTTTAAAATTGTTAAATCAGATGGTAGCCTTGGCGGTTTTGGACTTGGTATAGATGATAAAATTAGAAGACTTAAAGAGGACGGCATATCTGTAAAAAATGGTAAAATTGTTGATTTTAAAAATGTTTTTTTTGATGATTTCAAAACAGATTATCCATTAAATAAAAAATAACTATAAATCATCTAACTCTTTACTTGAAATTGCTGGGATTCCTCTAATTTCAAACCATTCTTTGTATTCCCTAATTTGTGATTTTTTAAGTGATTTTCTATGAAAATATACAGCTTTTACATTAGGAGTTGCTTTTAAGGCTTTTTCAAAAATTTCATTATTAATGTTGCCTGCATCTATATGATATCTAGGTATCATATGACCAAATGCTACGTTTTTTTCAAAGGCAACATCACTAAATCTTGGTGCATAATGTCCCCCGCCAATTCCAATAATTACTGGTATATCCTCTGAAAAATCTTCTTCATAATGATGTGAATCTAAAAGTTCAAGTGTCGATTTTGCAATTATTTCTGCTGGTTTTTGTTTTTTCCATTCTTCTTCATTGCTTCCTACTTCTGCATATAAAGTTGGAATACTCATGTAAGGTCCATGATGAGTGACTTCAAAACATATTTTATGATATAGATCTGCTTTTTCAGCATGTTTTTTTATTATTCTTAATAATTGTGTCATTAATTTTGGGGATGATTCTACTATTGTTCTTGGTTTCCCTCCAAATTTTGCTTCTCCATAATTGCCAATTGGATGCACTGTTAATGTTGGTTCTCCTGATTTACTAGTGTGCCTAGAAATAAAAATAGCCTGTTTTGGTTTGATTCCAAGTTTTTCTTCAACTTCTTTATCTAAATTTTCATGTGTGATTTTGTCATCAGTTATGGTGACTAATATAATGTTATTCATTTTTGAATTTTGAAAAACTGGATTGTTATAAAAAGTGTCAATTTCGTCCCATTTTGATCGTTTTAAAAGTTCTTTTTTTATATTGATGCTTGCTGGATCTGTTGTAGATGATATGATTAAAACGCTAATTTTTCTCACCTTGTCAGGTGAATTATAAAATATCTATTAAAATTTGTTCCTATCCTAGTTCTTCTTCTTTTTTCAAAATTTCTTTTAGTTTTTGCATTCTCACAATAAAATGAATCCTGTCTTCTAAAGAGCACATTTTGACGATATATTTTATTTCCTCGACTTCTTGTTTGGTTGAGAGCAATCCTATTATCAGCATATTAAACAAGAGAATTTTATATTAAAGAATATATAATAGTTGTTGTACAATTATTACCAATTATAATTATTATTTATTGTGAGAAAAATCATAACTAGATATTTATTATTTTTTTTTTAATCAGGCTTCATCCATTTTATTATAATCACTGTGAAACCAAGAACAAAGGGGAAAATAATTATATAATAGATTAGAGGAAATTTTCTTAGAAATAAAGTGATATCATAACCATAATAAAATAAAATAACAATAAAAACTAAAACTATTGGCACTGCTAAAGCTAATACAAGTGGTAAAGACTCTCTATTCATTTAACTCCTCCCATTTTCAATTTTATTAATAGATGATTTGGTTTTATAAAGATTTTTATTAGCTTCAATTATAAGCAAGATATATACTAAGATATCTCTAAATATATATTATCTAGTGTTGGTATCTTTCAATTGGAGTATACTTTTCATTGCCGCTGAATATCTCATTTAACGGGCATGTTGTAAATGTAACATTCATACCTTTAGGTCTAAACTTCCCATCTTGAGTATCCCAATATACTTCGATATTATCATCATTTATTGCAAGAATTATTCCTTTATATTCTTTAGATCCTGTTTTGCTTTTATATTTTCGCATTACCCTATCGCCAAGTTCAAAAGCATCGTATAACGAGGGATAGTCCTTATTTTTACCTTTCATCTTTTTTCTGCTCATAATATCCACCAATTTCATCTATTATATAGTACTATCTGGAAATATCCATATATAAAGTCTTGGTGTTAAAAAGTCAAAATGAAAATATTACAAAAATATAAGATACTTCTTTTGTTATATCCCTCAAATGATTATATGAAAAAAATAATGATGATACTTGTTTTATTTCTTTTATTTGCTATTACATTTATATTTTTTTTACCTTCAGGTTTTTGTGATGAGATAGATCAAAATATATTATATGTAGGGGGGGCTGGTGAAGGAAACTACAGCGGCATAAATGAAGCAATTAATGCCTCATCTGATGGAGATACAATTTTTGTTTTCTCAGGAACATATATTCAAAATGAAAGCATTTTGATAAACAAATCAATAAATTTAATTGGAGAAAATCAGAAAAAAACAATAATACAATATAAAGAATCAAGTTCACTAAATGTTAACGCACCAAATATCACAATAACTGGTTTTACATTACAAGATGGATTATTATCAGGTATATCTTTGTCTTTTTCTGATAACTGTTCAATATATCGAAATATTTTTGATAATAACAATATTGGAATTACAATATTAGCATCGAGTAACTGTACTATTTTTGAAAACAATATAATAAATAGCAAAGATACTGGGATTTCATTTCCAGAATTATACTCAATGGGGCCTTTTACTGTAAATAATAAAATTTATCACAATAATTTTGTTAATAATGCCCGTCATGCTTATGATTTAAGCAAGAATGAATGGTCTCTTAACAATGAGGGAAATTATTGGGATAATTACTCTGGAATTGATAAAAACAATGATGGAATTGGGGAGACTCCTTACAATATTGAAGGTGGAAATAACCAGGATGAATATCCATTGATATCAGAGTATCAAGGTAGAATAATTGTTGAAAAATATTATGTAGATGAAAATTCGGTTCTTTATATGCTAGTTATTGGTTGCATTATAGCTGCAATTTTCTGCATACCAATCGGTCTATGGTGGCGTAAAAAGTATTTTAAGTAGTTTTTATTGTTCCAAGAACTGGTTCATATATCAATCCTTTGTCCATTAGTGAAGTTAGTGCTTCTTCTATTGAATCTTTATCTAGTCCTGCTTTTTCACATTTTTCAGTGATATTATCCCATGCAGCCCCTTCTTCACCTTCTATTGATTTGATGGTTTCAAGAACTGTTTTTTCAATTTCTTCTGAGTTATCTTCTTGACTTTCTTCTTCTTTTTTCTCTACATTTTCTAGTTTTTTTTCGACTTTGCTTTTTTCTTTTGTGTCTTTAACTTTTTTTTCTATTTTTGTTTCTTGCAAGGATTCTTTTTCTGGTTTAAGATATTGTAAAGATTCATGTATTAAAGCTACATATTTTTTCAAATCAACATTTTGATAATTTTCAATGGCTGTAGATATACCTTCACTTAGTTCTTTACTAAAACCAAGTTTTTTCAAATCATTCAGATTGCCAGATTCGTTCATTTGCATTGCTTCTAATACTGCTTCTATTCTATCCTTTGTATTTTTACATGTTTCAAGGATCCATTTATCTCTTACATCAGCTGTAACTTCCATTATTTTTTCAGGTCTAATTGATACATAAAGTCCTCCGTCCTCAGGTGTATATGTTCTAGCTTTTCCTATTACTGCAACAAAAGCAGGAACTTCAATGTTTGAAAGAGCATCGGTTACCTCTTGTTGATACTGGCCTGAATAAATTGTAAAAACTCCGGTTGGATCAGAGATATGTGCTCTAACTAGATCTCCTCCTTCTGAAATATTTTCAACATCAGTCAGGACACCTATAATGAAAAGACGGTTAACCTTTGCACCTAAAGGTGTTATTACATATGATGGTGTCATTTCACCTTCGCCTTTTATTTCAACTGTTGAATCATTAAACTCTCCAGCAAAAATTCTCCAAGCTGTTTGTCTTTTCATAACAAATCCTCCAGTTCTTGTGATAATTTTTCAGCTTCTTTATTTATATCTATCTCAACAAGTTCTGCTTTTTTTGCAATAAAACTAGTTCCAAATTCATCTCCAAGGGCATTACCCTGCATGTTAATTTTGTTAGCAAAAAGCATTAGATTAATTTCATCAAGCAATATTTTTTCATCTATCCCTTTACATTCTTCTAATGTTTTTCCAAGCAAATTCTCAGTTATTTCTCTATTTAAAACAGCACTAACAGCACCTGTTCCATCATCAACTACAATTTTAATCCTGAGATCAGGAATTCCTTTAACACTTCCATGGATGCTACATTCATCATTTATCAAAGTGCGGTTACACTCTGGACAACGATTTATTAGACCTGACCCGGGTCTTATTTCAATAACTGTTCCTTCAACTTCAACATCTAATGCTCCACGTTTTTCAACAAGTTGGTGAAGTGGCATTTTATTTATTTCAAGTTCTCCTTTAGGAATCTTGCTTTTATCAAGTTTTTTGACTTTGGCATTTTGATCAAAAGTTAATTGTGGAATGCCCTTCCAGGATTTTATGTATCCACCAGATATTTGCATAACATCTCCTTTTTTAATATTAAAATCATGCCAGCTAGTAAACTGAGCTTTACCTGTTTCATCAGCAAGATTGCCAGAAAATACTTTTTTTGTTTCACCATTTACATTAGCTTGTCTTTCATTTATCTCAGTAATTCTTGCTGTTACAATAACAGATCCAAGACCAGAACGTAAATCCTTAACTTTAAACTCCTTTGGTTCAAAAGCACTTTTTGGAAGTTTATCCTTATCTGTTTTTTTAATGCCAACCCTGTCACCAAAATTCAGCTGAACTGCACCTTGCCATTCACGAGTATAGGCATTTGAAACTTCAATAACATCTCCTCTTTCAACTTCTATATCGCTCCAAGATGTGAACGGAATTGTGCCACTTTCATCGCCTAAAATTCCATAAAATATTTGACGATTTTCTCCTTTAACAGTAATTTCCTTTGGATTTATTGCTATTACATGGCCTAAAAGATTTACACTTCTTTCATTAGGTTCAAGATCTGCAATTAACCTACGTTCCGTGGAAGATGGTTGAGAAGAAAAAGCAATACCTCCCCCATACTTTTTTAACAGAGTTTGTTTTGCTTGTTCAATAGGAACTCCATAATCCATGAATTTGTTAAGTTCTTCTTCTATTTCAGATCTAGTAACTTTTTTATCAGTTTTTTCACTTAAAATATTTAATATGTCCTCTACATGAGACTCAAGATTTTCATTAGTCACAAACTTAACCTCCCTTAAAACACATATAGCATTAGATATATCAATTTATCTTTATTTTATAAAACAAAAAAATTAAATTTTAGTGGAAAAATTATAATTTTATGTGCTGGGTTGTTTACCAGATATGAAAATATTAAACAATTAAAAATCTTTGATTTTTTGTCAAAGTAGTATTAATTAATTGAGATATTGGGATTTTGCACTAAAATGCTGAGATTATTTTTATATATAATAATATAACTATTTGAATAACTAGATATAAACAATTATATCTGATAAAAAAATATTTGGGAGGTAAAAAGAAAGGTTTCAAATTATTGATCTTAGCTTGGTTTTTATTTTTTATAATTCTTGATTTTTTAGTCAAGATTATCCAAATTCGAATCTCTATATTAAGAGGTTATGGTGACATGTCGTCGATGTCATCATATGAATTAAAACAGGCGAAGGAGGTGAACTTAGTAAAATGAGGACTAAAAAAACAATAATTCCGGTTGCTATTGCAATTTTATTTCTTGGCCTAGCATTTATACCATCATTAAGTGCAGAAATAAACATCACTAAAGAAAATTCTCAAACACCTAATGAGGGGGAAACATTTAGTGATTTAGATAAAACACTA
>Ga0272442_10010687_pt1 | contig 11283 bp, 3 predicted proteins | sample SSMForm2O_FD_200262 | JGI IMG/M metagenome (GOLD analysis project Ga0272442, IMG submission 200262) | Marine sediment archaeal communities from Little Sippewissett salt marsh, Falmouth, MA, United States - SSM-Form-2O | ecosystem: Environmental > Aquatic > Marine > Wetlands > Sediment ...
AGCCAAAGAGAACCAGAAAGCTTTTACCGGGCCGAACTCGCATTAGTTCTTAAAGCTCACCAACCGTTTTGTGCATGAGTTTCTGTAATCGCTGCTTTTGCCTGAGGCCTGAATTGCCGCAACTGCGGCGGCAATTGAAGGCACGCCGGATCTCGACAGTACAGATAATCCGGGGTGGGATCAGTGGCAATTAATCCGCTGCCCTTTGCCCTGGCTCAGACATGCGGCCTGGCAGTTTACCCCGCCCCTCGACAGCTGTCGCAAGGTCGCCTGGTCATGCCCGCATGTTCGGGGAAACCTCATTCCGAGCGTGCAGAAGCCGCGTAATTTCCATCACTGGCAGAACGGAGCCAGACCGGTGGGCATGCCATTGATTCGGCTTGCCTTTTTTAAGCCGAATCAGGCGACCTCAGCGGGAGCGGAGTAGAGGCTACGGATGGCGGGAATAACTTTTGTTTCTTTTAGTTATAAAAGAAATGGTTTTGCTTCTTTTGCCACCAAAAGAAGTATAAAACATTTGTTCTCTTTGAAACCCAAGAGAACCAGAAAGTTTTAACCGGGCCGAACTCGCATTCACTCTTAAAGTACGAAAACCTGTGTGTGCCTGAGTTTCTCAAAAGCGCTGCTTTTGCCTGTGGCCTGAATTGCCGCAACTGCGGCGGCAATTGAAGGCGCGCCGGATCTCGACAGTTCAGATTATCAGGGGTGGGATCAGCGGCAGAAAACCCGCTGCATCTTGCCCCGGCTCAGACATGCGGCCCGGCAGTTTACCCCGCCCCTCGACAGCTTTCGCAAGGCCGCCAGGTCAGGCCCGAATATTCGGGAAATTTCACGCCGAGCGTGTAGAAGCCGCGTAATTTCCATCCCGGGCATAGCGAAGCCAGAATGGTGGGCATGCCATTGATTCTCACTTGCCATTTTAAAGTGAGAATCAGGCGACCCCGGCGGGAGCGGAGTAGAGGCCACAGATGACGGGAATAACTTTTGGTTGCTTTTATTTATAAAAAAATTTTAGTTATAAAAGAGATGGTTTTGCTTCTTTTGGCATCAAAAGAAGAGAAATAATCTTTTCATTTCTGCCTGTTTATTAATGTCCGGTAAAAACAGCGCACGGATTCCCAGGCGGCCGCAAGGCCGCCGGACCAGGCCCTCATGTTCGGGAAACTCCCCGCCGGGCGTGATTAATAAATAAATAAATGGCCTGAAACAGCCGATTTATATAGGTGAAAGGCCGTTTCGGCCTGTTGTCCCTTTACGCCTGGAAACGTTTGATGGCACTTTTCTTGCTATTTATATTATGATCGGCTTTATCATTGGCCTGAAAGTCCAAAACAGGCAGACAGTTATAAAAACTCAAGAAGACACTATGCGCACGTTCCGTTCTCTGCTGCAGGCTGTTTCACACGGCCCGGGAAAACTGCTGAAGTGGCTGGCTCCAGCAATTTTTGCATCAGCCGGCGTGGTTTTTGCCGCCCTGCCTCAGATCACCTCTGCTGTGCCCGATTTCTACATGTACGAGGGGCAGACCCAGCAGATCACGATCAAAGCGGTGGACGCGGACGGCGATTCGCTCTCCTACTCTCTCGACACGGCCCCTGCCGGGATGACACTCACTGACAGCGTTATCTCCTGGACCCCGGCTTTCGACCAGGCCGGGGTGGACACGGTGATCTACTTCGTTATCGAGCACCCTTCCCTGGCCTATGTGGCCGACACCTTTCAAGTTACGGTGCTCGACGTCGGGGTGGCGGGTTTCTACACAGAGACCACCGCCACGACCGGCCTGGGCGACCTGGAGCTGACCAATGCCGCAGCCTGGGCCGATTTCAATAATGACAATATCACCGATGTTTTTATCGCCAATGCCGGCCGCTCGGGCAGACTCTACCGGGGGAGCGCGGGCGCGTTCACAGTGGAGAGCGGGTTTCCCGAGGAAAGCGGCACTGCGGATGCAGCCAGCGCAGCCTGGGCAGACTATGACCACGACGGGCGGATAGACCTCTACGTGGTGAGCTCGGGCCTTTTCGGCGGTAGCAAAAACCGGCTCTACCGCAACGACACGACCGGGAACTTTGTGGACGTTACGGATATTTCAGGCACGGGCAATACGGGACTCGGCCTGTGCGGCCAGTGGGTGGATTTCGACTGCGACGGCGACCCGGATATCTACCTGGTCAACTACGGCGAGCCGAACGAGCTGTACAGCAACAACGGCAACGGGACTTTCACCGCAATGGGCGACACCACGGGCCTGGACGACATCGGGGAGGGCGTGGCCGCAGCCTGGTGCGACTATGACGGCGACAGCTACCCGGACCTCTATCTGGTCAATGAAAACGGCGATAACCACCTTTTCAGCAACGGCGGCGATACCACTTTCACCGATGTTACCGCTACAGCCGGGGTGGGCCACACGGGAAGCGGCTCGGCTGCCGCCTGGGGTGATTTCGACAATGACGGGGATTTCGACCTGTTCCTGGCGAACAAGGACAGCGTGCAGGTGCTTTGGGGCAACAACGGGGACGGGACATTCACCAGGATCGCAAACACGGCCGGCATGAGTATCCGCGGCGCGGCCCGCTCGGCAGCATGGCTGGATTTCGACATGGACGGCGACCTGGACCTGATAGAGACATTCTCCGACATCCCGAACAGGCTTTTCCAGAACATGGGAGACAGCACGTTCACAGACGTGGCCCCGCCGCTGGGAATCGACGCCTCCGGCTATTGGACATCCGCCACCTGGGCTGATCCCACGGGCCAGGGAGGGCCAGACCTTTACCTGGGCCGGCGCAACGGGGCGAACCTGTATTTTAACAGCAACGCGGATGAAAGCTGGCTTAAAGTGAAGCTGCACGGGGTGGTCAGCAGCCGGTTCGGTATCGGGGCGAAAGTGAGGGTGAAAGCCGACGGCGAAGAGTACGTGCGCTGGATTGACGGGGGTACGGGCTCGATGAGCGAGCCGGTGGCCCTGTTCGGCCTGGCGGGCGCGGCCACTGTGGACAGCCTGACAGTTTTCTGGCCTTCCGGGCTGAGGCGGGACACCATCGATATCGAGATCGACAACGTGCTTACCTGGTTCGAGACCGACAGCATTTTCCCACAGGTCTCCTCCACCACAGTCTATCCGGATACCACTTTTATCGCAGGCCCGTTCCAGATTTACACCACTGTCAGCGACAACAATTTTTCCCACGCAGTGCTGCGCTACAGCACGGACCGGGGCAACACTTATACGCCGGTAACGATGGCCGACCAGGGCGGCGGGCAGTACCTGGGCGATATACCGGGGCAGGTCTCCGGCACCCGGATCTACTATTTTGTCTCCGCTGTGGATTCGGTGGGACATGTCACCAAAGACCCCTATTTCGCGCCGGACTCTTTCTATATGTTCAGCGTTGACGATTCGGTTCCGGCTGTCGACAGCCTGACAGTCCTTCCTGATACTATCGATGCCAGCGGCCCGTACCCTGTCTACGTCCGGGCCTCGGACGACGACTCGCTGCGCAATGTCTATCTTGTCCGGCTGGTTTACCAGCAGGGAGTGCTGACTGTGAAAGACAGCGTGGCCATGGACCTGATTTCAGGGGATACGCTCGGCTACGATTTCACCTCCCAGCTTGCAGGCAAGCCGATCGGCACGCAGATAGATTATTACGCGAATGCAGTTGACCTGGCAGGTAATTATACGGTGTATCCGGGCACTGCTGCGGACTCTGTCCGGTCGTTCCGGGTGGCCTGTTTCAGCGAAGAGTTCCTGGTGGACACGACTTTCATCGGCATGGGGCTCGGGGTCTCGGTGAGCGACTATAACCGCGACGGCAGGCCGGATATTTTCCTGGCCAACAGGGACAGGAAGGATTACCTGCTCGAAGGCACTGACAGCCTTTTCGTGGACGTGAGTGCAGCTACGGTGGGCACCGGCGTGCATATTACCACCGGCGGCTACTGGGGCGATTACAACAACGACCGCTATCCCGACCTGTATATCGTGGCTCTCGGCGCCAACGTCCTTCTTTCCAACGACAGGGACGGCACGTTTACGGATATCACGGTATCTGCCGGTGTGGACGATGCGGGACAGGGCTGGGGAGGGGTGTGGGTGGATTATGACAACGACGGCCTGCTCGACCTGTTCGTGGTCAACAGGGATGGCTCGGACCGCCTCTATCAGAACCAGGGGGACTCGACCTTTGTGGACAAGGCCTCCGATGCCGGCCTTGCGGGAAATGTAAACGGGGTGGCCTGCGCCTGGACAGACTACGACAGGGACGGCTATCAGGATGTTTACATCGTTTACTACGAGGCGACAAACAAGCTCTACCGCAACCTGGGTGACGGTACGTTCAGCGAGGTTACCTCCGCAGCAGGCGTGGCCGGAGGACTGACAAGCGCCAGCGCAACCTGGTTCGACTACAACAATGACGGGTTCCAGGACCTCTATCTGGTCGAGCAGGCCCAGGATCGCCTCTACCGGGCGACTTCAGGCGGCACGTTCACCCAGATCGACCTTTCCTCGGACGGGCTGTCGATACAGCCGGGCGGGCTCGGGGCTGCATGGGGCGATTTCGACAATGACTCCTATCCGGACCTGATCAAGTCAAGAGGCGAGATTGGAAAAGAGGACCGCAATGCAGTGCTTCGCGGCATGGCGGGGGGAGTGTTTGACAATTACACTTTCGAATCCGGAATAACCGATTTCGGCGAGTACCGGGGAGTGGCCTGGCTCGATTTTGACAGCAACGGCAAGCTCGACGCAGTGGTCAACAGCCGGGCCGGGCCTGCCAGGCTTTACCGGAATATCATTAGCTCCACGGATAACCACTACCTGCGTGTCAGCCTTCAGGGCACGGCCAGCAATGCCTCCGGCCTGGGGGCGCTGGTTACTGCGTTTTTCGATACTGAAACCGCCAGCCGACGGCTCGGCAGCGGTACAGCCTTTACGGGCGCCAGTGAACCCGTGCTTCATTTCGGCCTGGGAGCCGCCGCTGCCGTGGACTCGCTGGTGATTAACTGGCCCTCCGGGATGAGACAGATCCTGCTCGCGGTTGCCGCAGACCAGCTTCTTGCGGTTATCGAACAGGATACGCTCTATCCGAAAATAACCAGGTATGACACCATACCGGACCAGTATGGAGCAACGCCGGCCGATTTCCGCCTGACCTGCACTGTGAGAGACCGCAACGATCTGACAAACGCTCAGGTTCGCTACCTGCCCGGCGGTCAGCCTTCCTTTATCACAGGCCAGATGACCCGTGATTCGATACAGACAACGGCCGAAGACGTGTTTTCCTACTGGCATTTTGACATGCCGGCGTTCCCGTTCGAAACGACCAATCTCTGGCGCATTGTTGCCACTGCCGGCAACGGCGCCGTGGACAGCACGGCCAGCCTTGAATACTCGAGTGGCATAGATACCGTGGGCCCGGCAATCGAGTTGATTAGCGGGCCTGACAGTGTAGTGGTGGACACTGTAGGGCCGTACATTTTCCGGGTCCGTTTCGAGGACCAGGCTGGTGTGCGAAAAGTTGATTTCACCCTCATCGGCCAGACACGCGCCGGCGCTCCTCTGTTTATGCGCCTTGACAGCACACTCACCCAGGGGCAGAGCTCGTTTGATTGGGAAATCGAGGTTGCGGGCCAGCCCCTCGGGGCAGCCTTCAACTACTATATCTCGGGTGAAGATATTCTGGGCGGCGCGGACACTCTCGGCCCGGAGAGAGTGAAAGTAGCTCCGCGGCGCGGAAAGTACAGCCTGCGGCCCACCCCGGTTAATGTCGCAGACATCCTGCGTCTGGTTTATATCGTTTTCGGGCGGGTCGCCGCTCCCACGCTTGTCGATTCGCTTGGCCTCGATCTGGACGGCAACCGGGTTTTCGATTCCCAGGACCTGGCCCTGGAGCTTGAAATCTTTAGGCAGCCGGCCGCCGCAACTCTTCTTGCAGGGCAGCAGGGTGAGCGCCGGGATGCAGTTACAGCGGGACTTGCCGATGCCGGCCAGGCCGTGATCTTTTACCTGGATAACCGGCAGAGCCTGCCGTATGGCTTGATCGAGATCGGAGTCGAGGGAGCCGGCGGCGGGCCTTTGACAATCACGCCCGGCAAGAGGCTGGACGGTGTGGTTCACGCCGAGGGATACACCGCTGACGGCAGCCTTTTGCTTCTCTTCCTCGCCTCAGAGACAGACAGGGGCCTGCCGCCGGGCAGCGGAGAGCTTTTTAGGATCTGGACAAACGCCAGCCCGGATGCAGGGCAGCTTACTCTCAAGCGGGCGGATTTCGGAGAAGTCGAAACAATTCTCGAAGAGCAGCCGGCGCGCGCCGGGGCTTTCCTGCCTAAAACTCCGGTTCTGGAGCAGAACTTTCCCAACCCCTTCAACCCGAGCACAACGATCAGTTTCGCGATTCCCCCGGACGATTCACCCGGCGGTTTAAATCCGGTGAAACTGGAGATTTACAACCTGCGCGGTGCACGGGTTATCACCCTGGTCGATCAATTCCTGCCGGCAGGGTATCACAGGTTTAACTGGAACGGCGACGACAGCGCGGGCAGGCCTCTGTCCAGCGGTGTCTATTTTTACCGCCTGAGAACAAACCGCCAGGTGCTCACCCGCAAGATGATCCTGCTGAAATAATTCACCGGAATATCACTGCCAGGGCCTCTGCTGAAATGCAGGCTCGTCGCACCTCCCTGCCGATTCCTGTCTTTGTCAAATAAAAAATCCCTTTTGCGGAAATAAAAACAAACCGAGCCAAAATCGTGCCCGCACTCGATAAAATGATTCTGAGCGAGGCAATACTTGTTTTTTGCGCACTTTTATTATAAAGTATTTTAGATTATTCACTTTTTGCATGCCGGGACTGCCCCTTGGCTTTTTCCCCGCCAGGCCAGTCGGAGGCGGCGATTTATTCACCGCGGACTTTTGAATAGCAGAGTTCTTCCCGGATGCCGGCTTGCAAAGTTCATTTAATCAGGGGGCAGTTAGAGTGAACGATCAGAAATCTCCTTTCGTAAAAAAAGCAGTCACATGTCCGGTGTGCGCTTCCCAGGCAGAAAATCGTTTCATCATCCCCAAGAGCTATGTCGAAAAGAGCGTAGAAAGCGACAGGCATGTATCCGCATACAAATGGCTGGACGAAGCTTTTATTCAGTATCATCCGCCTTTCTACCATTTCTGGCATTGCGCGGCCTGCAAATACACGGCGACCCAGCGGGATTTCCTCAAACCGGGGACGGATGCCAACAACAATTTCAACGCGCTCAAAACGGCATACCATCAAATGAAACCCTCACAGAAGCAGATCGTCCAGATGCTGGGAAGCGAGGTGAATTTCGACCAGATGAATTTCAGCATGGCGATGAACCTGCATCTCTCGGCGATATTCATCCAGGAACTGGTCACAGCGGACATTCGCGATACCTCCAAGGTCGCGAGCTATTGCCTGCGCACCGGCTGGTTAATCAGGGAGCAGGAGGCGAAAGGGGATTCCGATGGGCAGTGGGCAGCCTGCAAGAGATTTCTGGAGAAAATGCAAAAACTCTGGCCGGAGATTCCCCGGTCCGAGGCGGAATGCCTGATAAAAGCGGCCAAGTATTACGAGGAAGCTTACCAGAACCATCCGCGCTATGCAGATGTGGTGCACGCCACGGAGCTGATGATCCTGATTGCTGATATTTATCTGCGCGCAAATGATGAGGCCCAGTCGATGAAAAGCCTGAACAACGTGATGCAGACCGGGCAGAAATTCAGGGCCAAGCAGCAGGAATTGATCCGCCGGGAGAAAGAGGCCGGTAAGCTCAGCATGGCGCGCAAGGCACAGATCGATGCCCAGAGTAACCGGACCAACCTGCTGATGGAAAAGGCCGCTGATATGCGCCAGGTAATAATTAAGAAAAGGGTTGCCCAGCAGGAGCCTAAAGCCAAAGCGGTGGTGGCTAAACTACAGGCGCAGGGCATTGATTCCGAGGATATCAGGGAAAAGCTCAAAGAGTTGAAGTTCGAGCCGCAGCTGGTTATCAAGCTGCTCGGTGAACCGAAGCGCAAAAAATTTCTCGGGCTGTTTTAAAGAACGGCTGCTGTTTGGTTCAAGTGGCGCCGCTCTTCAGACGATAATAACTATAGAATATGCCCTGCAGCTTACCGTTCACACCCGGCAGGGGGCATGAATCTTTCAGATTGGCAATCTTTTTTCTTTTTATTAGTTTAATTGTAACGGTTGTTTCCCCGGGACATCTTTTTCAAGAGATCAGATCGGGCCGGCAATGGATGAAAAAATAAAAATGATTGCTATCCTGCTGGGCGGGACCTTTGTCTTGTTCCTGATCACAATGGGGGCTTTCTGGATTATTCTCAGCCCGGGACAGCAGAGTGCAGCCCAGACGCCGGAAAGCAGCGCTGCGCCGCAGGCGGATGCTTCGATGGAGCTTTTAGACCAGAGATCGCTGGCCAGGGCTCGCGGCGAGCGAGTGCCGGGCGGCGAGGTGCTCGCCTATGCAGATGTGCTGGGCGAGAGTATCCCGCTTGAGGTCGAAGTCCGCGGCTACGGCTGGGCCACCTGGGGCATGAGTGTGGAACAGGTGCGGACTCGCCTGGCGGAGGACGGTGTGCAATCGCCTGAAATGTTCCAGCCCGAAGACTCCGATGTCACCTCTGTTGTGGCTCTCAACCCGGACTCGAAACGCTACAAAATCGAATACCGCTTTTATGACAACAGGCTTTTCCATATCGAGGTATTTTACTCCGATTTCTTTAAAAACAACACGTTTAACGCCTTTCTGCTTACCAAGATGAGCGAGTACGGCCGCCCTTACGAGCAGTACGCCACTGTTGACGAAATGGGCAGCGTGATCCTTCATGCCAAGTGGGACACGGAAGAAAGCCTGATCGAGCTGGTCTCCCGGCCCAACGGATTCTATTCCCTGTTTGTCAGCAGCCAGTTGACCCTGATCCAGCTCGAGGAGGCGAGGAAAACCGAGGAAAGGCTGACTTATTAGATTACTCCCACCCTCTGATCCGACACCTGAAGATATCTGTTCCTACGGGAAAATATCAGCCTGAGACATTCTTCACTCTTTTCACTCTGGCCTGGTTATTGCATTTCGCTTTTCAAGCGTATTCAATCCACGGGGATACCCTTGTTTCTCCGGTTGTATGATTCAAATCTGCCCGGGGACGTCTGAACTGTAAATCTGCACATCCGATTGGTTGCCCCAAGATGGGAAAAAAGCCCAAGGGAAACAGTAAGAGCAACTCCCGCCAGCCGACATCTTTTGTCGGCGTGAGCTGGGATTGCTGCAAAGTGTACAGCAGGATCTACCTGAACAAGAAGAAAACGGCTTACGTTGGCTGGTGCCCCAAATGCGGCAAGCGCGTGCAGATGAATCTGAGTCCCACAGGCTCGAAAAGCCGGTTTTTCAACGTGGGCTGACCAAGACGCAGGCTGCTGTTTCCCCAGCCCGCGACCTGCCTGGAAACTGTTTTACAACTATATTTAAGGCTGGGACATTCGGTTTTTGAGGTTGAAGGGTGGGGTAAACAACCGGGCAGCATGTCCGAGCCAAGGCAAGGGGAAGCGGATTTTTACCACTGCTCCCACCCCGGATCATCTTTACTGTCGAGATCCGGCGTGCCTTCAATTGCCGCCTCAGTTGCGGCAATTCAGGCCTCAGGCAAATATATTTCTTCTTTTGATGGCAAAAGAAGCAAAACCATTTCTTTTATAACTAAAAGAAACAAAAGTTATTCCCGGCATCTGTGGCCTCTACTCCGCTACCGCCGGGATCGCCTGATTCGGCTTGAAAAAGGCAAGCCGAATCAATGGCATGCCGACCGGTCTGGCTCCGTTCTGCCTGAGATGGAAATTACGTGGCTTCTAAACGCTCCTTTGGAGTTTCTCGAACATGCGGCACTGATCCGGCGGCCCTGCGCCCGCTGTCGAGGGGCTGGGTAAACAACCGGGCCGCATGTCTGAGCCAGGGCAAGGGCCAGCGGATTCTTTTCCACTGATCCCACCCCGGATCATCTGTACTGTCTAGATTCGGCGTGCCTTCAATTGCCGCCGCAGTTGCGGCAATTCAGGCCTCAGGCACAAGCAGCGCTTTAAGAAACTCTTGCACAAACTGGTTGCTGTTTTTTTAGCGTGGATGCGAGTTCGGCCCGGTTAAAGCTTTCTGGTTCTCTTTGGCTACAAAGAGAACAAATAAATTTACGCAATCTCTTGTATATAGACTCACGATAAAAATACACCGGACGCTCTTTGCGGGGTAATGAAACAGCTTCTAATTACTCGAAAAGTACATGAAAACTTTCCTGATTCCTTCGGCAATCGCCTCTGTATCCTCTTCGCTGTAAAACTCGCTCATCGACACGATAATCATCTCCTCGAGCATTCTCTCTGCTACCGGGCACAGGCCCTCGGGATAATACTTGCTAAGAGATTGCTCCTGTGAGCAGGCCAGCGGCGGCAGCCTGAAAAATGCCTTCGAGCTGTCGTGGAAACAGTCGTAGAGGTAAACCGGCCGGCCTCCGCAGTAGCCGGTCCAGGCCGGAACTCCCTCCGCGGCCAGGGCCTCGGTGATTTTTTCAGTGCCGGCACTCACAACTTCCCTGTCGGCGCGGATCACGAAATACCACCAGCTGTGGCTGTAGCCCTCCGGCTCCACCGGCAGGACCAGTCCCGGCGTGGATTCAAGCCCGGCCAGCAGCTTACCGGCGATTTTCTTCCGCTGCCGGATAATACCGGCCAGCTTTTTCAACTGGACCCTTCCCACTGCGGCCTGAAGTTCGGTCATGCGGTAGTTCATCCCGAAAAATTCAGGGTTGCGCAATCCCTTTACCCGGTCATAGGCCTTGTCCACGAAAAGCCGCATCCTGCGAGCCAGTTCCTCGTCCCGGCAGAGAGCCATCCCGCCGTCCCCGGTGGAGATGTGCTTGTAGCCGTTCAGGCTAAAACAGCCCACGTGAGCGAATGTGCCGACAAAACGTCCATTGTATTGGGCCAGCCAGCTCTGCGCGCAGTCCTCGACCAGGGCCAGTCCGTGTTTTTCGGCCAGCTCGCAGATCGCCCCCATGTCGCAGGAAAGCCCGGACAAATGCACCGCCAGGATCGCTTTCGTCCTGGCAGTTATCGCTTTTTCCACAGTTTCCGGGCTCATGTTGTATGTGTGCGGGTCAACGTCAGCGAAAACCGGGCGCGCCCCCTGGCTGACAATGGCGATAATCGATCCCATGTCGGTGATCGGGCTGGTGATTACCTCATCCTGCCAGCCCACACCCACTGCGGC
>Ga0272442_10010688_pt1 | contig 11283 bp, 17 predicted proteins | sample SSMForm2O_FD_200262 | JGI IMG/M metagenome (GOLD analysis project Ga0272442, IMG submission 200262) | Marine sediment archaeal communities from Little Sippewissett salt marsh, Falmouth, MA, United States - SSM-Form-2O | ecosystem: Environmental > Aquatic > Marine > Wetlands > Sediment ...
TCAGGGTCCTGAGCCGCGCCTCGCCGGCGCGCTGCATGTCCTCCACCCGCTTGCGCTCGGCGATCTCCGTCTTCAGCAACTCGTGGACCTCTTCGAGCCGCGATTTCTTGCCTTCGGGGTTTGCCGGTTTTTTGTCCAGTGTATCGACCATTGGTTCTATAGTTTACAAAAATACTAGAAATAATGCAACCTTGCCGCCTCAGGGCCCCGTGGGCAGCGGCTCCGGCGCTTAGTGGGTCGGCCGGCACCCCGTGGGTGCACCCTTGAAGCCCTGCGGCGGTATAAATTACCCACGATACCCCTTGTCCCGCCTGTAGCGGCGTAGCTCCACCTTGAATTCCAGGTGATTGCGACCGACGGATTCTGTCCAGTATTGGCACAGTTTCTGCAGATACTATTGGCTGCGCGGTCGGGAAGGAAAAGCATGAGGGCGCTGGAGGTTGATATGTTGCTCCCCTTCGTTGAAATCGGCGGCCGGATGATGGTGGTGGTCAACTGGACCTCGGATCTGACCAGTGAACATGCGCTGCTGCTGCGGCCGCTCAACCCTGAAGAGAAAAACTGGCTCAATGGGGAACTCGCCGACGCTTACTTCGACGTCTTCGCGCGCCTGTTCGTATCCGACGAGGAACGCCTGGGCGGAGCGGATTTCTCCGACACCAGCAAGGAGGCCATCTGAACAAATGCGCTCTGCATCTCCTCGCTCAAGGCCGGCCACAACTCGGCCAGCTTTACCATCCCGGAGGGCAGATCGTTGCGAATGCCGTCGACGAGATATCCCGCGCTCACGTCCAGGGCGGCCGCAATGTTCAAGATGGTCTCCATGGAGGGATTCCGCCCTCCGCGCTCTACTTCCGCCAGGTAGCTCGGGCTCAGTCCGGCGTATTCGGCCAGTTCCGCCTGGGTCCATCTTCGACTCCGGCGCAGATTCCGAACCCGGATGCCCAACTCGGTGTACTCTTTATCGTGCTGGCTGCGACGCGGCATTGAATTCCTCGTGCCTGATTCTTACACCCAAAACCGGGCTTGCTCACCGCACTAAGGACATAGTAATAGTCACTATCGAGATAAATGCCAAGCTGCCGGGCAATGTGCAAGGGAGAGGCAAGTGAGCAGAAGTAAAAATCCGCCGATCAGGATCCTCCTCGTGGACGACGACGACCTGGCTCTCAGTGCCTACCGGCGAATACTCATACGTGAATTCGAGGTCACCTGCGCCGAATCAGCAGAAGAAGGCCTCGCGACATTGAGTTCCTCCCGGTTTGATGCCGTATTCAGCGACTACTTGATGCCTGGGCCGGATGGGCTCTGGCTCATGCAACAGCTTCGCTCGCTTTACCCAGGCATTGTCCGTGTCCTGATATCAGGCGGCACCGTCCCCGACCTGCAAACTCATCTGGATACGGGCCTGGTGCAGTACTTCTTCGCAAAACCCCTGGTCCTCAGCAGCGTTCGCAAGTGCCTCAAGCAGGCAGGAATTCTATAAGCCGTCGAACATGTCCTCGTCGAGAACTATGGCCCCGGTTTCGTCTCTTTCCACCCTGAAGATGCCCGGGTGCTCCTGGTTCATCTTTTCTATCAGGGCCCGCTGTTTCTGGACCGTGTCCTGGAGAACCTGGTTCTCGCGCCTCAACTCAACAAAATCTATTATCTGTCTCAGACTTACTTTCAGATCGAGTTCGTTCCAGGGCTTGGTCAAGAACCGGAAGACTTCGCCTTCGTTTATTGCTTCGATAGCCATCTGCAGGTCGGCATGTCCGGTAAGCAGAACACGAATAACATCTGGATAGAGCTTCTTCACCAGTTTGAGAAACGAGAGCCCGTTCATGGATGGCATTAAATGGTCGGAAACTACGACATCTATCTCGTTCTTCGCCAGCATTTCCTTGGCTGCTTCCACGCTCCTGCAAAAATAGACCGCATACTTCTCCTTCCTGAGAATTCGTCGCAGTGCGTTCAGGACGTTGTCCTCATCGTCAACGAAAAGTACGCCAGGTTTCGACATGTCAATCTCCAGTCGGTTGGACCAGTCTCCACCACTCTCTCTTTCCAGAATTGTACCAACGTGGCTCACGGCACACATGTAATCGTAATACAGAAGGAATTCCCATGGGCTGCTGGCAAACCGTCACCAAGCATTGGATTCTCTCGGGTCTCTTTCAACCCACCTACCCCCGAATCGCCCGGGATAAACCCGGGGTAGCATCTCACTCATGGACCTTGAGACACCCACTCAATCGCTCCCGGGAATACTGGTGGGTCGAAGCCTGCCGCGAGGTGTTCCCCACTACTCACCTGGGTAAATTTCACACCGCAGAATACCTCGCGGATATTGAAGTCGATATTTCAATCGGCGACCTGACGATGTGTTCTTAAAACCCCCGGCAGTCTTCTTACACCCAGAACCTCCCGTTTTCCTGCAGTCTCTATCCGGCACAATTAACTCCATTTTCGCCAGCAGTCTTCCGATCCCGTTGCTGGCACGGGAATTGAATCGCAACTGGGCAATGTTCGGGCCTTCGCGCCAATTCGAGAGAAAGGAACCCGCCATGCACGCGTTTTTAAAGCTCCGGTTTCACATTTTTCCGTCGTTGGTCCTGGTTTTGGGGTTCTGGTTTCTGGCCTGTGGATTGGACTTCGGGCCCGGAGTCATCCATGGCGTGGAGTCCTCGGGGCAACACAACACCCCTATGGCAACAACCTGTTACCGCGAATATTGGAACGTTGGATTTACAGAGACAATGCCTGAGTTACAAGACATCCCGGAGGTGTACTGGCGGTTCCTGGAGGCCAACCCAAAAATTCTGGCGAGCCTCGTTTGGGCGGATGACAAATATCCTAACGGGCATATTTTCCTGGAGGATAGAGACAAGCTGAGAGATCTCGCAGATCACCTCACCGGCGAGGCTGGTATTAGCCGCCCTCCCATTCCCACATATTTCGAAAGCACAGGCCAGGTCTACTACTCGGAGGAGGACGCCTGGAAAATATATCTGGCCCACGTCGCCCATGCGCTGGAAGTGGAAGTGAATAACCTGGTCTCATGGAGCCTGGCAGATTATACCGGTGAGGAACTGGCCCTCCTGTTCGACAGCAGGTATCTCTTTGACTATGTCCCATTGAAAGGTCTTTACAAGTTCTCCTCCAGGCTTCCCGGGGGTCGTCAAGGAGTTACCGACTGGGACCCGGGAGCCGGCTTCGAGTTCCTCGAGCAACACGACATGATCGGGACGCGGGTGGAGACTGTATATAACTTCACCAACTGGCTGCGGCAAAACCTCGTGCACGCCAACAACAGCACTCCTGAAAACTGGGATGAATACCCGGGTTGCCCGCCGGTTGAGAAGATACTGACTCCGCCGGAAGGGCAGCGGCACTGGACCCAGGGCTGTGCCGTAACCACCTCGCTGTATATCGCAGTGCTGCAATCCGTAAACATCCCCGTGTTCAGAGGCGTATCTCATTTTGCCACTCAAGGCGGCCCGGAACGTGCGCATCACCGGGTGGAGTTTCCAGCCTTGGGCATCGGGCTTGCCCATTCGGACGACGCCCACAACGAGTTGGCCAGAAGGGGCGTCAACGAGATTCCCGTGGAGCAGCTGTTCTATTCAAGCGAACAACTGCGTGACTTGATCGACGAGCCCGCACTCGACGACGGCGCCCCCAGTATCGGAGAACAGGCTTTCTATAATTTGTACAACCGAGCGGTCGGAAACGCATTTGAATACATGGCTGACTCCATTCTCAAGAGGCGGGCCCGCGACCTCCTCGGATCAGGGGACCACACCCTGGAGGATCTCCTCATGGCCAGAGTCTGCAGCACATCAGACTGCCTGTGGAAGCCCCCCTTCGATCATGATGAAAGGGTCTTCATGATTGAAGAAATAGATTCAACTCTTACAGAGATCGGATCGGGTGATATTCTGGAAGGTTCGAGAACAGTACTGTGCAGATAGCAACCTCGCCCTTTTGGAGGGAACGACAAATGCGTAGCCTGATACCAGCCACCTGCACACTTATGCTGATGATCGGCTGCACTGCCTTCAACTCAAGCACTGGCGAAGCCCGGGAGATCGCAACGCCTATCCCTTGCAAAACGCCGTCTTTTGTCCTGGGCGATCACATTACCAGCGCGGAACTCGCCTCCGACATCGCTGAGTATGTCCTGGCGGAAAAGGGAATCGACTGTCGCAGCCAAAAACGCAAGGTGTCCTTTTGTGAGGGCGTATATACGGTTGCGTTCTTCTCGGGGCTTGAACGGCCAGCGAAAAAATACACTGTAGATATCGATGCTGATACTTCACGTATACTCAGTGTCATTGCATTCGAGAAAATCCTTCTTGCTTCGAACAACGGCCTGTAGACAAAGAAGCCGCGAGAGTAAGTGTTACAATGCTATACCTTAAATATCTTGCCCTTTCGTGCCTTCTTCTGCTCGCCCCACTTGTCCCGGCGAAGGTGGACAATCCGGCGGTGTTCGAAACCTGGGAAGACTACATCTCCCGTCCCACTGAACACCGGGATTCTCCCCAAAAGAACCAGCCAACTCCCTCAGTAGCAAAATCCTCCGTCGTCGGCCAAACTAACGACAGTTCTGCTCCGGGATCACCGATTGGAGTCACCCCTCCAACCGCCAAGAAGCAGTCGGAGGACCCCCTGGACGAATACCTGGTCCGTTTCGGAGCCGGCGCCCGCTGGTTGTTAGTAATGCGCACAACGGATGGCTCCATGGAAGACAACCTGCTGTCCGTCTTTTCTGCCAGCGTGTCGCCGTATGGAATCGTCGGGGAGGTAGGTGTCGATCTGGCCCTTGGAAAAAACTCGACCTTTTTCTTTGAACCCAATTTGAAGTTTTTCTTCGTCAAGCACGCAATCATTTCAATATATCTTGAGGGCGCTTTTGCCATATATTCCCGACCTTCCAGCACTCACTACGGCGGTGGTGCGAGCATTGGCGTTATTGGAGGGATGATGGAGCACTTGTCTCTGGAACTACGGGCATCTACCTTGCTGTTTAACATGAACGACGTCGATTCTTCCTCTTTGCTCAACGCAAATCCAGATCCATCCAATGACAAGAAGGCGCTAATCCTTTGCCCTTCGTTAGAAGTGAGATTGATGGCTAGATTTTGAGCGATCGGATCTGCCGGCGGCCAGCTCGTATATCAGGGAAAGCGGCTCTTCTGACGCCGGATTGAAAAGCCTGTTTTCTTTTCCGTACAACCAGGGTATCTTTTCCGTGGTCTTTTTCACTAACTGCTCTCGGGAGGTTGCAAATGAAGAATCTCGCTATTGTTCTTTCGGTCCTGGCGGTCCTGGGCCTGACCATGTCCGTGGCTTCGGCCGGCTCGATCCGGGTGGAGAGTGACTCCAACTACAAGGTGAACCTGAAGTGCAGCGGCAGCAGCAAGACCATCGAGATCCGCAGCGGGACCACCACGGTCACCTTCCACTCCTCCAGCAACAGCTGCGACATCGTCGGCGGCGACGTCAAGTGGCCGGTGGGCAAGCTGGAGAACGGCGGCAAGTGGAAGATCAAGAGCGGGACGGCCAAGAAGAACTAGAGGGCGGTTGCGCTTTCAAGCAGGACCCCGCAGTCGATGAAGGTCGTGCCCTGCGGGTCCTTCGTCTGTGAGTGACAGTACTCGAACAGATCGATGATCTCGGTGATCCTCACGTAACTGTCTAGGGGATCGGTCCCCCCGTCGTACACGAACCGGTCGGGGATGTACTCGTGCTCTCCGTCGGGGACTCCGGGCGCCCACAGGTCCCACTTGTCAAAATTGCCGTAGAATTCGGCCGCCTTCGAGAACTCGCTGATGATCAACCGGGCCTCGTCGGCCTTCAGCGGCAGCCCGTAGGCGGCCCCCAGGACCAGTAGCTGCGCCAGGTCGTGGTTCCACTCGACGTACTGTCCGGCGCGGTCGTCGGTCATCATCGAGTCCATGCGGTCGGCGTAGCCTTCCAGCAGCCGCTGCCAGTTGGCCAGGTCCCCGTAGGCCAGCGCCAGCGAGATCGCGGTCAGGTGGTAGTTCCAGATCATGTTGGACGCCCAGTACTGGTTGGCGATCGCCGCCGACTCGTATTCCAGTTTCTGGCCGTTGCCGCAGGCGTTTCCCAGGGCCTCGCCCTCGGCCAGGTAAGCGGTGCACAGCTTGGGGTTGCATTCGGCGTCGGGGAACAGGATATCCCAGGAGTTGAAGCAGGCGAAGTCGTCGACGGTTACGCCGTCTTCCATGTAGGGAATGCAGGGCTGGCCGTCGGCGTCCTTGGTGCGGATCACGTACCCGTGCTCGACCATGTCGCGGGCCATTCCCTTGATCTGGCCGGCCAGCTTGATGGCCGCGTCGCGCATCTGCTTGTCCCGGGCGGTCCAGGCCAGGCGGTGCAGCAGCGGCACGTCGCGATACAGATAGGGAAAGTCGTCCTTGGAGCGCTTGTTGCGCACCCAGACGTCCCCCCAGGTGGGGTTGTCCGGGTTGTGTACGGTATCGTGTCTCCGGCCTTCGTCCTCCTGCCGCACCGATTCGTAGTCGACCGCCACTTTCCGCCCGCCCTCCAGCTCGTAAGCATGATTGCGGTGGAAGATCACCCGGGCCATTATCCCGGGCACCACCGGGTCCTCATCGCCCCAAATGTTGCCGTCGTAGTCGGCCGACAGCCCGCGGACGTAGTCCAGCGCCAGCTTCCCGGCCACCGGGTCCTCCGAAGCCAGGTAGACGCTGATGGCCGCCGGCAGGACCCGGCCCACCTTGGCGGTGGTGTTGTCCGGCCAGCCGGTTCTGGTGAAGGTAACCGTGTCGCCCGCCTTGACCGCCGACGTGTTGGTCCACCAGATCCGGTAACCGGGCTGGCCCCACTGGTTGTGGTCGGCCAGCCCGTGCGAATGCCAGGACGCCCAGCGGAAATAGTCGCTGGTTTCGAAGAAACCGGCCATGGTCTGGGTGAACTCGGCGATCTCCCCCTCGGTAAGCGGCTGCCCCAGATCGCCCCGGTCGATGAAAAGCGGCAGCGAATCCGGAGGCTTGGGAATGTATCCGGGAACCTTGAACTCGTCCGCGCAGCCCCAGACGCCAACCAACGCCAGTACGATACAGATCGGGTTTCTACTTTTCACCGGCACGCTCGACTTTCTTCAGCATCCTGAGCCGCGAGCCGATGCGGGAACCGATGTAGATCGTCACCATCGACACCATGGAAATCAGCACCACGCTGGTGGGGTCGCTGAAGCTGCGCACGAAAACGGAGGTGATGCCCAGCAGAAGCAGTACGAAGGCAAAGCTGATTGCATATCCGGTGTTTTGAGACACCCCGGAGAACCGGTACAGCAGCAGCGAAAAAATGAAAGCGGGGACGGCGAAGATCGCAATCACTATCAGTACGTACAGGACGGCTTCCCAGCTCATCGGCTCCTCGAACTCATCTATAGCATGTTAGCGGGCCCCCTGCTATTCTTCCCCGGTTCACAGAATTCCGGAGAGAAAAATGGCCAAGGTGCTAACCGAAGTCGAAGACCGGGTGTTCATCATCACCATCAACCGTCCCGGCCAGCGCAACTGCGTCGACGGGGAGACCGCCGATCTGCTGGAGAAGGCCTGGAAGCGGTTCAGAGACGACGACGAGCTGTGGGTGGCGATCCTGACCGGCGCGGGGGACCGGGCGTTCTGCGCCGGGGCGGACCTGAAGAACCTGGATACACTGGGGCCGGGTATCGGCAAGCAGGAGAAGGACCGTCACGCGCGGCGGAGGTTCATCACCCACGGGCCGGGGTACATGGGCTACACCCGGCAGGTGGACATCTACAAGCCGATCCTCGCGGCGGTCAACGGGTACGCGCTGGCCGGGGGGCTGGAGCTTGCCTGCCTGGCGGACATCCGCATCGTCGAGGAGCACGCCGAGCTGGGGGTGGCCTGCCGCCGCTGGAACGTGCCCCTGCTCGACGGGGGCACCCAGCGGCTGCCGAGGATTCTGGGGATGGGCTGGGCCATGGAGTTGATCATCACCGGGCGGTTCATCGACGCCCAAGAGGCCTACCGGATCGGCCTGGCCAATGAAGTTGTGCCCAAAGGCGGGGCGCTGTCGCGGGCCAAGGAGCTGGCCAAGCAACTGTGCGACCTTCCCCAGGGCGCCATGCGCACCGACAAGCAGGCCGCGCTGATGGGCTACGGCCGGCCGCTGGAGGAGGGGCTGCGCATAGAGGCCGAGGTGGGCCAGACGGTCCTCGACAGCTTCGACATCGTCGAGGGCTCTACCGCCTTCGCCGAGAAACGCAAGCCCGAGTTCAAGCAAGACGGCTGAGTAATGAGACACTCTGTTCCAGTTGAGACATCCCCGGCGTTGTCAGTACGGACGGTCATTGGTAACAATATCGTTTAATAACAAGGTGTTGCAACCAAAGGCGCGATCCTGGCACGGGGTTTGCTCTTTCCTGTATACAGACAGGGAGGTGTAACATGGACCTTACCGTAACTTTTCCCGGAGGCAAGAAAGTAGACGCGGAATACGGCGGCTATGTGGTGCGTACCGATCAACCGGTCGCGGAAGGCGGCCAGGACACCGCGCCGTCGCCGTTTTTATACTGCCTGGCGGCCATGGGCACCTGCGCGGGGTTTTACGTGCTCTCCTACCTGCAGGCCCGGGGCCTGCCCACCGAGGGGGTGCGCATCATCCAGAGCCACGAGGCCGACGAGAAGGGCAAGCTGGCCAAGATCGGCATAACCATCCAGCTGCCCCCGGAAATCGACGAGAAGCACCACAAGCCGATCGCGCGCTCGGCCGGGCAGTGCACGGTGAAGAAGCTCATCGAGGAGCGCCCCGAGTTCGAGATCAAGACGGAGGTGAAATGATCTATTTCGATCCGCTCTACTTCATAATCGTGGCCCCGGGCCTGCTATTGGCCATGTGGGCGACCTACAAGGTAAAGAGCACCTTCAAGAAGTACTCCCAGGTGGGCATTTCCAGCCGCATGAGCGGCGCCCAGGTGGCCCGGGAGCTGCTCAAGCGCAGCGACATCAACGACGTGGACGTCGAGCTGCACCAGGGATTCCTCTCCGACCACTACCACCCGGCAAAGAAGGTCGTGCGCCTGTCGCCGGACGTCTACGAGGGGCGTTCGGTCTGGTCGAAACCGGAATAGTCTCGCAAGCCGAGGGCGCCCACGTGGGCAAGGTGCTCAACGCCGCGGCCATGACCTACATCGCCGCTGTGATTACCTCATTGCTAACTCTGCTCTACTTCGTACTGCGCGTCACCAGCCGCCGGTAATCTTGTATTTCATCACTGGTGAAGCTACACTGCGTCGTGAGAGAGGGGCGCAGACATGAAGATACTGGTGGCGGACGACGATCGGCTTATTCTAAAGATGATTTACGAGATACTTACCGGGGCGGGGCACGAAGTGGTGCTGGCCCAGGAAGGCAAGGATGCCCTCGAGAAGGTCAGCCAGGAGAAGCCGGATCTGATCGTCCTGGACATCATCCTGCCCGGGCTGCTGGGCACCGAGATCCTGGATGAACTGAAGGAGCAGCGCGAGAACAAAGAGATTCCCGTGTTGCTGATCAGCTCTCGTTTCAAGTCGATGGAAGACGACCCGGATCTGCTGGAGCAGTTCAAGGGCGACGATTTCCTTCACAAGCCCTTCGAGCCCGAAGATCTCCTGGACAAGATCAATGAACTGTCCTTCGGAATGAGCCGCGACTCCTAGATTGATGTTCCTCAAGCACCCGCGCCAGGCGGGCCATCTGGCTGAGCAGCTCGGCCAGCTTCCGGGCCAGTGTGGCGGTCTGGGCCAGCGTCTGAGTCAAAATCTCGCCGGTAGTTTTTTGCTGAGTTCTGACGGCCGACATGGGTCACCTCGCACATCAGGTGAGACCGGGAAACCGGGGACAATTATTCAGTTCCACCATCAAATCGTTTATATTATCATCCAGTTACGAATAGACTGTTTATCGGACTATTGAGGAATTGACCAAGATGAGAATTTTTTCATTGTGCCTCGGTGCCATGCTTTTTGTCGCAGCAGCTCAGGCCTCGGAACCGGGGGATTCCAATGAAGGGGCGGTGAAACCGGATGAGGACATGGGGGTGATCGTTATCACCGCAACGCGTACCAACACCCTGCTCAGCGATGTTCCGGACGTGCTCCAGGTCATCACGCGCCGGGAGATCGAGGAGATCAACCCGGCGTCCACCGGCGAGCTGCTGCAATATCTAACCGGAACCAGCGTGGAGACCGGCACGGGCAGCGGGCGGCCGAAGCGTCATATTGCGGGTCTCAACGGACTGCCGGCGAATTACACGCTGGTGCTCGTCGACGGGGTGCGTTTGCTTAGCGAGCACGTTCACACCGGCCAGAACCTGGAGCTGATTCCGGTCGAGATGATCGAGCGCATCGAAGTCGCGCGCGGCGCCGCATCGGCCCAGTACGGGGCCGACGCCATCGGCGGCGTGATCAACATCATTACCCGCAAATGCAAAGACCGGACCGAGGCCTCCCTGGCCGGGGCCGCGGGGATGTACGACACCTACGAGGCGGGCGCTTCGCTGCTCAGGCCGGTTGCCGACAATGTCCGCTTGTCTTTCTTCGTCAACCGCGAGTGGAGCGCGGGAATTCCCATCAAGGCGCCCCAGCACCGGGTAGGCAATATGGGGTACCAGCAACTCAACCTCCTGACCCGGCTCGACGTCGACATCACCGAATCCGCGGCCGCCTTCGGCTGGGTCAACTGGGTGGACGGGAGCGACAGCGAGTCCGACAGCGAACTGGTCACCGGAGTCCTCGGCGGAGAGTATTCGTTCTCCCCGTCAATCCGGCTTTTCGCCCAGATGTCGTACGCCAGGTGGGAAGCCGAGACCAGCGGCGAGCGCAACGCGCTGCTTCAGCCGGAGGGGTACCTCGCCTGGAAAATCAACGACGCCAACACGCTGACCGCCGGCGTGGACTACAAGGACCATACCTTCGAGCGCACGGCCGTCGTCGAATCCGGCCAGTACACCATCGGCGCATTCGCCCAGCACGAGTGGCGGCCGCTGGACTGGATCGCCCTGATGACCGCCGTGCGCTACGACGGTGTCGAGGGAGTGGAAGGGGTCTTTTCGCCCAAGGCCTCGATCCTGCTTTCGCCGCCTTGGCCGCTGAGGATTCGCGCATCCGCCTCCCGCGGGTTCCATGCTCCCACGCCCCAGGAGCTCCACGAAGTGGGTTACGGACACGGCGGGCGCGCACTTCGCTTCGGCAACCCGGATCTCAGGCCCGAGTACAGCACGACGCTCGGGCTGGGACTG
>Ga0272442_10010689_pt1 | contig 11282 bp, 14 predicted proteins | sample SSMForm2O_FD_200262 | JGI IMG/M metagenome (GOLD analysis project Ga0272442, IMG submission 200262) | Marine sediment archaeal communities from Little Sippewissett salt marsh, Falmouth, MA, United States - SSM-Form-2O | ecosystem: Environmental > Aquatic > Marine > Wetlands > Sediment ...
TCGAGGGAGGCGGGGCGTACATCACCGCTGCCTGGTCCACGGACGGGAAGAGCCTTGTTGCGGCATTCGTTGGGACCAGCTACGTGGTGGAGAATGGATCTGTGATGTCAGTCGCGCCGCTATCCAGCGAGTACACGCAGGTTTCCGGGTGGGATTCGCTTAGAGGCACCTTGCAGGAGATTCTGTACGTCCCCGGACGGGTCTTGGCATTCCACCGGTCGAGATACCAGCACCGGGTCGATCCTCGCGTTCGCGCCGGCCGACGGGACGGTGAGCGTGTGGAGTCTGGATCAAGCGCGTGAGGTGTATCGGCTTGACGTGGCCGAGACTGTCGCGACCGCCGACGAGGCGGAGGATCTCGTGATCCTGAGCGTATCGATCAGCCCCGACGGCTCGCTGCCGACGACCGGCTCAACGATCTCCGGAACAGCCAGGAACTACGTCCACTTCTGGAACGTCATAGGGATCTTGCCGTAGCTGCGATGTAACACGCTTGTTGGTTTGCCGGCGGATGAGTACAGCCGTCAGCGTATCCGTATTCAAGACATTGTGAGATGTTGGCAAGACGTCTACGCTTGATGCTCTAACGTGCTTGATCGGGTCGCCGAGGTAGACGGCCCGCATTGAAGCGGAACTCATGTTGGGGCACTGCGCCATTCGGGTCGTCAAGAGACAGACCGATTTGAGGCCGGGAGGAAGAGGATATGACAGTGGCTGGTTTACGCTTGATTGAGACGCCGGATTGTGCGACGTTGGCTTTACGTACTCTGTTTCGGCCATTTTCGTTCAGTGCGGCGATGAGCGGGCTGCTGGAAGGCGATTCCCCTGGATGGGTCTTCGCGGATCATCCCGGTGCTCCGACGATGGGGATCGCCAGTACTGCGGAGGGTGTCTACCTCGCCGGGGGGGCCGAGCGACCGGGGAGCCCGGCGGCTGTGCGAGGCGTTTTCAAACGTTTCATGCACGGCGAATTCTTGGTGAAGAGCGCGTGCACGATCTACCTCAGCGTTCATCCAAGCGCATGGGTCGATCACCTCTCACTTATTGCGCCATCCTGTGGAAAGCCGGTTCCCACACTTCGTGTTCACTACCTCTGTACAGCGAGCCCAGCCGACTGGAGAACGTGCGTTCCATCCGGATACTCCATTCAGCCGATCGACTCGGAGCTGTTGGAGCGTACCGACATCGACGATCGACTCACGCATCAGTTCCCCGTAGAACTGCTATGGGGATCGGTCGATCGGTTCCTGAAGCGGGCTGTCGGCTACGCCGCATTGCTGGATGGAGAAGTGGTTTCCTGGTGCACGCCCGATTGCATTGGAGGCGGATGGATCGACTTCGCGTGTGCGACGCTTCCCGATCATCGCCGTAGACATCTCGCCTCGAGCGTGACGGCGGCGAGCGTCGAGGCGGCATTCAGGTGCGGTTTCAGAGAAGCAGGATGGATGTGTGCGGAGGCAAATACCGCTTCATGTAGGACTGCGGAGCGCGTTGGGTTCGTTCGGAAAGCGACGTTTGACGAATACTACTACCGTACGTCTTGCTCGGGAACGTCTCCTGCAGATACATCCTGACGCGTCTCAATTACTCTGTCTCTTTGAGATCCTCAGCAGTTCGCGCGATCTCGTCCAATTGAGCGGGGTCGATCGAGTAGCGCTTGATGAGTCTGTCCTTTTGCAGTTTGAGGATCCCCTCGGCCGCGAGGATGCGAAGGTGCTTGGACACAGTGGGCTGACGAAGTCCGATTCGTTTGGAGAGTTCGGCGCCGTACGTCGCGTTCTCAGACAGCATTCGGATGATCTCGAGTCGCTTCTCGTCTGCCAGCGCACGATACGTGGACGCCCGGGCGCGTGGCCGGATTTTGCCATTGCCGGCACTCGTCCGGCCTCGATTTGACCGAAGAGATCCTTCACGAAGCGCGGACTCTCGTGGAAGGAGAGAACGCTCAGCAACGTTGCGTTTCGCATAGCTGACCTCCACGAATCGCCGGGGATTCGTGGGAGCGTTCGACCTGGTCACATGCCGCCGCGCTGCTCATCACTTCAGCGATATTCACCGTTTGGTGCCCAAGATGGCTCGGATGCTTCGACCGGGCGGCCTCTTGCCCATCGACGATCGAAGCGTTCCCGAAGACGACTGGATCGATGAGACAATACACCGTCTGGACTGCCTTAATGATGAGTCGCACGTACGCCAGTACCGACCCACCCGTTGGCGCGAGTTCCTCCAGGCCGCCGACCTCTCTGTCGAGCGCATCGAGCCGTACACCAAGCGTCGATCCATATCCTCGCCGAGTGATCGGGTCGCGGAGGAGAACGCTGCGAGGATCCGGTTCCTTTCGGCAGTTTGCCGGAAGCGCTGCAAGCGAAGTTGCGCTACGCGACGATCGACGGCGAAGAACGTTCCTTGCACTGATATGTGATCATCGCCGTGCGCAAGCCGTAGCCCACACTTCTCCATTCGGCGTTCTTCTATCTGACCGCATGGAATCCATGCAGCCTGCTTTCAGACTGGTTTTGACGGGATCCTTGATCTATGCGCAACGATGTGTATCATTGATACGTGTAATACCATAATACGGGATGCTGGGGGGTGTGGATAACGGATAGCAAGATGAGCGGAGAAGATCGTAAGAAGAAGCGGGTTGTCGTAGTTAAGACGATCGGCGCGGGTGCCGGAGAACCGGAGCTTCTGACATCATCGGGTGAGGCATTGGACGAGGTCCTGTCTCACGCGCTCTCCGGTCGCGAACACGTTGTGATGGTTCGAGTAAACGACGCGACGCTGGAGAAGTTGGACATGCTCGTCGAAAGCGGGCTGTGTGCGAGCCGCTCAAGCGCTGCTGCATTCGTGCTTCACGAGGGGATTGAGTCGAATGCGGCGCTGTTCGATGCTGTTGGACAAGCGACTCATCAGATCGCAAAGGTTCGTGAAGACCTGCTGCAGAAGGTGAAGCGTCGCGAGACGGAAACCGAGAGTGCGTAGGAGGTTCCATGTCTGAAGGACGGAATGCGGGTGAACCCGTCGCCCGCCGGGTAGTACGCGCTGGTCCGGCCCCCACGATCATCGACGTTCGGCTGAATGGCCAGGGACCGTATCGTCTTGTGGTGGATACCGGGGCGACCGTAACGGTTGTCTCGCCGGATGTTGCAGAGGAGCTTGGTCTCGAGCCGTTCGACCGGATCAAGCGGCGTGGCGCCGGCGGGGAAGTTGTGATCGATCTTGCCAAGATAGAGACGGTGCGGATCGGTGACGCCGAGCGAGAAGATGATGTCATCGGGATCTCACAGGAGGGAACGAGACTGTGTCGAGATCACGCCGTCGGCAACATCGGCTACGACATCCTGCAGCACTTCATCCTTCGCGTCGACGCTCGCTCCATGCAGGCCAGCCTACTCACAGAGCAACCGACGGACATGGTCTCCGATGCGGTGCCGTTCCGGATCGGGCGGCGCGGCAAGAGCCTGATTCTGCTTCCCGCAACGTTGGACGATCGCGGCCCATTTCCGTTTGCCTTGGACACCGGCGCGATGGCTACGTGCATCTCTCCGGCTCTTGCTGCCGAACTTAGCCTCACCTCGGGAGACGGCCCGGCAGTCAAGGCAGTCGGCATCGGGGGTCCGGTGAATGCGTCGTTTGCCTCACGGTCGGTGTCTCTCGGGTTCGGTAACGCGATCCGTCCTGGAATCCGCCCGCTGATCATCGACATCTTTGGCCCCGAAACGAAGAGAGATGTCGCTGACATCTTTGGCCCCGAAACGAAGAGAGATGTCGCTGACATCTTCGGTCGCGAGACGAAGGAGGATGTTGCCGCCATTGACGAAGGCGGCACTGCTACCGATGACTCCGAGGTTGCGAACCACGTGGGGCTGATCGGCGCCGACGCACTACAGGGGATCACTCTGACGGTCGACTACCCGAATCGGCAGTTGTGGGTCGACCACGGATCGACCGTCTAGCCAGAGCGAGACAGCGAGGCTGTGGCATGGCTCACAGCCGAATACCCGATACGATGGTGCGTGCGCCGTCTCGATCTGTGACGAGGGACGATGAGTGACGGAGGTGGCGATGAATATAGGCACGCTTCACGCAATCGGCGTTGGCGTTGGGTTCGCGATCATCTTCGTCTCGGGTTACGTGCTGCGTCGAACGGGTAGGCCATACGGATCGCTGTTGCTGAACGTTCACAAGTTGCTGTCGGTTGCGCTTCTTGCGTTCGTCATCTGGCGTGTCGTCGCTGACGCAGGCCCTGTAAAGCCCGTCGCCATAGCGGCGATCAGCCTGTCGATGTTGTCACTTTGCACACTCATCGGCACGGGCGGAGCGCTAAGTGCGATGTCCTCCCCGCCTGCAATTGTCCGAAGGCTCCATAGGGCTCTTCCATACATCGCCGTCGTTCTGACGATCTCGTGGCTGCTGCTGCATTAGTCTCCAGCGAATCCCTATACTGGAGCAATTCAATCGAGGCTACCGGCCAAGGGAGGTCGCGTTGACGAGTTGCAGCTCCTGCGGCTTCGTCATCCTGTCGTATGACGCGCCTGTTCGATCTTGAGACGACGGAACGGGGAATCCGGCTGGTCACCGACCGACTCGTGATCCGCGCGTACGAACCGCCCGACATCCACGTGCTAATCGAGTACCTGTCCTCGAAGGATCCGATGGTCTCGCGAGTGATGCAGATTGCTCCCACCGCTGAGGCGATCTCGGCGTATTGGGAGCCGATGTGCTCGGTCGATCCGTTTGCCGATCCACAGTGGCTCTCCCTGCTGATTGAGCTGAAGGCAGAGCAGAAGGTCGTTGGGAACGTCGGCTACGGGATTACCGTCATTGACGACGCGCACAAGCTCGGATCGATCGGATGGTCACTGTCCCCTGTGCATCGCGGCCGAGGCATCGCGACGGAAGCAGCGATGGCGGTCCTTGGATTGCTGTTCGATCACCTTGGTGTACACCGAGTGCAAGCGCGCACCGGTCGAGCAAACGCCCCGTCCTGGCGACTGATGGAGCGGCTCGGCATGCGCCGTGAGGCGCACTTCCGCGAGAGCCACACCAACCTATCCGGTGCGTGGGACGACGAGTACATCTACGCGATCCTGAAGCGAGAATGGGACAATCAGGACCCCTGCTGAGCCTTGGCGTTCGCGGGATCGCAGCATCCTGGCAAGTTCGGCTGCGACGGATGGGTACGCATACTGAAAGTCCGGATATCTTCGAGTACTACCGGTGAAGAGATCCTCTCCTTTCCTGAAGTGATCCAAAGGCGTCGTTTCCGCGACACACAGACGCGTATCCAGAGCGCTACCCCACGGCCTGCATTGCAGGAAGGGAGTTGCTATGTCAGATGTGATCCGCCGGGGGCGCACACCGAATCCACCGTTCGTACTTACGATTTGATCGAAGATTCTGGGCGAGGACCGCCGGGTGTACATCCAGTGCCCCGTCGATTTCGAAGAGTCCAAGGGACCGTAACCGGTTCTGCTTGTACTAGATGGCGAGTGGGTATTCGAGGTGGCGCGGGGAACCGTCCGATTTCTCTCCGAGTACGACACGATGGACCGGGCGATTCCGCACATGCTCGTTGTGGGAATCGAAAACATCGATTGGGATCGGGACTACGTCCCAACGCCGGACCCGGCGGACGCGTTCCTCCGATTCCTTGGCGAAGAGCTGTTTCCGCTTCTTGAAGCCGACTTTCGAGCAGCACCGGCGCGCTGTGTTGTGGGATGGTCGTTTGGGGGATTGGTTGTGCTCCACTCCGCGGTGCATGCCCCCGGGCTATTCGATGCGTACTTGTGCATCGGGCCGGCCGTCTGGTGGGATGGGCAGTTGGTCGTGGATCAGCTCTTGGAGACGGAGTTCGACCGGCCAAAGCGAATGGTAATCACCTTGGGAACGGAAGAGAAGGGAGGTTCGGTTTACGAAGCGACCACGCGGCTGCTCGATGGGCTTGCAGCGAACCCTCCCGAGAACCTCACTGTCGCCCATTACGAGTTGGAGGGAGTGGGTCACAGCTGGGGCATCCCCACGGCCTTGGACAAGGGGCTGCGGACGCTCTTCGCCGAGTATGTCCCGTTGGCTAATGTGGAAGAGATGAGTCTGGACGAACTGGAGGCGCGCTACGATCGGTTGTCGATGGCTTGGCGATTCCCTGTTACCGCTCCACCGGATCCATGTCAGGCGATCGCGGTAGCGGAGTGGAGGGCAGGGAATCACGATCAGGCATTGAAGACAGTGGATCGGATCGTCGCAAAGCACCCCAACTACTCGTACGTCCATTTCCAGAAAGCTGCCAACCTTTCTCGAGAAGGCAGACACGTTGAGGCTCTCGACGCGCTGCACACTGCGGAGGACGTGGAGTTGCGACGCGCTGTGCCGTCTGGCGTACGACTACGTCAGATCCGCGAAGAGATCGCCAAGATGGGGGCACAGCTTGCGTCGTAGTGTACGCAAGGCGGATAGGTAAGCGCTCTCGACCTGTGCTTCCTCGTCAATAGCCTGCGGACACGTACCCCTCCTTCTCTGGGTTGTGGTTGCTGAGCCGCGATACGCTGGCCTGGAGAGTGGGATATACGGTACCCGTCTTGCTTGCCGCGCAAGGCGCAACCTATAGTCAGATCGGAGGTGATGGACGTGAAGACGAGACCTTTCATACTCCGCATACTTCTTGCTGTGTTTGTCGCAACCTTGTGTCTCCCCGCGTTTTCAACAACAGACGAAGACTGCACGTGCCACGACCGCCCCGGGCCGCCGTGTGTACGCCAACGCATCATTCTGGAAGACATCGTGTTCCCCGTCGGGAACGCCGCGCACGACACGTACCTGTACGAAGCGGGCCAGGACTCCGAGGTGTGGGTTCTCATCGAAACAGTCCCGTCGGGTAGCTGCCGCGCGTGCGCACAGACGTACGTGCTCTACGCACCGGAACGCGATGTGAAGTCCGATCGGGACTACCACCTGTTCACCTCGGATGACGATGCGCTAACGTACAGCAACGTTGTCTTCTCGATGATCGAGTGCAGTCCCGCAACTTCGCTCACGATGCGGATTTCAATCATCGAGGAAGACGCCGCCTATTCGGACTGTGTCCGATCGATCTCCCCCTACCTGTCGGAGGGACTTCGGTTTGGGCAGACCGGAGATCCAGAAGGTTCAAACGCCGAAGACACCGGCTGGTCGACACGCATTGACGGCGCGTGGCTCGATACGATTGCGGACCTGCTTGGGGAAGGAGCAGGCAATCAGATCATCCTTTCCGCGACCTCAGCGGCGGGCGTCACGATGGACGGCAGCACCACTGAGCGGAGCCTGTGGGAATTCCACGACGCGCAGAACGACGATCGTTGGGTCAAGCTGAAGATCCGGGGCGAATCGCAGACGGTTGATTGCACCCTCACCTGTAGCGAGGAAGACACTCCAACGCAGGCGGAAGCGTATTTCGCCAGTACGAAGCTGTGCGATCTGGCCGCATTTGCAGCCAATGCACAGCCCGGATACACGGAGGTGACGTCGGCGGCGAGTCTCCCCACGAATGTTGTCAAGCAGGAGACATCCGTCAAGAAGGAGACGCGGACCCTGTCAAACGGAACGAAGATCGAGTACGTATTTATCGTCCGGGTGCTCCGGTTCCGCGACGGATCGGTTTACGTGGAGTCGTACGCAATCAAGCGGGTGATCGGGCCGGATGGCAAAGCGACGGAGACGATCCGCGATTGCCTACAAGCGACCAGTCAGCGGGGTTTCGATCGCTACAAGATCCGAAGCCTACTCGAAACAGCGAATCAGACAGGAACGACGCTCGCATTCTCGGGCGGGTCGCCGTCGGCTGCTCTTCGCATTGGCGTTCCTACTGATGCTGCGTGCGAGTCGATTGCGATGCCCGACCGACTGGAGATTGCTGTCCCCTCAGGCACGGTCCTCGACCTAACCTCACTTGTCAGTTCAGGAGGTGCCGCCCAAGCGCAGATTCTTGCTTGGGAGAGCATCACGATACACGCTGACGAGATTCTGGCTCCCGAGGGCTGCTCGATTGAGACCTTGCTGTTTCCGGCGCCGGAGGTGGTCCCTTCGGAAGGCAGGTTGATCTTGATGGCGCCGGAAGCGGTAACGATCGCCCCTGGCAATGACAGGATTGATGTGATTCTAGCGAACCTGACGGGTGCGGATGTCTCCGTTTCGCTTACCTCGTCGGACGAGCAAGACTGGGCGGTACCAGCGGAGCGTTCTCTCTTTCTCGCTCCAGGAGAAGCTATCGTAGAGATGTTCACCGTACAGGTGGACGAATCCGCGCTCGGTCAAACGAGTCACCTCAGTGTTACCGCAAGCGCCGAGGATGTCTCCGACGAAACAAGAATCGTCGAGTTGTATGCCGCTGGAGACGGAGCCGCCCCTCTAGATACAGCCGATGCAACATCGACGACGGAGCCCAGAGAGGTGGTGGCATCGTTCGTTGTAGTGCCCGAGCAGATCGAGATGTACGCCCGCATCCTTGCGTGGAAGGGGGGGCTGCTTGGAAGGACGGACCCATGGCAGCGCTGGAGCGCGAGTGAAGACGATCCGGGCGAGTACTGCGAACCCTGTGGACACACGCCGATGTGTCAGGTGTGCATGGAGTGGGATCTCGATCAGTGGCGATTCGACCGGGACAAGACCGTGGCGGACGTTGTTGCGCTGTCTGCGCTGTTGGCATACCTCTCATCGGTTGGTGGTCAATCGGAATACCAAGCTGTGGCGTCCATCTACTGGGATGCGCACTGGGACGGTTGGAACAATCGCAACAGGCCCTGGTGAGTAGAGCCCGAACGAGGCGGGCGAGGTTGTCCTGTCCAATCGCCCTCGGGTTTTGACGAACCGCGGATCGCGCGCTCGTAGCTTCCCGAGTCGGCGCCGACGCAGAGAAACCTATCTGCGATCGACGCGCGTGAGCTTCCGTATGACGGCATTTGCGTAGTCGGGGACGTATAGATCTCTGCCGGTACGATCGAATGCGATGATGTCCGGATTCGAGATCCGGGCGTCCTCCGCCGGGCCGCCGTCTCCGTCGTACCCTTCGATTCCGGTTCCGGCCACCGTGTGCATGATACCCGCTGGCGTCACAACGCGGATGCGACAGTTGATTTGATCGGCGACGTAGACGTATCCGCTTGAATCCACTGCCACGCCGCAGGGCTCTCCGATCGAACACTCCGTAGCCGGCTGTCCGTCCCCGTTGTACTCGGGCTCACCGGTTCCCGCGATCGTACGGATGATCCCGTCGGGAGTGATGGAGCGAATGCAATGGTTGGCGAAGTCTGCGACGTATAGCACGCCGGCCGCGTCGATCGCAAGGGCGGCCGGACCCGACAGCCGGGCGTCGACCGCCGCCCCACCGTCTCCGTCATAACCGGCCTCGCCGGTTCCGACGACCGTGCGGATGATTCCGTCCGGTGTGACGGCACGAACGCAGTTGTTGCCGGTGTCGGCGATGAATAGCGTGCCGTCTGCTCCGACGGCCAGATGGCATGGATTCCGCAGGAGCGCTTCGACGGCCGGACCGCCGTCGCCTGCGAAGCCGTTCTCACCGGTTCCGGCGATACGTCGGGCGATGCCATCCTGTCCGAACCGAAAGATCCTGGTATGCACACGATCTAGAACGTAAAGGTTGTCCTCTGCATCGGCGGCAATTCCGTACGCTGATGCGAGATTCGTCTCGATGGCCGGAAGGTCCTGCTCCTGAGACCCAGAGCGGCCGGTTCCCATCACCGTTCGAATTACACCCGTCGGATCCACCGCACGGATGCGCTGGTTGTAGACGTCCGCGATGAACAGCGTTCCAAGGCTGTCCATTGCAACTGCTGTGGGGTGGCCAATCGAGGCCTCAGTCGCCGGGCCGCCGTCGCCCGAGAATCCTGGATTGCCTGCTCCGACAACGGTGGTAATAACAAACTGCGGCACACGGTGTTCCATCGGTTGTTGTCGCATCACGTTCCTTCCCTCCATTAGTCCATTGAGCGGCTGTCTGCGGATGCATTCGCTTCGCTAGTCTGTGGCGGCGAAAGAAGATTGGGTTCAGAGAGCGTGAATACCTGTACAGGGCTTGTGTATTCACAGCACCTTTGTCATCCGGAGGATGTTCGGTGGCAGGATCTTGAAATGGGGCCACCGATCGGTCACTTGGAATCCTCGTTTCTCGTACAGGTGGCGGGCGACGTGGTTCCTAGCGGCCGCGTCCAGCGTGTAGCGCACGGCTCCGGTTTTTCGTGCACGCGCTTCCATCGCCTGAATGAGTGCAGTGCCGACTCCTCGGCCACGGTGCGACGGGTCCACGGCAAGGAACTGAAGGTAGAAGTCGTCGTCATCGCATGCGTGGAGGAACCGGAATATCGGGGCTGCCACCGCGTACAAGAACATGATTCTCGTGGCGCTGCGGCCGGCGGCTTCGAGAAGCGGTCGATCGCTTGACCGGTTGTGCTGTTCCGCGGTGTACGCGGACGCCATTCCGGCGAGGATCCCGTCGATCTCTGCGAACAGCACACGCTCGTAGGAGAGGTCGTGGTTTGGCTTCTGATAGGCCGTAGCGGCGATGTCTGTGTGCCGAGGACCGAAGAGCAGCCGATACTGCCCGCTTGCCGCCTGATTCATGAATCGCGCAAACGCAATCCCTTCCTCATAGGTCGGTACGGCCCGTCGGATCGTCAACGCCTGTTGGGTCATGCAGCAGTCTATTGCACGCCGGATCGGTGTTTCAAAGCAAGTACGTATTATGCTTTGCGTCAAGGAGTTCCACTGTTCGTCTGTCATTGGCTCCGGCAAACAGTTGATCAATGGCTTCACCGAATTCCGCAGGAGCATTTGAGCACAGCGAGAACAGGGTCATCGACGAGCGGAACTTCATCCAGTCGGGATACCCGAAGATGTCCTGCGGGTCCGGATCGGGAAGAGCCAGCACGCGGCGCGTGCACTCGATCAGCCGTGGTCCAAGGAGTTCGTGTGCCAGATACCGCTCCGCCTGGAAAACGGAGTCAAGCGCAAACCGTTCGGCCGTCGCACTTCTCCCGAGTCCACGAATCTGCGGAAAGACGAACCACATCCAATGGGTGCGCTTGCGCCCCGCCGCCAGCTCTCGAAGCACCTGGTCATAGACGGGTTGCTGTGCGTCAACGAAACGGTCGAACTCCGATGCCTCTGCCATCGAGAGATAGTATCGCCGAACCTTCGCTGCCAAGGTAGCCGATGAGTCTTTTCCCGTGTCGCGAGCGTCGCCAGCATCCGTATGAGCCAAAGCACACAGAATCTACACGTCTCAA